>OEIU01000411.1_pt1 | contig 40883 bp, 30 predicted proteins | sample 1539221 | NCBI WGS metagenome assembly OEIU01 (sample SAMN03792071, study PRJEB22550) | activated sludge metagenome | feature: wastewater treatment plant; material: activated sludge; isolation source: Wastewater treatment plant of a petroleum refinery complex | place: Argentina: Zarate | collected...
GCCGTATCCATGACGTGCGGAGGCAATCCAAATACCTCCACCTGCGGTTCGGCTAGGCATTGCAGCTCAGGCTCGATCTGGTCGCGCGTCGATCTCGATCAGTTGCCGCGCACTGCGGGCATAAGCCGCGCAAAACTGACGACGCTGCCGGCGGCGGCGATCGCCGAGCCAATCCAGATCGCAGTCTCGATACCTCCCGCCGGGGATATGGAAAGGCAGATGGCAACGATCGCGGCGCCGAGCGACTGACCAATGAGGCGCGAGGCAGCCAGGATCCCGCTCGCGCCTCCGCTTCTCTCCCGTGGTGCACTGCTCATGATCGCCTTCATATTGGGCGTCTGGAAAAAGCCGAAACCGATCCCGCACAAGATCAAGCGCCAAGCGATGTCGGATGCGCTTGCGGAAGAAGACAACATCGTCAGTGACCCGAGCCCGAGCGCCACGACGAACAACCCTCCTCCACCCAAAAGCCCGGGCTGTATCCGGTCGCCGAGAGGAGCCGCCACGAGCGTCATGACCGCGAGCGTCACCGGCCACGGCGTGATCAAGAAGCCGGCTTCGACTTGCGTGTAGCCCAGCTTGAACTGGAACAGGAACGGCAGCACAATGAAGATGAGGCCCTGAATGGTGAAGGCGCAGATGGACGTCAACGACGAAAGAGCGAAGAGCGGGATGCGGAACAGGTCGACGGCAAGAATAGGCGCAGTCTTGCCCGCTTCGCACCGCCGAAGGCCATAGCCGAACACCGCCGCGACGAAAAGCGCGATCGTCGCGACCTGCCATCCGCCCCGGTGCGCGATGCTTGCAATACCGAACAGCAGGCTGGCGAACATCCCCGCGCAAAGCAGTGCCGATAATCCGTCGAACGGGCGGATATTGCGTTCCGTCGCCGGAAGATCGCGCCGGGCAAGAGCGAATGTCAGAAGCGCCAGCGGGACGCTGGTCAGGAACAACCATCGCCAGCTTGCAATCGACAGAATCATCGAGGCGACCGTCGGACCGACCGAAAAGGCCACGCCGACCACCAGTGCATAGAGCCCAAGCCCTCGCCCGAGCCTCGAGGGAGGATAGAGCAAGCGGATCAGGGCTGGCGTCGTCGCGGCAACCGCGGCCGCGCCTATCCCGAGGATCGCTCGTGCGATGACCAGTGTCGGTAGCGAGACGGAAAGCCCGCAGGCGAAAGACCCGATCGCGAAAACCATCAGACCCGTGAAAAAAATTCGACGATGCCCATAAATCTCGCCGAGCGCGGCGAGCGGCAATAGAACAGCCACGACCGAGAGATAATAAATATTCACGATCCAGATCGTGCTCGCGGGATCCACATCAATTCCCGCGGCAATCGTCGGCAAAGCCGTACTGACCAACGAAGTATCGAGAGTGACGATCGTGACGCCGAGCTGAACCGCCAACAGCGCCAGCAGCGGTATCTTCTCGGATCCGACGTTTCCGCGAGGGGTGGTCATCGATGTCGTCCAATGAGGCTGGCGCACGACATAGCGTTGCCAATGCAAGAGCAAAAATTCTTAATTCTCTCCTGTTTGATGAGTAAATCTCATATATGATCATGGCATGTCGCTTCGATCGCTGCGGATATTGCGGGCTATCGCCCGTCACGGTTCCTTCGCCCGAGCCGGAGAGGCGATAGGGCTGACGCAATCGGCCGTGAGCTTGCAAGTGAAGTCCCTGGAGGAGGAGTTCGGCGTTCTGATCTTCGACCGATCGCGACGGCTGCCGGTGCTTACCGAAGCGGGCCAGATCCTCCTTGCAAGGTCGGAGGAAGTACTCACGCTGTACGACCAGATCGCGGAAGCCCTGAGCGACGAGCGCTCCCTGTCCGGCCGCCTCAAGATTGGAGCCATCCCGACCGCGCTGTCCGAAGTGCTTCCAGACGCCTTGGCGTTACTCTATCGCGCCCATCCGCGCGTCCGAGTCCATGTCGCCGCCGGTCTTTCCGGCGAACTCGCGCATCACGTCGCCGCCGGAGAACTGGACGTCGCGGTCACAAGCGAGCCGGTTCGGCCCCATCCGGCAAATTTGTTTTGGACGCCGTTGTATGAGCATCGGTTTTGGCTCGTCGCACCGGCCGAGCTTGGTCAGCAGGACCTTCGAAAATTGCTCTCCGAGCAGCCGTTCATCCGGCTGGACAATCGGGCCTGGAGCGGCCGCCCGATTGAGCGGGAGCTTGAGCGGCTGCGTGTTCGCGTTCGGGAAGAAATGATCCTGGGCAACCCGGAGACCATCATCAGGATGGTTCAGAAGGGACTCGGCATTTCCGTCATTTCGCTTTCCGAAGAGACCCGCGCGCAGCTCGACGTCATGTGCCTCCCTTTCGGGGAGCCGCAATTGACCCGATGGGTGGTGCTTCTCGAAAGACATGATCGAAGGGGAGGACGGCTGGCGAACGCGCTCGCTCAAGCCGTGACGGAAGTCACCCGAAATCGAGCCCGCTGATACTGTTCACCCATCTGCACAGGCGCCGTTGCGCGGGCTCATTGATGCAACGAGTGCAATCGGAGGAACAACCGACCGCTGGAGAAGGACCGATAGACCGCCTTCGTATTCGCCCAGTCCCGGCGGACCAGAGAGGGGCTGCCGCTGATCGCGCCAGCCATCCGCATCCATGGCGCACATTCGCCAGGAAATTATTCACCAGGACCCAACATAATTCTTAAACAGCCATGCTTTTAGTCTAAATTCCGATTGATCGTCCCGGTGGCAACGACCGCAAATCCTTGTTTTTTGGACATCGTATTCGAAGCGGACACCTGAACGACGTAGACGCCCGGTGTTGCGGTGGGTATTATCACCTGCTCGACATTGTTGACCCGGTCGAGTTTCTCGAACGGGGCCCGGGCGAGATGTCCGTTGCCGATTGCGATTGCCCCGCCGGGCGCCACGACGGCAAGGTTCAAGTTGTGTTGCAATCCATGACTTGGCGGGTCCGGCCAGACAAGGGTCACCGAAAGATCTCCTTCAGCCGTGACCGTCACGCGGCGACGCCATATCGCGTGCTCCGGCCTGTCGTCCGAGAGCGCCGCATCTTCGCCGGAACCGATATCGGCGAAGGCCAGATCCCAGCTCCCGGGCGAGAAGGGAACCGTGCGTGACAGATCGAGCCGTCCGAACCCCTGATGAAAGTTCGGACGGCCGATCATAGGATCCGTCACGGACGGGCGATCGATCCAGACACAGCCGTTGATCAGCGTTGCCTTCAGCAAGGCGGCCGAGGGCGTCGCCTCACGCTCTTCGATATACCAGCGGCGAACCAGCGCGGCCGCGCCGGCCACGGCCGGGGCGGCCATGCTCGTGCCCGACATGAAGCAATATCGACCATTGAACTGGTCATAGGGCAGTCCTGGCGTGGATGCGGCGCTCGCCGCCGAGGCTACGGCGGTCCCGGGGGCGACGAGATCGGGCTTGACCCGGCTCTCGTCGGTCGGCCCGCGGCTGGAAAAGGCAGCGACGATGTCGGCATCGCCGCAGATCGGTTCATCCGAGGAGAGCGGCCTCGTCGGACCGGGGCCGGAACGTCCGTTCCAAGTGCTCCACGGCTTTCCCACATAGGGGCCGTCTCGCCGCGTCGAGCAACAGGCGCCCACGGTCAACGCATTCTTGCTCGCGGCGGGCGATTGAAGGGAATTGAGATCCATGCGGCCCTGAGGATCATCGGTCTGCCGGCCGGTATTCCCTGCCGCGATGATGATCAGAAAGTCCGGGTGCTCGTAGGCGAATTGATCGACCTCGAAGGCGTCGATCGTGTACAGCCCTCCGGCCGCCACCCCCCAGGAGTTGTTATGGATGCGCACGCCCGCGTCGTAAGCCTCCTGGAACAGGGTTGCGAGATCGACGGGGATGCCCGTGAAGCGACCGTCGTCGTCGGCGATGGCTTGAACGAACAGCCTTCCCCGCGGCGCGATCCCGGTAATGGCGTTCGCCGAGGCCGTTCCGTCGCCGCAGATGATCCCGCAGACATGCGTGCCGTGCCCGTTTGGATCGTCCGGGCTCGCCGACCGCTCCCAAAACTCGACATTCGCGACCCTCGCCGTCAGGTCCGGGTGGTCCCTGTCCACGCCGGTATCGGCGACGCCAATCAGCTCGCCCTCACCCCCCGTGGAGCCTGGACGATCCCCACGAAACGCCGGAACCGCCATCACCTCGCGCACGAAGGCGGCGTCTGCCGTGGGGACCTGAAAACGCTCGATCACCGAGACCTGCGGCAGGGCGGCGACATCGGAAACCAGCGAATTCGCATCGGCGGCGTCGCGGACGTGGATTCGGAGACGGTTGCGGCCTCGTTCCAGGCGGGCCACCCGTTGATCCTGCTCCAGGACATCCTGAATCCTCGAAAGATCGTTCGGCTGATGGCATGTGACGTCGTAGATCGGAGGCTCCGCCGGCATCGGCCCGTCCGCCGCGACGCCCGTTCCGCCTGCCTTCTCGGGCGCAGGCGTCCCGCCGCGCCGGGCTTGCGACTGCCTCTCCACCAAAACCGCGCGTCGCAGGGTCTGCTCGGGGCCGTACGGCACGACGCGGCGCACGCTCGCAACTTGCTCGACCGCCTGCTTCTGCTCCCGGACCAGAGCGGCCTTGTAGGCGAATTGCGGCACGTAGCCGCCGAGGGTCACGCCGAGGGACTCGATCTCCTTGCGCCATTCCGGCAGGAGCGGTCCGGCGAACTGGATCACGTAGCGTTCGGGCGCTTCGCGCGCCAAGGTTGCCAGGGCAGGATTCGCGACTCCGCCAGCGAGTACCGTGGGCGCAGCCGGCAGCTTGCCTGGTTCGAGCCATCCGATCCCGCCCGCTTCCGGGACCACCTCGACGATGCTTCCGGCATCCTGCATCGCGGCCACATCCTCGTCCGCCGCACGGCCGAGAAGGAGGGCGCCGACGGTCTCGACATCGCCCCTCGCGGCCATGCGGGCCCAGGCGACCGCCGCCGCCTCGTCGCTCGTGGGCAGCACACTGACTCGGCGTGTCTTCATCCCGAACCTACCGGTAGAAAGCTGCGACGGCGCCCGGTCGGCAAGCCCTCCGGCTCAGGGCGCGGCATCAGGCGACCATTGCCCAGACCGCGATGGCACTGTTGACGCTCGTCCAATAGCCGTAGGTCTCGTAATACCAGACCGCCCAATGCGCCTGCATGTTGAGCTTGCGGCGCATCGGCCCGTCGATCTCCGTGTCGGTCCGGTCGGGCAATGCGCCGTTGATCTGCGGATCGGACGCGTTGCGGATCACGAGCCAGTCGGGGGCGTCCTGCCCGGCCTCCGCCAGTTCCCGGCAGACCATGCCGAGCACGGCGTCGCCCATCTCGACCCCGCACCCCTCCTGCTCCAGGCCGTTCGCCGAGGTGCCGAACTCGAAGAAGTCGGTCGTCAGGATCGGGTGGAAGGCCGGGAAGTCACGCCCGTCGATATGCAGGTCCGGCGTATTGCGGTGGCCGGAAACAAGCCCGGGGAGAGGCCAGCTATACTTGGCGTTGGGCGGTCCGAAGCGCGGCTCCGTGAGCTTGCTCGCATGGACGGCGAGGAGCCGCCTGGCATCATCGAGCCGCCCGTTCGGAATCTCGAAGCCGGACCGGTATGCTTCGTGAGCGAAGGCTTCGTTGGCGAATTCCTGCGAGAGCCGGAACTTCGCTCCGCGGGTAATGATCACGTCGCCGAGTTCATGCGGCCGGCACGTCATCCCCTGGAGGTCGATCGCTCGCTCGGGCGGGAACGTCGCGCCGGCGGTTCCGACGGTGATGACCAGCGACGGCTTCACCTCCTCGATCATCTGGCGGAAGAGGTCCCTGACCGGAAGCGTCGCCGTTCCGTGTCCGGTCCGCACGCCGTCCTGGTTCAGGTGCAGCTCGGACTTGAACAGCAGCACGCGGCGGCCGGCAATGTCGACCGGGTAGTACGAGCCGAGCCGCCGCGCGGCGAGGGCCGGCGCGCCCGAGCGGATGAGGGGCCGGTAATGCTGCTCGAAGCGGCGCGCGTAGCGATACCAGGAATTGCGCGGGACGCCCGGGCTCAGCGTGTCGGCGAGCGCCTCGACCTCCGCCACCGTCCAGGTCACGACGAGCACGTCCGCCTCCGGCAGCGCGTCCTCGACGTCGGGCTCCGGCTCGACGGCGCGCGGTCTCGGCGCCTGCCCCGCGGGCCAGGGCAACCCGAGATCGGCCAGGGCGCCCGCGACGGCGCCCGGCGCCAAGCGCGGTCCGAGGTCGGCCTCGGTCGCGCCGTACTCGATGATGCGTCGCTCCAGGTCGGCTTGTGGATCAAGTGGCGGCATGGCGATCTCGAAAGGTCAGTCGAATGTCAGATCCGCGCCGACATCTTTCGCAGCCGGATCGACGCTGCGCAACACATTCCTCCCATCAGGCAAGTCAGCCAAGCAATCTTCGGAAAAATGACTGAAAGCGTCACGCAATGCCGTCAATTATTCCTCCCTTGCCCGTTCGATTGCTTGTCTATTTATAAAGACGATCTTCAATAGATTATAGCCAAAAACATCTCCCCGCGCAGCTTCAATGAAGCTCGCCGCCAGATTGTGACCTGCAACGGAGTGTTGTATGATAATTCAAAAGAAGTAAAGATGCCGGAATGGGAGGATTCTCGCATGCAAGTGGAGATCGCGATTTCGAGCGCCGAGGGTGACGGTCGCGTCTTCCTGGCATGGACGCCGGTGCAGGCCACCATCCGGCTGCTCGACGGGCCGGGCGCCGGCCAGTCCATCGGCGTGCTCCTGCGCAATGCAGGCCCCGGCGGGCAATTGCTGTTCGACCTGGAGCGCAGCCACGCAGGCTCGTCCGAATTGCCGCTCGACCTTCCCGGCGACGGTTCGCCCGTGCGCTTCTGGATCGCGGGCGAGTTCGAGAGGGCGAGCGAGGATTTCGGCGATGCGGTCCTCGAGGTCGTCGAGGCGACGACCTCGGCGCCGCTCGGCCGCTCCGAGATGATGGTGCGCGTTCGCAAGGACGCCCAGACGCTGTCCGCGGCGGAGCGGGACCGCTTTCTGTCCGCGTTCGGTATCCTGAACGGCCACGGGACGGGTCGCTTCCGCGAGTTTCGCGATATGCACGTCCGGTCCTCGCTGCGCGAGTCACATGGCAATTACGGGTTCCTGCCCTGGCACCGCGCCTATCTGCTCGATCTGGAGCGCGAGCTTCAGGCGATCGATGCACGGGTGAGCCTGCCCTACTGGCGCTTCGACAAGGCGGCGCCCAATCTGTTCACGCCCGAATTCATGGGACGCGCGAACGAGGTCGATCGCGTGATATTCACGTCGAACCATCCGTTCAATCAATGGATGACCGACGGAGACCTCGGGATCGTGCGGCAGCCCTTGTTCCCGATCGACAGGGCGCCGAGCCTGCGCAGCGAGGAACATGCCCTCGACTTCGGCAGCGGCGTATTCTCGCGGTTCAGCGTCATCACGCGCGACCAGAACAACGAAGTCATCGCCCGTCGAAGCGGGATCGAGATCGATCCGCACGGCTACGCGCATACGAGCTTCATGGGTCCGATCCAGTCTCCGCCGACCGCGCCCAAGGACCCGCTCTTCTTCATGCTCCACGCCAACGTGGATCGGATGTGGGCAAAGTGGCAGTGGTTCTATCGGCGGACCTCCGACTCCGATCCCAACGCCTATCCGCGCGACGGCAACCTGCGGATCGGACACGGCATCAACGACACGATGTGGCCTTGGAACGGTGTGACGGGTGATCCGCGCCCGGCGACGGCGCCCGGCGGCGCCCTCGCCGCCTCCACCGTGACGAGCGCCCCGGGACCGAGCCCAACGGTTCGCTCGATGATCGACTACCAGGCCAAGCAGGGTGGCGCGCATCTGGGCTTCGACTACGATGACGTGCCGTTCGAGATGCCGGAAGTTCCGGTCGCCTGACGGGACCGTCCGGGTCACGCGTCGAGGGAGGACAGCCGTGAAAGTCGAGGATTACCGCAAGGCCTATGCCGAGGAACTGGATCGCGTGTCTCGCGCTCCGCTCCCGGCGGATGCCGACGCAGATTCCGGGCAGACGCTCGACAGCGCGATTGCGACGATCGCCGACGCTTCGAAGCCGTCCAAGGCCCGGCTCGCCGCCCTGCGGACCGTCCAGGCCTCAACCTTTCTGGGGCCGGCCTTCGACCCCTACCGGGCTGCGTATCTCGAGGCGTTGCGGACGGCCCTTGCCAATGGCGACGAAGCGCTGCGCATGCAGGCATTGTCGCTGCTCGCCAGCGAGAAGGACGATGTCGCCCGCAAGGTGCTCCTCGAAGGGCTGAAGGATCCCGCCAAGGCCATCGTGCCTCCCGCCAAAGCCATCCAGCTGCTTGCGCAGGACGATCACGGGGTCGCCGTGCCGATCGCGCGCAAGCTGCTCGACGAGAGCGCGGACGCGCGCGTGAAGGAAGAGGCTTTGCGGGCTCTCGCGGCGGACCCGAAGGCGGGCGACATCTTTGCCGGGGTCCTGTCGGACAAGACTCAGCCGCCCGATCTTCGGGCCGTTGGCGCGGCTGGCCTGCGCATGATCGATCCGCGACGTTTCGCGCACGAAGTTCAGCGGATCATTGCCGACGATACGGACAATGAGTCCGTCAGAGTGCGCTGCCTCGGAACGCTCGCGCATTTGCAGGGGCAGGGACTATCCCGGATGAATCCCGCTCTCGCCACGCAACTGACGAAGCTCTCCGGGCCCGATGTGTCCGAACCGCTCAGGGCGGCCGCGCAAAGCGTGCTGGACCGGGTTTCACGGTGATCGATCGCGAACACCAGGCCGGCATGAGTCCGAAGGCTGCCGAGCGGACGGAAGCGGCCGCGATGCAGATCGACCTCTTGCGTGCTGCCCCGGAGCGTCGGGACGAGCTGGTCGCGCTGCTCGACGAGCAGGCGGCGCTCTATCAGGGGCTCGGCACGCGGGACGCGGAACGCCTGCGCGGCTACGTTCTGGCGAGCTTCGAGACGGTGGGGCTCCCGCGAGAGGCCCTTCCGTTCGTTCTCGAAGAATTGGAGACCGGGCTGGATCCCTATCCGGTCGCGGCGGCGGCGAAGGCGCTCCGCGGCGCCCGGGAGGTGCCCGACGCCGCGATCCGAGCCCTGGCGAAAGCGTTGCGCCGGATCACCTCGAACAACGACTATGTTCGATACGATACCTTCGCGCTGGGCGGAGCTTCGCCTTCCGGCACAACCGCTCTCGACGAGCTGGTCCGTACGGCCGGCGCGCTCGCATCGCGCTCCGCGACGCTCGCGGAGGCGTTCGAGAGCGCAAATGCCGATCGGGACAGGTTGCCGCAAGGTCCGGGAGCGCTCGATCCGTCACGACCCGCCGAGGCGGGGCCGGCATCTTGCGGATGCTGCGGCGCGCCGGAAGGCCGGCTCGCATCGCCGGTCGATTCCGAAGCGGTCGCCGGCCTGCTCCTCGAGGACCAGGCCGGCAGGACCTTCGCATTCGATGCGTTCTTCCCGGGGCGGCCCAGCGTCCTGGCGTTTTTCTATACGCGATGCATGAACCCCGAAAAATGCTCGCTGACCATCACGAAGCTCGCGCGTCTGCAACGCCTGATTCGCGAAGCCGGGCTCGAAGACTACGTCAACGTCGCAGCCCTGACCTACGATCCCGCCTATGACGGCCCCGACCGGCTCCGCGCCTATGGGGCCGAACGGGGAATGCGGTTCGATGCGCGCAACAAGCTATTGAGGACCCTCGGACCATTCGAGCCTGTCAGAGCATTGTTCAATCTGAAGGTTGGCTTCGGGCCGGCCACCGTGAATCGGCATCGCGTCGAGGCGCTCATCCTCGACGAAAGGGGCCGATCGCAGCGATATTTTGCAGGAACACAGTGGCTGGAGACGGATATCAGCCAAATCGTCATATCCATGGCAGGACAATCGGCCGGAACTCGGCGCGCATGACCGTATTCCAGCCCATCGGCTTGCGTCGGCCGGCGGCGTCCGCGCGGTCGCCGGTCAGTGAACCTTCACGCCTTCGCTGCGGCAATCCGACTGCGTATTCTTCAGCGCGGCGAAGTCCGGGACCGGCCGCGCCAGCTTGGCGTCGGTCGCGAACAGGCCCTCCAAGGCATGGGCCGCGCTGAGGAGTTGGCGATCTCCATAGGCCGGTCCGATGATCTGGATGCCGAAGGGCAAGCCGAACTCGTCCTTTCCACAAGGCAGCGCCACCACCGGATGACCCACGACGGTGATCGACGCCGTCAGGCCGAGCCAGGCCATGTAGTTCTCGACCTCCTTGCCGTCGACCTCGCGCGGATAGAGGTCCTTCCAGGGGAAGGGCGAGACGCTCGTGCCGGGGCAGATGACGAGATCGAACGCATCGAAAAGGGCCTGGAAGCGCTGATAGAGTTCCATCTGCCGGCTGCGCGCCTTCGCGATCGCCTCCATGGGCATCGCGAGCGCCGCCTCGTAGCTGCGCCGGATATTCGGGTTGAAGCCCGCATCGTATCCGTCGATGTCGCGGTGGTACTTGGCGACGAAGAGGTCGCTTCGCAGGTGCCAGTCGACCATGGGCGCATCGCGCAGGTCGATGTCGCACCACTCCACCTTCAGCGGGTAGGATGAGAAGCGCGCGACCCTCTCCTCGAAGACGCGACGGGTCGCCTCGGACACCATGACGCCGCCGAGATCCGCCGAAACCGCGATCCGCAGCCTGGAGATATCGACCGGCTGGAGGCGGCCGAGTTCCGCCGCGTCCAGCGGAAAGGCCATGGGATCGAGGCGGTTGCGGCGCTGCGCGATCACCGACAGGAGAAGCGCCGCGTCCAGGACCGTACGGGCGACGGGCCCTTCGACATTGTAGAAGGTCTGGGTGATCGACCGTTTCCCCACGGGCACCGTTCCCGGGGTCGGACGGTAGCCGACCACCCCGCAATAGCAGGCGGGAATCCGCAGGCTGCCGCCATGGTCGGAGCCCGTGGCCAGAGGGGCCATCTCGGTCGCGACGGCGGTCGCCGCGCCCCCTGAGGAGCCGCCGCAGGTGCGCGTGACGTCGAAGGGGTTTCCCGTGGCGCCGAACAAGCGGTTGACCGTGTTGGCGCCGATGCTGAGTTCCGGAATATTGGTCTTGCCGAGGACGATGCCGCCCGTCGCGCGGATCGCGGCGACGATATCGTCGTCGGCCGTCGGGATATTGTTTTCGAAGAACCTGGAACCGTAGGTCGTCCGAACGCCCTCCGTCGCCTGCATGTCCTTGATGGCGACCGGCAATCCATGCAGCGGACCGAGTTCGTCTCCCCGCCGGACCGCCGCCTCGGCCGCCTCGGCTTCGGCGCGTGCCCGCTCGTAGGAGCGCGTGATCATCGCATTGACCGCGGGATCGACCGTCTCGATCCGCTCGATGCAGGATTCCAGCAGTTCGAGGGGCGACAATTGCTTCGCGCCGATCTGCCGGCGGGCCTCGACGGCGGTGAGTTCGCTTGGACGGGTCACATGGATCTCCTTGCCTCGGACGTCTGCCGCAAGCGGGCGGGCCGCTGCCGTTTCGGACATTTCACCGCGCGATCGACACCGCTCGAAGCGATCATGCTCCCGCCTGGAACATGATCCCCGCGAAGCCGGGCGTCGCGCCGTCGCTTGCGGGGACCGCAATACGGTTGACTCCCCGCCTCCCTCTCAATAATCGCCATCTTTGGATACAGAATGCATAAAACAGAATTCAAGGTCCATACGCACCGCGCTCGAGGCCGGAGGGAGCATGCCTGACGACATCGGCGATCTGAGCGCCGTCAGCCTGGCGCAGGCCATCCGGGCCAGGAAGCTTTCGCCCGTCGAGGTGGTGGGTGCCGCCCTCGCGCGGGCCGAGCGGCTGCAACCGGCTTTCAACTGCTTCATCGAGATCTGCGCGGACCGCGCCATGCGCGAGGCCCGGCTGGCCGAGAAGGCGGTGATGGTCGGCGACGCGCTCGGCGCCCTGCATGGCTTGCCTTTCTCGGCCAAGGACCTGGTCACGACGGAAGGCGTCCGCACCACCTTCGGGACGGTGATGTTCAAGGACAACGTCCCGAAGGAGGACGCCGTCTCGATCAGGCGGCTGCGCGATGCCGGAGCCATCCTGATCGGCAAGACGACGACGCCGGAATTCGGCTCGAAGCCCTTCACGGACTCGCCGCTCTTCGGCCGGACGCGGAACGCCTGGAGCGCCGGGCGGACCAGCGGCGGCTCGTCCGGCGGCGCGGCGGTGGCGACCGCGATCGGGATCGCGCCCCTGGCGGTCGCGACCGATGGAGGCGGATCGACGCGTATCCCCGCCGCCGCCAACGGGGTGGTCGGAATCAAGCAGACGATCGGCCTGATCCCGCACGATTCCGCCCAGGACGCGATCGGAAACCAGACCTATGTCACGCCAACCACGCGCAACGTGGCCGACACCGCCCTGATGTTGCAGGTCATGGCGGGCGAGGCGTCCTGCGACCCCTGGTCGGTCGGACAGTCGCGGGACTTTCCCGTGCCCGTGCCTCACCAGGGCGCACTGCGAGGCTGCCGGCTGCGCATGAGGCTGAGGCCGAACGGCGAGCCGGTCTCGGACGAGGTCGCCCGGGTTTTCGGCTCGGCCCTGGCCCGGCTCGGCGAGGCCGGCGCCCGTGTGGAGGAGATGCCCGCGCTCGGCATCGACATCGAGCCCGTCTGGCGCATCATCAACCACACCAACTGGCGCGCGCGCTTCGCCGCTCTGGTCGAGCGCGATCCGGCGGGCTTCAGCGCGACCTTCCGGCGCCAGCTCGACTCGGCCGCCTCCTATGCGGCGACCGAGTTCCAGGAAGCGATGTTCCGGCGCACCGCCTTGTTCAGGCGCGTCCAGGAGCTTCTGGAGGGCGCCGACCTGCTGATCATGCCGACCCTCACCAGGACGGCGCTCGATATCGACGGAGATATCTTCGACAAGATCGAGATCGACGGCCGGACATTCGACAGCATCCGCGCCCATTGGTATCCATGGACGATGCCGTTCAACATGACGGGCCACCCCGCCATCAGCATCCCCTGCGGGCTCGCGTCGGACGGATTGCCGGTCGGGATGCAGATCGTCGCCCGGCACCGCCAGGACGCCTACCTGCTCCGCGTCGCGGCCGCGATCGAGGCAATCCTCTCCATCAACGCCCTACCGGCCCTTCCCTGACGGCGGGATCGATGGCCTACGAGCTTCTGAAGCGCCTGGTCGGCTTCCTCGCGACCCTGCTGGCCGCCGTTCTCGTCGTCTTCCTCGTCCTCGAGGTTCTGCCCGGCGATCCGGCCGCCGTCATGCTGGGGCCCGATGCGACTCCCGAAATGATCGCCTCGCTGCGCGCGGAACTGGGGCTCGACCAGCCCGCAATCTGGCGCTTCCTCCATTGGCTCGGGTCCATGGCGACGGGCGATTTCGGCATCAGCTATTCCTACCGCGTGCCGGTCAGCGGGCTGATCCTCGACCGTCTCGCCGTCACGCTGCCGCTTTCGCTCATGGCGATCGTGCTGACGACGGTCATGGCCATGCTGATCGGCGTCTATGCCGCGGCCAACAGCAACAGGCTCAGCGGCCATCTGGCGATGGGCCTCACCCAGATCGGCATCGCCATTCCGAGCTTCTGGCTCGGCCTCGTCCTCGTGCTGATCTTCTCGGTCGGGCTGCGCTGGTTTCCCTCCAACGGCTTTCCGGGATGGCGCAACGGCCTGTGGCCCGCGATCCATGCCCTGATCCTGCCGGCGGTCGCCCTGGCCGTGGTTCAGGCGGCCGTGCTCGCGCGCGTGACCCGCGCCTCGCTGCTCGAGGTGCTGCGCGACGACTTCACGCGGACGGCGCGCTCGAAGGGCCTCACGCGGCGCCAGATGCTCTGGAAGCATGCATTGCAGAACGCGCTGATCCCGATCGCGACCATGATGGGGCTGCAATTCGCGCAGCTGATGGCCGGCACCATCGTCATCGAAAGCGTCTTCGCCCTTCCGGGGCTCGGCAACCTGATCTTCCAGGCCGTCGGGCAGCGGGACCTCGTCGTGATCCGCAGCGTCGTCGTCGTCCTTGCGGCGATGGTCATCGCGATCAATTTCATCGTGGACATCGCCTATGTCCTGATCGACCCCCGGCTGCGGGTGCAGGCATGAGCCGCGCGCCCGCGACCGACCGGCCTTTCCTCGTCCCACGGGTCTTCCGCTGGAACCTGTGGTTCGGCGGGATCGTCGTCGGCATGACCTTCGCCGTCGCAATCCTTTCGATGTTCTGGACGCCTCATCGGATCACCGGCGTCAACATCCGGGCGAGATTGCAGGGGCCGAGCTGGGGCCATTGGCTGGGAACCGACGCCTTCGGCCGCGATATCCTGTCGCTTCTCATGGCCGGGGCGCAGAACGCCCTGTTCATCGGCGCGGCCTCGGTGCTCCTCGCCCTGGTGGTCGGCGTCACCCTCGGCCTGATCGCGGCGGCGCGCGGAGGATGGCTGGAGGAGGCGATCATGCGCGCGAGCGATTTCGTCTTCTCCTTCCCGACCGTGCTCAGCGCGATCATGCTCGCGGCCATCTGGGGCCCGGGCAGCCTGAACAGCGTCGTAGCGATCGGAATCGCGAGCATTCCCATCTTCGCGCGCGTGGCCCGCGGCTCGGCGAAGTCGATCTGGGCGCGCGAATTCGTCATGGCGGCCCGCGCCTCCGGCAAGGGCCAATGGGCGATCTCGGTCCGCCATGTCCTGCCGAACATCGTCAATATCATCGTGGTCCAGGCCACCATCACCTTCGCCGTGGCCATCCTGGCCGATGCCGCCTTGAGCTTCCTCGGCCTCGGGACGCCGCCTCCCGCGCCCAGTTGGGGGCGGATGCTGAAAGAGGCGCAGACGGTGATGATCGACAATCCGCATGTCGCGATCTTCCCCGGCCTCGCCATCGCCTTCGTGGTGCTGGCGCTCAATCTCCTCGGAGACGGCCTGCGGGACCTTCTCGACCCGCGCTTCGCGTCGGAGCGCTGACATGGCGCGGCTGAACGTCGAAGAGCTTACGGTCCGCATTCCGACGCCGGAAGGCGGAGGCTATGCGGTCGAGAAGGTCTCGTTCGAGGTGAGGCGGGGCGAGGTCGTGTGCCTCGTCGGCGAATCCGGTTGCGGCAAGTCCACGACGGCGCTCGCGATCATGCGGCTGCTTCCCGACAGCGTCCTGCTGTCGGGGCGGATCGAGCTGGAGGACCGCGATCTCCTGGCGCTTCCCGAAGAGGAGATGTGCGCGATCCGCGGGAACCGGGTGTCGATGGTGTTCCAGGAGCCCATGACCGCCCTGAATCCGGTTCGGACGATCGGCGCGCAGGTCGCCGAGCCCCTGGTCGTGCACGGCAAGGCCACACGCGAGGAGGCGCGGATCCGGGCGGTCGAGCTGCTGGAGCGCGTCGGGATCGCCCATGCGGCCGAGCGCGCGGGCCATTACCCTCATCAATTGTCGGGAGGGCAGCGGCAGCGCGTCGTCATCGCCATGGCCCTGGCCTGCGGCCCGGATTTCATCGTCGCCGACGAGCCCACGACCGCGCTCGACACGACGGTCCAGCGTCAGATCCTGAAGCTCCTGCTCGAGCTGGTGGACACGACGGGGGCCGGGCTCGTGGTCATCACGCACAATCTCGCGGTCGTGTCGCAAATCGCGGACCGGGTGCTGGTGATGTATGCGGGCGAGATCGTGGAGGCGGGCCCCGCCGCCGGCGTGTTCGGCGACCCCTCCCATCCCTACACGCGGGGGCTTCTCGCCGCGCTTCCGAGCGGCCGCCGAAGCAAGCGCCTGAACGCGATCCCCGGAACGGTTCCGTCGTTGTCGGCACGGGGATCGGGCTGCGGCTTCGCGAACCGCTGCGGCTTCGCGACGACGCGATGCCGGGACCGCAAGCCGCCTCTCGTCGAAATCGGCGCCCTGCACGAGGCGAGATGCTTCCACATCGATCGGGTCCGGGCCGGCGGGGGCGCCGATGTCTGAAGGCCCCGTCCTGCGCGTGGAGAACCTGAGCGTCCACTATACCCTGCCGAGGCGGAGCCTCTTCGCATCGCCTTCGGTCCTGAAGGCGGTGCGGAACGTGAGCTTTCAGGTCGAGCGCGGACGCTCCCTGGGGCTCGTCGGGGAATCCGGCTCGGGGAAATCGACCACCGCCCGCGCGGTCATGGCGCTCGAGCGCATCACGTCGGGGAAGGTGCATATCGCCGGAGAGGAGATCACCGCGCTCTCCCCGCGCCGGCTGCGCGAGCATCGCCGTCACTTCCAGATGGTCTTCCAGGACCCCTACGGCTCGCTCGATCCGCGCTACACGGTCGGGCGCGCGATCGCCGAGCCGGTGCAGGACCTGCGGGGCGCGCCCCTGCGCGAGCGGATCGCGGAGACGCTCGAATCCGTGGGCATCGGCCCGGATGCCATCGACAAATACCCGCACCAGTTCTCCGGCGGCCAGCGCCAGCGCATCGCGATCGCCCGGGCTCTCATCACGAGGCCGGCGCTCATCGTCGCGGACGAGGCCGTCTCCGCCCTGGACGTCTCGGTCCAGGCGCAGGTGCTGAACCTTCTGCGCGATCTCCAGGAAAGCGCCGGGATCTCCTACCTGTTCATCGGCCACGACCTGAGCGTCATGCAATATGTCTGCGACGACATTATCGTGATGAACGGCGGCGAGATCGTGGAATCGGGGCCGGCCGACCAGGTCATCGGACATCCGGCGCACGAATACACGCAGAAGCTCGTCGAGGCGACGCCGAAGCTCGGCGTTCCGCTGCGGACGCGAGGCTTCGTCGACACATCGTTCGGTCAGGGGAGGAACACATGAATCCGACACGCCGCTCCGCCATCAAGCTGGGAGCCGCCGGGCTCGCCGCGGCGGCATTGCCCATGCCGCCCGCCATGGCACAGGCGGGCTCGCGGGTGGTTTTCCCCATCTCGAACGAGCCGCCGACCCTCGATCCGACCTCGCAGCCCGCCCTCGCGGTGAGCGAGGTCTCCCTGCTCAACATCTTCGAGGGCCTGACCCGGATCCACGAGGACGGGTCGATCGGGCCCTGCCTGGCGACGAGCTGGACCAGCGCGGGCAGCCGGGACTACACCTTCCATCTGCGCAAGGACGTCGTGTTTCACGACGGAACGCCCTTCACGGCGGCCGACGTCAGGTTCACCTTCGAACGCAACGCCTCCCCCAAGTCCACGAACAAGCGCAAGCGGATCTTCGCCAATATCGGGACCCTCGAGACGCCGGACGACCACACCGTCGTCATTCGCCTCAAGACACCCTCGCGGCTCTTCCCGGACTTCCTGGCCGAATTCACCGCCTCGATCGTCTCGCAGAAGACAGCCGACACCAACGCGACCCAGCCCGTCGGCACGGGCCCCTACCGGCTGACGAACTGGGTGAAGGGCTCCTCGGTCTCGCTCGAAAAGTTTCCGCGGCACTGGAACGCGCAGAGCGCGCAGATCGAGTCGGCCCAGATCCGCTTCATCTCCGATGCCAATGCGCAGGTGAACGCGATGCTGGCGGGCGATCTGGACGTGCTTCCGGCCTTCCAGGCGCTGGATCTCGTCTCGCGTTTCCAGAACAACGACCGCTTCGTCGTGACGAAGGGGGCGAGCACCGACGTCCACCTCGTCGCCTTCAACAACAAGTCGCCGAAGCTCAAGGACGTGCGCGTCCGCAAGGCGCTGATGCAGGCCGTCGACCGGCAAATGGTGATCGAGGCGGCGACGAACGGATATGCCACCCCGATCGGCAGCCAGATGGCGCCGATCTATCCGGTCTATGTCGATACGACGCAGGTCTCCCCCTTCGACCCGAAGGCGGCCCGGAAGCTCCTGGCCGAGGCAGGCCATGCCAACGGCCTCGACCTCAACTTCGTGGTCCCCTCGACCCTGATCTACATGCGCTCCGCGGAAACCATCCAGGCCTATCTGGCGGAGGTCGGCGTCAGAGTGAAAATCGACACTGTCGAATGGGCGCAGTGGCTGGATATCGTATTCCGCCGCAAGGCTTACGAGCTGGCCATCGTCACCCAGCCCGATCCGTGGACCATCTTCAACTATCTCGATCCGAATTACTTCTATCAATACGAGAGCGCCGATTTCAATCGGCTCCTCGCGGAAGCCGAATCGGCGGAAACCGCCGAGGCTTTCGCGGAGGCCATGCGGAAGGCGCAATTCAAGCTGGCCGAGGACCAGCCGAGCGGCTGGCTGTTCTCGGTGTCCAACATGGTCGTCCGCAACAGCAGGATTTCCGGGGTGTGGAAAAACGGTCCCAACAAGATCAACGAGGTCGCAGCCTGGCGAATAAAGCCCTGACCTTGCTGCGGCGCTGAGCATGGAACGCGAATCGTCCGAACCGCCGTTTCCCTGGAGCCAACGCCAGACCCTGGCGGGCGAGATCGCGCAGGTGCTGCGCCAGCGCATCTTCGCGGGCCGATATGCGCCGGGCCAGCCGATGCTTCAGGTTCCGCTGTCCGAGGAACTCGAAGTCAGCCGCACGCCGCTGCGGCACGCGCTGTCCATGCTGGAAGCCGAGGGACTTCTTCAATCCGCCGGGGCCCGCGGGCTGATCGTGGCGAAGCCGAACCTGAACGACATCGAGCAAGCCTATCTGCTGCGCGAGGTGATCGACGGACTTGCGGCGCGCCTGGCCGCCGAGAGGGCCGAGGCGACGGGCATCCGGCGGCTGCGCGACATCGTGAGCGAGCAGGCCGTCAACGTGAAAACCTGGCGCCCCGATGCCTACACGCATCTGAACGTCGAGTTCCACGCCGAGATCATCGCATGTTCCGGCAATAGCTACCTGGACTCGCAGCTCCCCCTGGTTCGCCTGACGTCGCTGGTCTTTCTGCCGGCCTTCAGGCTCAGCGAGGCCCGCGCGATAGATGCCGTCGGCGAGCATTCGAGCATCGTCGATGCCATCGAGCGGCATGACGGCTCGCATGCCGAGACACTGGCCCGCGCCCATATTCGCAGGACTCTGAGCAAGATACGCGAGCTGAGATAGGATTGAGCGGCGCGTGGGATTCCCCTGTCATTCCCAGCCGAAGCGGAGGGGAATGACAGGGAGACGCCTCACCCGGTCGCCCTGCGCGATCAGGCCGCCTCGGCGAAGATCGAGGCGGCGTCGATGATCGCCGCCGCCCGCTCTGCCACGTAATCGGCGATCGCTTCCGCATGCGGATCGGGCGCGCTCGGATCGGCCCACAGGTCGGCGGGGGCCGAGACGCCGCCAATCGGCGCGAACAGGGTCGTCGGGCGGGCGAGCAGATCCTTCAGGATCGCCCGGTCGTCCTCCTCGACGATGGCCCGGACCTCGCGGTTGTCGCGGGAGATCTCCGGCACCACGAGGCGCCAGGGGCGCCCCGCCCGGGCCAGCTCGCTCCCGAGCCGGGCGAGCGCGCGGCATTCGGCCGGATCGACGAGCGCCGACAGGACCACGAGCGGGCGCCATTCCTCCTTGGCGGCGAGGACAAGGGCCGCGCCGACATCGATGCCGGGCGTCGCGCCGGGCGTCGCGAGGATGCCGATCACGAGAGGGCTCACCGCCCCGTCCGGCGCCGGCCTGACGACGGTACGGAACAGGAAGCGGACCTGGTCGGCATCCTTCTCGATCTCCACATCCGTCAGGCGTGGATCGTCGAAGGGAACGAGGAGCGGGTGGATGCGGCGGGCATCGTCGCGCACCTCGCCGAAGCGCCAGCCGTCCAGGCGCCGCTCGGCGCACCAGCGGTCGTGCTCGATCCGCGACAGCCGGCGCAGAAGCGCGTCCTCGGCCGTGCTCTCGGCGCAGGGCATGATCACCTTGGCATGGCTGTGCGGATCGACCAGGAAGGGATCGGACGAGCCCCCCGGCTCGCGCAGCCCGATCGTCCAGAGCTTCACCGGCAGATGGTCGGCGGCGCGGCGATTGGCGCGGCGATAGGTTTCCGGGAGCCGCGCCCAGGGCGCGCCCGCCGGCCCCGAGGAGCCGAAGCGCGCGCGATAGGTGTCGTGGATGCGCTCGGCCAGCTCGTCCGCCCGGCGGGCGAAGAGGTCGACGAGATCGGGATCGGATTCGACGCCGCCCCGGACGATCCAGCTTCGCCCGAGATCGCGGGCGCGCCCGGCGGGCTTCGCCAGCGTGAGCAGCCCCGCCTGGCGCTCGGAGACGACGAGGCAGGAGGCGACCGCCTGGCCCTCCCCCTCCTGCATCCGGGCGATCGCCGTCATCACCGAGAGCGCCGCAGCGTCGTCGTCGAGCGCGATGACGATCAGCGTCAGAGGCGCGACGGCGGCGGCCGCCGCGATCGGCCCGTCCGGGGCGGTCAGGGTCAGGGGATCGAGGGCCGCGATCCCGATATCGGCGGAGAGGTCGATCTCCGGCATGTCCCGGTCGAGCCATTTGCGCGCCGCGAGGGGCTCCGGGTCAAGGATAGTGATGCGCGGCTTCGCCAGCCCGCCCGCGATGCCGGAAAGGACCAGCTCCTCGAAGCAGTCTCGCCCGAGCGGCGAGAAGCCGACGATCACGGCGTGGACACGCTCCTGGCCACGCCAATAGGCGATGTCGTAGGGCCGCACAGCCGCGACGGCGCCATGGGCGGCGAGCGCGGCGGTCGCGACGAGCCGCGGGCGGGGCTCGACCCCGGCGGCGAAGAGGTTCTCGTCGACGACGCGGCGAAGCGCCCGGTCGCGGATATTGGCGATGATCTGCGGCCGGGGGCCGCCCTCGGTGAGCGCGACCAGGGCGGCGAGGGAGGCCACCGTCTCGGCGTCGCCCGCAAGGTCGATGACGACCAGCCGCGCGGCCGCCGAGCCGGCGGCCCGGTGGACGGCTTCCGCATCCTCGCCCAGGGGAATCTCGACGACATCTCCTTCCGCGAGCGGATGGCGGCCGGCATGGACAAGACGCCCCGGGCGCCCCTCCTGCCGCGCCAGGGCCCGCGCCACGCGGCTGTCGCCGAGCACGACGACGTGATCGCGCAGGAGGCCGCCCGCGGCGGGGGGGAAATCGGAAGCCTCTGTCACCACAGATCCTCGTCTTCGTCCGGCTTGCCGTGAGTCGTATGGGAGGGGGCGCCCTGCGAGAGGGCCGCCGCGACCGGGCCGCCCGCCACCCATTGCATGCGCCCGACCAGCATCTCGACATCGGGCGAGCGGAGCGGCGGCAGAGCCGGATCGCTGGAGAAGCTGCGCAGCAGCGCCATGTCGGCATCTTGGCCGATGGCGATGGGAACGCGGACGGCGCGCCGGCCGGGCCCGGTCGCCAGCAGCGCCTCGAGCCCCCCCGCCGCATCGTCGCTCGGATAGCCGTCCGAGAAGAGCACGACGACCGGGGGCAGCGTCTCGCCGGCCTCCTCCTGCGCGGCGAAAGCCCGGGCCAGCAGCCGGAACGCCGCCCCCATGTCGCTTTCGCCCGAGGCGACGAGATTGGTCCAGGCGAAATGCTCGACCGGCTCCGGGCGCGGCGCCGTGAAGGCCGCCCCCGTTGCGAAGCGCAGCACCCGCAGGCGCAAGGCGACATCCGGGTGATCCTCGGCATGGGCGCGCATCGTCGGGACGACCGTCTTCGCCGCCCAGTTGAGCGCGCCGATGCGCTCGCCGGTCATGGAGCCGGAGCAATCCACCACGAAGACGACGTCGAGCACGCGCCTCGCGCCCCCCTCGCCCGCCCCGTCGCTCGGCGTCGTCTGCGCCACCTGTTCCGTCCTCCAGCTTCGATTCCCCGTGGCCCTCGATCCCGGCCGGCGCGAGGCGCCGTCAATAGGCGCCGATGCCGAGGACCGCCCCGCCCAGCAGGAGCGTCGTGCCCGCGAGGGCCGGCACCTCCTGTCCGGGATGGACGGGCTGCGCGCTGCCATCCGGCATCGCCGCCGACCAGACGACGCTGCCCGTGTTGCAGATGGCCATTCCCCCTCCCGGCATGGCGACGATTGCGGCCGTGCAGCCCGGCGGGGCGCCGTCGGCCGCGAAGAGGGTCGAGAGGTCGACCTGCGGATTGGGCACGAGAGCGTAGCGGACATTGGCCGTGCCGATGGCGAGGCCGCTCGCCGGAACGGCCGGCTCGGCCGGGGCTTCGGTCGTGCGGCTCGTGACCCCGACCGAACGCTCGATCGCGGTCGCGGCACCGGCGAGAACCCCGGCAATACCCGGAGGCGCCGGCGGCACGATCCCCGCCGGCATGATCGGGCCCGGCCCGTAACCCGGCGACAGGGCCAGGATCGACTGGCCGTCGATGGCCCCGCCCGTCCGGGAGGCTTCGAGCTGGCGCGCCTTCATGAGGCAGGCGAGGAAGACGAGGGCGATCAGGGGACCGGCGATGAAGGAGCCCCATTCGGTACTGATCGTGTCGGCCGAGTTCCAGAAGGCGTGAAGCAGGGCGGCGGTCACGATCCCGACCGGGACGAGCTTCCAGGCATGGCGCGGATGGGTCGCCGCGAGCCCGATGAAATAGCCCGAGATGCCCGCATAGCCGATATGGCCGATCACACCCTTGATGATGCGCGGGAAGAGCAGCATGAACCCCATGATCACGCCGTATTTCGTATCCTTGTAGGCGCCGATCCGCTCGGGGACGTATTGGAAGACCGTCTCCAGGAAGATGAACATCGCCCCCGCCGCCGCTCCCGTCAGGAGGCCGTCCACCGGCCCCCTGAGCGCGAGGCCGCGCGTCAGCACGTTGCCGGGCGAGCCGTTCCCTCGCAGGGCGAGCGCAAGGGCGAGGGCGAGCAGGGCCGGCACCGCCTTCAGCACCTCCTCCATCAGCCCCGCCCCGAAGAACATCGCCCGGAAGGTGGCGGGAAAGCCCCGCACCCCGTCCGTCTTCCCCGGCAGAATTTCGCGGAAGACGTGGATGTACTCGCCGAGGAAATAGACGAGCTGAACATAGGTGATCGCCGCCGGCACGGCATACCAGGCAATGGCCTTGCGCTCCCCGGAATAGACATAGAGGGCGACGAACATCGTCGCCAGCAGGCAGGCCGAGACGATGGCCATGTAGAGGAGGACCTGCCTGATGTCCTTGACCTCGCCCCACCGGAACAGGACGAGGCTCGTCGCCGTCACGAGGACGATCGGGATCAGGGCCTTGCTGCGCCACAGCCTGACCTTGGGCGAGATCACGGGGATGAGATCGGAGCGGGACAGCTCCGGCTCTCGCTGAGGCGGCTGCGGCGGAAGCGGGTCCTGCGGCATGGCCCCTCCGGGCCGGGAGGAGGCGCGCCGGGCGGCGCGCCCTCCCGTCAGTACGAGGCGATCTCGATCGTCGCGGTGCCGAGGAGCAGCTTCGCCCCCGCGAGCGGCCGGAGCGAGGCGCCCGGCTGGACCGAGGCCGTCGCGCCGTCAGGCGTCGCATAGCTCCAGGGGGCGCTGCCGGTATTGCGGATCTCGAGCCCGCCCTCCGCAGCCGGCAGGATCGCACCGAGGCAGCCCGGCGGCACCCCGGCCGCGCCGAAGAGCGCGGAGAAGTCGATCGCCTGGTTCGGCGCGAGGGCATAGCGCGCGCTGGCATTGCCGATCGACAGGCCGGCCGCCGGCATCGGGGCCGGCGCGACCGGAGCGGCATCGGCCGGGACGGCGCCGGGATTGGGCACGGTCGTGCGGGCCGTGACGCCGGCGAGCTTCTCGGCGGCGGTAGCGACGCCGGTGAACATCCCGGCGATCCCGGCGGCCGGGGGCGGCACGACGCCGGCCGGCCCGACCGGCGCGGTGCCGGGGGGCGGCGAGACGGCGAGCACGGAATGGCCGTCGATCGGCCCGCCGAGGCGCGAGACTTCGAGCTGCTTGGCCTTGAGCAGGCAGGCGAGGAAGAAGAACAGGGTCAGCGCCGCCGACACGTACCAGCCCCAGAGGCCGAGCAGATAGGCGACGGAGTTCCAGAAGGCGTGGAGCGAGGCCGCGAGCACCCAGCCGATGGCGAGGAGCGTGAACAGCGAGCGCCTGTGGCTGACGGCGAGGCCGATGAAATAGCCGAAGATGCCGGCATAGGCCATGTGCCCGACGAGCCCGTTCAGGACGCGGGGGACCATCAGGAGCAGGCCGTGCAGCGCCTGCAGGGCGGCGTTGCCGCCGGGACCCCCGCGCATCGCGCTCGGGACATATTGCAGCATCGTCTCGATGGCGATGAAGCCCGCCCCGGCGGCCACCCCCATGAGAACGCCGTCCAGGGGGCCTTGAAGCGCGAGGTTGCGCGTCACCCGGTTGCCCGGGCTGTTCTTGCTGCGCAGGCGATAGGCGAGGAAGAGGGCGAGCAGCGTCGGCACCGCCTTCAGCAATTCCTCCATCAGCCCGGCCCCGAAGAACATGCCGATGAAGTTGGGCAGGAAGGTATCGCCCTTCATGTTGCCGGGAAGAAGGGTCCTGAACACGTAGAAATACAGGTGCAGGATCGGCGACACCAGGAGCTGTATCACGACGACGGCGGCAGGAACGAGATACCAGAGCATGCCCTTGCGCTCGCCGGCATAGAAATAGATCGCGGCGAACATGGCAAAGAGCATGAACGCGCAGAGCACGTTCATGTAGGCGACGACGTCCTCGGTGGTCTGGAGGCCGATCTTCAGGACGAAGAGCGCCACGCAGGTCACCGCGAGGGCGATCAGCGGCACCAGCATGCGCGACTTGCGCAGGCTGATCTTGGTCGAGCGGAAGGGCATCAGCTCGGACCGCGTCAGGCCCGCGTCCTCGCGGATCGGCTGCTGCGGCAGGGGGGGCATCTCGGCCATCAGGAACGTCCTTCCTCGAAGGAATGGAAAGCAATCGAAGGAAACGCGGCGGGCGCGCGCCCGCTGCCATGACGCGCCGCCGCCCTTCCGGCAAGAGCAAAGCCGGGACGAGCCCGCACCGTCATGCCGGCACCGTGTAGAGCGCGACGGTGATGTCGTCGCGGCTGCCTCGCCCGGAGCATTCCGCGAGCCAGGGCTCGAGGCTGCGCAGGAACGAATCCAGGGGCGCTGAGCGCAGCGACTTGCGGAAATGGCGCGCGACCGCCAGGAAGTCCTCGTCCCGCGGATAGGATTTCGAGAGGCCGTCCGTTCCCGCCATCACGAAATCGGGGGCGCTCAACGGATGCGGCGCCGTGAACAGCCGCAGATGGGTGCGGGCCACGGCATCGGGCTGGCACAGCGAATAGGTGCCCGCCCCGACGAGATGGGGATCGAGGGGCACGACGCGGTCCACCTCTCCCGTCCGGGAGGAGGCGAGGACGTCGCCGTCCCCGATCTGGAGGAAGAGCGAGCAGCCCGGCCCGATCGCGGCGGCGACGCAGGTCGAGCCATAGACCGCATGGCTCTCGAAGCCCGGACGCTCGGGAATCGGCCAGAGGCGGATATCGGCCTCGACCCGCTCGCGCCAGCCGGCCACGAGATCCTGCGCCAGGGTCGCAAGGACGCGGCCGGCGCCGCCCGCCTCCATCTCGTGCGCCGCCCGGCGGAACAGCGAGAGAACCGTCGCCACCGCGAAGGCCGAGCCGCGGTCGCTGCGGTAATGGCGCGCCGAGCCGTGGCCGTCCGCCACCGCGAGGAAGGTCCAGGCCCCCGCCCGCTCGTAGGCGAGCGCATCCTGGTTGGGCAGGTTCCCGAGGGCGTGGGAGGTGCCGCGGACGGAGGCCCCGCCGACCGAGGGCTCGGGCTCCGGCGAGGCCGGCGGAGAGAGCCGGGCCGCCTCGCTCACGCCGCGCTCCTGTCGAGCGGATCGGCCCCGGCCACGACGCCCTCGCGCCGCCCGGCCGCGCGGCCGAAATCGATCCCGAGCCCGTCGAGGATGCGGACGGTGCGCCCCGGCACGATGGTGATGGGCTTGCCCTCGCTCGTGCGGCCCTGCCAGGACGCCTGGGTGAGGTTGCGCAGGCCGATGATGGTCTCGTCGGTCGGGTGCCTGTCCACGGTCGCGACCGAGTCGCGCAGGGCGACCGGCGCCGCCGGCTCGACATGATGCGCATAGAGCTGCCGGTCCGGCCGCATGGCGACGAGATAGCGCCCGAGCGTCATGCGCACGGGGCGCGGGACGGAGCCGCCGCAGAGGGGACAATGGGGCGTGGCCGCCGCCGCGGCGACGTCGAGCGGAATCTCGAAGCGGCAGGCGGGACAGGGCGTGACCGCGTCGCGCAGCCGCGCCATGGCCGAGCGCCATTCGGTCTCCAGCACCCGCGCGTCCGGCGCCGAGAGGCCGGCCGTGAAGGAGCGCACGAACAGGTCCCGCAGGAAGGCCGGCATCGCCTTCCAGCGCGCGACCACCCAGTCATGCCTCCCGGCCAGGGGGCCGTTGGCGTCGTTCTGCGGATCGAAGATGAAGAGCGGATCGCGCCCGTAGAGCTGAAGCTGCGTCTCGGGCGTCCGCTCGCCGAGCGCCGCCTCGCGCCGCCCCTCCAGCGGATGCCACTGGAACAGCGCGTAGAAGAACAGGACCGCCATCGAATAGAGATCGGTGCCCGAGGAGGGGATGGCCTCCCGCCGCACCACCTCCGGCGCCATGAATTTCGGCGTGCCGAGCACCCCGCCGAGCAGGCCCTCGACCGTGATGTTGTCGGCGTCGCAGATGAGGACGCCGCCGCGGATCGGGTCGACGAAGAAGGAGCCGAAATTCAGGTCCTGGTAGCAGAGGCCGCGGATATGAAGCTGCTGGAAGCTCTCGGCGATCTCGTGGCAGGCCGTGGCCCGGGCCTCGAGAGTGAGGTCGAGGCGCTTGGGCGGAGCGGCGAGGATGTCGCTGAAGGGCCGGCGATCCTCCGAGACCACCGGCATCACGTAGCCGAATTCAGCCCGCCCCTGGATGGTGGCGAGGTCGAAGGGAAAGAGGAAGCGCTTGTCCGGCGGCCCTTCCTGCACGAGCCGCTCGATCCGCTCGCGGAGCGTCGTGTCGAGCTGGACGACATGGGGGTGATACCATTTGAGCGCGAGTTGGCGCCCGCCGACATCGACGAGATAGACCGCCCCCTGACCGCCGGCGCCGAGCTTGCGCCCGACGATGCCGCTCGTGCCCGCGCCCCGAAGGCGGAATTCCTGGCCGACGGGCAGGTCGCCGCTGCCGGAGCCGAAGAGGCGCAGCATCGCCCCGCCTCAGTTCGTCTTGGCCGAGCGGAGCGAGCCGTCCGGCAGGCGCGGGGCCAGCCGGTCCAGCTCCGCCTTGGCGGCTTCGAGCGCGGAGGCCCGGTCGAGGGGCAGCTTGTGGAAGGCGACGGCGCTCGGCGTCTCGCGCATCAGGGCGTGGAGCGCCCAGGTGCTCGCGATCCTCTCCTGCCCGTCGAAGCTGACCGTCGAGGGCACGCCCGCCGTCCAGGGCGGGGTGAGCTGCGTCAGGAACTGGCCGGTCGCCGCGTCGTGCAGGTCGATCGCCAGCATGCCCTGGCGCAGGATGGCGAGATGGCCCGCCTCGGAGAGCGCGAGCTGCATCACGGTGCCGTGGGGCTTCTGGCCGGGCATGGCGTTCATCTCGAAAGTCGCGTCGGCGGCCGGGTTGAGGCTCCAGAGGGGCTCGCCCGCCGCATCGACAGCCACGACCCGGCCGTCGTCAAGAGCCAGCACGACCCTGTCGCTGCCGGACGCGATCGCGATGTGGATGGGCATCGCCTTGCCGAGGCGCGGCGCGAGCGGAGCCACGGTGCCGCTGGCGAGGTCGAGGCGCCGCGCGCCGTCCGGGGAGGCGAAGATGACGACACGCCGCCCCGCATCGATGGCGAAGGCCCCGCCTTCCACCATGCGGACGGGCCAGGAGCCCTTGATGCGGCCATCGGCGCCATCGAAGGAATAGACGGCGTCGCGCGTCGCCGCGACCACCTCGCTGCCGTCCCGGCTCATCGCCGCCCCGGCGAGGCCGGCGAGGCCGGGCGCCGCCCAGACGGGCTTGCCCGAGGCGAGGTCGTGGAGGACCAGCCGGCCCTCCTGGAGCAGGATCACCCGGCCGCTTTCCGCCAGGATCGCCGCAATCGCGTCCTGCGGGGGCAGCGCCGTCTCGATGCGGTTGCCGTCGAGCTTCAGCACCTGCACCTTGCCGGGCGCGGAGGCCGTCACATAGGCGCCCTCAGCGGCACCAAGGCGCCAAGTCTCGCCCCAGGCCGGATCGCCGTCGAGCTTGCGGTTGCCCGGAAGGATGCGCAGGCCGTCCCGCGCGCCCGCGAGAAGCCGCCCGTCGGGCAGGATCGCGGCCGAGCTTTGCAGGAGGATGGCCGAGGCGAGACGCGCGTCGCGGTGCTTGCCGCCGAGGACGTGCCAGACATGAACGCCCTGGCTGGTCTTCCCATTGTAGTGGCAGGCGAGGAAGTGATTGCCGCGCGTCAGCTTGCAGCCCTGGATCTGCTCGTTGGCGAGGTCTGCCGCCGAGACGCGGAAGGTATCGTAGCGAAGCGGCTTCTTCTCCTCCGAGACGAAGGAGATGCGCATCTCGTAGCCGGATTCGGTCTGCACGCCCGTGATGGCCACCGGATCGCCCGTATTGTCCGGGCCGGTCATGTTGAGCCCGAAGACGGATTCGGCCGTCTCGCGATCGTAGTCGTAGCGCTTGCTGTCGCGGTGAAAGGCCGAAAGATGCAGCGCCGAGAAGGTGAGGACGCGGTTGCGCGCCGGGTCCGGCCGCAGCTCCGTCATCACGACCAGCGCCGGGGCGGAGACCTTGTCGACGAGATCCCGGCCGATCCCCACCGCATCCGCGGAGAGGTCGAAGGGCAGAGGCTCGCTCCAGGCGCCGCTGTCGCGGTCGTATTCGCGGATCTCGGCCCCGTAGGTGACGAGCACCTTGCGAGCGCCCGGCAGGAAGCGGACCTGGCCGACGAGATAGTTCGGCTTCGGCTGCGGGACCGGGACCAGCCCCCCCTTCTCCGGCTTGTCGAGCGAGACGAAGGCGATGGAATGCCCCGTCCCGATCGCGGCGGTATGGGTCTTCTCGTCGATGTCGAGCGCGCCGATGCGCTCGTCGAATCCGACCTGGGCGCGAATCCTGGCGGATTCGACCTCGATCACGAAGAGATTCTTGACGCTCGTCATCGCGACGAGGCCGAGCGGGGCGATGCCCCGCACATAGAGCGGCATCGTGTCCTGCGGCAGGGGCGCGAGGCGCCGCACGCGCCCGCCCGGCAGGTCGGCCATGAGGATGCCCGCCTGCATGTCGGCATAGACGAGCGCATCCTCCCCGTAGAAATCATGCGGCAGCATGTGCCAGCCGCTCTTCGGCCGGTCGAGATGCAGCACCTCGCGCTTGTCCGCCAGGGCGCGCAGGAGGGCGGGCAGGCTCGCGCTGCGCTCGCCCGGTGCCAGCACGTCCGCCTCGGTCTCGCCGGCCTCGACCGCGAGGTCGAGCGCGCGGTGAATCTCGGCGCGGGCGGCGGCGCCCTCGGCCTGGGCCGAGAGCGTGCGGGCCGTGTTGCGCTTGGCCTCGCGCAGGGCGGCGATCGCCCTCGCCTTCTCGGCATCGGCGCGGTCGCGCTGGCTCTCGGCCTCGCGGCGCGCCTCGCGCTGCGTCTCCTCGGCCGCGCGGGCGATGGCGGCCTGCTCGTCGGCGCGGCGCCATTGCAGGCTGGCCAGGGCGGCGATGCCGGCGAAGATCACCGCGAGGATGCCCGCGGCCACCGCGAAGCGGCGGCGGCGCCAGCTATCGGCGGCATGCGACTGGGCCACGAAGGCGCCGAGCGCGCTGTCGGCGGGAATGCCCCAGCGCCGCACGAGATCCTGCCCCTCGGCGAGGTTGAGGGAAGTCAGGAGCGCCGTCTTGCGCTCGGCCGGGGTGGCCGCCTCCTGCCAGCGGCGCTGGAGGGTCTCGAGCCGCGCGCGGGTCTGGAGGTCGCGCCGGTCGATCGCGATCTGCTCGCGCGCGCTCGGCCAGTTCTCCAGCAGCGCCTCGTGCGCGATGCGCATTTCCGCGACGCCCTCGCGCTCGGAGGCGACGAGCAGCCGGTTCTCGGGCGCGAGGAAAGCGGTGACGAGCCGGGCCTCGGGGCTCCCCGGAGGGAAGCTGTCGAGCCGGGCCGGCCGCGAGGTCGCCGTCCCGTCGCCCGCGGCCGTGACCAGCGCCCGCAGCACCTCCGGCAGGGCGGCGGCCGCCTCCGGGTCCTGGGCCTTCAGGCTCTCCAGCGCCTGGTCGGCGCGCCGCGCGATGGCCCCTTTCAGCTCGCCCAGCGCCCGATAGCCGGCAAAGGTGAGCGCGCGGCCATGTCTTTCGACGATGTCGCGCTCGAAGAGCGACTGCATCATCACCGAAAGGAGAGGCAGCGCGCCGGGCTCCTCGGAGGCGGCTCCGGCGATCACGGCGTCGAGCCCGACGCCGCTCTCGGCATCCTTCTCGAAGACGAGGCCCGCCGCCGCCGCCGGACGGCGCACGATCTCGATGATCTCGGCGCCTCCGGGCGCCGGCAGGTCGAGCCGCGCCCCCGACTCGACGAGATCGACCAGGGCCGGAATCTCGGCCGCCCGGTGCCACAGGTCGTTGCGGACGGTGGCGACGATCCAGACGACGCCCGAGCGCGCGAGCCCCGCGAGGATGCGCACGAAGAGGGTTCGCCGCTCGGGATCGAATTCGCGCGTGAACAGCTCCTCCACTTGGTCGACCAGGAGGACGAGCCGCGCCTCCTCGTGCGGCAGGAGTCCCTGGCGCGCCCGCGCCTCGCGCGCGACCGAGGCGAGCGCCTGCCGGAAGGGGAAGGAGGGATCGTCCGGGGCGGCCTGGAGATGGGCGGCGAGGGCCTGCGGCCCCATGCCGGTCGCATCCAGCTCGGGCAGCCCCTCGCCCGCGGCCGGATTGCCGGCGACGAGCGCCTTGGCGAGGCCGAGGACGGGGTCTTCCCCGCCCTCGCCCGGCCGCAGGATCACCCGCCGCCAGAGGCCGACGCCCGGCACCGCCTTGGCCGCGAAGAGCGCCGGCAGGAGGCCCGCGCGGGCAAGCGAGGACTTGCCGGACCCGCTGGCGCCGAGGATGAGCAGGAAGGCGGTTCCGCCCTCGGCCGCCGCCTGGAGGCGCGTCGAGGCTTCGCGGATCGGCTCGTCCCGGCCGAAGAAGACCGGGGCGTCGCGGAACTCGTAGGAGGCGAGGCCCGGATAGGGGCTGCCCTGGAGCCAGGTCGCCTCCTCGTCCGCGCCGGAGAGGTCCTGGAGTCCCTTGGCGATCCGCGCCTCGATCAGCCGGACGAGATCGCCTTCGAGCTTGGCGTCGAATTCCTCGAGCGCGGCGAAGCGCGAGCTGCCGGCCAGGAAGACCCCGGCCCCCTCGAAATGGCGCTGCCAGAAATCCTCCAGCGCCTGCCATTGGCGCTCCTGCTCGGCGCGCTTGGCCGCGTCGGCGAGCGAAGTCTGCGGGTCGCCCACCTTGCGATAGGCGAGGAGATCGGGCGCGCCGCGCTCCCGATGCGCCTCCAGCGCCTCCTCGAATTCCCATTCGGTGCCGGTGACGGGCGCCCGCCCGTCGAGGCCGCGATACTCGCGCGCCGCCGTGCGCTCGGGCAGCGGAGTGCCGAGCCGCGAATAGACGACGAGCACCATGATGTCGGACCGGCTCGGCGGCTCGATCGCATCCTGGAAATGGCCCGATGCGAGCATCGGCTCGTATTCCCAGAGATAGGGCTCGATCTTGAAGAAGCGCTGATAGTCCCGCGCCAGCTTCTGCACCACGAGATGGGCACGCAGCCGCTCCTCCTGCACGTCGCCGGGCGAGGAGATGAAAATGCGAAGGGTCTTACGCATCGGTCGAAGCGGCGGTCTCGAAGGCCGGGAAACGCCGGTTTAATGCGAGGGAGACATGCGGCAAAGGCGACACGGAGTCCTGTTCGGTTCGCCTCCTCAATGATCCGGCATTGTTTCGCCCGGATGTCGAGGGCCCTGCGCCGCCGGTAGCGCAGAGCGATCGGCTGAAGCGCCCTGCGCGGTGTCCGTCAGGCCAGCGTCTGGAGATCGGAATCGATCGAGAGGGCTTGGCCCGAGATCGTCCGGCCCCTGGGCGAGCACAGGAACACGATCTGATCGGCGAGTTGGCGAGCGGTCACGTATTCCCGGATCGAGCCGTTGGCGAGCACGCGCGCCTCCATCTCTCCGAAGGAGAGGCCGAGCTGCTGGGCCTTCGCCTCGATGACGCGGCGCTGGCGGTCGCCGGCCACGGCGCCGGGCAGGATCGCGTTGACGCGGATGCCCAGGGGCCCGAGTTCCCGCGAGAGCGACTTCGTGAAGCCGATCACGCCCCATTTCGCCGCCGCGTAGGGAGAGCGCATGGCGAAGCCGAACTTGCCCGCGGCCGAGGAGAGATTGACGATCGAGGGATTGGCGCTCTCCCGGAGCAGGGGCACGGCGAGCCGCACGCAATTGAACTGGCTGGTCAGGCAGACCTCGATCGTCCGGTCCCAATCCTCGACGTTGATCTCCTCGACCCGCCCGGTCGGGCCTGCGATGCCGGCATTGTTGACGAGGACGTCGAGGCCGCCGAGCGCCGCCTTCGCCTCCTCGAACAGGGCCGCGACCGCCGCGCGGTTCGCCACGTCCGTCCTGGAGCGCGTGACGGAGGGAAGGATCCCCGGCAGGGCCGCGAGGGCCTCCTCGTCCACGTCGCAGACATGGACCCGCGCTCCTTCTTCCGTGAAGGCGCGCGCCACCTCCAGTCCGAGCCCCCCCGCGCCCGCCGTCACGAGCACCCGCAGGCCCTTGATGTCCAGATCCATGGTTCCTCCCTCGCCGCCGCCTTGCGCGGCCTTGAAATGACGCGACCCCGAAGGGCTCAGGACGCCCCGAGCCGCCCGATGCCGACGATATATTGCGCAGCGGTGCGGATATCGGTCTCGAGCGCCTCGCGCGCCGCGGCCGGGTCTCGGCCCCGCAGGGCTGCGACGAGCGTCGCATGCGCGTGGACCGCCCTCCCCCCGCGCAGGCGGCGGGGCTCGTCGCGCATGTCGAGATTGAGGACCGGGCCGACCCTCAGCCACAGTCGCTCGATGATCTCGGTCAGCATCGGCAGCTTCGCCGCGTGGTAGACTGCGAAATGAAGGTCGCGATTGGCGCAGACCGCCTCGATCGCCGCCGGAGGCTCCCTCTCCGTGGCCTCCTGGAAGGCGCGCTCGAAACCCGCGATCAGGCCGAGATCGGCCTCGTCCCGGTTCCGGGCGGCCTCCTCCACCGCGTAGCCTTCCACCGCGAGGCGAACCCGCGTCAGCTCGTCGAACTGCGAGAGCGTCAGGACGGGGACGCGCACCGCCCTCCCGGGCAGCACCTCCAGCGCTCCGTCCGCGGCGAGCCGCGCCACGGCCTCCCGCACCGGCATCATCGAGACGGACAGCGATTCGGCGACGCTGCGCAGGGAAAGCTTGTCTCCCGGCGCCAGCCGCCCGGCGATGAGGAGGTCGCGCAAGGTGCCTGCCACCTGCTCGCGCAAGGTCTCGCGGGACGGCGCGCCGGGGACGACGCGCTGCCGCGGCGCGGGACGGCGCTTCAGCCCAGGGCGCGGGCTCGATCCTGCGAGAAGGGGCTGGACAGGTGGAACCACATCTGCAACCCTAACTGTGATCACAGACTGCGACAAGCGGAAAGCAATCCGCGACGCTTCAAGCCCGCAATCGGGCGCAGCAGGGAGGGACATCCATGGGTGACGGACAGGTTTTCTCGCGCCGGCAGGCGCTGGCCGGCCTCGGGGCGGCGAGCGCGGCGGCGACGCTCGGCATGCCCGCGATCTCCTACGGCCAGAGCGACGTCATCCGCATCGGCCACCTGACCCCCATCACGGGGTTCCTCGGGCCGGTCGGGGAATATGCCCAGATGGGCGTGCGCCTCGCGGCCGAGGAGATCAACGCCTCGGGCGGCGTTCTCGGCCGCAAGATCGAGCTCGTCATGGAGGACAGCGTCAACCCGCAGACCGGCTCGGCCAAGGCGGAACGCCTGATCGAGCGCGACAAGGTCGCCATGATCATCGGCGAGATCTCGTCGGCGACGGCGCTCGCCATCGGCCAGGTCGCCCAGCGCAACAAGTCCGTCTTCATCAATACGGGCGCGAATTCCGACGCCATCCGCGGCAAGGACTGCAACCCCTTCATGTTCCACATCGAATCGACGAATTCGATGATGGTGACTGCCGTCGGCACCTATCTCAAGAAGCAGAACATGGTGTCGGGCAAGAAGTGGTACATGCTGACGGCGGACTACGCCTTCGGCCACGATCTGCTCAAGGTCGCCAAGAAATTCGTCACCGGCAACGGCGGCGTGATGGCCGGGGACGACCTCGTCCCGACCGACTCGACCGATTTCAGCCCCTATCTCCTGAAGATCCGGCAGGCCAAGCCCGACATCGTCGCCTCGAACCTCGCCGGCAACCAGATCACCAATTTCATCAAGCAATATGCCGAATACGGGCTGCAAATGCCGATCGTCGGCTTCGCCTTCGACACCATCCTCGCCTGGGGCGCGGGCCAGGGCAACTTCGCCGGAACCTGGCCGATCATCTGGCACCATCTCGTGGACGCGCCCTCCTCGAAGAAATACGTCGAGGCTTTCACCAAGAAATACGGCAAGCCGCCGGAGAACCAATCCTGGGGCGACTACAACGCGCTGAAGCTCGTGGCGCAATCCTTCGCCGAGCTGAAGGCGACCGATTCCGTGAAGCTCCAGGAGCATCTGCGCAAGGGCGCGAAATTCGACATCCTCAAGGGGCGCGAGGGCTATTTCCGCCCCTACGACAACCAGATGATCCAGGAAATGTACGCCGTCGAGGCGAAAGATCCCGCCAAGATGAAGGACAAGTGGGACATCTACGTGCCGCTCGGCACGGTCCCCGGCCCGGGCGAGGATCTGGAGATCCTGGCGCCCGAGAAGGACGGCACCTGCAAGATGCCGGCCTGACGCCACGCCCCCCTCTCCCCCCACGAAGTGGCGGGGAGGGTCGAGCCGAAGCGAAGCGGAGGACCGGGGTGGGGGGCGGCTCCGCCTGCTACCCGGCCGGGTGCTCGCGTCGAGGCCCCCCAACCCGGTCGCGCCTTTGGCGCGACTCGACCCTCCCCACCGCTTCGCGGGGGAAGGGTGAACCCGCGGCATATCGCGAACGAACTCCAAACGGTCCCGGATCGCGGCCTCGCCTCGTCCGGGATAACAGGCGTCGCCGATGCAACTCCTCTTCCTCTTCGAGCAGGTGCTGAACGGGCTTCTCGCCGGCGCCTACTACCTTCTCATCGCGCTCGGCCTGTCGCTGATCTTCTCGCTCGGCGGCATCGTGAACCTCGCCCATGGCGGCTTCTACGCGATCGGCGCTTATCTCGCGGTCGCGCTCGCGCCGACGATCGGCTTCGGGGGCGCCTTCGTCGCCTCCCCGCTCCTCGTCGCGCTCCTCGGCGTCGCCGTCGAGCGCGTCTTCTTCCGGCGCTTCTACCGCTCCGACCCGATCCTGAGCCTGCTCCTCACCTTCGGCCTCGCCATGGTAATCGAGCAGTCGCTGCGCATGATCTTCGGAGCGGCGCCGCAGCCCTTCTCGATCCCGCCCGCGCTGCGCGGGCAGATCTTCATGGGCGACTTCATCTATCCGCGCTACCGCCTCATCATCTTCGCGGTCGCGATCACGGCCGTGCTCGCGACCTGGTTCGTCGTCTACCGCACGACCTTCGGACGCGTCGTGCGGGCGGGCGTGCAGAACCCCGACATGGTCGGCGCCCTCGGCATCTCGCTCCAGCCCTACATGACCGCCATCGCCGCGCTCGGCATCGGGCTCGCCGGGCTCGCCGGCGTGCTGCTGGCGCCGATCTCCGGCGTGCATCCGGCCATGGGGGCCGAGATCCTGACCGCCGCCTTCGTGGTCGTCGTGATCGGCGGGCTCGGCTCGTTCTGGGGCGTGATCATGGCCTCCGCCCTCGTCGGCGTCGTGCGCGGCGTCACCATCTTCTTCAACCCCTCCTGGGGCGAAGCCTCGATGTATCTTCTGATGGCCATCGTCCTTCTCGTTCGGCCGCGCGGCCTTCTCGGCGAGCGCATCATGAGGTTCGAGTGATGCGCTCGCATTTCCCCGTCCCGCTGCTCGTCGCCGCCGCCGCGCTCGTCGTCCTTCCCTTCGCGCTCGATCTCGTCGGGCTGCCGCTGCGGACCTCGATCGACGTCGTCGTCTTCGCCATCGCCTGCCTCGGCCTGAACGTGCTGGTCGGCAATACCGGCCTCGTCTCCTTCGGCCACGGCGCCTGGTGGGGGCTCGCCGCCTATGCGGCCGCCCTGTCGCAGAAATACTGGTTCCCGAACCAGGTTCTCCTGCCGCTCCTCTTCGCGATCCTCTTCGCGATCGTCGCCTCGGCCCTCGCCGGGGCGCTGATCCTGCGCCGGCGCGGCGTCTATTTCTCGCTCCTGACCCTGGCCCTCACCGCGCTCCTCTTCGCCATCGGCTATCGCTGGACCGACCTCACGGGCGGCGAAAGCGGACTCGGCGGCATCACGCGCGCCACCGTGCTCGGCGTCGATCTCGAGCGCGACGCAGCCTATTACGTCCTGGTCGCGGCGATCGGCTTCGTCGTCACCTTCCTGCTCTGGCGCTTCCACGCGTCGCCGGTCGGGACGGTGCTCGTCGCGATCCGCGAGAACGAGCAGCGCGCGCGCTTCGTCGGCTATCCGACCAACCGCTACAAGCTGATCGGCTTCGTCGTCTCGGCGACCCTCGTCGGGCTCGCGGGCGCTCTCTCGGTCTTCAACCACCGCTTCGCCTCGGCCGATCCGCTCTCGGTCGCCTTCTCGGGCGAATTGATCGCGATGGTGGTCATCGGGGGCATGCGCAGCTTCCTCGGGCCGGCCCTCGGCGCCGTCTTCTACATCCTGTTCCGGGAGTTCCTGTCGATCTGGACCTCGGCCTGGCTGTTCTATTTCGGCATCCTGTTCGTCGTCTTCATCATGTTCTCGCCGACGGGGCTCGTCGGCGTCGCGCAGCGCGTCCTCGCGCCCCTGCGCAAGAAGACGACGGAAGACGCCGCCATGGCCGCGCGCAAGGTCTCCGACGAGCCCCTGCCGGACTTCCTGCGCCCGAAGACGCATATCGAGGAGCCGCTCCTCGTCGCGAAGGGCATCAAGAAGAGCTTCGGCGGCATCGCGGCCGTCCAGGGCGTCGACATCGCGGTGCGCGACCGCTCGCTCCACGCGCTGATCGGCCCGAACGGAGCCGGCAAGACGACCGCCTTCAACCTCATCTCCGGCATGTTCAGCCCGGACGAGGGCACCGTGACGCTCGCCGGCAAGCCGATCCAGGGCCTCTCGCCCGAGCGGATCACGGAGGCGGGGCTCGGCCGATCCTTCCAGATCACGAACCTCTTCCCCGCCCTCACGGTGGAGGAGAACCTGCGCCTCGCCGTCCAGGCGAGCCATGCGGAGCGCTTCGGATTGTGGGCAGATGCCCGCTCCATCGAGGAGATCAACCGGGAGGTGGCGGCCCTGCTGCGCTATCTCGGCCTCGCGGGGATCGAGAGGGCGGAGGCCGGCTCGCTCTCCTATGGTGGCCAGAGGCTGCTCGACATGGGCGTCTCGGTCGCGACGAAGCCGCGCATCCTGCTCCTGGACGAGCCGCTGGCGGGCCTTTCCGTCGCCGAGCGCCAGCGCATCGGCGACCTCATCAAGCGCCTGTCGGCCGATCTTCCCGTGCTCCTCGTCGAGCACGACATCGACCGCGTCTTCCAGATCGCGGATGCCGTCACCTGCATGAACGAGGGCCGCGTGCTCATCGACGGCACGGTGGAGGATGCGCGCTCGAGCCCGCAGGTGCAGGCGGTCTATATCGGCTCGGGCGTCGCCGCCGTCGCCTCGAAGCCCCGCGAGGCCATCGCGATCGGCGAGACGGTGCTCGCCGTGAAGGACGTCAACACCTTCTACGGCAAGAGCCACATCCTCTCGGATGTGAGCTTCGATCTCGGCCGGCACGAGATCCTCGCGCTTCTCGGCCGCAACGGCGCCGGCAAGTCGACGCTGCTGAAGTCGATCGTCGGCATCGCGCCGGCCGCCTCCGGCTCGATCAAGCTGGCCGGAACGGAGCTGGTGGGCCTCACCTCCGCGCAGATCGCCCGCCAGGGCATCGGCTTCGTGCCCCAGGGGCGCGGCCTCTTCGCGGGCATGACGGTCGCGGAGAACCTGGAACTCGGCAAGCTGCGCCGGCGCACGGGCAACGGCATCCACTGGGAGACCGACAAGATCATCGAGTATTTCCCGCGCATCGGCGAGCGGCTGAAATCCCCCGCCGACTATCTCTCCGGCGGCGAGCAGCAGATGGTGGCGGTGGCCCGCGCCCTCTCGGGCGACGTACGGGTGCTGCTCCTCGACGAGCCCTTCGAGGGGCTCGCGCCCGCCGTGGTCGAGAGCCTCTTCGAGAGCTTCGACAAGCTGCGCCGCGAGGTCTCGATCATCATCGTCGACCACAATCTCGACCTCGCCCTCGCTCTGTCCGACAATACGGTGGCGCTGGAGCGGGGCCGGGTGATGCATCGCGGCCCCTCGCGCGACCTGCGCGAGGATCTGGAATTGCGGCGCAAGGTGCTGTGGCTATGACAACCCCCTGAAAGCTGCGGGAGAGAGACACGTGAGCACGGTCGCCATCGTCGGAGCGGGCCTCATCGGCCGGGCCTGGGCGCAGGTCTTCGCGCGGGCCGGCTGGAACGTCCGCATCGCCGACCCGCATGGGCCGACGCTCGAGGCGGCGCTGGGGCTGATCCGGGAGGGCCTGGAGGACCAGGCCACGCATGGCCTCGTGGCCGATCCGGCGGCCGCGGCGGCCAGGGTCTGCGTCGCGAGGAGCCTCGCGGAGGCCGCCGAGGACGTCGATCTTGTCCAGGAGAACGGGCCGGAGACCGTCGAGGCGAAGCGCGCCATCTTCGCGGAGCTGGACCGGGCCGCGCCGAAAGACGCGATCCTCGCCTCCTCGACCTCGGCCATCGTTGCCTCGCTCTTCACGGAGGACCTGCCGGGGCGGGCGCGCTGCCTCGTCGCCCATCCCGTCAACCCGCCCCATCTCGTGCCGATCGTGGAGCTTTGCGGCGCCCCCTGGACCTCGCCGGAGGCGATCGCCCGCGCTCGCGCCATCTACGAATCCGTCGAACAGGTGCCGATCACGGTCCATCGCGAGATCGAGGGCTTCGTGCTGAACCGCCTGCAGGGCGCGCTGCTGGCGGAGGCGTTCCGGCTCGCCGGGGAGGGAATCGTCTCCCCGCAGGATCTCGACAAGACCGTCTCGGACGGGCTCGGCCTGCGCTGGTCCTTCCTCGGCCCCTTCGCGACGATCGAGCTGAACGCGCCGGGCGGCATCCCCGATTATTGCGCGCGCTATACCGACTTCTACAAGCGCGTCGCCGACGAGGCCGCCGGGCGGGAGGTCTATGACGGCCCGAATGTCGAGAAGATCGTCGCGGCCTGGGGCGGCACGCCTTCGCCCGCCGAACTCGCAGCGAAGGCCGCGCGCCGCGACCGCCGCCTCGCGGCCCTCGCCGCCCACAAGAAGCGGCAGAAGCAGATCGAGCCGTGACCGATCTCACCTGGAGATCGGGCCGCAACGACGACGTCGTCTGGCTGCAATACGGCGATTTCGCCGCTCCGCAGGCGGAGGCCCTTCTCAGCCTCGTGCGCTACCGGGAGGCGGGCAAGGTCGAGATCCAGCTCCGGCTGCATCATCTCGACGGAGCCGCCTCGCGCGGCGTCGAGATTCCCCGCCGCGTCCGCTTCTCGCTCGGGGCGGGCGAGCCCGAGCCGCTCGCGATCGAAGGTGTCGGCTTCGTCACCGAGACGCGGGACGGCCGCGCCTGCTTCACCACCGGGCAGGGCCGCGTCGACGAGGACCTGTCCCCCTTCCGCCCCGTCCTCGACCGCATCGGGGACGGCTTCGAGATCACGGTGGAAGGCGACACCTTCTTCTTCCCCATCGACGCGAAGAGCCGATCCACCCTGATCGCGCTCTTCTCGTAGAGAGCCATCCCGGATATCCGACCCCGAGCCCAAGGAAGGAAAGTCACCATGGCCCGCAAAGTCATCATCACCTGCGCCGTGACGGGGGCGATCCATACGCCCTCGATGTCGCCCCATCTTCCCGTCACGCCCGAGGAGATCGCCGATGCCGCGATCGGGGCGGCCGAGGCCGGCGCCGCGATCGTCCATCTCCACGCCCGCAATCCGCAGACCGGCCAGCCCGACCAGTCGACCGAGATGTTCGACCGCTTCCTCGGCGTCGTCAAGCAGCGCACCAACGCCGTCCTGAACATCACGACGGGCGGCGCCCCCACCATGCCGCTGGAGGAGCGGCTCCGCCCGGCCTCCCATTTCAAGCCCGAGGTCGCCTCGCTCAACATGGGCACGATGAATTTCGGCCTCTATCCGATGCTGAACCGCTTCAAGGAGTTCAAGCACGACTGGGAGAAGCCGTACCTGGAGGGCTCGCGCGACCGCATCTTCAAGAACACCTTCGCCGATATCGAATACATCCTGACGACCTGCGCCGAGAACGGCACCCGCTTCGAGGTCGAGTGCTATGATATCGGTCATCTCTACACCCTCGCCCACATGGCGGAGCGGGGCGTGATCAAGCCGCCCTTCTTCGTGCAGAGCGTCTTCGGCATCCTGGGCGGGATCGGGGCGCATCCCGAGGACGTGGCGCATATGAAGCGCACGGCCGACCGCCTCTTCGGCGACCAGTATCGCTGGTCGGTCCTGGGGGCTGGCCGCAACCAGCTCCCGATCGCGGCGCAAGCCGCCGCCATGGGCGGCAACGTGCGCGTGGGCCTCGAGGATTCGCTCTGGATCCGGGCCGGCAAGTTCGCCGAATCGAATGCCGAGCAGGTGCGCGCCGCGCGCCAGATCATCGAAGGCCTCGGCCTCGAGATCGCCACCCCGGACGACGCCCGCGCCACCCTCGAGCTGAAGGGCGCCGACCGGACGAACTTCTGAGAGCCTTCCCGCGATCGCACCTCCCTCCCCCCGCTTGCGGCGGGGGGGGGGGGGGCCCCCCCCCCCCGCCCCCCCCCCCCCCACCCCCCCCCCCCCCGCCCCCCCGAAGACACGTTTCGAACCTCCCGCCCCCCCCGACCCCCCCCCCCCCGCCAC
>OEIU01000412.1_pt1 | contig 40870 bp, 34 predicted proteins | sample 1539221 | NCBI WGS metagenome assembly OEIU01 (sample SAMN03792071, study PRJEB22550) | activated sludge metagenome | feature: wastewater treatment plant; material: activated sludge; isolation source: Wastewater treatment plant of a petroleum refinery complex | place: Argentina: Zarate | collected...
GCAATCTGCGCGCCGAAGTGGCCGCGGGCCGTTTCCGCGAAGACCTGTACTACCGGCTCAATGTATTCCCGCTGTCGACGTCACCGCTGCGCGAGCGTCGCGACGACGTGCTGCCGCTGGCGATGCGCCTGCTGACCTCGCGCTGCCGTCCCGGCGAGCGCATTCCCGCGCTCAGCGCCGACGCGGCGCATCTGCTGCTGACCTATCCGTGGCCGGGCAACGTGCGCGAACTCGACAACGTCATGCAGCGCGCCCTGATTCTCTGCAGCGGGGCGGTGATCGAGGCGGAGCATGTGCAGCTGGAAGCCACTGGCGACTGGCGGCTGGCGACTGGCCAGAAGGTCGAAGCGGCGTCAGTTGAGCCGTTGCGTTCACCCGTTGCGGCGCGCAGCGTGGAGCAGGGCGTGTTGTCGACCTCGCTCGACGCCACCGAACGCGACCTGATCCTCGATGCGCTGCGCGTCGACCACGGCAATCGCCAGGCCGTGGCGAAGCGCCTCGGCATCAGCGCGCGGACGTTGCGTTACAAACTCGCGAAGCTGCGCGATGCGGGAGTCGAAGTATGAGTTCGTTGCAGATCGATGCCGTGCTGTCGCAGATCCGCGCGATGCAGTCGCAGGTGCGCGGTGTCGGCGGTCAGATGCAGGAGGCGCCGCAGGCCGTTGCCGGCGTGCGTCCGGATGCTGCTGCGCCCGGTTCCTTCGCCAACGTGCTGAAGCAGGGCATCGAACAGGTCAACCAGGCGCAGCAGAAGGCCTCGTCGCTTTCGACGCAGTTCGAACGCGGCGTGCCGGGCATCGAACTGCCGCAGGTGATGCTCGAAATGCAGAAGGCCAGCGTGTCGTTCCGCGCGCTCACCGAGGTGCGCAACCGGTTTGTGAGTGCGTATCAGGAAATCATGAACATGCCGATCTGAGCGGGGCGAGTAGCGATGAGCTGCGAGCTGCGAGCCGGAAGGCACTGACGCAATCTATGAATATCGAGAGGAAATACCCTGTGATCGGCGGTAAAGGCGCAAGGTGCGACGTTCTGGCTCACAGCTACTTGCTCATTGCCCGTAGCTGCTTCGCTCCGGCAGGGAGCGAAGCATGAGCGCCGAAGCCCTCGCCTTGCCGCGGCCCACGCTCATTCCGCCGCAGCTCAAGCCGTTGCTGATCCTCATCGGCATCGCGGCCGCGGTCGCGGCCGGCGTCGGCATCGTGCTGTGGTCGAAGGAGCCGACGTACGCGCTGCTCTACGGCAATCTCGGTCAGCAGGATTCGGCGCAGATCGTGCAGGCGCTGCAGACCAGCGGCATTCCCTACAAGCTCGACAACAACGGCGAGATCACGGTGCCCGCGGATCGCGTGCACGACGCACGGCTGAAGCTCGCGGGCCAGGGTCTGCCGGAAGGCGACGGCGGATTCTCGGTGATGTCGAAGGATCCGGGATTCGGCGTCAGCCAGTTCATGGAAGGCGCGCGCTACCAGCACGCGCTCGAAACCGAACTCGCCCGCACGATCTCCAACCTGCAGCCCGTCGCCGCGGCGCGCGTGCATCTGGCGCTGCCGCGTCAGTCGGCGTTCGTGCGCGACCGGCGCCCGTCGTCGGCGTCGGTGATGCTGCAGCTGAAGCCGGGTCGCCGGCTGGAGCAGGAGCAGGTGACGGCGATCGTCAATCTCGTCGCGTCCAGCATTCCGGAGCTGGAATCGAGCCAGGTGACCGTGGTCGATCAGCAGGGCCGGCTGCTGTCCTCGCCGGAGAAGGCCGAGGACGAGTTCGCCGTGCGCAGCAAGCAGCTCGAAATCGCGCGCGACATGGAAGAACGCTACACGCATCGCATCGAAGAACTGCTCGCGCCGCTGGTCGGTGCGGGACGCGTGCGCGCCCAGGTCGTGGCCGACGTCGAGATGAGCACGACGGAAGAAGCGCGCGAACAGTACCGGCCCGAGAGCCAGATCATTCGCAGCGAACAGACCGCCGAAGAAACCAGCCGCAACGGCGCCGGTCCGCAGGGCGTGCCGGGCGCGCTCACGAATCAGCCGCCGACGCCGGGCGTGGCGCTGCCGCCGGGAGCCGCCGCGAACGCAGCGACGCCGAATGCCGCCGCAACGCCGGCTGCGGGGCAGCAGCCGACGGTGGCGCCGCCGGACAACACTTCGAAGCAGGCGACACGCAACTACGAGATCGATCGCACGGTGGCCTACACCAGGCAGCCGGCCGGTCGTCTGAAGCGCATCACCGTGGCGGTGCTCATCGACAACCTGCGCAGCACCGATGCCGAAGGCAAGGTGACGGAGACGGCGCTGCTGCCGGAACAGATCGAGAACATCACGCGCCTGGTGAAGGACGCGGTGGGTTACAGCGAAGCGCGCGGCGACAGCGTCAATGTCGTCAACGCCTCGTTCAAGGGCGAAACCGTCGTCGAGGACATCCAGCCGGAGACGATTCCGCTGTGGGAACGGCCGCTGCTGCGCGACATCGCCAAGCTCGTCGCGGCGCTGATCGTGCTGCTGGCGCTGGTGTTCGTGGTGCTGCGGCCGCTGATCCGCGGCCTGCTGCCTGCGCCGCCGAAGCCTGTCTATGCGCCGCCCGCGCTGCCCGATGGCACGGCGCCGCAGATGGCCGCTGAAACCGGCGCCACGCCGGCGATAGACTACGAAGGCCAGATCGCGCAGGCGCGCGGCATGGTGGCGCAGGATCCGGGCCGGGTCGCGCAGGTCGTCAAGACGTGGGTGAACACCGGTGAGTAACGGCCAGGAAAAAGCAGCGCAGCGCAGCGGCACCGAACGCGCGGCCATTCTTCTGCTGACGCTCGGCGAGCAGGAAGCCGCCGAAGTGATGAAGCACATGGGCGCCAAGGACGTGCAGCGCATCGGCGCCGCCATGACGCAGCTGCAGAACATCTCGCGCAAGGAAGTCAGCAATGTCCTGCAGGAATTCACGACGACGGTCGAAAGCCAGACCTCGCTCGGCGTCGGCGTCGATGAGTACCTGCGCAAGGTGCTGATCGGCGCGCTGGGCGAGGACAAGGCCGCGGGCGTGATCGACCGCATCCTGTTCGGCCGTTCCAGCAAGGGTCTCGAAGCGCTCAAGTGGATGGACGCGCGCGCCGTGTCGGAGCTGATCCGCCAGGAGCATCCGCAGATCATTTCCATCGTGCTGGCGTATCTCGATCCCGACCAGTCCGCCGACGTGCTGGCGCAGTTTCCCGAGTGGCTGCGCGCCGACGTGATCATGCGCATCGCGACGCTCGACGGCATCCAGCCGAGCGCGCTGCACGAACTCGACGACGTCATCGAGAAGCAGTTCGCCGGCAAGACCGGCGCGCTGAAGACTTCCGTCATCGGCGGCGTCAAGACGGCCGCGAACATCATGAACTTCCTCGACAGCAGCCAGGAAGGCGCGATCCTCGATCACATCCGCAAGGTCGACGAGCCGCTGGGCGGCAAGATCCAGGACCTCATGTTCGTGTTCGACGATCTCGAAGAGATCGATGACCGCGGCATGCAGGAAGTGCTGCGCGCCGTGCCGGGCGAGCGCCTGCTGATCGCGCTGAAGGGTGCGGAGGATTCGCTGAAGGACAAGATCTTCAAGAACATGTCGCAGCGCGCCGCCGAGATGCTTAAGGACGATCTCGAATCGCGCGGCCCCGTGCGGTTGTCCGAAGTCGAAGCCGCACAGAAGGAAATCATCGCGCTGGTGCGCAAGATGGCGGAGTCCGGCACCGTGCAGTTCGGCGGCAAGGGAGATGAGTTCGTATGACCGGCCCCGCAGTCGCCCGCTGGGATCTGCCCACCGTGTCCGGCAATGCGATACAAGGGCGCCGCGCCGGGCCGACGGTGGCGGAGCTCGAAGCGATCGAAAAGCGCGCGCACGACGAGGCGTTTGCCGTGGGGCGTGAGGCCGGGCTCAAGGCAGCGAAGGCCGAGATGCAGCCCGTCATCGAACAGCTCCGCGCCAGGGTTGCGAGCCTGTCGGCCGTGTTCGACAAGCTTGCGAAGCCGCTCGACGAACTCGACGCTGAAGTCGCCGATCAGCTCGCGCGCCTGTCCATGTCGATCGCCAAGCAGGTGATCCGGCGCGAACTGCGCACCGATCCGACCCAGATCATCGCCGTGATGCGCGAGACCGTCGCGCTGCTGCCGGCCTCGGTACGCCAGATCCGCATCCACATGCATCCGGAAGATGCCGCCGTCGTGCGCGAACACCTCGCGGCGCCGGGCGGCGATCTCGCGTGGAGCATCGCCGAGGACCCGATGATGAGCCGCGGCGGCTGCATGGTCCTTTCCGAGACGTCGCAGATCGATGCGCGCATCGAATCGCGTATGGCCAGCGTCGCGAGTGCGATGCTCGGCGAGCAGCGTGCGGAATCGAGAACGGAGGAATAGCCGCAAAAAGGCGCAAAAAACGCACAAGGTAATCGGAAGTCGAAGACAGATCCTTCTTCACTTTGTGACCTTTGCGCCTTTTTGCGGCCATTTTCCGTCTCTCAATCATGAACAACCCCACAACCAACCGCGCACCGAACTGGCTGAAGCAACTGGACCAGCTCCAGCGCAAGGTCGAGCGCGTGCCGCCGCCGCCGGTGGAAGGCGTGCTGACGCGCATGATCGGGCTGACGCTCGAAGCGTCGGGTTGTCAGGCGGCCGTCGGCGATCGTTGCGATGTGATGGCGACGGATGGCGCGCGGATCGAGGCGGAGGTCGTCGGCTTCGCGGGCGACCGGTTGTTTCTCATGCCGACCGGCGACATCCACGGACTCAAGCCGAATGCGCGCGTGATCCCGCGGGTCGGTGCGGAGACGGTGGCGGTCGGTCCGGCCTTGCTCGGTCGCATCATCGACGGGGCAGGGCAGCCGCTCGACGGGCTGGGGCCGATCGAATGCGAGGATCGCGTGCGCCTGACCGGCGTGCCGATCAATCCGCTGGCGCGCCAGCCGATCAGTGAACCGCTCGACGTCGGTGTGCGCGCGATCAATTCGGTGCTCACCGTCGGCCGCGGGCAGCGCGTCGGCCTGTTCGCGGGCAGCGGCGTCGGCAAGAGCGTGCTGCTCGGCATGATGGCGCGCTTCACCAGCGCGGACGTGATCGTCGTCGGGCTGATCGGCGAGCGCGGCCGCGAAGTGAAGGAATTCGTCGAGCGCATTCTGGGACGCAAGGATCGCGATCGCGCCGTCGTCGTGGCGACGCCGGCGGACAATCCGCCGCTGATGCGTCTGCACGGCGCGTGGCGCGCGACGGCCATCGCCGAGTACTTCCGCGACCAGGGCAAGAGCGTGCTGCTCATCATGGATTCGCTGACGCGCGTGGCGCAGGCGCAGCGCGAGATCGGTCTGGCGATCGGCGAGGCGCCGGCGACCAAGGGCTATCCGCCGTCGGTGTTCGCGCGCATTCCGCAGATCGTCGAGCGCGCGGGCAACGGGGCCGAAGGCAGCGGCTCGATCACGGCTTTTTATACGGTACTGACCGAAGGCGACGATCAGCAGGATCCGATCGCCGACTCGGCGCGCGCCATTCTCGACGGACACATCGTGCTGTCGCGACGTATCGCGGAGGCGGGGCAGTATCCGGCGATCGATGTGGAAGCGTCGATCAGTCGTGCCATGCACGAGATCGTGCCGGCGGAACACAGTGCGATGGCGCGACGGCTGCGGCAGTCGCTGTCGTCGTATCAGCAGAATCGGGATCTGATTGCGATCGGGGCCTATCAGAAGGGTTCCGATCCGCGCATCGATGCGGCGATCGCGCAGTGGCCGGCGATCCAGCAGTTCCTGCAGCAGGACATGCGGGAGAAGGTGGCTTACGAGGAGAGTATCGCGGCGTTGCAGGCGGTGACGGGGGAAGGGAAGTGATCGGCCGGTTGCTGCGGCTTCTCTCGCTGTGGGGCCGGCTTAAGCCGGCCTTCAGAGTCAGGCTGAAGCCTGACCTGCAGAAGAAAGGACAGGACGGTTTTGCGGTCGGGGCTGGGTGAGTCAGTCATGCGCCGCGCCGATCGATTGCAGCCCGTCCAGAACCTCGCCGACGACGCCGAGCGTCGCGCGGCGCAGCGTGTAGCTGCCGCGGAGCGCAGCCAGCGCGAGGCCGAGGCGAAGCTGTCGGATCTGGAGAGCTACGCCGCCGACTATCAGCGTCAGTACACCGGGCGAGTTGCGTCGGGTATCGGCGTGACGGAACTGCGGGATTACCAGGCATTCCTGGCACGACTGAACGATGCCATCCGCCAGCAGCGGGCCATCGTGAGTCGCACGCGTCACGACAGTGATGCCGAGCGCCTGCGCTGGCAGGAAGCGGCGAAGCGCAGCAAGGCGCTCGACCATGTCGCCGACAAGTGGCGCGACGAAGAGCGCCGGGCGGCGGACAAACGCGAACAGAACGAGATCGATGAGAGGGCGCTGCTGAAGGCAGCGCGGACGGAGCGATGATCGCAATGAGCACACCCACGATTCCCGCGGCTCCGGCCGCTGCGGCGCCGGCTTCGGCGGGCGCGCAGGCGACCGAAGTCGCTGCCGGCGACTTTCTGCTCATGCTCGGGCAACTGCTCGGTGCGCCGGTGGCGCAGACGGGCGGCAAATCCGCGGCGCCGGCGGCGGCCACGGAGACCGACGTCGATACTGAAACGGCGGCGCAGGATGCCGCCGCGATCACGGGCGTCCCGGTGCCGGTGGTCACATTGCCAGTGACGCAGCCGCCGCAGGGGCAGGGGGCCGACGCCGGGATCGCGGCCGTTGCGACGTCGACGCCGAAAGCCTCGTCCGCTGCCGCGGATGCGACGCTCGCGAAGACCCTGCTCGACGCCGCGAATGGCGTCGATACCCAGCAGACGGACGCAGCGACGACGGGATCGCAGCAGCCGCACCTGTCGAGCGATGTATCGCAGCAGTTGCGGATCACTGCTGCTCCCGATCCCGGTCCGACGCGCACCCTGCACAGCACCGTCGGCAGCTCGCAGTGGGCCGATGAACTGAGCACCCGCATGATGCTGATGAGCGAGCGCGGCCAGCATTCGGCCTCGTTGCGCCTGAATCCCGAACACCTGGGGCCGCTCGAAGTGCGCATTGCCGTGCGCGACGATCAGGCGTCGGTGTGGTTCGGATCGGCTCACGCCGATACGCGTGCAGCGATCGAACAGGCGTTGCCGCGTCTGCGCGAACTGTTTGCCTCGCAGGGGCTGTCGCTGGCGGATGCCGGCGTGCATCACGATGCGCCGCGCGAGCAGTCGCGGCAGTCGTCCACCGGCGCGATGAACGACCCGCTGGGCGGCGGGAGTGAGACGGAAGTCACGTCGGTTCAGATCGCCTCGCGCCTTGGGTTGGTCGACGAGTACGTCTGACCACTCCTCCTCTTCCTGTGGGGCCGGCTTTAGCCGGCCTGAAGATGTCAGGCTGAAGCCTGACCCACAGAGGAGGGAAGAGAACAGTGTGCTGATCGTCACACTCGCTGCGCCAACTTTCCGGCGCACGTGCACAGTTCACACTCGACGGAAGCGCTGAAACCCTTGTTTTAAAGGCATTTGGCGCACTCTCGCGATCCGTGGCACGCGCCTTGCTAATCAAGGGGCAGTCATTCGTCGAGGATCCTGTCGATGTCCGAAGCCGTCGCCGCTCCCGCCCCGCGTTCGGGGTCGAAAATGTTCATGGTGATCCTGGTGGCCGTGCTGGCGGCCGGCGCCGCAGGCACGGGCGTCTACTTCATGACCGGCAAGAAGGGTGATGAAGCAACGGCGGATGCCGAACACAAGCAGGCGAAGGCCAAGCTGCCGCCGACCTACGTCAAGCTCGATCCGCCCTTCGTCTCGAACTTCGAGTCGCGCGGTGCGATGCGCTTCCTGCAGGTCTCGGTGGAAGTCATGACGCGCGATGTCGTGGTGGCCGATCTGGTCAAGCAGCACGATCCGATGGTCCGCAACGACCTGCTGATGCTGTTCGGCACGCAGACGTACGACACGATCAGCACGGCCGAAGGCAAGGAGCAGCTGCGCACCAAGGCGCTCGAGGCGGTCCGCAATGTCATCACCACGCAGGGCGGCGACGGCGCGAAGGTCGAACAGCTCTACTTCACGAGTTTCGTGATGCAGTGAAGGAAGAGAAGTGACGAGGGTGACGTCAGTCACGCAAGTCACGAAGGCAAGACAGTCCGGATCCTCACCCTCGTCACATACGTAACTTTCGTCACCCTCGTCACTCACTACTTTTTATGTCCGGCCAAGACGTACTCAGCCAAGACGAAATCGATGCGCTATTGCATGGCGTAGACAGCGGCGCGGTCAAGACCGAAGACAACGCAACGCCCGGCGAGGCGCGCAACTACGATTTCACCAACCAGGTGCGGATCGTGCGCGGCCGCATGCCGACGCTCGAGATGATCAACGAGCGCTTCGCACGCCTGTTCCGCACCAGCCTGTTCAACATGCTGCGCCGCGCGCCGGAAGTGGCGGTGGCGCCGATCAAGATGCAGAAGTTCAGCGAGTACGTGCACTCGCTGCACGTTCCCACCAGCTTGAACCTGGTGCGGGTGCTGCCGCTGCGCGGCACCGGGCTGATCGTGCTGGATCCGAAGTTCGTCTTCACCGTCGTCGACAACTTCTTCGGCGGCAATGGCCGCTTCGCCAAGATCGAAGGCCGCGAGTTCACCGCCACCGAGAACCGCATCATCCACATGCTGCTGAAGCATGTCTTCGCCGGCGTGAAGGAAGCCTGGTCGCACGTGGCCAAGCTCGACATCGAATACCTGAATTCCGAGATCAATCCGCACTTCGCCAACATCGTGAGCCCGACGGAAATCGTCGTGGTGACGAGCTTCCACATCGAACTGGACGGTGGTGGCGGCGAGATCCACATCACCATGCCTTACGCGATGATCGAACCGCTGCGCGAACTGCTCGATGCCGGTGTGGCGAGCGATCGCGTCGAGCACGACGAACGCTGGGCGATCGCGCTCCGGGAAGAAATCGAAGATGCCGAAGTCGAGCTCTCGACCCTGCTGGGTCGCGGCAAGCTGACCATGCAGCAGCTGATGGATCTGCAGCCCGGCGACATCATTCCCTGCGATTTCGCGGGGCGCGCGACCGTCCTGGCCGAGGACGTACCGATCTTCCGCGGCACCTTCGGCCTCTCGCACGGCCAGCAGGCCGTGCAGATCGAAGAACGCGTCAGCCGCTTCAAGCCGAAGATTCTGGAAACGCTGCTCGTCAACAAGATCTGATCACCTTCTTTCACGGAAACACTCATGAACGCCAAGTCATCCGATGCTGCAGCACGCGCCGAATTCGGCGACCTGCAGGACAAGGGCACCGGCGATGCATCGCGTGACGTCAACCTGGAAGTCATCCTCGACGTTCCGGTGACGCTGTCGATGGAAGTCGGCCGCACCCGCATTCCCATCCGCAACCTGCTGCAGCTCAACCAGGGCTCGGTGGTCGAACTCGATCGCGCCGCGGGCGAGCCGCTCGACGTGTTCGTCAACGGCACGCTGGTCGCGCACGGCGAAGTCGTCGTCGTGAACGAGAAGTTCGGCATCCGGCTGACGGACGTGATTTCGCCGGCCGAGCGGATCAAGAAGCTGAAGTGATGAAAGTCATGAAGGCGACGAGGGTCGAAAGAACGGGCGGTGCGCTGACGCAGCGCGCTCTTGCCCTCGTGACTTCCGTGACCTTCGTCGCTCTCTCCGCTTCCGCAGCCGAAAAACCCTTCGCCGCGCCGCAGGCCACCGAACACGTCTCTCCGACGAGTGCAGGCTCGCTGTTGCAGGTCACGTTCTCGCTGGCGCTGGTGCTGGCGCTGGTGTTCGTCGCCGCGTGGCTGGTGCGCAAGTTCAAGGGCTTCGGTCGGTTCGGCGGCAGTGCGATCCGGATCGTTGCTGATACGGCGCTCGGGCCGAAGGAGCGTGCGGTGGTGATTCAGGTGGGTGAGCAGCAGTTGCTGCTGGGAGTGACGCAGCAGCAGGTGAATCTGCTGCATGTGTTGCCTGCGCCGGTTGGCCCCCTCCCTAACCCTCCCCCGGTCGCCGGGGGAGGGCAGGGTGGGGGCCATCCGGGCGTCGACTTCGCCGCCATCCTGCGCCGCAGTCTCGGACTCAAATGACTTCTTCCCTCTTCAAACGCTGCCTGCCGTTGCTGCTGGCGCTGCTGCCGTGCCTGGCCTCCGCCGCCGCGCCCGGCCTCGACGCCGTCACGGTCACCACGAATCCGAACGGCGGCCAGACCTATTCGCTGACGCTGCAGATCCTCATCCTGATGACGGCAGTGACGATGCTGCCGGCCATCGTGCTGATGATGACTTCATTCACGCGCATCGTGATCGTGCTCGGCCTGCTGCGTCAGGCGCTCGGCGCCGGCCAGTCGCCGCCCAACCAGGTGATCATGGGCCTGTCGCTGTTCCTGTCGCTGTTCATCATGGGTCCGGTGATCGATCGCATCCACACCGAGGCCGTGCAGCCCTACATGGCGGGCACCATTGATGCGAATGTTGCGATTGAGCGTGCAAGCGTGCCGCTCAAGCGCTTCATGCTCGACCAGACCCGCGAAAGCGACATCGCCACCTTCGTGCGCATCTCCGGCGGCCAGGGCTTCGAGAAGCCCGAAGACGTGCCGATGCGCATCCTGATCCCGGCGTTCGCCACCAGCGAACTGAAGACCGCGTTCCAGATCGGCTTCCTGATTTTCATCCCCTTCGTGATCATCGATCTCGTGGTCGCCAGCGTCCTGATGTCGATGGGCATGATGATGCTGTCGCCCGTGCTCATCTCCCTGCCGTTCAAGCTGATGCTGTTCGTGCTGGTGGATGGCTGGTCGCTGGTGATGGGGACGTTGGCGGCGAGTTTTTATGTGTAGGGGCATGGGCTACTGGCGACAGGCTACAGGCGACAGGCTGCAGCCAGAGGAGCGCCGAGGTTCTGCCTGTCGCCTGTCGCCTGTCGCCTGTCGCCGCTGCCTGTCCGTTTCTCGACCATGACTCCCGAAACCGTAATGACCGTCGCCCAGCGCGCGCTGGAAATCACCATCCTGCTCGCTGCGCCGATGCTGCTGGCCGCGCTGCTCATCGGTCTGCTGGTGGGTGTGTTCCAGGCGGCGACGCAGATCAACGAAATGACGCTGTCGTTCATCCCGAAGCTGCTCGGCATGGCCGCAACGCTGGTCATCGCGGGACCGTGGATGCTCAAGGTGATGGTGAGCTATACGCGGGAGTTGTTCGAGTCGATACCGGGGTTGATCGGATGAAGAAGGCTACAGGCTACAGGCTACAGGCTACAGGCTACAGGCTACAGCCAGAACCTCGACGCTTCTCTGGCTGTCGCCTGTAGCCTGTCGCCTGTCGCCTGTCCCCTCTCTCCCCATGCTCTCCCTCACCTCCGGCCAACTCGAAGCCTGGTTCGTCCAGTACTTCTTTCCGTTCATCCGGATCGGTGCGTGTTTTCTCGCAGCGCCGGTGTTTGCCGCGAACTTCGTGCCGGCGCGCGTGCGGCTGCTGCTGGCGGGAGCGGTCGCCATCATCATCGGTCCGCTGATTCCCGTGCCTGCGATCACGCCGTTTTCCATCGAAGGCGTCATCGCCACGGTCCAGCAGATCATCATCGGCGTCGCCGTCGCGTTCGTGCTGCAGCTCATCTTCGATGCGCTGGCGATGGGCGGGCAGCTGCTGTCGAACACGATGGGCCTGGGATTTGCCTACAACGTCGACCCGCTGCGCGGCGTGGGCACGCCGGTGCTCGGTCAGCTCTACATGATTCTCGTCACGCTCACGTTCCTCGCGCTCAACGGCCATCTGCGCCTGATCGAGCTGCTGGCGCAGAGTTTCACCACGCTGCCGAGCGGCGCGCAGGGACTCGGCTCCGAACAGCTCTGGAATGTCGTGGCGTGGGGATCGCAACTGTTCAGCGGCGCCGTGATGGTGGCGCTGCCCGGCATGACGGCGCTGCTGGTCGTGAACCTGGCCTTCGGCGTCATGAGCCGCGCCGCGCCGTCGCTGAACCTGTTCGCCGTCGGCTTCCCCATCTCGCTGATCTTCGGCCTGATCATCATCTATATCGGCCTGCCGGCGGTGCAGGCGACGTTTGTCGGCGCGCTGGGCGAGGCGTTTGGGTTGATACAGGGACTGTTGGGGCAATGAAGAACAGGCTACAGGCTACAGGCTGCAGGCTACAGGCTACAGTCAGAGGAGCAGTCGCGTTCTGGCTGTCGCCTGTCGCCTGTCGCCTGTCGTCTGTCCCCTCGCGGTAGCTCCCCATGGCCGAAAACGAAGACGGTCAGGAAAAAACCGAAAGCGCGACTCCCAAGCGCCTGGAGGAGGCGCGCCGCAAAGGGCAAATTCCTCGTTCTCGCGATCTGAGTGCGGCGGCCGTGTTGATGACGGGCGGCATCGCGTTGTCCTCGATGGGCGGCCAGCTCGGCGGCGACATCCATTCGCTCATGCGGCGCGGGCTGACGCTGACGCGCGAACAGTCGATGGATGCGACGCAGATCGTGCCGTCGCTGACCAACGCTGCTCTCGATGGACTCATCGCGTGCCTGCCGATCTTCGGGTTGCTGGCGCTGGTGGCCGTGCTCGCGCCGCTGGCGCTGGGCGGCTGGAGTTTCAGCACCGAATCGCTGATGCCGCAGTTCAACCGGCTCAACCCGCTGTCGGGCATCAAGCGCATGTTCGCGATGCGCAGCGTCGTGGAACTGATGAAGGCACTGGCGAAGTTCGGCGTCGTGGCCGTGATCGCAACCCTGGTGCTGTGGCGCGATACCGCCGAACTGCTGGGCCTGGGTCGCGAGCCCACGGCGCAGGCAATCATGCATGCCTTCACCCTGAGCGGCAGCGCGCTGATCCTGATTTCCTGCGGCATGCTGCTGATCGCCGGCGTCGACGTGCCGTACCAGCTCTGGCAATACGCCAAGCAGCTCAAGATGACCAAGGAAGAAGTGCGGCGCGAGATGAAGGAAAGCGAGGGCTCGCCGGAAGTGAAGGGCCGCATCCGCCAGCTGCAGCAGCAGATGGCGCGCCAGCGCATGATGCAGGACGTGCCGAAGGCGGATGTGATCGTCACCAACCCGACGCACTTCGCCGTCGCGCTGAAGTACGACGAGAAACGCATGCGCGCGCCGATCGTCGTTGCGAAGGGTGTCGACCTGGTCGCGGCGCGGATCCGTGAAATCGGTACCGAACATGCGGTGCCGATCTTCGAGGCGCCGCCGTTGGCGCGGGTGCTTTACAAGAATGTGGATATCGGCGGCGAAGTGCCGGCGTCGGTGTATGTTGCGGTGGCGCAGGTGCTTACCTATATCTTCCAGCTGAAAGCAGCGCGGCGTGCTGGAGCCCGGCCGCCGCAAGCGCCCGTCATCGATGTGACCGAGTGAACGGCGCCTTCTGCCTGTGGGGCCGGCTTCAGCCGGCCTTCTGAGGAGTCAGGCTGAAGCCTGACCCACAGGAAGAGCCCATTCCTTCTTCTTCTTGCCGTTGGACGTTGCCACCGCCGCAGTGAGTGTCGGGGCCGAAAGGCTTTGCTGGACCGTCGCGCGCATGGATGCGCGCGCCGGAGCCCCCATGGATGGGTTCACGGCGTTCCAGCAAAGCCTTTCGGCCCCGGCGCTCACGGTGTCGTGCGCACCCTCTTAAGACCCCCACCCTGACCCTCTCCCCTCTCCGGGGGATTCCGTCGCGCTTACGCGCTCCTCCTCCCCGCTTCGCGGAGGAGGGGACAGAAAGGGAATCCCCGCCGCCTTCCCAAACTGTGAAGAAAGCCCGCTTCGCCAAAACCCGCGTGGCTTGCCGTTTGCAGATATCCCCCTGAGCGTCAGATCAATGACGCGACGGAAATTCGACGCACTTCACACATGGCCGCCAACGCTCCAGCCCTCAACTTCGGCGCTCTGATCCGCTCCGGCATCGGTGTGCCGGTCGGCGTGCTCGCCGTGCTGGCGATGGTGGTGCTGCCGTTGCCGCCGCTGGCGCTGGACGTGCTGTTCACGTTCAACATCGCGCTGTCGCTGGTGATCGTGATGGCCGTCTTCTACGTGGCGCGGCCGCTCGAGTTCGGCGTCTTCCCGACCGTGCTGCTGCTCGCGACGCTGCTGCGCCTCGCACTGAACGTCGCCTCGACCCGCGTCGTGCTGCTGCACGGCCACACTGGTTCGCATGCCGCCGGCAAGGTCATCGAATCCTTCGGTGAGTTCGTGATCGGCGGCAACTATGCCGTCGGCGTGATCGTGTTCGCCATCCTCACCATCATCAACTTCGTCGTCGTCACCAAGGGCGCGGGCCGCATCTCCGAAGTCAGCGCGCGCTTCACCCTCGATGCCATGCCCGGCAAGCAGATGGCGATCGACGCCGATCTCAACGCCGGCCTCATCAATCAGGAAGAGGCGCGCGTGCGTCGCGCCGAAGTGCGCCAGGAAGCGGACTTCTACGGCTCGATGGACGGCGCCAGCAAATTCGTCCGCGGCGATGCGACCGCCGGCATCCTGGTGCTGGTCATCAACATCCTCGGCGGCGTCGCCATCGGCATGATGGCGCACGACATGAGCTTCAAGGATGCGGCGCGCGTCTACACGCTGCTGACGATCGGCGACGGTCTCGTCGCACAGATTCCTGCGCTGCTGCTCTCGACCGCGGTCGCGATCATCGTCACGCGCATGTCCGGCGCGCAGGACATGGGCGGCGAAGTGGCGAAACAGCTCTTCGGCCATCCGCGCGCGCTGGCAGTCGCTGCCGGACTGCTCGGCGTCATGGGCCTGATTCCCGGCATGCCGAACGTGCCGTTCCTCATGATGGCGGCTGCGTGCGGCGGTGCCGCGTGGTTCCTGCACAAGCGTTCGCTGCAGGCGCCGGCGCCGGTAGTCGAAGCGCCGCCTGCGCCCGTGCCGTCGCTGGAAAATCGCGAACTCACCTGGGACGACGTGCAGCCCGTCGACATCATCGGTCTCGAAGTCGGCTATCGACTGGTGCCGCTGGTCGACAAGTCGCAGGGCGGCGATCTGCTGGCGCGCATCAAGGGCGTGCGCCGCAAGCTCACGCAGGATCTCGGCTTCCTGGTGCAGGCCGTGCACATCCGCGACAACCTCGATCTGTCGCCGAATGCCTATCGCATCAATCTCGCCGGCGTGCCGGTGGGCGAGGGCGTCATCTATCCGGAACGCGAACTCGCGATCAATCCGGGCAAGGTGTTCGGTGCGCTGTCCGGCATCGAAACGCGCGATCCCGCCTTCGGCATGGATGCGGTGTGGATCGAACCCGGCATGCGCGATCACGCCCAGACGCTGGGCTACACGGTGGTCGATGCCAGCACCGTGATCGCCACGCATCTCAGCCACGTCATCCAGACGCACGCGCACGAACTGCTCGGCCACGAGGAAGTGCAGCAGCTCCTCAACACGCTGGCCAAGAGCGCGCCGAAGCTGGTCGAAGATCTCACGCCGCGCCTGCTGCCGCTCGGCACCGTCGTGCGCGTGCTGCAGGGCCTGCTCGGCGAACGCGTACCGATCCGCAACATGCGCACGATCGTGGAAACCCTCGCCGAACACGCGGGCCGCACGCAGGACCCGCTGCAGCTGCAGTCGCTGGTGCGCGTCGCGCTCGGCCGCCAGATCGTGCAGGACATCGCCGGCATGTCGACCGAGCTGCCGGTCATCACGCTCGAACCCGATCTCGAACAGCTGCTGAGCAATTCGCTCGGCGGCGCCAACGCCGCGACGCCTGGCCTCGAACCCGGCCTCGCCGAACGCATGCAGCGCCGTCTCGCCGAAGCCGCGCAGCGCCAGGAAATGACCGGCGAACCCGCCGTGCTGCTGGTGCCGCCGCAACTGCGCCAGACGCTGGCGCGCTTCATCCGTTCGGTCGTGCCGAGCATGCACGTGCTGGCGTGGAACGAGATTCCGGACAACCGGAAGGTGAGGCTGGTGACGGCGGTGGGTCGGTGATGATTCGCGCAGCGAATCATTGGGCGACAGGCGACAGGCGACAGGCCACAGCCGGAAGAATCTTGAGGCTGTACAGGTATTACGCGTGACGAAACACATTGAACCTTTCGGCTCCGAGAGCACGTCCTTGCTCCGGCCTGTCGCCTGTCGCCTGTGGCCTGTGGCCTGTCGCCTGGGGTTCCCGCGATGAAAATGAAATCCTACCGCGCCCCCGACATGCGCCAGGCGCTCGCGCTGATCCGCGATGCGCAGGGACCGGATGCGGTCATCCTGTCGAGCAAGCGCATTGCCGGCGGCGTCGAGGTCGTGGCGGCGGTCGACTATGACCCGGATGTGTCGGTGAGCGAAGTATCGCAGGCGCCGGCCGCGGCGATGACTGACTACGACATCGGCCGCGAGAGCTATCACTCGCGCGCCGCGCAGATCGCGGCGGCGATGTCGGTGCGTGCGCAGGGCGAGCGCCCTGTGGCGCAGCCGCGCAAGCCGGCGGCTGAGTCGTTCGCGCCGCGCCAGAAACGCGACGAGATGCGCAGCGAACTCGATGAACTCGTCGCGGGGCAGCCCGCCGCCGTCGGCGAAGAACTGCGCACGCTGCGACAGATGCTGGAAACGCAGTTCGCGACGCTGGCGTGGAACGACCTGTCGCGCCGCGCGCCGGTGCAGATCGCGCTGCTCAAGCAGCTCACCGAACTCGGACTCGCCAGCGATCTCGCCAGCGAACTGGTCGCGCAGATGCCGGGGCGGCTGGAAACCGACGAGGCGCAGCGGCTCGCCATCGCGCAGCTGTCGCGCCGCATCGCCACGATGGAAGAACGCTGGCTGGATCATGGCGGCATCGTCGCCATGGTCGGACCGACCGGCGTCGGCAAGACGACACTCATTGCAAAGCTCGCAGCTCGCTGGGTGATGCGGCATGGCGCGCGGTCACTCGCGCTGATCTCGGCGGACTCGGTGCGCATCGGCGCGCAGGAACAGATTCACACGCTCGGCCGCCTGCTGGGCGTGCCGGCCTACGGCATCGAGAGCGTGCGCGAACTGCCGCAACTGCTGGATCACCTGACCGACAAGCGGCTGGTGCTGATCGACACCGCCGGTCTCAGTCAGCGCGACGAACGTCTGCGCGGCGAACTGATGGCGCTGGCTTCGGCGCATCCGCGGCTCGAAAGCACGCTGGTGCTGTCGGGTGCGGCGCAGGCGGGCGCGATCGAGGAAGCGGTCGAACGATTCTCCGCGGCAGCACCGCAAAGCTGCGTGCTCACCAAGCTCGACGAGGCGACGAGTCTCGGCGGCGCGATCTCGACGCTGATCCGCGCGCAGCTGCCGCTGGCCTATCTCAGCGACGGCCAGCGCGTGCCCGAGGATCTCTCGGCCGCACGCGCTCACCAACTCGTGGCGCGTGCGGTGCAACTGTCGCGCAAGGCGGGTGCAACGGCGGATGAGGATCTGCTGCAGCGAAGGTTCGGCGCCGTGGCGCATGTGATGGCGTGATGAAAGGCAAGGTCAAGAAGGTCACGAAAGTGACGAGAGTGACGAAGGCGGATCGCTTCCGTCTTCATCTTCGTCACTTCCGTGACTTCCGTGACCTTCGTCACTCATAGGATCTCCAAATCAATGGAATCAATGCAAACAGCCGGTCTGCGCAGATCGGTACATCCCGGCCCGGTGCAGGTCATCGCGGTGACCGGCGGCAAGGGCGGGGTCGGCAAGACCAGCGTCGCGGTCAATCTCGCGACGGCACTGGCGACGACCGGACGCCGGGTCATGCTGCTCGACGGCGACCTCGGGCTGGCGAACGTCGACGTGTTTCTCGGCATGTCGCCGCGACACACGATGGCGCACGTGCTGTCGGGCGAGCGCTCGCTCGAAGAAATCATTCTCGAATCGCCGCATGGCGTGCAGGTGGTGCCCGGCGCCTCCGGCGTGGCCGACATGGCGAACCTGTCCGAAGCGGGCCACCTGAGTCTCATCCAGGCATTCAGTGCGCTGAACTCGCGCGTCGACACGCTGATCGTCGATACGTCGGCCGGCATCTCCCACAGCGTGGTGCAGTTCTCGCAGGCGGCGCAGCACGTGCTGCTCGTCGTATGCGACGAACCGGCCTCGATGACCGACGCCTACGCGCTCGTGAAAGTCCTGAGCCGCAATCACGGTGTGAACCGGTTCCGGGTCGTCGCCAACATGGCGCGCGCGCCTGGCGAGGGCGATCACCTGTTCGAAAAACTGCAGCGGGTCACCAGCAAATTCCTGGATGTCACCCTCGAGTACGTTGGGGAAATCCCCGAGGACCCGTACCTGCGTCGCTCAATCCGTGAACAGCGTCCCGTGATTGGCGCATTTCCCGCCAGTCCCTCGACCCGGGCATTCAAGAAACTGGCACTGAAGGCCGATAAGTGGCCTGTACCGGACGGCCCGCGGGGCAATCTCGAATTCTTCGTGGAACGACTGGTGCGCCGGCCGCAGGCCCGGCTGGAGGTGGTCCGATGAGCGGCGTCGCGGCATACAAGGCTGGGAAGCCGAATCGCGAGACCGATGCGATGGTGATGCGTCACGCCGAACTGGTGAAGCGCATCGCCTATCACCTGGCGGGGCGCCTGCCCGCGTCGGTGGAAGTTTCGGATCTGATCCAGGCCGGGATGCTCGGCCTGCTGGAAGCGGCGGCCAACTACACGGCCGACCGCGGGGCGAGTTTCGAAACGTATGCGGGCATCCGCATCCGTGGCGCGATGCTCGATGCGCTGCGCAAGCTCGACTGGGCGCCGCGCTCGGTGCATCGCAAGGCGCGCGCCGCCGCGGCGGCGATGCGCGAGATCGAGGCGGAGTTCGGCCGCGAGGCGCGCGACACCGAAGTCGCGGACAAGATGGGTGTGTCGCTCAACGAGTACCACCGCATCGCGCAGGACGCGGCCAGTTGCCGGGTGGCGAGCCTGGATGAATCGAGCGGCGAAGAGGATTCGCTGATCGGCCGGATCGAGGACGAGGGCGCGGATCCTTTCCTCGATGCGACGGAAGAAGGCTTCCGCGCGGCGCTGATCGGTGCGATCCAGGAACTGCCGGAGCGCGAGCGGCTGGTGATGTCGTTGTACTACGACGACGAACTGAACCTGAAGGAAATCGGCGCGGTGCTGAAGGTAACGGAATCGCGCGTGTGCCAGCTGCACGGTCAGGCGCTGGTGCGGTTGAAGGCACGGCTCGCGCACTGGCGCGATCGTGCAAGTTGAACAGAGACATAACGGGTATCTGGAGATCGGGACGTGAGCAAAGACATGAAGTTTCTGGTGGTCGATGACTTCTCGACCATGCGCCGCATCATCAAGAACCTTCTGATCGATCTCGGCTACCAGAACGTGACGGAAGCCGATGACGGCCAGACCGCGCTGCCCATGCTGCAGGCGGGCAGCTTCGACTTCCTCATCACCGACTGGAACATGCCGGGCATGCCGGGCCTCGACCTGCTCAAGGCCGTTCGCGCCGACGCGAAGCTCGCCAAGATGCCGGTGCTGATGCTCACCGCGGAAGCCAAGCGCGAACAGATCATCGAAGCCGCGCAGGCCGGCGTGAACGGGCTACGTCATCAAGCCTTTCACTGCGGTCACGCTGAAGGAAAAGATCGACAAGATCCTGGAAGCGAGGGCGGCGTAAGGAGGCGCGCCGGCTGCTGGCGACTGGCTTCCGGCCAGAAGTCTCCGGCCAGCAGCCAGTCGCCAGTCGCCCGCAGCCCAAGGTTTTCCAATGACTTCCCCCAAGCTCCAAGAAGAATTCGGCCCCATCATCGCCGCGCTGGCCGGCGCGCTCGCGGCCGGCGATGAAAAGACGTTCTATGCCGAACTCGACTCGCTGGTCGAACAGCGCGAACGCAGCCTGTTCGGCGAACTGCGCAAGCTGACCGCGGATCTGCAGTCGGCACTGGTGCGCTTCAGCGTCGATTCGCGCCTGGTCGATCTGGCCGAGAAGGAAGTGCCGGACGCCAAGCTGCGGCTCGACCATGTATTGAAGATGACCGACGAGGCTGCGCATCGCACGATGGATCTGGTCGAGCAATGCGCGCCGCTGGCCGATCGCACCGCGAAGGAAGCTGCGGAGATCGTGGAAATGTGGCGTCGCTTCCGCGCGCGCAGCATCGCGGTCAAGGATTTCGGCCAGATGGTGCAGCGCATGGACGTGTTCCTGGAATCCGCGAGCGCGGACATGGGCAAGGTGCGCGGCAATCTTTCGGAAGTGCTGCTGACGCAGGGTTATCAGGATCTGTCGGGACAGATCATTCGCGGCGTGATGAAACTCGTCGGCGAACTCGAAACGGCGCTGGTCGAACTGGTGCGCCTGTCCAAGGGCGGTCCGAGAGCGAGCGAGGCGGGCGCGGATGCGCCGGCGGCGTCGCGCGGTTTCGGCCCCGTGGTTCCGGGCGTCGATCACGGTCCGGCGGTCGGCGATCAGGACGACGTCGACGCGCTGCTGTCCGGCCTGGGCATGTGAGGGATCGAGCTTACTAAGCGATGGACGTTCTCAGTGTCATCGGTCTGATCCTCGCGGCCTGTGCGCTGCTGATCGGCGCCATCCTGAAGGGCGCCGGACTGGCGTCGCTGGTGTCGTCGGCTGCGTTCATGATCGTGATCGTCGGCACGATCGCCGCGATCTGCATCCAGACGCCGCTCGCCGTCATGAAGGATGCGGGCCGCATTCTGCCGTGGATCTTTCGTCCGCCCGCCAACCGGCGCGCCGAACTCATCCGCAAGATGGTCGAGTGGAGCAACACGGCGCGCAAACAGGGCCTGCTCGGCCTCGAGCCCATCATCGAACGCGAAAGCGACCAGTTCGTGCGCAAGGGCCTGCAGCTCGTCGTCGACGGCAGCGAACCCGACGTCATCCGCAGCATTCTCGAAGTCGACATGCACGTGCGCGAACAGACCGATCTGCGCGGCGCCAAGGTGTTCGAAGGCATGGGCATCTATGCGCCGACGCTCGGCATCATCGGCGCCGTGCTGGGTCTCATGGCCGTCCTCCAGAACCTCGCCGATCCGAGCAAGCTCGGTCACGGCATCGCTGCGGCGTTCACCGCAACCATCTACGGCATCGGCCTCGCCAACCTGTTCTTCCTGCCCGTCGCCAGCAAACTCAAGGTCGCCATCGCCCGCCAGACCGAAGCCCGCGAGATGGTGATCGAGGGAATGATCTCGATCGCGCAGGGGGAGAATCCGCGGTCGATTGAGTCGAAGTTGCAGGGGTATCTGCATTGAGCGGGCTACAGGCGACGGGCTACAGGCTACAGCCAGAAGGCGACAGCCAGAGGGTGACGGTCTGCGCTAGCGTCTTGCCTGCAGCCTGTCGCCTGTAGCCTGTCGCCTGTCCCCATGTCCCGCCGCCACAAACACGAAGAGCACACCAACCACGAAGCGTGGGCGATCCCCTATGCGGATCTGCTGACGCTGCTGCTGGCGTTCTTCGTGGTGATGTACGCGATCTCTTCGGTGAACGAGGGCAAGTATCGCGTGCTGTCGGATTCGCTGTTCGCGGCGTTCCGCGGTTCGCCGCGCACGTTGCAGCCGGTGCAGGTGGGCGAGAAGGCCGTCGGCTCGGGTGCCGACATCCAGATGACGATCGTGCAGCAGGCGATGCTGGAAGGTCAGCCGCGTTCGATGCTCGAACCGAGCCCGATCAACATGGGCGATCCGAGCAAGAACGCCCGCCACGCCAGCAACACCACCTACGATTCCGAAACGACACAGAGCGCGGAGGCGGTGGCGCAGCTCGAAACCGTCGCGCGCGAAGTCGAACAGGCGATGGCGACGCTGGTCGACCAGAACCTGATCGCGGTGCGTCGGCATGGTCACTGGGTCGAGGTGGAGATCCGCACCGACATCCTGTTCCCCAGCGGCGTCGCGACGCTCGAGCCTGCCGCCGTGAACGTCATGAAGCAGCTCGCCGAAACCCTGAAGCCGTTTCCCAACCCGATCCGCGTCGAAGGCCACACGGACAACCGCCCGATCAGCACGCGCGCCTTCCCGTCGAACTGGGAACTCTCGTCAGCGCGCGCAGCGAGCGTGGTGCATCTCTTCACGGAAACCGGACTGGAGCCCGCACGCCTCGCCGTCATCGGTCTCGGCGAATACCGGCCGGCGCAGGACAACGCGACAGCGGAAGGTCGCAACGCCAATCGCCGTGTCGTGCTGGTGATCCTCAGCGGCGACACGCCCCCGGAAGGCAACTATGCGGAGGATCGCGGCAAGCAGGACGAGCCGGCCATCGAAGCCCGCGATGGCGTGGTCGATATCCGCGCGTCCGCGACACCGTAGTCTGCTTCTTCCTGTAGGTCAGGCTTCAGCCTGACTGTTTTCAGGCCGGCTGTGACCGAAGGGAATCCCATGGGAAAGCCGGCCCCACAGCAGAGTGATCTGCTTCTTCCTGTAGGTCAGGCTTCAGCCTGACTGTTTTCAGGCCGGCTGTGACCGAAGGGAATCCCATGGGAAAGCCGGCCCCACAGCAGAGCTTCCCACCTCTACGGGTGGTTCCGCAAAGCCTCCTCACCGCTGCGCGGGGGAAGGAACACATTGTTCGACTTCATCTCGATCGTTTGGCGAAGACGAATCGATGCGACGCCCGACGCACTATTGCCAGGTCAACGGATGGCGAAATCGACTAAGGCGTCCCCTGAAACGCGCCGCTGTCGACGACAGCCGTGACCTGCGTCACCCCGGCGCAATGGGCGCAGAGACACAGTGGTTGCACGGCCGTCGCAATGCGCGTTCTGCCCAACGACAACAAGAGCTGCTGAATGAATCACGACGGAAAGAAATCGCGACGCGGATCGAGCTGCGTCGCCAGTCCCCTGCGGCGAATCGATCGCCTCGTACGCCGTTGCACACTCGCTGCCTTCGCAGCATTCGCCATCGCCGGGCAGATCGGCATTCCTGCGCACGCAGAAGGCAGTCGCACGCTGTTCCCGCTGGGTTATCTCAATGGCGAAGCGGGCAACGTCAATCCCAGCGCCGTGCGCTCCACGCTGTACAACGATTCCAGCGCGCGCTTCATGGGCATGATCCGCCAGCAGACGTTTTTCTACGTGTACGCGCAGAGCGGCGAATACATCCTGCTGGGCACCAGCGGCAATCGCAACGCGCTGCGGCTGTTTGCTCCGCCGTCGGGAGGTCAGACGCTGGAAGCGCGGTTCGGCGTGCCCGGCCTCGAAGATCCATCCTCGCTCGGCAGCGGCCTGACGCTCTCCGGCACCGGCTGCGGCAACACCGGCGGAAACATTGCCAGCCGCAACGCCGAACTGGCAGGGCCGAACAGTGCAGATGGCTCGGCCACGGTCACCAACGGCTATATACCCTGCCACTACCAGGCGCCGACCACCGGCATCTATGGCGTGTACTTCGGCACCACCAGCGATACGACCATGTGGGACGTCGCGGTGCGTTCGAGCGTCACCAGCCTGACCGACATCAACGGCCGCCTGTTCAGCTACTCGTTCTCGGGTAATACCAACAACGCGACCAACCGCATCTACACCACGCACTACTACATCACCGATGACGGTTACCGCTATTCGCAGGCCTTTCGCGGGCTGGCGCCGTACCGGTACATGCTGTACTCGAATCCGAAAGGCTTTCTCGACGTCAACGGCGATCCGCTCTACAGGAACGTGCGCGGCGATGGCCAGACGCTGAACACTGTCGCCAGCGGCAGTTATTTCCGCCCGGTCGGCACCGGTATCCAGGCGCAGCGGCCGACGTATCCGATGTTCTTCAGCAATGTCGTCGCCGGTTCGGTCGATACGCCGAGCGGATTGCAGGCGACGCTCGGTGCCCTCGGCATTCCGCTCACGCCCGCGGCACCGGTGGCGCTGTCGGCCTCGTTCGGTCATCCCTACACGCCGGGCTCGCGCACCTACGTCGGCCAGGGCGGCATCTTCACCATCAATACCCAGAACGCGCTGACCTACCAGATCGTGCTCAAGGGCGGCAGCACGCCGGCACACGACGATCCGGCGCACGCCGACAACCGCGTGCTCACCGGCGTGGCGACGGGCCTGAACCAGAAGGTGTACTGGGATGGACTCAACAATGCTGGCACGCCGATGCCGGCGGGTGGCAATTACAGCTTCGAGGTCACCGGTCGCGCGGGCGAAGTGCATTTCCCCTTCCTCGACGTCGAGGCGAATCTCAGCGGCGGCCCGACGGTGACGCGCCTGAATGGTCCCAATCCCGGGGAGGCGACCGTCTACTACGACGATCGCGGCTACCGCACCAACGGTGTCAACGTCGGTACCGCTGGGGGCGATATCTGTCCCAGCGGTTCCGACACGCCGTCGCCGGCTTATTCGCTGCTGGGTATCGATTCCAGCAATGCAAACTACAACTCCACCGGCAAGTACTACCGCAGCTGGGGCGCCGCGAATACCGGCAATACCGGTGTCGACTGCGCCGCAGGCGGCTACTACGGCGATGCCAAGGGCATGGACCTTTGGGCGCTGATCCGTTCCGATCCGCCGAGCGGCTCGCTGCAAGTCGAGATCGTCGACTACGCCGACGTCGTGGCGACGGCCTCGATCCCGCAGAGCGTGGTGCCGGGCGGCACCGTCGTCATCGCAGTGAACTTCGGCAATGCCGGCTCGAGCGTTGCGAACAACGTCACCTACGGCGTCCAGTTGCCAAGCGGTCTCACGGGCGCAGTGACCTGCACTGGCGCGACCTGCAACTACGATGCATCGACAGGCGCAGTCAGCATCAGCGGCTTGCCCACCTCGCTCAGCGCCGGTCAGTGGACCAATGCGGTGACGGTGCAGTACACCGCGCCGGCGAGCGGTGCGCTCGCGACCGGCGTCGCCATCACCACGACCTCCGCGCAGGCCACGCCGAATGCCGCCGACAGCGTGTCGGGCAGCACGCTCGTGACGAGCAGTGGCACCGAGGCCGATGTTCTTGCCCAGGTGACGGCGCCGCTGACAGCCGCGCCCGGCGGCACGGTGAATGTCGCGGTGTCGTTCCGGAATCTCGGACCGCTGACTGCGACGGGCCTGGTCTATGCAATGACGCTGCCGGGCGATCTGACCGGCGTGAGCTGCGCCGCGCCCGTCACCTGTTCGTACAACAGCACGACGGGAGCCGTCACTGTTTCAGGCCTGCCGTCGTCGCTGGCTGCAAGCGCAACGACGGACGCGACGCTGTCGTACACGGCGCCCGGCTCCGGCGTCGTGGCCGTCAGCGCCACCATCACCACCGTCACCGCCGAAAGCGCCACCGGCAACAACACCGCGAGTGCGGTCACGACGGTTTCCGCCGTGGCGAGTGCCGACGTGACCGCTGCGATCGCGCCGCCGGCGCAGGCCGTCGGCGGCACCGGCGTGAGCGTGCCCATGACGTTCCGCAATCTCGGGCCGCAGGTGGCCAACGGCGTCACTTATGCAGCGACGCTGTCGACCGGTCTCACGGGCGTGAGCTGTTCCGCGCCTTATTCCTGCAGTTACCACAGCGGCACCGGCGTCGTGACGCTGAGCGGGCTGCCCGGCACGCTGCAGAACGGCCAGATCGTGAACGTCACGCTCGCGTTCACCGCGCCTGGCACCGGCACCGTATCGTTCAGCGCTTCGCTAGCCACGAGCACGACCGACAACAATCCGCAGAACAATGCGGCATCGGCGCAGACCGTGCTGGTGCCGGCCAGCTACACCGTCTCGTTCGACAGCAACGGCGGCAGTGCCGTCGCCGCGCTGACCAACGTCACGCACGGCACGACCGTCGTGGCACCGACATCGCCGACCCGCGTCGGCTACAGCTTCGGCGGCTGGTACAAGGAACCGGCGCTGACCAATGCCTGGAACTTCGGCACCGACACCGTGACGTCCGCCACGACGCTGTACGCGCGCTGGCAGATCAACGTCTACTCGCTGAGCTACGCCGCCGGCGCCAATGGATCGATCAGTGGCGCCACGTCGCAGTCGGTGAATTACGGCGGCAACGGCACCGCCGTCACGGCCGCGCCGAATGCGGGCTACCACTTCGTCTCGTGGAGCGACGGCGTGACCACGGCGGCACGCACGGATACCGGCATCACGAGTTCGCTCGCCGTGGGCGCCAGCTTCGCGATCAACAGCTACTCGCTGACCTACACGGCTGGAGCGAATGGCTCCGTAACAGGAACGACGCCGCAGTCAGTGAATCACGGCGCCAGCGGCGCGTCCGTCACGGCGGTGCCCGCCGCGGGCTATCACTTCGTCTCGTGGAGCGACGGCGTGACGACGGCGACGCGTACGGACACCAACGTCACAAGCGCACTCGCCGTGAGTGCGAGCTTCGCCATCAACACCTACACGCTGACGTACACGGCCGGCGCCAATGGCTCCGTGACGGGAACGACGCCGCAGACGGTGAATCATGGCGGCAATGGCAGCACGGTGACGGCCGTGCCTGCACCCGGCTACCGTTTCACCGGCTGGAGCGATGGTGTCGCCACCGCGAGCCGCACGGATACCAATGTCACCGGTGCAATCACGGCGAGTGCAGTCTTCGCAGTCGACGCGCACACGCTGACCTACGCAGCCGGCCCGCATGGCTCGGTGAGCGGCGCGGCAGCGCAAACGGTCAGTCACGGCGGCAATGGCACTGCGGTCACGGCCGTACCGGATGCCGGGTATCACTTCGCTTCATGGAGCGACGGCGTGACGACGGCGACGCGTACCGACACGAATGTCACCGGCGCCATCGCCGTCAGCGCTTCGTTCACGGCGGGCCATACGCTCACGTACAGCGTCGGCGGGCAGGGCACGCTGACTGGCATTGCCTCGCAGAGTGTCGTGCACGGCGGCAGCGGCACTGCCGTGACTGCGGTGCCCGCGGCCGGTTTCGAGTTCTTCCGCTGGAGCGACGGCCTGACGACCGCAACGCGCATCGACGGCAACGTCGATGCCGATCTCGCGGTTACCGCCTACTTCAGTCGCACCGAAGAACGCGATCTGCGGCGCGGCAACCGGCACGAGTTCAGCATTCTTCCAGGTGCGGCGCTGTCGCGGCTGCGCACGACGCGCGGCGGACAGGAAAACACCATCGACGATCCGGCGGCTGCGGACTACGACTGGCTGCTGAACTGCAGCGGTACCGCCTGCGCATTCATCGGCCAGCGTTCGGGGCGCTATGAGTTCACGTTCATCGACCCGGCCGGCAATGCGCAGGTCATGGTCTTCGAAGTGCTGCCCAATGTCGGCTTCTCCAGCGAACGCCAGAGCGCGAGTGCCGGCACGCCGGTGCATGTGCGCATCGTGCTCGACGATCTGCCGATCGCGGCGCAACTGCAGGTGAGCTACTCGGTGCAGAACGGCGCGGCCATCGCGGCGCCCGAGCCCGCCGATCTGCTGACGCGCGATCCGCAGCTGCTCACGCTGAATGTCGGTCCCGGCGGCAACGCGCAGTGCTTTGCCGCGGGTCACTGTTCCCAGGAGATCACATTCATGCCGAACGCTTCCGCCGGCGAGATTCGTTTCACGCTGCTGCAAAGCGCAGGCGCCGCCATCGGCGACTACGCTACGCATCGCGTGGACCTGACGTCGCCGGCCTTGCTGCCGCTGACGGCGAATCTCCCTCTGCTGCCGGGCAGCACCGTGACGGCGGGAACACCGCTCGTCGCGAGCCTGGCGAATCTGCCCGCGGGCAACTACCGCTTCGACTGGTCGGGCAGCGATGCGGCCCTGGGTATCGCTTCGGCCAGTACCGCGACCGTGACTCCTGCCGGAGCTGCGGCAGGCAGCTATCTGGTTCGCGTGACCGTGCAGGATCTCGATCATCCCAACCGCGCTGCGCTGGAACTGCAGACCTGGGTGCGCATCGTGGCGAGCGGCGACGGCGTGCGCGTCTGCGGCGCTGCAGGTTGCGACGACGACGGCACACGCATTCCGTTCGATCTCCAGGCGCCCGAGTGCGGCATGGAGCTGGACGATCCGGCGGGCGCCAATGCCTATCGTCTGCAGGTGGGCGCCAAAGGCTGGAACTGGGACACGCAGGGCCAGTGCCTGGAAACGCAGCCGGGCTACGGTCTGCGACTCGGCACGGTCTCGTTCCTGTCTTCGCCCTCGTACGGCGCGGGCATCGACGCTGCCACGGTCCGGCAGTTCGGCAACAACGGCCGCGAAGCGACCAACGTCACGGACCGCGCTTTCACACATACGGGGCTTTCCTATGACTTCGAAGTCGCATCGCTCGATACGGCCGGCCAGAGTGTCGCGGTCGTGATTCCGTTGCCGCGCAATCTCGCCATTCCCGCCGGCGCGTCCTGGCGCACTTACCAGTCGGTCGATGGCTGGGCAGGATTCGTCACCGACGCACGCAATACATTGCATTCCGCGAAGCGCAGCGGCGGCGAGTGTCCGAGCCCGGTTTCCGGTGTCTGGGAAGACAGCCCGGGTCTGGTCGCCGGCATGGAATGCGTGCGGCTGGTCATCCAGGACGGCGGTCCGAACGATGCGGATCGCAAGATCAACGCAGCCGTGGCCGCGGCCGGCACGCTCGCGGTCGATACCGCACGCGAAGAAGTCACCGTGACGAGCAGCGGGCCGAAGGGCGGCGGCGGCGCGATGAATCCGTTGACGCTGTTGCTGACCCTGCTGTTCGTGATGCGCCGTCATGCACGCGCGCTGCTGGGCCTCGTTGCACTCGCGGCCATGACGACGGTGCATGCCGACGACGCGGAGCGTGCGGGCTGGTCCATCGGCGCGACAGCCGCGCGCGCGCTGGGCGACGTCGATGGCGACGATGTCACTCGCGGTCTGGCCGCGCTCGGCATTCCGGCGACAGCGCGCGTCGAGGATCAGAACCGTTTCGGCTGGCGCGCCTTCGGCGGCTACCGCTTCGGCAAATATCTGTCCGTGGATGCGGGCTACGCCAATCTCGGCAAGGCCACGACCCACATCAGCGGCGTGCCCGTGGATCTCGAAGAGATTCCGCATGTGTTGCCGGCCTCTGGCGCCGGCTGGGAACTGAGCGCGGCCGGCTACCTGCCAGTCAGCGAACGCGTGGAACTCTACGGCCGCTTCGGCGGCTGGTACTGGAAGACGCTGTATCACGCACTCGAAACGGGACAGAAGCGTCGCCCGGACGCTGATGGCGTCGATGCGCTCGGCGGCATCGGCATTCGTTATCGTCATCCCGAACGCTGGGAAGCGGGACTCGGCTGGGATCGTTACCGGGTGGATGGACAGTCGGTCGATCTGGTTGGACTGAGCGTGATCTTTCGTTTCAGGGACCAGCCTTGAAATCCTGAGGGTCTGCCTGCGGAGCTTCCTGCGGGATTTCCTTCGGTCGCCACCTGCCTGACGATCGCGGCACCTTGCGAAGCGCGTCGGGGACGTGCAACGCTGAGGCCACAATCATAAAAGCCGCCGGCATGGCGGATGGTGCCGCTTCCCATGGAACAGGTCAGAGCCGCGCGATCCCGCGCACGTTCGTGCACGGCGTGTGTCGTGCTGTTCATGTCGATGCTCGTCAGCGCCCCGACCCGGGGCGACGACAGCGTTGTGCTGTCGGGCAGCATTCCCTCCGCGGAAATACCGGACTGGATCAATCGCATCGAATCCGGGACTCCCGGTCCCGGCAGCGGGCAGGTCGAATATCTGCTCGTCGACCGGCAGGTGCGGGTGTCCGAGGCAGGCTCGTCGTCGTACGTGCATCTGGTCATGCACCTGGCGACGCAGGCGGCGGTGGATGAGCAGGCCCATGTGCAGATCTCCTACCGACCTCCCACCGAACGCATCGTGCTGCACCAGCTCAGGTTGCGCCGCGGTTCGCAGATCATCGATCAGCGTCAGCGCGCGCGCATGTCGACGCTGCGGCGCGAACTGGAACTCGAGCGGGGAATTCTCGATGGGGAGCTGACCGCCAGCGTCCTGCTCGAGGATGTCCGTGTCGGTGATGTGCTGGAGTACAGCTACACGCTCGAGAGGGGCGACGATGGACTGGGGACCGCTTACTCGGACCGGTACACCACGCAGTGGTCCAATCCGGTCCGTCATTCCTATCTGCGGGTGCTGCATCCCGAGTCGCGCCACATCGTCGTCAAGGATCTGAATCCGTCGGAGCAGCCTGTCGTCCGCAACGTCGCCGGCACGAAGGAACGGGTGTGGCAATGGCATGGACTGGCTGGCATCGCGGCGGAAGAGGATGTTCCCGGCTGGGTGACCCGCTATCCCGCCGTACTCCTGAGCGAGTACCCGGACTGGCGATCGGTGTCGCGCTGGGCGAGGCGGCTCTATCCCGACGTGGCGCTGTCGCCGCAGATGCGCGAACTCGTCGCGCAGTGGCGCAGCGATGCCCGGTCCACGGATGAACTGATCCTGCGGGCGCTGCGGTTCGTGCAGGACGAGATCCGCTACACCGGAATCGAAATCGGTCCCGGAGGCTACAAGCCGCAGTCGCCCGATATCGTCCTGAAGCGTCGTTTCGGCGACTGCAAGGAGAAGGCGTATCTGCTCGTGACCCTGTTGCGCGGAATGGGTGTGAAGGCGCAACCGGCGCTCGTGAACACGGTGCGCAAGGAAGGCGTCCGCGTGTGGCTGCCTGCGCCCTCGGCTTTCGACCACGTGATCGTCAGGGTGGCGCACGAGGGCAGGATCTACTGGGTCGATGCGACCGCTTCGCTGCAGGGAGGCAGTCTCGCGACGATCGTCCAGGCGCAGTTCGGCAATGCGCTCGTCATCGCCGATGCCGGCGAGTTCGAGACGATCCCGAGGGTCGCGCTGAACGGTCCGGGCGAGGAAGTCGTCGAGCGTTATGACCTGACAGCGGGTGCATTCGCCAGGGCGGCAATGGAAGTGTCATCGACGTATTCCGGTGCCGCAGCGGATCGGATGCGACGCCGTCTGGCCTCCAGGAACCTGGAGGAGGTCGGTCGCGACTACCTCAACTACTACAAGGAGGAACTGCCCACGATCAGCGCTGCCGGTGCGGTGCGCGTGGAGGATGACCGGTACAACAACCGGCTCGTGGTCAAGGAGAGCTATGAACTCGATCCCGCTTTTACCCGGAACGAGGGCGATGACCGGCACTACTTCGAATTCAGCGCCCACGTGATCAGGGGCGCAGCGCGGGCGCCGAAGACCCTCGTGCGGAAGTTTCCGCTGCAGCTCGATCATCCGACCCATGTCGTCTACCGCGCGGAGATACGTCTGCCGGAGCCGTGGAATATCGAGACCTTCGACAAGGCAATCGCCGGTCCCGGTTTCGACTACCGCTCATCGGTGCGGTATCGGCAGCAGACGATCACGACGGAGTACGAATTCCGGACGCTGGCGACGCATATCGCCGCGGCGGACGTACAGGAGTATTCGCGCAAGCTGGAGGCAGTGCGGGAAGATGCTTCGTACTACCTGAGCCATACGGGCGACGTCGCAGAACAGCCGTTCCGGCTCGCTTTCTCCGCGGTCTTCGCGATCGTGTGCGGCATTGCCGGCGGCGCATTGCTCATCCGCTGGCTGTTCCGCTATCGCAATCCCGATTTCCCCGCGCCGGCAGGCCCGCTCGCGCCGACCGGGCTTACCGGATGGATGCTCCTGCCTGCGTTGGGGACGGTCATCAGCCCGTTCGCGTGCGGCTACGTCCTTTATTCCTGCCAGGACTATTTCGATGCGGGCATATGGACGAACCTGGGCGCCGGCCAGGATGTCGTGCTGGCGCACTGGGGCAGGATCGGAATCTTCTTCGTCATCGCGCTCGCCAGTGCGCTGCTGCTGCTCTCCACGTTCCTCAACTACCTGCTGTTCAGGAAACATCGGGCGTATCCGGCAGGCTACATCGCCACCTCGTGGATCGGCGTGTTGCTGGGACTGCTCGCCATGGCCGCCCTGTTTGCGCTCGGCGCAGTCGAGGAGAAAGAGCAGATCAGCAGCATCGCCGAGATTGTTCGCGATTCATTCTCGGCCGTGATCTGGACCTGCTACATGGTGCAGTCGCAGCGGGTCAGGGCAACGTTCGTGAACGACGGCCGTGCATGATGCAGCGTGCATCGATCCTGTTCGCCGGCCTGCTCCTGTGTTCCGGTTACGCCTTCGCATCCGCAGACGAGGCGCCGCCGATTCGCGCCGATGCGCTCGTTCGGCAGTTCGCCCGTGACAAAGGCATTCCCGGTCTCGCCGTCGCCGTAGGGAAGGACAAGGCCATCCTCTGGTCCGCGGGTATCGGCGAGGCGAACATCGAGAATCATGCGGCGGTCTCCGCAGAGCGGACAAAGTTCAGAATCGGCAGTGCTTCAAAGGCGCTCACGTCATTGGGGCTGGCCAGGTTGGTCGACTCCGGCCGGCTGCAGCTCGATGTGCCAATCCAGCAGCATCCCGGCGGAGCGGCGGGCGGCTCGGCACTCATACGAATCCATCCGGATCAGAAGCTGGTGATTTGTCTGCTCACAAACCTTTCGATGATCGGCGACGACAGATTCTCGACCTTGCCGGATCAACTGTTCGCATTGTTCAGCAGCGATTGAATAGCGATTGCATGAAGTGGGTGCCGATAATCAGATCTGCATAGTTGCATTTCCGACTGATCCTCGCCAAATGACGCTCGCGAGCGAGATCGTACAAATATGCAGGCCTGACACTGGAGTCATCAATGGAAACAAATTCCGGCAGACAGGTACCTGGTAGCAGCGAGACTACAGCGATCCGGGTCCTTGAGATCTACGAGGAGGAAGGGATTCGGCAGCTCGGCGTGGATCGTGACCGACTTGTCGGTTGGAATGCACTAGATGACTTGCCGCCCGGTCTTGCAGAAAATTGGCCAGGGTTACCGACATACTGGTTGAATCCTCTGCTTCCCTCCGCGAACTGCGCAGGCATCGGACCGGGGATGCTCTGCTGCGATGAAATCGCGCGGCGTGCGCTATCTCCGGCGACCGGGACGCAGGTTCAGTTTCTCCCCATAGCTGTTCAAGGTGAGAAGGTGCCGTGGTGGTACATCCATATTCCGTATGTCATTCACGACATTGCCGCCCGCCACGAGGGCAGCCGGCGCTACCTGACCGGAGCCGTCGATCGGTTGCGCCCATCAATGCTCTTTCGGCTCCGTCACGGTTCGTCAGGTCCGTACTTGACGACATCCGGTAGTGAGCACGATGTGTACTCTGCGTACACAGATCATCATCTTTCGGGGCTGAGGTTCGTTCCTGTTGAAGTAGAGATCTGATCATGGTCACGGTCTACCGCCTGATCTTCTCGACTGACTTCCAGCAGCTATCCTTGAAGGATCCTGCAAAATTCCATGCAACTTACCCGCAACCGTTCTGCGGCTTGCCCATGCAAGCGGAGTGGGGTGACTCATTCGCGGATCCAGTTGAGCTGGCAGTCGATGACAGAATCAAACCGGCGGCCGATTTCACCCGACTCATGGATGCAGGGTTTGTCGTCCGGTTCCGCCCCACCGGCGGCGATGATCTGTTGAACGAGGTGATCAGTTGCGGCGAGCCAATCGGCGCCCGCATTGATGATGAGCAGTGCGTTGCTGTGAGCGTTCACGTTACCAATGCGCTGGATCCGGAGCGAAGCGAAGTCGTGCGAAACGCTGCGGGCGAGATCATCTCGATCAGGCGCTACGAGTTCATTCCGCGTCGGCTGGATCAAAATGTGTTCAAGTTGCCAGAGACGGCTGGACTGGAAATGTTCACTTACACGACCGGTAGATACACCGAAGCCATGGAGCAAGCGGTGGAACTGGTTCCCGGCTACGTTCACTATGAACTGACCGGCCTGCGTTTCGAGCCCGTTTGGTCTTCGGAATAACTCGGCTGTTGAAGGCCGGCTGAAGCCGGCCCCACAGGAAGAATGAAGACAGCGGCGCCTACAGCCGGCGCACGCCCCGGCCGACGCCTGCGCGCGGTTTCACATGCCGAAAAGTCCCAATGTGTCCGCGATGGGTGTCGGGTAGAACACTACATGCCGCGCCGCATTTCTCCTTTCCACGATAGGCACGCTGCACTGCATCGCCAAGAATCGGCCGCCGACTCACAACTCAAGCTAGCCGCAATGGAGGCGATCGTGGCGCCAGAAGAACCCGTTCCTCCCGTCCCGCCGGAAAATCCGTACCAGCAGAAGTACGTCGTCCAGAAGGGCGACACGCTCTGGAAGATCGCGGATGAGTACTACGGCGACGGCCGTCTATATACCAAGATCTTCGAAGCCAACCGGGACGTGCTGAAGGATCCCGACAAGATCAAACCAGGCCAGGAACTGCGAATTCCCTGAGGAGACATGCAATGAAGAAAACAACATTCAACTGGATGGCCGTACTGCTCGCGACGTTCATGCTGGCGGCATGCGCCGGCCAGAAGGACGCGGCGACCAAGGCCGTCGCCGACATCGAAGCCGCCATCGGTTCGGTGGCCGCCGACGCAGAGAAGTATGCGTCTACCGAACTGCAGCAGGCGCAGGCGGGACTGGCATCGCTCAAGCAGCAGCTCGCCAGCAAGGACTACAAGGGCGTCGTCGCTGCAGCGCCCGCGGTATCCGCGCAGGTTGCCAGCCTGCAGCAGACCATTGCAGCGAAGCGCGAAGAAACGCGGGCGGCGATGGCCGCTGCGAGCGAGGAGTGGAAGACGCTCAGCGTGGAAGTGCCGCAGATGGTGCAGGCGCTGCAAAGCCGCGTCGACATCCTCAGCCAGTCGAAGAAGCTGCCGAAGAACGTGAGCAAGGACGCATTCGCGGCCGCGCAGAGCGGACTCGAATCGACCAGGACGAGCTGGACCGAGGCAACGGCGGCGTTCGGCGCCGGTGATCCGGTGAAGGCCGTGCAACTCGCCAAGAGCGCCAAGGAGAGCGGCACGGCGGCGTTGCAGTCGCTGGGAATGGGTTGATATCGGAGGAACCTGCCGCTGGCATGGTTCCTGCTACTCCTGTTGCGAGCCTCTCGCTTCGTCAGCGATTTGACGCTGCGAATGTGATGCTCGTCACAGGAGTAGTCGTCATGTTCGAAATCCTGCCGAATCCCTCGCTCGACACGCTGCTGATCGCCGGTCGCGCCTTGCTGCTCGTCGGCGCGTTCTGGGTGTTCGCCCTGGCATTCACCCGCTGGCGTCGCGCGGACGAACGCAGCAATGCTGCGTTGCACGCCAAGCTCGACCGCGCATTCGCCGAACTGCGCAGCCTCCACGAAACCGTGAGCGTCATGAGCGCGCGCCTCGATGGCATGAGCGAGCGCAGCGAAATGGAATCGCGTCTCGCGCCGGCGGGTACGCAGCGCGGCTATGACGTTGCACAACGCCTGGCGCGCAACGGCGCGTCCGTCGAAGAACTCATCGCCAACTGCGGCATCACGCGTCACGAAGCCGAACTGCTGGCGCGCCTGCACGGTGCCCGCCATGAAGTGCCACAGGCACCTGCGCGTGTGCCGCAGCGTCCGGTGCAGGAATCCCCTCGGCACCACGCTCAGCCGCCGCAACAGCAGGCGCCGGCGAACACCGGCCGCAAGCGCGGCTCGCTGCTCAGCGTCGTTGGCTGACGAGGAGCGGTCTCACACGGAGGTTGAAGAATCGAGAGGGAGAATGGCCGCAAAAAGGCGCAAAGCTCACAAGGTAGGAAGAAAAGCTCTTGCCTTGTGAGCTTTGCGCCTTTTTGCGGCCATTCTCTCTGTTCCGACCTCCGTGTTCTCCGTGAACTCCGTGTGAAAGCTCTTATTTCCCCTTCCCTGTAACAGCCCACGCGAACGCAAGGACGTGCGCAACGGCGACGTAGAGTTCACGCGGCACCTCGGTGCCGAGATCGAGCCGCGAGAGCGACGCCGCCAGCGCGCCGTCCTCCTGCAGCGGCACCTTGTGCTCGCGTGCCGTTTCGATGATGCGATCGGCCACTGCGCCGCCGCCCTTGGCGACGACACGCGGTGCGCCGTTGCCGTTGTAGTGCAGCGCGACGGCGAGCGAGGAGTTGGCGCGTTCGCTCATGCGCGCAGGTCCAGCAGTCGGGTGGGACGGGCGCCGCTGTCGCCGGCGGGCAGGCCGTGCAGGCAGACGATGCGATCGACGTCGAGTCCTTCCTGGCGCAACGTCGCTTCCAGTTCCGGCGCGCGCGAGATCATCGTCTCGACCACGCCGGCGGATTCGGCGCGCAACTGCACGCCGATGCGCTGACCCTGCAGCATCACGCGTGCGTGCAGCGCGCCGACGCGGCCGAGATCCAGAGCGGCTTCGATGGTCCAGGTGTCGCGCGCCGCGGCGTCCTGGCGGCGCGACTGTTCGTGTTCGATCTTCAGGCGCAGCACGCTGGCGCGATCGCCCTGGCGCATCGGCACTTCGACCATCATCGATTGCAGTACCGGATCCTGCGTGCTGGCGCCGGCCTGCAGCGCTGTCATGCGTGCCAGCGCGCCATCGGTCTGGCGTGCAAGTTCATTCATCTGCTGCGGCGGCGTGTCGATCACGGCGAGCGTTGCGGGCGCGGACGGCAGGGAAGTCAGCGGGCCATTGGCCAGCGGCAGCGGTGAGTTCGTTGCGGATTCGGCGGTGGCGGCAGTCGGTCGTGCGCCGAGATCGCGCAGCACGCGCGACAGATTCAGCATCAGCGCTTTCACGTCCTGTGCGAGATGCGTCGCGAGCATGCGCCTGTCGCCGCTGGCCAGCGTCGATTCCAGGAATGCGCCGGACCGCGCGATGGCGGTCTGCAATCCGTCCGCGTCGGTGAGCGCCGTCGTGTCGGGCAATGCCTGCCACAGACGGGTCGCTGCCTGCGTTACGGGAGGCGGCAAGGCTTCGGCGGCGTTCTTGCCATGCGCGATCCAGGCCAGGTTCGACACCAACGGCGCGGCGCTCGACTGCCGCGGCAGAAAGCGCCGCAATGTATCGACGGCCGCATCTTCCGTGGCCTGCGCGGATTCGGAGGAGAGCGTTTCCAGCGCCAGCACCGGGCTGCTGCGCAGGACGCGTACCGTCAGACGATCGCCATCGGCTGGCCCGGCGGAATCGCCGGAAGCGATGCGCGCGGGATAGCGGATGTCGCCGATTTTCAGCCACAGCTCGCCGCTGCGTGCATCGCGCAGCGCGACTGCCTGCAGGATCGCGCCGACGCGCCAATCCGACAGCAGGCTGGTCGGGCTCTGGCCCGCATAGCCTGTGCTGCGAATGGTGGCGAGGTCGATGCGCATGACGTCAAGGTCGGCCGTGTGACGGATGTCTCCTTATTAACGGCGCAGTGGGGAAAACCTTGAGGAGGCCAGGTGAGGGTGACCCACCTCACAAATCCTCACCGTTCCTGCGGCGCGCCTAAAGCCGCTGCCGGGGATTGCCGATACGACAGGCAGTTTTAGTGAAATCAGGCAGCCCGTCTGCCAGAGGCAACCATGGCGCGTGCGCCAGCGAAAGCTCCCAAACGCAAGCGTGTCGCGGCCGCAAACGCCGCGCCGGGCATCGAAGCACCGGCGGCGGAGTCGCCGGTCGCAGCAAGCATCGTTGCGGATTCTGCAGTGCCGGCCGCGGAGCCGGTCGTGGAATCGACGGCGACGTCCGGTGCGGCCGCAATCACGCTGGCCGCGAACTGCTCCATCAAGGAAGTCGCCGTGCTGCGTTCGCAGCTGTGCGCGGTGGTGGACAGCGGCGAGCCGGTGGCCATCGATGCGAGCGCAGTCGAACGGATCGATACCGCGACCTTGCAGCTTCTTTATGCATTCGTCCGCGATCGTCTCAACAGCGATCGCGAAGTGACCTGGCAGGGCGTCCCGGCGGCCCTGACCGATGCGGCGCGGCTTCTCGGCGTTCGCGATCTTCTCTGTCTGCCTGCCGCCGCCTGCTGAGGTTGTCATGGCGCTCGATCTTGCCCAGTTTCATGAAGCGTTCTTCGACGAGAGCTTCGAAGCGCTCGACACGATGGAGGCTTCGCTGCTGAAGCTGACCGTCGGCGCGGCCGAACCCGAACTCATCGGCACGATTTTCCGCGTTGCGCATTCGATCAAGGGCGGCAGCGCGACTTTCGGCTTCTCCGAAGTCGCCTCGTTCACGCACACCTGCGAAACGCTGCTCGACGAACTGCGCGGCAATCGCATGGACGTGACCCGCCACATCACCGATCTGCTGCTGCGTTCCGTCGACGTCATGCGCGACATGCTGCGCGCGGTCCAGCACAAGACGCCGGTCGATGCCCAGCGCGTCGCCGATCTGCAGTTCGACCTGGAACTGGCGATCATCCAGAAGGACAGCGCTCCCGCCGCCGCGGCACCGGCAGCGCCGGCGCCTGCCGCGTCCGCGGCGGTTGCCGAACCGGTCGCGCCGGCAAAGCCGGCCGGCGCCCATTGCTGGCGCATCCAGTTCCGTCCGTATCCGCAGCTGCTGGTGCACGGCAACGATCCGCTGCGCATGCTGCGCGAACTCGCCGACCTCGGCGATCTCACGATCAACGTCGATGCGGGCAACGTGCCGTCGCTGGCGCAGCTCGATCCGGAATCCTGTTTCCTGACCTGGGACCTGCGCCTCACGAGCGACGTGACGCGCGAAGTCGTCGAACAGATCTTCGACTGGGCCGAAGGCGATTGCGAACTGCGCATCGAGGATGCAAGCGGCGAGGCAGAATCGCCGCAGCCCGCCGTTGCCAAAGCAGCGACGGCGCCGGCTGCCGCACCCGTCGCCGCGGCTGCTCCTGCTCCCGCACCGGCGAAGGCGGAACGTCCGCAGCTCACCGCCGTGCCGACGCCCGAAGCGAGTGAATCGCCGAAGCAGGGTCTCGGCGACGGCAGTTCGATCCGCGTCAGCACGGAAAAGATCGACGAGCTGATGAATACCGTCGGCGAACTCGTGATCACGCAGTCGATGCTGACCCAGCTCGGCACCAAGATCGAAGGCGACGTCTCCGAACAGTTGCGCGCCGGTCTCGCACAGCTCGAACGCAACGTGCGCGAGCTGCAGGAAAGCGTCATGCGCGTGCGCATGTTGCCGATCAGCTTCGTGTTCAGCCGCTTCCCGCGCATGGTCCGCGACCTGAGCGGCCGCCTCGGCAAGAACGTCGACCTGAAAGTCACGGGCGATCAGACCGAACTCGACAAGACGGTGCTGGAGAAGATCGGCGATCCGCTGGTCCACCTGGTCCGCAACAGCGTCGACCACGGCATCGAGATGCCCGACGTGCGTACGGCGGCCGGCAAGTCCGCCACGGGCACGGTGTTCCTCGAGGCGTATCACAAGGGCGGCAACATCACGGTCGAAGTCGGCGACGACGGCGGCGGTCTCAACAAGAGCCGCATCCTCGAGAAGGCGCGTTCGCGCGGCCTGATCGGCGCCAACGACACGCTGACCGACGAGCAGATCTACGAACTGATCTTCATGGCCGGCTTCTCCACCGCCGAACAGACGACCGACATTTCCGGTCGCGGCGTCGGCATGGACGTGGTGCGCCGGAACATCAAGGAGCTGGGCGGCACGATCGAAGTGCGCTCGGAACTGGGCAAGGGCTCGCGCTTCATCATCACGCTGCCGCTGACGCTCGCGATTGTCGATGGCCAGTCGGTGGCTGTGGGCACCGAAAGCTACATCGTGCCGCTCATCACCATCATCGAATCGCTGCAGCTCAAGGCCGGCATGGTCAATCGCGTCGCCGGCCAGGGCGAAGTGTTCTGGTTCCGCGATCGTTATCTGCCGATCGTGCGCGTGCATGAAGTGTTCGGCGTCAAGCCGCGCACCACGCAGCTGCACGAAGGGCTGATCATGGTCGTGGAAGGGGAGGGCCGCCGCGTCGGCCTGTTCGTCGACGATCTGCTCGGACAGCAGCAGGTGGTCATCAAGTCGCTGGAAACCAATTTCCGTCGTGTCGATGGCGTCTCCGGCGCCACGATCCTGGGGGACGGTTCGGTCGCACTCATTCTGGATGTCGCTGGTCTGATCCGCGTTGCGGCGCAGACGGCGGCAGCGGCCTGAGTTCGATCTGCCGTCGAGTCTGCTAGCAAGGGAATCAAACAATGATCAATACGAACCTGAGCGTGAAGGTCAAGCTCTACGCCATCCTGGCGCTGAGCTCTGCCATTCTGGTTGCGGTCGGCGCCGTCGGTCTCAGCGGAGCCCATACCAGCAATCGCGATCTCGATGCGATCTTCTCGAATCGCTTCATGCCGACCGGCTGGGTCGGCACGATCGAATCGAATGACCGCGAACTGCTGACGAAGGCGGAAGACGTCGTGATCCGTCAGGACTCCGCGGCGGTCAAGAGCGCGCTGGATTTCGTGAAGGAGCGCGAAGTCGAAGTGAAGAGCCTGTTCGCCAAGCTCAACGCCACCGAACTGACGGACAAGGAACGGCAGATCGCCGACACCTTCAGCCGTCGCGGCAGCGAAGTCGTGAGCTACGTGCAGGACGCGCTGCTCGCCGCGCAGGCGGGTACGTTCGACAAGGCCGAGAGCCTGCTGATCGAGAAGGCCCGTCCGGCCTACGACCAGATGACCGTGGCCAGCGAAGCGCTGCTGACGACGCAGATCGCCGTGGCGCAGGACATGCGTACCGAAGCCGACGCGACGTTCGATCGCAACCGCGCCGTGATCATCGGCGCCATCGTGCTGGGCATCGGCGTCTCCGCGCTGTTCGGCTTCCTGCTGGTGCGTTCGATCGTCGGCGCGCTGAATACGGCCGTGGGCGTCGCGGACCGCATTTCCAGCGGCGACCTGGGCAACAACATCACCGTCGAAAGCCAGGATGAACTGGGGCGCCTGCTGGAGTCGCTGAAGCGCATGGACGCGAAGCTCGTCGACATCGTCAGCGGCGTGCGCGGCAGCGCCGACGCCGTCGGCTCGGCCGCCCGCCAGCTCTCGCACGGCAACGACGACCTGTCGCAGCGTACGCAGCAGCAGGCTGCGGCCCTCGAGGAAACCGCCTCGAGCATGGAAGAGATGACCGCGACGGTGAAACAGAACGCGGACAACGCGCGCCAGGCCAACCAGCTCGCCGTGGGTGCGCGCGAGCAGGCCGAACGCGGCGGCGCCGTCGTGCATCGCGCCATCGGCGCCATGGGCGAGATCAACACGTCCAGCCGCAAGATCGCCGACATCATCGGCGTCATCGACGAGATCGCCTT
>OEIU01000413.1_pt1 | contig 40792 bp, 36 predicted proteins | sample 1539221 | NCBI WGS metagenome assembly OEIU01 (sample SAMN03792071, study PRJEB22550) | activated sludge metagenome | feature: wastewater treatment plant; material: activated sludge; isolation source: Wastewater treatment plant of a petroleum refinery complex | place: Argentina: Zarate | collected...
TCGGCAAGGATTACGAAAAACCGATCTTCGGAATCCAGACTGTCAACGCTCACGGCCAGGATGTCGCCATCCTCGAACGCGTCGCGTTGGCCAAACCCTTCTGCAACCTGCTGCGCTTCAAGCGCTTCAGCGACGACGTGCCGACACTCGCCGCGCTGAAGAACGACCCGACCGTGCTCGTGGTCGCGCCGCTCTCCGGCCACCACTCCACGTTGCTGCGCGACACCGTGCGCACCCTGCTGCCCGAGCACAAGGTCTTCCTGACCGATTGGATCGACGCGCGCATGGTGCCGGCAGCAGCCGGACCGTTTCATCTGGACGACTACGTTGCCTACATGCGCGAGTTCATCGCGCACATCGGCGCGAAAAACCTGCACATCATTTCCGTGTGCCAACCGACCGTGCCGGTGCTCGGCGCACTCGCTTTGATGGCAGCCAATGGCGAGCCACTGCCGCGATCGATGACGCTGATGGGCGGCCCGATCGATACGCGTGTGAGCCCGACCAGCGTGGACGATCTGGCCACGCACAAGTCGATATCGTGGTTCGAAAACACCCTGGTGCAGGAAGTGCCGGAAAACTATCCCGGCCGCGGCCGCCGCGTGTATCCGGGATTTTTGCAACACGCGGGATTTCTCGCCATGAATCCGGGCCGGCATTTCATGTCGCACTGGGATTTCTACGAAAACCTGTGCCGTGGCGATATGGAAGACGCCGAAGCGCACCGGCGCTTCTACGACGAGTACAACGCCGTGCTCGACATGCCAGCCGAGTACTACCTCGACACGATCAAGACCGTGTTCCAGGACCACGCGCTGCCGGCGGGCAAATGGGATGTTGGCGGCGAACGCGTGCGTCCGCAGGCAATTCGCAATACCGCGCTGTTCACCATCGAAGGCGAACTCGACGATATTTCAGGGCTCGGCCAGACCCGCGCCGCGCACGAGCTGTGCACCGGCATTGCGGCCAGGCGCAAGCGTCATCTCACGGTGGAAGGCGCTGGCCACTACGGCATCTTCAGCGGCAGGCGCTGGCGCAATGTCGTTTATCCGCAGGTGCGGGAGTTCATTCGCGCGCACGGCTGACCACGGTTACTTTGCGCTCCTGACCGGCAACGGCACGCTGCACACATCGATGTAGCCCGCCGGCCTTTTGTACCACTCGTCGTGGCGGTTGCGGCGCGATTCGACCAGCGCGGCGAACGTGGGCGTGTCGGTGCGCAGGATTTCCAGATGCGCACGATCCTTTTCCGGCACGTCGGCAGCGAGGCGCACGGATTTTATCGGCACCGGATGCTCGTCCTTGGTGTAGAAACCCAGATCGCCGTGACCGCGCGGCAGGCTGGACAGAAATTCCATGCCCTGCACCACGCGCCCGGCCACGGTGATGTTGCGATCCAGCCAGCGCGCCGATGACGCGATCACCGCGTACAGTTCCGAACCATTGCCAGAGTCGGGCGCACTGTCCCGCCCTACCCCGATCGTTCCATAGCAATGCGTCATCCACGCTTGATGCGCCTGCAAGTCAACGGCAGCCGGGAAATCGCCGACGAACCCGGCCTGGGATGCCCAGCCGTCATGGTCCGGCAAGGGCGTGAAGGTGAAATCCCCGGCGAGCGGAACCGTGAATTCCGCCGGCACCTTGGCTTTCGCCTTGCCGAGCGAACGGCGTTTGGACGCATCGTCTGCGTTCGGATCGCCCCATTGCGCGACGTAGTTGTCCTGCACGCGCGTGATCGCGAGGCCGTCGAAATACTTCTCGCGCACCATCGTCTTGATGTTGGCGACGGTCTGCGGTGCGAACTGCGGCGCGAGTTCGATCACCACGCGGCCGGAAGCGATCTGCAGATACAGCGTGTTCTGCGGATCCAACGCATGCCAATCCGATGGTTTCGATGCCGCGAGCACCTCGCCCATCGTCTGCGGTTTTGGCGCGTCCGCGCACCACGCGGAGCCGGCGACCAGGAATGCGGCGAGGACGATGATGAAATGTTTCATCGCTTGTCCTGCTGCAACAGCGCGGTCAATTTGTCGAGATCCGCGCGGTAGCCGTCCAGCGTCCTGGCCGTGATCGCCGCATACTCATCGGCCTGCTGCCAGTTGCGCGCTTCCAGCGCCTCGCGCACGCCGGGCACGGTCTTGACACCATACCCGGTGAGCAGTCCCGGCGCGTAGATCATGTGCTTGAACCATTCGCGTCCCGGCAAGCCGTCGGCGTCGGTCAGCGCCTGTTCCATGCGTCCCATCAGTTCGTTGATGCGCGCGGACTGTCTCGCCGGCATGCTGAATCCATCGCCGGCCCGCGCGGCGTAGGCGGCCTGGAATGCTTCCGCGCTGGCTTTCAGATTTTTTGCGGCCGCATCGAGCGGCGCAAAATTGATCTTGGGCACGTCGGACAATCGCTCCGGCGGCGCCACCGGTCGCGTCGGGTCGGAGACCAGTTCGTAATCACGGGCATCCAGCAATTTGTGCTGCGCTTCGGCCTTCTTGCGTTCCTCGTCGGCGACCTTGTGCAACTGGGCAACGTAGTGGTCGAGTGTCGCGCTGAAGTCACCGAAGCGCATCGGCAGCAGGTCGGCATCGGCCATGCGCATCACCATGCGGCCGGCGACCTGCGCCAACGCCACTTCATACTTGAAACCCGGATCGCCGAAACGGTCGAAGTGGTCGAACGAGTCGTAACGCGAATGGTAGATGCCGTCGTCGTCGTCCTCGCCGCCAAAGCCGAGGTTCACGGAAGCGATGCCGAGGTGTTCGAGAAACGCGCTGTAATCAGATCCGGAACCGAGCGCGCCGATGGGAACATCACCGCCCTCTGCGGCGATCTTCGCATCCTCCTTCATTTCCGGCTTGGCATGCGGCGCTGCGCCGGCGACACGCATCTGTGCGCGGCGACGCTCCAGCACGCTCACGCCCTTTTCCGGATCGGTCACGTCCGCCGCGGCCCGGTTCACCAGGTGCTGCAATGAGTGGCTACCTTCGGCTTGGAGAAATCCGCGCGCATTGGTATCCGAGTTCAGATACATCACCGCTTTTTTCTGCAATTCCTTGGCATGCGTTTCGGCCCATTCGGTGGAACCGAGCAAGCCAGGTTCTTCACCGTCCCAACTCGTATAGACGATCGTGCGCCTCGGCTTCCAGCCGGATTTGACCAGCGCGCCGATGGCCTTGGCCTCGCCAAGTTCGGCGATCATGCCGGACAGTGGATCCCATGCGCCGAATACCCAGCCGTCGTGGTGGTTGCCGCGCACGATCCAGCGGTCGGGTTCCTGCGCACCCTTGATCGTTGCGATCACGTCGTAGACAGGTTTGAGCGACCAGTCGGATTCGACGACCAGATGCACCTTCGCCGGGCCCGCGCCGATGTGGTAGGTCATCGGCAACGCGCCGCGCCAGGATTCCGGCGCGACGGGTCCGCCGAGTGCCTGCAGCAGCGGCGTCGCATCGGCATAGGAAATCGGCAGCACCGGAATCTTGAGCAGCGTCTTCGCGTCCTTCAGTTCAAGATGCTTCGCCCCGGGCGTTGAGCCATATCCGGGCGTGGTCGGATCGCCGGGATACATCTGCATCTTGGCGACCGAGCCGCGCTGCACGCCATCCGGCGGGCGCCAGCCGCCTTTCGGATATGTGTCGCCGGCGAAGTAGCCGTCATCGCGCGGATCGGAATAGATCAGGCATCCGACCGCGCCGTGTTCGTAGGCGAGTTCGGGTTTGAGTCCGCGCCAGCCGGCACCATAGCGCGCAATCACGATCTTGCCCTTCACGTCCACGCCACGGCGCGCCAGTTCCTTGTAGTCGTCGGGCATGCCGTAGTTGACGTAGACGAGCTCCGCGGTCACATCGCCATCGGCGCCATACACGTTGTACGGCGGCAAGGCGCCGGACAATGCCGATGTCGCGTCGCCGGCAACCGGCGGCTCGTGCAAGGCCGCCTTGAATGCCGTTGGTGCGACCAGTTCGACCGCAACGTGCTTCGGAGTCGGATACAAAACGTCGAAACGTTCGATATGCGCGTCCCAGCCCCACTGCTTGTACAGCGACAGGAGGAACTCGGCATTCGCCTTGTCGTGCGGCGAGCCCACCTGATTCGGTTCGGCGGACAGGCGCTTGAGCCAGTCGCGCATTTCGTTCGCGCTCAACTGCGCGTCGAAACGCTGTTCCAGTGCGCGTTGCGTGACGGAGCCGGTGGCGGAGAAACCCAGCAAGTCGGTCGACGCTGCGGAATTCTCCGCAGCAGCGCCCACACAAATCGACATCGACAAGGCCGCCAGCAGCGGCCGCAGCGGAATCTGCTTCATCAGGTGTTTCCCCTAGGTTGGACGCTTCGAGGATTGGGAACCATGCCGCCGGCGCCGTCAAGTGGCGGCAGTCAGTGTCCGGCACCCGGCGCAAGGGTGCCGAGTACGACGAGGCGCTTCATTGTGGCGCCATTGCGCCGGATCGTCAGGGTCACGCGCTTGCCCATGTGCGCCTGCAACAGCGACTGGAACTGCGCCTTGTCGCGCACCGGCAGCTTGTTGAAAGCGACGACGAAATCGCCTTCGCGCAAATTCGCCTCGGATGCCGGCGTACCGCCGACCACTTCACCGATTTCCACGCCGTCGCTGCCCAGGGTCTGGCGCTCGAGGTCGGTGAGGTCGCGGAAGTTCGCGCCAAACGGCAGATGCAGGCGCACGAAAAAATTTGCCAACGCCGGCGCGCCGAGCGCTTGCGGCGGATAGATCAGGGCTCTGTCGGCGCCGGCCTTGCGCGCCTGCTTCGCCACCTCATCGCGCAGCCATGCCACGTCGCTCGACGGATAACGACCGACTCCGATCTTCACCAGGCCCTGCGCACGCAGCAGGTTCTCGTCGCCATCCGGCGTCGCGCCATCGGCAATCTCGGGTTGTGCCAGCGGCGGCGCCGCGCGCAGGCGCGCGACCACCTCGGGGCCGAGTCCCTGCAAGATTTCGTAGGCCTGCGCCGGCGCTGGCGGTTGTACGCCAGACACGGGTGCTGGCGGCCGGGAAACCTGCGCGCAACCGCACAGCAGCAACGCGCTCCAGCATGCGGCGCGGTGTGCGCGCACGCTTACGCCCTCGGCACCGGCGCCGGTGTTGCGTGACGCTTGGGCACCAGGTTCGCGTCAAGCAGACGTTCGATGCGCGCGAACACTTCCGAACGCGAAAAGGGCTTCTTCATGAAATCGTCCGCGCCGATGCGCTGCGCATAGAACTGCTCGGTCGCCTGTTCGTTCCCACTGATCATCACGATCGGAATCTGATGAGTGACCGGATCCTTGCGCAAGGCGCGCAACGCGGCAAAACCGTTCATGCCGGGCAGTACGATATCCAGGAAGATCAGATCGGGCTTTTCCGCACGCGCGACTTCGATGCCCTTCTCCGCATCGCCGGCTTCCAGCGTCTGGTAGCCGCTCTGCTGCAGGAACTTGCGCAGCATCGCGACGATCGTCGGCGAGTCGTCCACGATCAGCACGACCGTGCCCTGGCGCGCGTTCAGGCGCGGCTTTTCGCGCCGCTCCTGATTGCTGCCGAAGATGCGCTTGAATAGCTCGAAATTGGCCACGGGCCGGTTCCTGTGCCGGAATTTGCGCAAGTGTCGCGGTTGGCGCGGGCGCTGGCAAGCCCGGAATCAGCCCGAACGCCGAAACCGGGATATTGAAGGCGTCGCGATGCGACGAGTCAGCCGCGTGCGGCCTTCTTGGCGTGCTTCTCGGCGCGCTTTTCCTTCAGCGTTTTTTCCGCCTTTTTCTTGGTGTCCTTTTTCTGATTCATGCCCTTGCTCATGACGCTCTCCTGTTGCGGTTGATGGCGCAGGAATGTTAGCACCGGGCTACCGCCACCGCGCAAGCGGCCCGGGCTTCATGGTAATTTGGATCGGCCCCGTATATCTGTCAAATCGCGCAGCACGGGTTTGGGCAAGGCGATATGCTTCACGCACGAGGATCCGCAGATGGCCGACTACCGCAAAACCGCGCAAGCGCTGGCCAGACTCACGCCGCTGCAATACCGCGTGACCCAGGAGTCCGCCACCGAGCACCCCTTCGACAACGCTTTCAATGACCACCACGAAACGGGACTGTATGTCGACATCGTCTCGGGCGAGCCGCTGTTCACCTCGCTGGACAAGTTCGACAGCCATTGCGGCTGGCCGAGTTTCAGCAAGCCCGCGGATGCGTCGAACGTGGTTGAAACGCACGACGCCAGCCACGGCATGGTTCGCACCGAAGTGCGCTCGCGTCACGGCGACAGCCACCTCGGCCATGTGTTCGACGACGGCCCGCGCGACCGCGGCGGTTTGCGTTATTGCATCAACTCGGCATCGCTGCGCTTCATCGCGCTCGCCGATCTGGAAAAGGAAGGCTACGGCGAATATCTCCGGTTGTTTCACGATCATCCTTGAACTCCTACACACCCATCCCGAGGAACCTGCAATGACACAGTCCCCCGCTTACGCCGCCCAGGCCGCTGACAAGCCGCTCGCCTTCCACGCCATCCCGCGCCGCGCACCCGGCCCGCGCGACGTCGCCATCGACATATCGCACTGCGGCGTGTGCCATTCCGACCTGCACACCGCGCGCAGCGAATGGGGCGGCACGTTGTATCCGTGCGTGCCGGGCCACGAGATCGTCGGCACCGTCACCGCCGTTGGCAAGGACGTGAAGAAATTCAAGGTCGGCGAAACGGTGGGCGTGGGCTGCCTCGTCGGCAGTTGCGGGCATTGCTCCGCCTGCGCCGAAGGATTGGAAAATTACTGCGAGAACGGATTCGTCGGCACCTACAACGGCCCCGCGACCGCTGCCGAAGGCGGCCACACTTTCGGCGGCTACTCCACGCACATCGTCGTCGACGAAGGCTTCGTGCTGAACATCCGCCACAAGGGCAATCTCGCCGCCGTCGCGCCGCTGCTGTGCGCCGGCATCACGACGTATTCGCCGCTCAAGCACTGGAAGGCCGGCCCGGGCAAGACCGTCGGCATCGTCGGACTCGGCGGACTCGGCCACATGGGCGTGAAACTCGCGCACGCGCTGGGCGCACGCGTGGCGCTGTTCACCACCTCGCCCGGCAAGGAGGCCGATGCGAAACGCCTCGGTGCCGACGACGTGATCATTTCCAAAGACGCCAAGCAGATGGCCAAGCAGGCCAACCGCTTCGACCTGATCGTCAATACCGTGGCGGCGCCGCACAACCTCGACGTGTTCCTGAACCTGCTCAAGCGCGACGGCACGATGTGCCTGGTCGGCGCCCCGGCCACGCCGCATCCGTCCACGCAGGTGTTCAATCTCATCTTCAAGCGCCGCGCACTGGCCGGTTCGCTGATCGGCGGCATTCCCGAAACCCAGGAAATGCTCGACTTCTGCGCCGAGCGCGGCATCGTCAGCGACATCGAGACGATCGCCATGCGCGACATCAACACCGCCTACGAGCGCATGCTCAAGAGCGACGTGAAGTATCGCTTCGTGATCGACATGCAGACCTTGAAGGATGAAGCGAAGGCCGCCTGATTCCTACACGCGATAGAAATCCTGCATCGGATAGCGGCGCGCATACAGTGCGAACACCGCCGCGGCGAGCGCCGCGAAGCCGGCGAAGAAGAACATCAGGAACGCCGTTTCGCCGAAACCCGCAGCGGCAATCCATGCCGTGACGGCACCGTTGCGGATGCCCGCATCTGCGAGCAGAACCCACAGGTTTCCGTAGGTGACCGACAGCATCCAGAAACTCATGATCGCGCCCTTCATCGAACGCGGCGCCTGGCTGTAGGCGAATTCCAGGCCGGTCGCCGACACCAGCACTTCGCCCAGGGTCAGGAACGCATACGGCACGATCTGCCAGGCGATCGACACGGCGCCGCCGGCGTCGATCGCCAGTTGCAGGATGCCCGCAACCACCCACGCCACCGCTGCCAGCGCGATGCCGGCGCCCATGCGCCGCAACGCGGTCGGTTCGATGCCGAAGCGGCGCAGCAGCGGAAACGCAACGAGGTTGTTGAACGGGATGATCAGCATCACCAGCATCGGATTGAGCGCCTGCATCTGCGCCTCATGAAACCACGCGGGCTTGGTCATGAGCGCGCCCTGCAAGACCCAGGTCGACGCCTTCTGGTCGAACAGCGACCAGAACGGCGTGACCAGCGCGAACACGATCAGCACGCGCAACACCACGCGCACGCCGTCCACGGCTTCATCCGGATGCGCGCCGCGCGCACGCTCGAGCTGCAGCGACGTGCCGACGCCGCCGAACGCGATCAGTGCGCGGAGCGACAGGCCCACGCCGATGACGAATCCGACAGACGCAATCGAAGCGAGCAATGCCAGCGCCGCGACCGCACCGACAATCGCGACTGCCAATCCCGGCCGCGCCTGCCCCGGCGCATGCGCGAGGAGCGCCGTGCGCGCCACGCGCAGCAACGAATGCGGATTGGCCGGCGTCGGCGGCACGTTGACGTAGCGCTTGCGCCCCATCCAGAACACCGCCAGCGCGATCGCCATCAGCGCGCCGGGAATCCCGAACGCGATCGCCGGGCCGAAGCCGCGCAGGAAGATCGGCATCAGCAACGACGCGAAGAACGATCCGAAATTGATGATCCAGTAAAACGCGTCGTAGACTGCTTTCGCGCGGTGCTTGTTGCTCGAATCGAACTGGTCGCCGACGAAGGCCGACACCAGCGGCTTGATGCCGCCGGAGCCGAGCGCGATCAGAAACAGGCCCGTGTAGAAACCGGTGCGGTTGTCGACGAACAACGCAAGGCAGGCGAAGCCGGCCACGTACACCATCGACAACCACAGGATCGTCGGATACTTGCCGTAGAAGCGGTCGGCGATCCAGCCGCCGAGCAGCGGAAAGAAGTAGACGCCGATGACGAAGGTGTGGAAAACGTCCTTGGCGGCGAGCCCGCGCTCGCCCACCGGCAGATGCAGCAGCAGCATCGACACCAGGAACGGCGTCAGGATGTTGCGCATGCCGTAGAAACCGAAACGCTCGCAGCCCTCGGTCGCGATGATGTACGGAATCTGGCGCGGCAACGGCGCCGCGGCAGTGGCGGGATTCGTCATCGTGGCAGGTTCCCCAAAGCAGAATGCCGAAGGTAACCGCTGATGGACACCGGCGCCAGAGGGGCGCGGGCTGGTGGCACGCGCCGCAGCTATACCTTCATGGACTCGGGTCAGTGATAGTCGTCTTCCCGCTGGTGGCGCACGGCGAGAATGGTGACGGTATGTTCGTCGTCGATTTCGTACACGAGCACATAACCGGATGCGCCGAACGACACCAGCAGTTCGCGCAACAACGGGTTGCCCGGATCGACTTTTCGGCAAGCGAAAGGAAACTGCCGAAGCAGATCCACGCCTTTGACGATGGCCGTCAGAGCGTGCTGCGCGGCCACGATGTCGTGTTCCAGCAGAAAGACGTACAGCCGCTTGAGGTCTTCGCGCGCCGCAAGTGTATAGCGGACGCGCCAGCTCACACCTTAGCCTTAGCCTTGGACTTCGCCTTTGCCTTGGCGAGCATGTCGCGCAGCTCGGCGTGAACTTCATCGGCGGTGTAGTACACGTCCGTTCGTTTGGCGTCTTCACGCGCGGCCAGCCCGCGCGCGATGAACTCGGCCTGCATGCGGCGGCGGTTCACTTCACTGCGCAGGGATTGCTCCATCAGGCCGGACAAGCTTTCGCCATCGCGGAGCACGGCTTCGGCGGCCTTGCGAAATTTCGGTTCGACCCGTAGCGGCGGCAAGGTGGCAGTTTTCATGTCGATCTCCAATTGCATAGCATTTGCGATACGACAGTAGCACACCCCGTCCCGCGCAGCCAGCACAAGCCATCCAGCCCAAGCCGATCAAACCAGGCCGATCAGCCCGGGATTTCGGGTTCGACCAGCGTCGCCAGCTGCGCCAGCGATTCCTGCCAGCCGAGATAGCACATCTCGACCGGAATCATTTCCGGGATTCCGGATTGCACGATGCTGATTTCGGTGCCGCACACGACCGGCTTCAGCGACACGGTCGTCTCCATCTCGCCGGGCAGGTTCGGATCGTCGAACACGTCCGAGTAGCGAATGCGCTCATGCGGCACCAGCTCGCGCCAAGTCCCGCCGAACGCGTGGCCGTTGCCCGTGCCGAAATTGGTGAACGACATCTTGAACGTCCCGCCAACCCGCGCATCCATGTGATGCACCGTGCAGGTGAACCCGTAAGGCGGAAGCCACTTGGCCATTGCGGCGGCGTCGAGAAAGGCGCGATACACGCGCTCGGGTTTCGCGCGCAATACGCGATGCAGTCGAACGGTGCCTGACGACATGATGGATTCTCCTTTCGTTGGAAAGGTTCACTACCCCGTTTTCCTCTCACACCATCGGCAACTTCAATCCCTTTTCCTTTGCGCATTGGATCGCGATGTCGTAGCCGGCGTCGGCGTGGCGCATGACGCCGGTGCCGGGATCGTTCCACAACACGCGGGCGATGCGGGCGTCGGCTTCTTTCGTTCCGTCGCAGACGATGACGACGCCGGCGTGCTGTGAGTAGCCCATGCCGACGCCACCGCCATGGTGGAAGCTGACCCACGTCGCGCCGCTGGCGGTGTTGAGCAATGCGTTCAACAGCGGCCAGTCGGATACGGCATCGCTGCCATCACGCATGGCTTCGGTTTCGCGATTCGGCGAGGCGACGGAACCCGAATCCAGGTGATCGCGTCCGATCGCGACCGGGCCTTTCAACTCGCCCTTGCGCACCATTTCGTTGAAGGCGAGGCCGAGCTTGTCGCGCAATCCGAGTCCGACCCAGCAGATGCGCGACGGCAGGCCCTGAAAGCTGATGCGCTTTTCCGCCATGTCGATCCAGTTGTGCAGATGCGGATCGTCCGGAATGAGTTCCTTCACCTTCGCGTCGGTCTTCAAAATGTCTTCGGGATCGCCCGACAGCGCGACCCAGCGGAACGGGCCGACGCCCCGGCAGAACAATGGCCGCACGTAGGCCGGCACGAAGCCGGGGAACGCGAACGCATTCTTGCAACCGACGTCGAATGCCATCTGGCGGATGTTGTTGCCGTAGTCGAAGGTCGGCACGCCCATTTTCTGGAACGCGAGCATGGCCTCGACGTGCGCGCGCATGGATTGCTTCGCCGCGTCGCGCACTTTTTCCGGATTGGCCTTTTGCTCGGCCAGCCATTGCTCGACGCTCCAGCCGATCGGCAAGTAGCCATGCACCGGATCGTGCGCGCTGGTCTGGTCGGTCACTGCGTCGGGTTTGACGCCACGCTTGACCATCTGCGGCAGGATTTCCGCCGCATTGCCGAGCAGCGCGATGGACTTGGCCTCGCCCGCCTTCGTGTACTTGGCGATGCGCGCGAGTGCGTCGTCCAGATCCTTCGCCTGCTCATCGACATAGCGCGTCTTCAAACGGAAGTCGATGCTGCTCTGGCGACATTCGATATTCAGCGAGCACGCGCCGGCGAGCGATGCGGCCAACGGCTGCGCTCCGCCCATGCCGCCCAAACCTGCGGTCAGAATCCATTTGCCATTGAGACTGCCACCGTAACTCTGCCGGCCCATCTCGACGAAGGTTTCGTAGGTGCCCTGCACGATGCCTTGCGAGCCGATGTAGATCCACGAACCGGCCGTCATCTGGCCGTACATCATCAGGCCCTTCTTATCGAGTTCGTGGAAGTGTTCCCACGTCGCCCAATGCGGCACGAGGTTGGAATTGGCGATCAGCACGCGCGGTGCATCCGCGTGCGTCTTGAACACGCCAACGGGTTTGCCGGATTGCACCAGCAGGGTTTCGTCGGGATTCAATTCGCGCAGCGATTTCAGGATCGCGTCGAAGCATTCCCAGTTGCGCGCGGCGCGGCCGATGCCGCCGTACACAACGAGTTCCGCCGGATTCTCCGCCACTTCGGGATCGAGATTGTGCTGGATCATCCGGTACGCGGCTTCGATCAGCCAGTTCTTGCAGGTGAGTTGCGGCCCGCGCGGCGGATGGATGACACGCGCGGTGTCGATGCGGGTGGGGGCGTTCATGTGAGTCTTGTCCGCGAAAGATGAAATGGAATTATACGGGCAGCCGGCTTTTTGCCCGTCATTCCGGCAGGGAATGCCGGAATCCAGAAGCCGCGGATGGCAACGTCAATCCACGCTGGCTTTGGCATCCATGCAGTCTGGGCCCCGGCAATCCCTGCCGGGGTGACGCCTCTCTACAAATCCCTTGCCACCCGAATCCCCACGCGCGCGGAGCGCGTCGCCGACGGCGCCGACAGCCGATACGCCGAGCGCACCTGATCCGGCGCACTGCCCCACGAGCCACCGCGGATCACATGTTCGGCACAGCCGGGATTCATCCACGCGCTGCTGTCGGCTGGCGCGCGCATGTAGTTGTCGTGCCAGCAATCGGCGACCCAGACCGAAACGTTGCCATCGATGTCGACAAGGCCGAACGCATTCGGCGGAAACTTGCCGATTGGCGCCGGACCCCAATAGCCATCCTCATAACGCCGGAAGGCCTTGGCCCAGCTGCGCTTGAGCTTGGGCGAGCGGTCGCCGTCGCCGGTGATGTTCTCGATCTCACGTGGCGGATTGCCGTCGCCCCACGGATAGCGCGTGCTCGACCCCGCGCGCAGCGCGTATTCGTATTCGGCTTCGCTGGGCAGACGATAGTGCTTGCCGGTGCGTGCCGACAACCATTGGGTGTAGGCAACCGCATCGTTCCAGGACACATTGATGACCGGCAGGTCATCCGCAGCGGAGGAACCGAGATAATCGTCGCGCCAGGTGACGCCACGGCGTTCGATCATCCGGCCCGTCGACTCGTCGTAGACGCTGGCCACGCCCGCTTTTTCGGCATCCGTTACATAGTCGGAATCTTCGATGAACACGCGAAACTCGCCGACGCTGACGTCGTCGCGGCCGAGCGCAAAACCGGAGTCGATTTTCACCATGCGCTGCGGTTCTTCGTTCGCCCGTGCGTCACGGTCATCCGCCGCCGCTCCCATCATGAAACTGCCGGTCGGAATCACCACCAGCGGCGGCGCACTGCCATGGCGGTCGCGGAACTTGTCGGTGACGACCTGGCCGGGGCTGTAGCTCGCGTACAGGCGCGCGTTGCGCAGGCGCTCGTTGAAGGCGTCGATACCGGACAAATCGGGACTTAGTGCCAAGGCCTTTTTCGCCAGCGTTTCCGCCAGATCCGCATTACCCGCATCCAGCGCGGAATTGGCCTGCGTCAACGTGTTCGCCGCACGGTCGCGACGAATTCCCTCGATGCGCGAACGCGTGTCGAGCAATTCCTGCGAACCGGGGCTGACCGTGGACGCATCGGCCAGAATCTTGTCGGCGCCATTGAAATCATCCTGCGCCGCCGCCGCCAGAGCGAGGTCGAGAAATCCCTGCTGCACCTGGGCCAGACCCTGTGCCGCCAGCTTGTTGCCCGGATCGAGCTTGAGTACCTGCCGATAAACGGCCAGCGCATTGCCATTCGATGGCGTCGTGGCATGGCCCTGCTGCAACAGGTCCGCCGCGCGCGTGAGCAAGGGCATGACCTGGCGCAGCGTCTTCAGGCGCGCCTGCAAATCGGCTACGTCGTCCTCGGCCGCGGGCACCTGCGCCAATTCGCCGATCAGGCGCGCCGAATCGCGCTCATCGCCGCGATCGAGCGCATCGCCGGCCTGTTGCAAAAGGGATTTGTGGATTTTTTCCAACCCGGAATGCGCGGCGGCATTGTCCTTGTCCGCTGCCAGCACCTGCTGATAGAACGCCAGTGCGCTGGCGTCCTTCGGCAAGGTCAGGTGGCCATCGTCGAGGGCCTTCGCCGCCTTCTTCAGCAGCGCCGCGATCGCCTTGGTCGGCGGTACGGCCGGCGTTGCCGGCGCTGCGGGTTCGCCTGCGGCCTGCGCCGGTTTCGCGGACACTGCCTTGTCCACCGTTTTCGCGGATGGTGCCAACGACATGGACGGAACCGTCGCCGCTTCCGCCGGCGGTGTCGGCGCGGCAGGCACGGCTGGATGGCCGGGATAGAATCGGTAGATCAGCGCGAAGGCGAGCAAGGCGATGCCGGCGGCGCCGCCGTAGACGGCTTGCTTGCTGACGACTTCGGTACCGGGCATTGCGGGATCGGCAAAGGTGCGATGGGATTGGACGCACCTTAGGTCATCTTGCGCATCTTCTGCAATAAGGAAGCGAATGTGTACGACTGGATAAGCAACGAACCCGACCTCGCGGCATGGATTTCCGCGCAACCCGTCGCGTCTGTCATTGGCCTGGACACCGAATTCATGCGCACCGACACGTTCTACGCCAGGCTCGCCCTGGTGCAGGCGGGCATCGGCGATCGCATCGGCGTCATCGATGCGCCGGCATTGCATGAGCACGCGGCGCTCGCCGCGCGTCTGGCCGATCCGCGCACGACCTGCGTGATGCACAGCGCCAGCGAAGACCTCGAAGCGCTTTCCACGATACTGCCAGATGGCCCGGCCAACCTGTTCGATACCCAGATCGCCGCGGCAATGACCGGGTTCGGCGCGGGCCTGAGTTACCAGAAACTTGTCGCCGCCCTGATCGGCGTGGACCTGCCCAAGGGCGAGACGCGCTCGGATTGGCTCAAACGTCCGCTGACGCAATCGCAACTCGACTACGCCGCGCAGGATGTGGAACATCTGGCCCAAGTCCACGCCTTGCTCGCGCAGAAGCTCGACGCGCTCGGCCGCGGCGAATGGCTGGTCGAAGACAGCCGGCGCCTGGTGGAAAAAGTCTGCCGCGCCGGGCCCGACCCGCAACCGCAACGCGCATACCCGCGCGCATTCGACTGGCCGCGCGAAGCGCAGGCGATGCTGCGGCGCGTGCTGTTGTGGCGCGAGGCGACGGCGCGCGCGATCGACAAACCGCGCTCGTGGATTCTCGACGACGCGCGCATCCTCGATCTGGCCGCGAATCCGCCGCGCGACGGCGCCGATCTGTTCGAACGCTGCAAGGGCCTGCGTGCGCTGCGCGGCCCGCAGCGCGAAGAACTGCTGGGCGTCCTGCACGCGCCGCTGACCGCGCAGGATCTCGACTTCACGCCGATCCCGCCGCCATTGTCCGGCGCGCAGCGGCGCACGGTATCCGGCCTGCGCGATGCCGTTGCGGCGATTGCCCAAACACTCGATATCCCCGACGGATTGCTTTGTCCGCGCCGGCACCTGGAAACCCTGGTCGCCGACGGCATTTGGCCGTCCACACTGGAAGGCTGGCGCAAGCCGTTGCTGCACGATGCGCTGATGGCCTATCTGCCCGCCTGACCTGCACGGCGCTTCGCAGTTGCATTTGTATCCGATTGCACCAGAATAGGTGCCGGGGATGTTTGCCGCTTTCGCAACTCGGGGATCACATGAAACTCGGCATCGGCTTGCTTGTCTTGTTGTCGTGGGCGACGTTGGCGCACGCGATCACCGACGACATATACGTGGACGGCTTCGACCCGCCGCACTTCACGCAGCGCTTCCCGTTGGTCGCTGGCAAAGCGCAATTGCCGCCCGGATCTCCCGCCAGCCACGTGCAATGGTTCGTCGACGAGATGGCCACGGGCGAAACGACGACCGCTGCTGAAGTGGCACAACATCTGACCGGATTCGACGCCAACAACATCGCGAACTGGCTCAACACTTCGCTGCGTCCGTATTACCCCAATGCGCGCATCGTCGACGTCGTTGCATTCACTGCGTATGGCGGCACCCTGGTGATCCAGGGCGATATCGCTGCAAATCCCAAGGGATTCCTCGTCTTCCAGTCGCAGTACACCGGCAGTCGCCTGATCACGTATCTCACACTGTCGAATCTGGGCGACAGCGTGATGTACAACGAAGACAAGACCCTCAGCCTGGACCAGGCCGCAGACAAAGCCCTGACACTGGCCGCTGGCGTCGGCGTGCTGGTCGCAAAGATCCAGCCGAATGGGCAATGCAGCGCCATCACGCAACGCAACGCCGGGACACTGCTCGCCACCGCGTCGATCTTCAAGAACTGGGTGCTGTCCGGAATGGGACGCATGATCGCCGATGGTGCATTGTCGTCGGCGCAATCCGTGACCTTGACCGCAGACCGGCTCGCCAGGGGGGGGCAACCCAAAACCGCACCGCCGGGCACCGCGAGTCCCCTCTCCCACCTCGCCCCCCTCATGAGGGCCCACACCGCCACAACCGCCACCGACCTCATGCACCAGCGCGTGGGCCGCACGCGCCTGAACGCGGCGGTGGATGCCTCCGGCGTCGCCAACCCGGATGTCCTCAAGCCACTGCTCGATATCAGCGAGCAGTTCCAGTTGATCTACAGCTTTCCGCTTGCAACGTCGCAGTCCTACGTCAACGGCACGGAGGCTTATCAGAACCAGTTCCTCGTGCAGCAGATCGAGCCGCGCGGCAACGTGCTGGGAAGCTACACGAATTTCGGCCTGCTGGTATCCGGCACCTGGCACGCCTCGCCGCTGGACGTATGCGCCGTGTATGCGGCCAATCGCCGCTTGCCGCAAGGGTCCGAGGCCTTCCAGACCGTGGATGCCGCGATGGGTGCGCAAGTCGCCCAGCCGTACGTGCGCAACCGCTGGGATCGAGCCTGGTACAAGGGCGGCAGCCTTTCTTCCGCCAGCGGCAAATTCAATGTCCTTACACATGCCTGGCTGCTGGAAAATGCAGGCGCATCGCCCTATTTCGTCGCCACGATATACAACGACGACAACGTGAATGTCATCGACCAGTACAAGGTGCAATCGATCGCCGGGCGAATCCTGCAGATCCTTGCCGACACGCATCCTTGAGCACACCCGCACGCAGGGACCCACCCCCTGGGCGATCCCAATGCACTGGAATCTTGACTTCGCCTGTCGCATCGGTTCCACTTGCCGCATGCGCGCGCACTCGCCGATGATTACCACGACTACCACCACGCCCGTGGTGCGGTCGGCCGTGCGCGGATAGCGCAACAAACGTCCCGGCCCCGCACCGAAACTGGATGCGGGGCGATCCTCGCATCCCACGACGTGGCGGAGCCTCGAACCGGAGGCCCCATGAACGCTTTGGTAAAACCCGCCGATTCACCGCTCGCCGCGGCCAGCGCGGTGACGCACAAATTCGGCGGCTCCTCGCTGGCCGATGCCGCGTGCATCCGGCATGTCGCCGAACTTGTTTCGGCGCGCCCCGAGAACAAGCAGATCGTCGTGGTGTCGGCGATGCGCGGCGTCACCGACGCGCTGCTGGACTGTGCCGATACCGCGGCACACGGCCATGCGCATTGGCGCAAGTCGTTCGACGCGCTGCGCCGGCGCCACATCGATACCGCGCGCGACCTGCTCGGCGTCGCCGCCGGCCCGTCCTGCGAATGGCTCGAAGGCCGCTTCGGGGAACTCGCCGACACGATCAATGCGATAGCGGTACTGCGCGGCGCCAGCCGCGGCATTGCCGAGGCGGCGAGCGGTAACGGCGAAGTCTGGTCCGCCCATCTCCTGCACGCCTGCCTGCGCATGCTCGGCGCCGACTATGCGTTGCTCGATGCGCGCGAAGTGCTGGTCGTGCGCCACGAAGAACTCGGCGCCGCCGTCGACTGGGACGCCACGCGCCAGCGCTTCGATGCCTGGCGCCGCGACCACGCGCATGATCGCATCGTCGTCACCGGCTATGTCGCGCGCGACGAACACGGTCGCGACACCGTGCTCGGCCGCAATGGCAGCGATTTTTCCGGCGCGATCTTCGCCGCCCTGTCCGGCAGCGAGCAGCTGCACATCTGGACCGATGTCGACGGTGTGCTCAGCGCCGATCCGCGCGTGGAACCGGAAGCGGTGACGCTGGCGGCGATGAGCTACGACGAGGCCTGCGAACTCGCCTACTTCGGCGCCAAGGTCATCCATCCGCAGACGATGGCGCCGGCCATCGCGCGCAATCTTCCGATCTTCATCCGCAACACGTTCAAGCCCGAGCATCCGGGCACGCGCATCGACGCGAGCGGCGACGCCAGCGGCCCGGTCAAGGGCATCACCCTCGCCCACGACCTGGCCCTGCTTGAAGTCGAAGGCACCGGCATGCTCGGCGTGCCCGGCACCGCCGAGCGCGTGTTCGCGGCATTGCGCGCCGCACGCGTGTCGGTCGCGATGATCTCGCAAAGTTCGTCCGAACATTCGATCAGTTGCGTGGTCAAGTCCGCCGAGGCGGACAGTGCGCGCGCAGCGGTGGAAGGCGCGTTCGCGCGCGAACTGGCCAGCGGCCAGATCAACGCCGTGCATGTAGCGCGCGACATCAGCGTGCTTGCCGCGGTCGGCGATCGCATGGCCGGCACGCCGGGCGTTGCCGCGCGCCTGTTCGACGCGCTGGCGCGCTCGCGCATCAACATCCGCGCCATCGCGCAGGGCGCGTCCGAACGCAACATCTCGGTCGCGATCGCGCGCGAACAGGCAACCGTCGCACTGCGCGCCGCGCATGCCGCGTTCTGGCTGTCGCCGCGCACGATTTCGGTCGGCCTGATCGGCCCGGGCAAGGTCGGCGCGGCGCTGCTCGACCAGATCTCGGCCGCTGCCCCGCGCCTGCGCCGCGATTCCGGTCTCGACCTGCGCCTGCGCGCGATCCTGTCCACGAAATACCTGCTTGCGGACGAAAAGGACCTTGGCTCGAACTGGCGCGATCGCGACGGCGATTTCGTCGACAACGACATCGACGGATTCCTCAAACACCTGATCGCCGCGCACCTGCCGCACACGGTGATCCTGGATTGCAGTGGCAGCGATGGTGTTGCCGCACGTTATCCGGAATGGCTCGCCGCCGGCATCCACGTGATCACACCGAACAAACAAGCCGGCCCGGGGCCGAGCTAACGCTATCGCGCGATCCGTGCCGCCGCCGCAACTGGTGGGGCGCGCTTTCGCTATGAGGCCACGGTCGGCGCCGGCTTGCCCATCATCCAGACCCTGCGCGACCTGCTCGACACGGGCGATGAACTGCATGCCGTCGAAGGCATTTTCTCCGGAACGCTGGCGTGGCTGTTCAATCGCTACGATGGCAGCGTGCCGTTCTCGAAGCTGATCCTGGAAGCGCACGCGCTGGGTTATACGGAACCCGATCCGCGCGACGATCTTTCCGGCACCGACGTTGCGCGCAAGCTGGTGATCCTGGCGCGTGAAGCCGGTCGCGAGTTGTCGCTCAATGCAGTCACCGTCGAAAACCTCGTGCCGCCATCGCTGCAAGGCGCGGGCCGCGAGGATTTCATGACACGCTTGGGCGAACTCGACCGCGCCATCGCCGAACGTTTCGCGCAGGCGCAAGCGCACGACCATGTTTTGCGTTACGTCGCAAGCATCGATCGTAACGGGCGCGCCAGCGTAGGTCTGGTCGAACTGCCCCGCTCGCACGCCTTTGCCAATCTGCGCCTGACCGACAACGTCGTGCAGTTCACCACGCGCCGCTACTGCGACAACCCGCTGGTCGTGCAAGGTCCCGGCGCGGGACCCGAAGTCACCGCCGCGGGCGTGTTCGCGGATCTGTTGCGCGTCGCGGCGTCGCTGGGAGCACGCGTGTGAAGCAAGCGGTCGCATTCTCTCCCGCCTCGATCGGCAACCTCGGCGTCGGCTTCGACATCCTCGGTCAGACTTTCGAAGGCGCAGGCGATCGCGCGACTGTGCGCCGTATCGCCGAACCCGTCGTGCGCATCGCAGCGATTCGCGGGCTGGACAATTTGCCGCTGGATGCAGCAGGCAACACCGCCGGCGCAGCATTGATCGCATTGCGCGATGGTCTGCGACTGCCGTTCGGTTTCGAAATCGAACTCGACAAGGGCATCCCGTTCGGCTCCGGCATGGGCGGCTCGGCGGCGAGCTGCGTCGCCGCCCTCGTCGCCGCGAATGCCTTGCTCGATACGCCGCTGCCACAAGCAGCGCTGTATCCGTTCGCATTGTGCGGCGAATCCGTGGCCAGCGGCGGACGCCATGGCGACAACGTCGGTCCGATGCTGGTCGGCGGCGTCGCCCTGACCACGGCCGAACGCATCATTCCCATCAACGTGCCGGATGCCTGGCACAGCGTGCTGGTGCATCCGGATGCCGTGCTGGAAACCCGCCGCGCGCGCGAAGCGCTCAAAGGCGCGTATGCGCTTGGCGATTTTGTCACGCAAAGCGCCAATCTTGCGTTGTTCCTCGAAGGTTGCCGTCGCGGCGACGCGAATCTGGTGCGCGCAGGATTGCGCGACGTGCTGGTCGAACCGCGACGCGCTCCACTGATCGGCGGCTTCGCACTGATCAAACAAGCGGCGCTGGATCACGGCGCGATGGGATCGAGCATTTCCGGCGCAGGTCCCAGCGTGTTCGCCTGGTTCGAATCGCGCGCCACCGCAGAAGCCGCCGCGCCTGCAATGCGTGCCGCTTTCGCTGCTGCCGGATTTGCCAGCGAGAGTTACGTTTCACCCGTAAATGGTCCGGCCGCGCAGGTGATCGAATGAAATTCGTCAGCACGCGTGGCGGCGCAGTCCCGGCAAGATTGAGCGACGCCATCGCCACGGGACCGGCGCCCGATGGCGGCCTGTACGTGCCCGAATTGCTACCGCGTTTTTCAATCGAGGATTTCTCTGGCTGCGACGACCTGGCCAGCATCGCGCATCGACTGCTGGCGCCATTTTTCGCAGGCGATGCGCTGGAATCCGGATTGCCGGCGATCTGCGCCGAGGCATTTACTTTCCATGCCCCGCTGCGCGCGCTGGCGACCCCGAACGATCACGTGCTGGAACTTTTCCACGGCCCGACCGCGGCGTTCAAGGACTTCGGCGCACGCTTTCTTGCTGCGTGCATGCGCCGCTTGCCGCGCAAGCACGACGCACCGCTGACGATCCTTGTCGCGACATCCGGCGATACCGGCGCTGCAGTCGCGGCGGCATTTAATGGCTTGCCGGAATTTCGTGTCGTCATCCTGTATCCAGACGGCCGTGTGTCGCCGCGCCAGGCGCACCAGCTTGGTTGCTTCGGCGGCAATGTGACGGCGCTGCGCGTGGCTGGATCATTTGACGATTGCCAACGCATGGTCAAGCATGCATTCGCAGACACCGAACTGCGCACGAACGTGCCGCTGTCGTCGGCGAACAGCATCAGTCTCGGTCGCCTGTTGCCGCAGATGACGTACTACGCGCAAGCTGCACTGACACATCACCGAACACACGCCTCGTCACTGAACGTCGTGGTGCCGACCGGCAATCTCGGCAATGCGTTCGCCTGCATGCTCGTGCGCGCATGCGGGCTGCCGGTCGGGCGCATTGCGCTGGCGACCAATGCCAATCGCACGTTGCCGGATTTTTTTTCCGGCGGCGACTATGCACCTCGCGACAGCATCGCCACACTCGCCAATGCCATGGATGTCGGCGCGCCAAGCAATTTCGAGCGCCTGCGCTGGTTGTATCCGGATACCAATGCGCTGCGACGGGAATTCAGCGTCGAGACGATTGACGATGACGCGATCCGCGCCACGATCCGCGACCGTCACGCACGCTTCGATGAAGTGTTCTGTCCGCATACGGCGACCGCGATCCGGATGCTGGAAATCTTGCGTGCAAACGGCAGTACCGGCGACTGGTGCACCGTCGCCACCGCGCATCCGGCCAAGTTCGAAGGCATCGTCGAGCCGCTGATCAGGCAACCAGTCACCGTACCGCCTGCCCTCGCCGAATTGCTCGCGCGTCCCACGCACTCGCAGCCGCTGGCCAACGACTTCGCCGCATTGAGCGGATTCCTTGAATCCACCGCATCCAAGCATGTATGATGCGCCCCCGCCATGGACCGGCGTGGCAAAACAGGTATTTGGTGCAGGAAGCACCAACGAATCGGCGGCATGATCGCCGATTCGGAAACGTGACGCGGCTTGGCCGCGGCCGTTTCGCGAAATTCGCGGCATGGATGCCCGATATTTCGCCCAAAAAAATGGGGCGGTAGCTCAGCTGGGAGAGCGTCGCGTTCGCAATGCGAAGGTCGGGAGTTCGATCCTCCTCCGCTCCACCACTCTCAGACAAGAAGCCAACTGCACCCCGGTTGGCTTTTTTTGTTTCAACCGCCATTCCCCACATGAATCCTGTCGCACTTGACCCGCATCAGGAAATCTTCGCGCAGCACGCGCATAATCTGCGGTGCTGATTGCTGTGATCGCAGACCATGACTCACGTTGTCACCGACAACTGCATCAAGTGCAAGTACACCGATTGCGTTGAAGTATGCCCGGTGGACTGTTTCCACGAGGGCCCGAATTTCCTCGCGATCGACCCCGAGGAATGCATCGACTGCACGCTGTGCGTGCCCGAATGCCCGGCCGAGGCGATCTTCCCCGAGCAGGACGTGCCAGCCGGGATGGAACACTTCCTCGGCATCAATGCGGAGCTGGCCAAGGTCTGGCCGGTGATCGCCGCCAAGATCGACGAATTGCCCGACGCCAGGCAGTGGGACGGCGTGCCCGACAAGTTGCCGTATCTGGAACGCTGACCGGATCGGCCGATGCCACCGCGTTACACCAGCATTTCAGCCAGCATCCTCGACGCGATCGGCGACACGCCTCTGCTCGAGATCGACGGCATCTTCGCCAAATGCGAATTCCTCAATCCTTCCGGCTCGATCAAGGCGCGCATCGCCAAGCATATTGTCGAACGCGCCGAAGCCGCCGGACAACTCAAGCCCGGCGACACCATCGTCGAGGCGACCAGCGGCAACACCGGCAATGCGTTCGCGATGGTTGCCGCGGTCAAGGGCTACAGCATGATCGTGGTGATGCCCGAAGGCTTGTCGAGTGAGCGCGTGGCGATCTCGCGCGCCTTCGGCGCGGAAGTTTTGTTCTGCGGCAGCTTCCACGTCAATGCCGCGCTCGAGCGCGCACGCGAACTCGGCCGCCAGCCGGGATTTTTCTTTCCCGGCCAGTTCGAGTCGGAATGGAACGTCGAGGAAAACCGCGAGTGGCTCGGTCCGGAAATCCTCGCGCAGTTGCCCAAGGGTCGCATGCCGGATGCATTCGTCCACGGCGTCGGCACCGGCGGCACGCTGATCGGTGTCGGCCAGGCGTTCCGCAAGATCAACCCGAACGTGCGCCTGTTCGCGATGGAACCGAGTGAATCGCGCACGATCCTGTGCGGTGAGGTCGCACTGCATCAGATCGAGGGTATCTCCGACGGTTTCGTGCCGGGTATTTTCGCCCACCATCGCGCACTCGTGCGCGACACGACCAGCGTCGCCAGCGCCGACGCAGTGGCGGAAATGCGCAAGCTCGCGCGCACGCGCGGGCTGTTTTGCGGACCCAGTTCCGGCGCGCACATGATTGCCGCACGCCGGATCCGCGAGCAGTATCCGGAACTGAAAACCGTCGTCACCATCCTCGACGACGAAGGCGAGAAATACCTGCACGACTTCTTCATGCACCCGGGCCTCGGCCACGACCAGCCGTTGCCGTTCCACTGAGACGAGAATCCCATGACCCAGCGATTGAACTACTACGCGGAGTCACCCGATGGCTTCAAGGCCATGCGCGCGCTGCAGGCCCACGTCGACGCTTGCGGCATCGAGCCCACGCTGCTGGAACTGGTGAAGATGCGCGCATCGCAGATCAACGGCTGCGCCTATTGCCTGGACATGCACAGCAAGGACGCGCGCGCGGCTGGCGAAACCGAACAGCGCCTGTACCTGCTCGACGCCTGGCGCGAAGCGCCGTTCTACAGCGCACGCGAACGCGCGGCGCTGGCCTGGACCGAAGCCTTGACCCTCATCGCCGACAATGAAGTGTCCGATGCCTTGTACGCCGGGGCGCGCCAGCACTTCAGCGACAAGGAACTGGTCGATCTTTCACTCGCCATCATTGCGATCAACGGCTGGAACCGCCTCGCGATTCCGTTCCGTTCGCAGGCCGGGACCTACCAGCCCGGGGCGCATGCGAAGGCGACATGATCTCCGCTTGCAGACGTTTCGCCAATGCCGCCGGATCGGACTTGCGCACGATGACGCGCGGTGTCGCGTGCCAATCGGCGCACTCACGGATTGCGCCGGCCACGTCTGCGATCAATTCATCTCCCGGCACAACGCCGGTTTGCAGGTGAATCGACTTGATCTCGAACAACCCGTCACCGCGATGCGCCTTGGCATCGAGCCGTCCGACCAGGTTGCCGCGATGCAGGATCGGCAGCACGTAATAGCCGATGCGGCGCTTGTGCGCGGGCGTGTAGCACTCCAGTCGATAGTCGAAATCGAACATCCCCAGCGCACGCTCGCGATCCCAGACTACCGGATCGAATGGCGACAGCAGCGTCGTGTGCGTGGCGCGCAAGGCCGAGCGCTGCGCCCGACGCAGCAGCGGCAGATGCTCGCGATGCATATAACCGGGATTCTCCCAGCCGCGCACTTGCACACGAATCAATTCTCCGCTGGCGACGAAGTCGTCCAGGTCGGCATCCTTGTGCTTGCGCCCGCTGCGAAAGTAATCCGCGATCCAGCGCGCCTGCGCAATGCCGAGTGCACGCACCGCGCCAAGCGTGAATTCCCTCGTCCCGTCCACTGGCGAAAATGCGACGGTATCCTTTTTCGCGCGTGACAGCACGCGCTCTGTGAGATCGTAAACGCGCTGGAAACTGTCGCGTCGCGCGATCATCACTTCGCCAAGCGCGAACCAGGCTTCAAGCCAGCGCTTTTCGTCCTTCCATTCCCACCAACCCGGTTGCGCACGCGTCTTGCGCTCGAAATCCGATGACTTCACCGGCCCGTGGTCACGGATATGCGCAAGCAGTTTGTCCATCGATTCGCGATGTTCGCGGTGCATGCGTGCCGCGCGCTGGTGCGCCCAGTGCTTTGAACGCGCATCGAACTGGCCGCGATGCAAGGCGTAATCGTCCATTGTCACGAAGCAGGCTTCGTGCGCCCAACATTCGAAGATTTTGCCGCGCGCGAGCAAGTCGTCCAGCCAGCGCGGCTCGTAAGCGCCGAGGCGTGAAAACAGTACCAGGTAGGGACTGCGCGCGACGACATTGATCGTGTCGATCTGCAACAGGCGCATGCGCGCGATCGCAGCGAGCACGCGCGCCCGCGTGGCCCGCGCGCGTGCGGGCGTGAGCAGACCCTGAACAGCCAGGTGCAGATTGCGCGCCTGCTGCGCGGATAGCCGAACTTCGTCGCGAGTTTCCGGTCTGCCCATGCGGACGCTTCACTCCAATTGATGAAGTGTATCCGCGAACGACGACAGGAGAATGCCATGAACCGCACACTCACCTTGCTTGCAACCGGCGCGTTGCTCGCCAGTGCCGGCGCCTACGCCCAGGACCAGACCGTCCATTTCACCGAAGCCAACGGCACCCGCGTCACCCTGACCTCCGGCCAGCCGGCGCCCGATCACTACGGCCCGCCGCCCGCCTTCGCAACGCTGGACACGAACCACAACGGCAGGATTACCCGCGAAGAGGCCAACGCCTATCCGCCGCTGCTGAACGATTTCGACTACATCGCGCACCACGCCAACAGCATCAGCATGGCGCAATACGCGCGCTGGGCGAAGTCACAAAACTGAGCTGGCAGGACTTTTCATTTTTTCGAATCTGGCGCAACATGGCCGCATCCACGGGGAGGGTGCGGTCATGTCAAACGACACCGCCGCGGCAAGCGGCAGTTTGTTTCGCGATGTCAAGAACGCTTTCGGCGAATTGTTCAGCGGCAAGCTCGATCCGCGCCAGGAATTGCTGATCCAGGTTTCCTTCGGCCTGCTCGGGGCCATGGCACGCGCCGATGGCGTGGTTTCCGCCGAAGAAGCGGCGTTCACCAACACCTTGATGGAAGAACTCAAGCTCAACGCGCGGGCACGCCAGATCGCGACCGAATCCTTCACCACCGGTTGTCGCCGCGATTACGATTATTCCGCCGACGCCAAACGCCTGCTCGCGCAGTTCAAGCCAGGCTCGAGTGAAGTCGAGCGCCTGTACTCCGGCTTGCTGCGCCTGGCCGGAGCCGATGCGCGCATCCGCCCCGGAGAGCAGCGCTTTCTGCTGCAGATCACCAAGGCGCTGGGTTTTCCGGAAGACGAATTGCACAAGCGCATTCCCGGACTCGGCGCGGCCTAGTCCGGTTCTATTTGCCCAGATTATCCGTGCGGCCTATGAAAGCCGCTGTCACATCGTGCAATTTCTTCAGCGATTCCTCGTGCGCGTAGACCATATGCCCCGACGGGAAGAACGCGTACTCGATGTTGGACTGCAACTTCGCCGGAATCGGCAGATGGCGCATTTCATACACGGCTGCGAAATACGGCGTCGCCAGGTCGTAATAACCGCCGGCCAGCAGCACATGCAGTTGCGGGTTGTATTTCATTGCCACCGCAAGATCCGACATCACGTTCGTCGATGACGGAAAGAATCCGGGCGGCAGGCCGGGCGCGGCATGTTTCCAGTCCCACGGATAGACATTGCCGAACTCGTGGAACGTCATGCCTTCGCCGAACTTGAGCGTGCGCCGCGCGTAATCGTTGAACATCGACACATAGGCCGAGCTGATCGCGGCGGACTGCGGATCGTAGGCCGACTGCTGTTCCAGCGGGTCCATGCTCGGGCCGGAGAAGCGCGTGTCGAGGCGGCCGGTGGTGAGGTCGGCGGAATCCTGCAAAGTCTTCTCGAACTCGCCGCCGAACACGCGCAGGTCGGCCTTGTCGATGTAGGACTCCGGCAGGCCGGTGTATTCGTGCAGCTTGGCGATGATAGCCTTGCGTCGTTCGGGATCGAGCGTGGAGCCAGCCGCGAGCGCGACCGTATAGTCGGTCATCGCAAACTGTTCGACCTCTTTCAGGAACGGTTCGAGCTGCGCCGGCTGGTTCGGCAGTTTCTTGTGGTACCACGCGGTCGCCGCATAGGTCGGCAGCGCCAGCGCGTACGGCTGGTCCACGCCCGGGTTGTACTGCGGCGCGTCGATATCGTTGGCGAACGAGAGGATCTGCGACAGCAGCATCACGCCGTTCAAATCCACGGCCTGCTCGGTCGACAGCACGTTCGCCAGCACTGCGGACCGCGTGGTGCCGTAGCTTTCGCCAAACAGGTATTTGGGCGAATTCCAGCGCCCGTATTCAGTCAGGAACTTGGTGATGAACTGGGCGAAAGCCTGCGCGTCCTGGTCGACGCCGTAGAATTCCTTGCCGCGTTCCTTCATCGCCGCAGCGCGCTTGGCCTTGTCCTTTTCGTTGACCAGCAGGCGCGAAAAACCGGTACCGGGCGCGTCGATGAAGACCAGGTCGGACGCGTCGAGCAGACTGTAGTTGTTGTCGATCAACTGGTACGGCGCCGCCGGCGTGTGCTGGTCGTCCAGCGTGACCACGCGCTTGGGGCCGAACGCGCCCATGTGCAGCCACACCGTGGACGAGCCCGGGCCGCCGTTGTAGAGAAAGGTCACGGGGCGCCTGACGCTATCCACACCGCTCTTGAAATAGGCGACGTAGAACATGTTCGCGGTGGGATCATCCTTGTCCTCGTCCTTGCCGGTGAGAAGAATGGTGCCGGCGATGGCCTTGTAGTCGAGCTTCTTGCCTTCGACGCTGACGCTGCCGGAGGTCTCGACCTTCTGTGCCTTGACCGCCGACGCGACGGATGCGTCTTCGTGCTTGTCCGCTGCCGCCTTGTCGGCCGACCATGCCGGTGCAAGTGCCAGGCAACCCAACGCCACCATCGAACTCAGGACAATTTTGCGCATCGGTATTCCCCTCGAATGAACCGCCATCCTAGTGGCGAATCCGGTTGCGGCCAATGCCCCGAAAGTCACGGGAAGCGCGACTGCTACACTTTGCCGATGAAACCCGAAATTACCATGATCGGCGCCGGCCTCGTCGGCGCGCTCGCCGCCACCCTGCTTGCGCAACGCGGATTTGCAGTCACCGTGTTCGAACGCCGGCCCGATCCGCGCGTCCACGGTTTCCAGGGCGGGCGTTCGATCAACCTCGCCCTGGCCGAACGCGGCTGGCACGGCCTGCGCGTGGCCGGATTGCAAAAGCGCATCGAACCGATCGCGGTGATGATGCGCGGGCGCATGGTGCACCATGCGGACGGCCATACCGAACTGCTGCGCTACGGCCGCGACGATTCCGAGGTGATCTGGTCGGTGAGCCGCGGCGCGCTCAACATGGCCCTGCTCGATGCCGCCGAACAGGCCAGCGCGCGCATTCATTTCGGCCAACGCCTCGATTCGGTCGATTGGGATTCGTCGACATTGCATTTCGGCGACGACGCTGGATCGATCCGCACGCACGAAGCGAAAACGATCATCGGCGCGGATGGTGCGGGTTCGGCGTTGCGCGCGGCGATGGGCACGCATTCGGACCTGCGCGAGCGTTTCGAGCCGCTCGAACACGGCTACAAGGAACTTGAAATTCCGGCCCTTGATTCGCTTCCCCCGCCCGCGGGAGAAGCTCCGCGCAGCGGTGAAGGGGGCAAGTTCGCGATGGAACCCAACGCCCTGCATATCTGGCCGCGCGGCAACTACATGTGCATCGCGCTGCCGAATGCGCAGGGCAGCTTCACCGTCACCCTGTTCATGCCAAACTCCGGTAAACCCGGCTTTGACAGCGTGCGCAGCGGCGCCGACGCGCATGCGCTGTTCGCGCGCGACTTTGGCGACGCCCTGCCGCTGATCCCCGATCTGGAAAAAGACTTCGACACCAACCCGACCGGCATCCTCGGCACGCTGTACCTGGATCGCTGGCACCTGGCTGGTCGCGCCCTGCTGATCGGCGACGCCGCGCACGCCATCGTGCCGTTCCACGGCCAGGGCATGAACTGTGGATTCGAAGACGCGGTGGAACTCGCCGATCTGCTGCAAGATTCAAGCAGCGATTTCGAAACCGTGTTCGCGCAATTCCAGCATCGACGCAAGCCGAACGCGGACGCGATCGCAGCGATGGCGCTGGAAAACTACATCGAGATGCGTGACTCCGTCGCCGACGCACACTTCCTGCTGATGCGCGCGCTTGAACGCCAACTCGCCGCCCGCCATCCGGGCCGCTTCGTACCGCGCTACTGGATGGTCACGTTTTCGCGCCTGCCCTACTCGGTCGCATTCGAGCGCGGCGAAATCCAGTCCGGCATCCTGCGCGAACTCACCACCGGCAAGACAGCGCTCGATCAGGTCGATCTGACGCTCGCCGACCGGCTGGTCGATGAGCGATTGCCGCCACTGGCCCAATGAATTCGATTCACTGACATCCCGCCAGCGGCACGATCGCTCTTTCGTGGATCGTCCCGCTCTGCCCACTGAATTCGCCTTGCGTGAAATTGTAGGTCAGCGTCATCGTCATACATGACGTAAATGCGATATTCGCCGTGCCAACTTGAGTAGTCGCCACATTCGACGGCTGATTGAACACGCCGCCCGAGGTCGCAATGATCGGTACATTGTTCAAGTTCAGTGCGCCGGGTGTGTAGGCGTTGTCCTGCAAGGTGAACCAGCGCTGCGAAGCTGCGCCAGTCTGCGCTTCGCTCTGCGGCGCGTAGGTGTACCACGCCGCAAAAAACGTGTTGATCGACGGTACGATGTCGATCATCAATCCCTGTCCGGATGTCGCCGGATCGTACCATGCTCCCGAGTGCAGCACGTCTGCGTAGTTTGGCGGCGGCGCGATATTCCCGGCTGGCACCGACGAACTGCATCCCGTGGCCGGCGTCAGACGCACGAACGGAATCGTGCCATTGCGGCCATCGTTGAACTTGTAAGCCAACGCCGCGTGGGAGCAATCGTAGAAGGTGAGCGTTGCCGTGCCATCAGCGACGGCCTGGGTTATCGGCGGCGCGTTGAAATTGCCACCCGTGGATTCGGCAATGGCCAACGAATACGATGCCCCATGACTCGCCGCAAGACTTCCTTGCAGGGTGTACCACTGCGGATTTCCTTGCGCGTCGTTCGTAAACCATCCGCCGAACAGGAAGCCGGTGCCCGTGCCGGATAGATCGGGATAAACCTCGATCTCCAACCCCTGCCCCGATGTCGGCGGGTTGTACCACGAACCCGTCAGCGCGAACTGGTCGCTGTCGAAGGCAGCCGCAGACACGACATTCATGATCAGGGGATCGGACGCACCGCCAACGCCTGTGTTGACATATCCAACCATGAGCGGATGCGGCCCCGTCGTCGAAAACTGCGTCGTGCAACGCACCACCTGATGATCCTGTTCGACAACGACCGGGACATTCGCGCAAAGCGTGGCCCGGCCATCGTAAAAGGTTACCGTATCGCCGGGCTTGCCGCCCGCGATCGATGCCGTCAGATCGACAGGCTGTCCCGTCTGTACAGGGTTCACCGTGGCGCTTTCCGTAACGGACTGGTACACCAACTGGTCGACGGTGGATATGCTCACGTTCCCGAAAATCGTACCGATGACATTATTTGATGGCGCGTTGTTCGCGTCGCCTGAGTAGCTGGCGACGATCACATTTGAAGTGCCCGCGTCGAAGTTGTCGACAGTGCAGGTCGCAATCTGATCGTTCAGCGGCACGGCGTCGCACAAAGTCGTCGTCTGACCTGCATTACCGGGAACCTCCGGCAGCGACGTGAACGTCACCGTGCCGGTCGGATTCATGCCGTTCACCAGAACAGTGAATGTCACGGCCTGCCCGAAAACCGATGGATTGCGGCTCGAAGAAGCCTGAACAAACGACGGCCATTTCGGATCAGGCGCGCATTTCAGTGACCATGGCGTCGTTCCGGTTGCCGTATTCCAATCGGTATCGATGGCTGATGGTGGATCGCTGGCTGGCGTCAGAAGGTTCGGACACAAGGCGCCACCGCCGGTCGCATTGACGCGGGCATTCACCAACGACGCGGGCGGCGACGGTGGTGGGCCAGTCAATTGATTGCCGGCCACGCCAAACACCACAAGGTTCGTCAACTGCGAAATATCGGGGATATTGCCGGTAAGGCCACTCGGCCCCGCCACAAATCGTTGAATGTTTGGCGCCTGCACTAATGCAGGAAGACCGCCTGTCAATCGGGTATATTCGGCATTGAACTCCAACAATTGCGGAAGATCGGACCACTCTCCGAAGGTTCCATCCAACAAATTTCCATAGGCAAGAAAATGCTGGAGATTAGGCAAATCAATCAAATTAGGCACGTTGCCAGTTAGGTAATTGGCACTAACATCAAAATAGTTCAAGGCATCCAACCCGCTTAGATCCGGAATCGATCCGGTCAGGTGGTTCCCACCAACTCGGAAATAGGCAAGGTTGTACAAACCCGTGAGCGATGGAATGGGCCCGGTGAGACCGTCGCCATGAACATCGAACCGAGCAAGATTGGTCAACCCACTCAGGGATGGAATCGACCCGCCAAGGCTGCTGAAACCATAGGTATATACCTCAAAATCCTTCAGCTCGGCCAATCCGGCCAATGACGGAATACTGCCGTCGAAATACGTGTTGTTGGCAATAAATGTTTGAAGGTGTGTCAACCCGCTCAACGGCGGAATCGGACCATACAACGAATTGTAGGCGCCGATCCCTTCGGAAGCGGTTTGTTCAATGTCGAATGTTTGCAGGTTTGTCAGAGCGGTTAAAGCAGGCAAGGCGCCATTCATGCCTACCCCGGCCAAGTTGATCCCGATGACGGTGGAATCGGTTGCATCGCAGGTGATTCCATACCAAGTGCATTCCGTCCCCGGCGGGCCGTTCCAGCCACCTTGGTACTGTGGATCCCAGTGGATGCCATCGGTGTAACCGTACAGATTCAGCAATACCGCACGTTCTGTGGATGGAATTGCCGCTTGCGCACCCTCCATTCCGAAATAGCTCAATGCCAGCCAGCAAGCCAATAAGCCGAGTATCGACAGGCAACGTGCAAATGTGTCTGAAACTGCAACACGCGGTTCTTCGGAAATCGTCATGACACTTCTCGATATGCGAGTTGTTCAGTTTCCTTTTTCCGGCTGAATGTAATAATCGGTAAACCCATTGCCCGAAGCATTCAGCGAATCAGGAGATGCCAAATACTGGTAAATGCCGAACACGGTGTTTTCTATGGATATTGCGCCCGGATAGCTGCCCTGCGCTATCGTGTAGCAGCTACCCGTACCGTTGTTATACGCCGGCGACCAGCACGCGTTCACGAATGTCGCGGAATCAAAATCCGCCAATGCAAGGATATTTCCGTTATAGCTTGGGGCTTCTACTATCCATTCGGTAGTATTGCCCGGTGTCGGCGTAGTGTACCTGTCAGAATCAATAATGAGGTTCGCACAGGGACCGCCGACGGTGAAATCACATACCCCAAGGGTAACCTGGCCCATCCCCGGATTATTGGGATTCGGATCCGGTATCCACAGCGAAGCGCTTCCAGCCAAATCCCCAGGATTTGCGGCAAGACATCCACTTCCTTGCGAACACAACTGGACTTCGCCCCCCGTATCGGTAGGACCACCGACAACTTCGTACCAAAAATAGTAAGTGGTGGCACCGGCAACCAAATCCTGGGTTGACCCGGATTGGATCAACGGCCCGGAGCCGGCATTGACCCCACCGCCTATACCCGTCCACGTCGATGAATAGTAGCCATTCAATCCTGCCCCTGTTCCGTAACCTGGATTGGGTTTAACTACGGTAGGGATGGTCCAACCCGATTGCGCAAATTGCGCGGTGTTGGCAATCTGGTATCCGGACCAATTTGCGGAAATATAATCGTTGCTGATATTCGCAGTGTTCACTGCGCCGGCAGCAGGCACCAGCTCATGGGTGATGCCGGTGTGCTTGCACTGAAGTGTGGTTAGCCACTTGACGTGCAATGCTGCCGCTTGGCCGTAGAACGACACTGACGTAGAGGGCACAAGACCGGTTTTCGGAAGAAGCTGCTGCCCGGACAGAGGCACTTGCAGAACGGCCCCGCCGCAGCCAGTAGTCGGATACTCAAGCACAGTGCCGAAGACCGGCGACTGCGTTTGGACTTGGGCGTATGCCGCCCCCCATCCCGCCCCGAACAAGACCGCAAAGCTCAAGGCCAGCATGGTCTTCTTACTCATCACGGCACCTTCCTTTTGGATTGGTGCCCCCAGCCATCTGGAAACTACGCTTGGCAATGCCGTGTGTCAAACATGCATTCGGCGCAAATTCGCAGGTAACTCACGGACACGTTGGCGACCCGGTCAACCGCACGATCGGCTGGTTGATGTTCCAGTTTCCCGACAGTGGCGGTACGAGTTGGATCTGCGTCGCGTAAGTGCCCTGCGTGCCACTCGTGAAACTCGTCGTCATCGTGCCTACCTGCAGCGGCTGCGTCGCAAGCCAGTCGCATGACGGACAGAATCCGCCGATCTGGTACATCGACAGCGTGTTCGATCCCATTGTCGAGTTGGTGCTGCCGGCGATCCAGCGCGGCATGCCGAGCGCGTCGTAGAGATAGAACGTGTCCTGCTGGAAGCCCGGCAGCGCGAGAACGTCCATGCCATACCCGCTTTGCGTCGGCGCATACCACTGTCCGTTGAGGTTTGCCTGCACCGAACCGGTATCGACGCACGCTGCCGCCGGACCGATGCGCGTGAAGCGTTCGCTGCCGGCGTCGCCGTGCAGATGCCACGAGAACTCGAGATTGTTCGCATCGATCGGCGTGAGGATCGCGTCGCCGAGTACGGAATACGAATTGACGTGTGTGCCATCCCAATTGTCGCTGAACAGCGGTGCAGTCCAGGCCACCGCACCACTTGCCGGCGCATCCGCCTGCGCCGCGTACCACGTCGGCGTGCCATCTTCATTGAATGTATACCAGTACACCGCTTGCACACCGGCGGCCTGGCTGATGAAGATGCCGTGACCCGAACGCTCGGGATTGTAGTAGGCGCCAGGCGTGGGCGGCGTGGCCGTGCCGCCCGCATCGTTGGCGAGGGACAGACTGAATTGACCGTTGCTGCTGCCGACATTCGTCGCGACGATGTACCACCGGCCCGGCCCGACCGTCTGGAAGATCACCGCCTGCGCCGGCCCGGTGCCGCCTATCGACCATTGCTTGACGGCGGCGCCGATGGGTGGCGCCGCCGCGACCTGCGCCGAGCGCGCCGCCGGCGGAATGTCACTGCGCGCCAGGTAAAACGAGACGTTTGCCGCCGGGGGCATACCGAGAGTGGAAGCGGCGGGAGGACCGGTCTGGATGGTGATCTGGCGCGTGTCGGGAATATCGATGAAGCTGTGGCGCAGGGTCTCGCCCGCGGCGATGAAGTACTGGCGCGTCGCATCCGCACCCAGCGTCAGCGGATCGACGACATCGTCGCCGCCGGGCGCGCGCGTTAGCGCGAACGGCAACACGCCGGCATGTCCGGCCATGCTGCCGCTGATCGGGATCGCGTCGATCATGACCGCACCGTAGTAGCGCCCGGGCGCCAGGGGATTGGTGACCGAACCGAGCGTCATCCGCAACGGGAAATTCGCACCGCTGGCTACATGGCCGGGGCCGGCGAGACCGTAATGGATGACGCTGCCCTGATTGACGAATCCTGGCGAGGTATACGGCAAACCGCTGCTCAGCGTCACGGTATAAGTAGCGCCAGTGCTGCCGGACGGAATGTCCACAAGCGCCCAAACCTGCGTCGATGCCGGTTGGTCGCGCAAGTCGACGATGCAGCGCGCGCCAACCCCCTGCGCCGCGCACGCCTGTTCGGCGGAATCCGGCTGGCCGCTGCCATTGCTGTCGATGCCGGCATACAAAGTTGCCGAAGGTGACGTAGAGGCCGCGATCTCGACGATGAACACGCGGCCTTGTGGTCCTCCCGGCGGCGGCGAGGAAAAACCGGATGGAGTCAGAGCCGGGAACAACACGAATTGCTTGCCGGTTCCCGGGAACGTCGTATACAAATCGCTCGGCTTCGGGTCGACGCCGAGGCTCATCGAATTCGATGTTGCCGGCACCAGGCCAGTCAGTGCGAACTGCGCGTGCGGCAACGCGGCGAGGCCTGAGACGATTAGCGTCGTGTCGAAAAATGGCTCGCCTGTCGTGAACTCGCGAAACGCCGGCGCATTGCCCGGCGATGCGTACACCGCGAGCGACAGAGCAAAGTCGGTGGCAGACTGTCCGCCGCCGGTCTTGTGCAGGACGATGCGCGCGTTCGACCAGTTTCCGGTGAGGTGCGGATCGCTGACGTCCACGGCAATGTTCAACTGTTGCGACGCTCCCGAAGCGAGGGAGAATTGCGACGGCATTACCGTGATCTTCGCATTGGCGGTTGCGCCCTGCACGCTCGCCGTCCAGGTGCCGCCGCCGGACATGTCGGCGACGGTGCGCACGAAACTGCATTGGCCGAAGCAGGACTCGCTCTCGATGCCGGGACGATTGAGACGGGATGGATCGCCGCCTTGTGCGGGATTCTGCGCGCGAAAATCCGCAGTGCTCAGCGGCAGATAAAGTCCTGCCTTGACGGCAGCGGCTGGTTGCACGCGGCCCGCGCCGGCGTCCAGCGGCGTGGCCAGGGTGACGGCGTCCTGCAGACGCACGCTGCCGGCGAGCGCGGTTCCGAGCAGGGCCGATTCGATCTGCGCCGGACTCCAGTTTGGGTGCGCGGCAACGAGCAATGCAACCGCGCCGGCGACATTCGGCGACGCCATCGAGGTTCCGGACATGAACGCGAGTCCGTTGGATTGGTAATCCGACGACAGGATGTTCGTTCCCGGTGCGGTGATGTCGGGCTTGAGTATTCCGCCACCGAATCCGTACGGTCCGCGCGAGCTGCTCGAATTGAGGATGTCGCCGAGGCTGGCTTGCAGCAGGGCGGTGACGCCGCTGATCGTGCCCTGATGGCTGCCGGCTGCCGCAACCCAGGCCTTGAGCGCTGCGCCTTCGGTGTAGCCAAGATGCACCGCCGGCAGGTAATGATCGTCGCTGACGATGGACTCGCCGTCGCTTTGCGCATTGGCGAGGATGTAGCCGCCGGCGCCGGCATGCAGCACGTTGTAGCCTTTCTCGACGCGCGCATAGATGCCGCGATCGCAGATCACGATCTGGCCGTGGAACGTTCCGGGCGCAAACGGATTGCTCTTGCCGGTCGGCGGAAAATCGCTCGGCCCGGTGCCGCACATGGCGTTGCCGTAATTGCCGGCATAGACGATTTCCGCCGGCCCGTATCCGGCCGTGTAACCGGCGCCGGTCAAGTTCGATGGCGCATTCGCAGCGCCGGAGAAATTCCCGATCGAATTGGCGAACTGGCGGTCGTGCGTCGCATTCGCCACGGCGATCACCCACGGCGCATTCCCCGGTTCGCTCACGGAGTTTGGTCCCGGACCCTCGTTGCCCGCGGCGGCGACAACGACGATACCCGCCGCGCGCGCGTTGAACATTTCGGAGACGTCATTGCCGCCCTGGGCCAGCATCTGGTACGCGTCCTGCGCATCGCCGCCGATCGAATAATTGATCACGTCCACGTTGTCGGCGATGGCCTGGTCCAGCGCGCCAACGAGCGCAGATTCCGGACAGGTGCCGCCGGAACTGCCGGACTTGCACGCCTTGTACATGATGATGTTTGCATGCGGCGCCACGCCCGATACGAAACGCGGAAGCGAAATAGTCGTGCCCGCAAGCGCGTTGTTCATGCCGTCGCCCGCGGCGATGCCGGCGACATGCGTGCCGTGGCCGACGCTGTCGATGCCCTTCGTGCCCTCGTCGGTGAAATCGTAGATGCCGATCAGCTTGTTGTTGCAGGTCGCCTGCGCGCTCGCGCACAAGCCGTAGAAATGCCCGCGCGGATTCGCGATCGCATAACCATCAGGACCGGTTGCGGCAAACGAAGGATGGCTGGGGCTGATGCCGGTGTCGATGATGCCGATCACTACACCTTCACCCTTCGTGGCGGCGACGCCCGGGACCTGGGCATTCCATAATTTGTCGGCACCGATCCACTCCGGGCCCGCGTCGGTCATCGGTCGCAAGATGCGCTCGCGGCGCACGCCCAGGACGCCCGGCACCGTCGCCAGACGTGCAGCTTCCGCATCGGTCAGCGACAAGGCCATGCCATTGCCTGCGTAGCGATAGACCGCCCGCGGCGCCAGCGCACGGCCCAGTTCCACACTACCCGCATCGAGTACACGTGTGCGCTGGGCGTCGATCTGCTGCAGGTAATCTAGTGCCAGCGCAGAGCGCAACTCGCGGCGCATCGCCGGCTTCTCACCGCCTTCAACGACGGCAAGATCCTGCGCAACGACGCGCGCATGCACATGCTCGACCAGTGGCTCGCCCTGCAGACGCACCATATACGTATGGCGGACTTCTGCAGCCGGCGCGTCAATAGCCAGCAGAGGAAGACAAATGGCGATGAGGGCAATGGCTCGGGCGAACATCGGCGACTCCACGCGATTTGCCCTAGTCTACCTTGCCTCGTGCAGGTAGGATGCGCGGCCTATGCACGAATCCGCCGACGAGCCCCGAGCCTTGCTGCAAGCGCAGTCTTTGTGCTTCGCGCGCAACGACGAGGCGATTTTCGGACCACTGGATTTTTCCCTGCACGCAGGCGAGACGGTGCTGATCGAAGGCGACAACGGCTCGGGCAAGACGACGTTGCTCAAGGTGCTCTCCGGCCTGCTTGATCCGACATCCGGCGATGTGCTGTTGCACGGCGCGCCATTGACGCTGGCCAAACTCTCGCACCAGGTCGCCTTGCTCGGGCATTTGCCTGGACTGAAACTCGAATTGTCGGCGCTGGAAAACCTGCGTTTCGCCACCGGCATGGGCGGCATCCGCCCCGGTATCACGCCGCACCTGGCGCTCGCCAGCGTCGGTCTGGAAGGTTACGAAGACGCACCGCTGCGCACGCTGTCGGCCGGACAACGCAAACGCGTCGCGCTCGCGCGCCTGTTGCTCGTGCCGGCCGCCCTGTGGCTGCTCGATGAGCCGTATGCGAATCTCGATCGCAGCGGCATCGACCTGGTCAATCGCCTGCTCGACCATCACGCGCGGCGGGGTGGCGCGGCGCTGATCACCTCGCATGGCGCGTATGCCTTCACGTCGGGCACTCCGCGGCGGATAGCGCTCAGGGCAACGGCATGAAGCCCGGATCGACCTCCGCCGCCTGCCTCGCCCTGCTGCGTCGCGACCTCACCCTGGTCTGGCGCCGGCGCGGCGACGCGCTGAATCCTTTATTGTTCGCGATCATCGTGGTCGCGCTGTTTCCGTTCGCACTCGGACCGGAAACGACGGTGCTCGCGCGCGTTGCCGCGGGCACGATCTTCGTCGCCGTGCTGCTGGCGATGCTGTTGTCGCTGGACGCGCTGTTCCGCAGCGACCTGGAGGACGGCTCGCTGGAACAACTCGTCGTATCCCCACATCCGCTGGCATTGCTGCTCGGCTGCAAGATTTTCATTCATTGGCTGACGACCGCGCTGCCGCTCATCATCATCGCGCCGCTGCTCGCGCAATTGTTGCAATTGCCGCCGCAGGTATTGCCGGTGCTGCTGACCGCGCTCGCGCTGGCCACGCCCTTGCTCAGCCTGATCGGTGCGGTGTGCGTTGCCCTCACCGTCGGCATGCGCCGCTCTGGTATGCTGTTGACCCTGCTCGTGCTGCCGCTGATCGTGCCGGCATTGATCTTCGGCGCTGGCGCCTGCAACGCTGCCCAGGATGGATTCGCCCATACCGCACCGCTGCTGTGGCTCGCCGCATGGCTGGCATTGTCGATCATCGTCGCGCCGCTCGCGGCCGCGGCGGCATTGAAAATTTCGTTGAGTTGAAATGAATCCGCTCGTCCTCTGGTTCCACAAGCTCGGCTCACCACCATACTTCTACCGCTTCGCCGGGCGCTGGATTCCCTGGCTGTATACAGTCGCGCTCGTTGCCGCGGCATTCGGCTTCTATGGCGCGCTGTTCACCGCACCCGCCGATTATCAGCAGGGCGATTCGTTCCGCATCATGTACGTGCATGTGCCGTGTGCGTGGATGGGCCTGTTCGCCTACCTGTTCATGGCGGCGAACGGATTCATCGCGCTGGTGTGGCGGATCAAATTGTCGGAAACGCTGGCGGTGGCGGGCCCGCCCGTTTGCGCCGCGGTCACTTTTATTACGCTGGTCACCCGCTCGCTGTGGGGCAAGCCGACCTGGGGCACCTGGTGGACCTGGGACGCGCGCCTGACGTCGGAACTCGTGCTGCTGTTTCTGTACTTCGGCGTAATCGGCCTGTACCACGCGATCGAGGATCGCCGTCAGGCCGCGCGCGCCGCCGCGTTTCTCGCCCTGGTCGGCGTCGTCAACCTGCCGATCGTGCATTACTCGGTGATCTGGTGGAACACGTTGCACCAGGGCCAGACCGTCAGTCTTATTGGCCCTTCGAAGATCGCACCGAGCATGCTGTGGCCGCTGTTGACGCTCGCGTTCGCGACCCACATCTTCTTCTTCGCAAGCCTGTTCGCGCGCGCGCGCGTCGCCCTGCTTGAACTCGAGTCCGGCAAGGAATGGGTACGCGCGCTGCTGTCAGTGACGGAAACATCCCATGACTGACTTCTTTGCCATGCACGGTTATGCCGCCTATGTCTGGTCGGCCTATGCCGTATTCGCCATCGTGCTGTTCGCGGATGCCATCGCTCCCGTGTTTGCACGCCGCCGCATCCTGCACGACATTGCCGCACGCGCGCGCCGCGCCGCATCGAGAAAATCGTCATGACTCCCACCCGCAAGCGCCGCCTGATCGCGGTAAGCCTGATACTTGCCGCCATCGGCATCGCCGCGGGGCTGACCGTGCTCGCGCTCAGCCGCAACATGAGCTATCTGTTCTCGCCCAGCGAAGTGCTCGCCGGCAAGGCGCCGGACGGCGCAAGTTTCCGCCTTGGCGGCGTCGTGCTCGAACATTCGATCAAGCGCGCGCCCGGCTCGCTGACCGTGGATTTCATCGTCACCGACCGCTTCCGCGAAATGCCGGTGCAGTACACCGGCGTGCTGCCGGACCTGTTTCGCGAGGGCCAGAGCATCATCGCCACGGGGCAAATGCAGGACGGCCATTTCAGCGCGCGCGAAGTGCTGGCCAAGCACGACGAGACCTACATGCCGAAAGAAGTCGCCGACGCCATCGCGAAGGCAAAAGCGGCTGAAGCGGTGCAGCATGCCGGGAATCCGCATTGATTCAGGTCAAGCCTGGCGTACGCACTCGCCACGGCAGAGGTCTATAATCGTTTCCAGTTCAATCAACAGGAGATCGATCATGTCGCACGAATCCGATTCCACCAATTCCAGCCGCCGCCGCTTCTTCGCCATTGCCGGCAGCGCGATCGGCGCCGCCGCCATCGCCAGCGCGCTGCCGCGCGAGGCACGCGCCGCAGAACTTCCGCACCTGACCGCGTCGGATCCGACCGCACAGGCGCTGCACTACAACGACGACGCCACCAAGGTCGACAAGGCGGCCGCGCCGACGTGGAAAGCCGGCGAAGCCTGCCACAACTGCAACTTCTTCCAGGGTGGAGCCAACGATGCCTGGGGCCCGTGCCAGTTGTTCCCGGGCAAATCCGTGCATCGCGACGGCTGGTGCGCCGGTTACGCGAAGAAAGCCTGAAGCTTCTCGTCGCAATCCTCGTTCGTCTCGCGTAACCTATCGGCTTGCTTGCCAAGCCGGTAGTGCGCTGCGCTCGTTTACCTGATGTTTCCCGAACTCGGCCAATTCGCCCTCGTCCTCGCCTTGCTGCTGGCCGCCGTGCAGTGCACGCTGCCGATTTACGGCGCCTGGCGCAACAACGGCACTTTGATGGGAATCGCGCGGCCGGCCGCCGCCGGGCAATTCGTGTTCGTCGCACTCGCGTTCGCGATCCTGACCTGGGCCTTCGTGAGCCAGGATTTTTCGGTCGCCTACGTCGCGCAGAATTCCAACCTGAGCCTGCCGTGGTACTACCGCTTCCCCG
>OEIU01000414.1_pt1 | contig 40752 bp, 47 predicted proteins | sample 1539221 | NCBI WGS metagenome assembly OEIU01 (sample SAMN03792071, study PRJEB22550) | activated sludge metagenome | feature: wastewater treatment plant; material: activated sludge; isolation source: Wastewater treatment plant of a petroleum refinery complex | place: Argentina: Zarate | collected...
TGGCGCTTTCGCGAGCGCGCGACAGGCTGCAGCTATATGCCCACGCCAGGCAGGCCGATGGACGAGCGCGCAGCCCCTCCAAGTTCGTAGCCCCGATCGACCGACTCCTTGTTCGTCCGGTTCCGGTGCCGTTGCTGGCCGGCTCGAGGTCGACGGGCGTGCCGCTCGCCATCACATGGCAAGGGCGTCCGCAATGGACCGAAATCCAGATCAATCTCTTCGAGCGTTGCCCGCGCCGCTTCTTGTACACGCACGTGCTGCGCCTTGGCGGTCGGCGAACCGAAACCGCGTTCATGAAGATGCACAACGTTGTGGGCGACGTTTTCGAATGGTTGAAGCGGGAGCACGAGACGACAAGTCCCACGGTCGACCAGCTGGCAGCGCGCTTTGAGGAGGCATGGCGCTCCAAGGGCGCGACAGAGCATGGATACGCTGAAGACTACCGGCGTATCGGCAAGCGGCTCGTCGACTTCCTCATCGAGAGCCGCAGCCGCGGCGCGGTCGTGCCGGCGCCTCCGATCGCGTTGGGGTGGGCCGAAGGCGAGATCCTTGTAAGCCCGGATGGCGTAGCTCACGGAGCCGGTGGCCGCGTCAAGGTGCGGCGCTTCAAGACGGGCAAGCAGCGCTCGAACGCCTTCGATGACATCGAGTACACGGTTCTCCAACTCGCTGCCTTCCAAGCCTACGGGCCGCATGCGCAGGTCGAGGTGACCTACCTGACCAGCGAAACGATTCAGCCGGTGGAGATCTCGCCGCGCAAGCTGGAGTCCAGGCGCGAGAAGCTGCAGACCTTCCTGCAGGCGATGCAGGCCGGGCAGTTCCCCGCCAAGCCCGAGGCGCGCAGCTGCCCGCGCTGCCCGAGCTTCTTCCTCTGCGGCGACCTGCCCGGAGGGGCGTGGGTGCAAGAAAAACTCTGACCGGCCTTTCCGGTCTGGCACTTGGCTGCGATTGACTGAGTAAGGGGGCTAGAAAGCCTGCAATCCCGCAGGTGCTGGCTCCCCAAGAAAGTCAATCAAATGCAAACCCAAACCCACGATTTGCACCCGGAAGGTGCTCAGGCCGCTCGCGTCTTCGCGATCAAGATCTACAACGAACACGCGGACGAACGCGACGTCCGCCTCCACGACCAAGCCATCACCGGCCGTCAGCTGATGCAGGCCCTCAGCATCCACGACGTCGAGGCCAACGCCATCATCAAGCAGGTCGCGTCGGGCGAAACCGCGGAGATCCGACTGGATGAAGCGATCGACCTGGCGCTCGCCGAGAACCAGCGCCTGTGGGTCATGACCAGCGACAGCATGCAGCGCTTCGTCCTGGACGGCGGCCAGATGGAGTGGCCGCGCCCGGTGATCGACGAGAAGGTGCTCGTCATGCTCGCGCGCGTGCGCGGCGAGGTCGAAGTGATCCAGGAACTGCCTGGCGGCGGCGAGCGGGTCATCTCCAGTGGCGAACGCGTGAACCTGGCTGGCGCTGGCGTGGAGCACTTCAAGGTGCGCCACCTGTCCAAGGATGTGACGGTCATCTACAACGAGCACGAGAAGTCCGTCCCGCGCGGTGTCTACACCACCGAACAGCTCAAGGAGATCTTCAAGGTCGAGGCAGGCTACGTGCTGGACATCGTGCGCGGGATCGAGTTCGTCGAGCTCACGCCCGGAGAGCAGATCCGCGTGCACAACGGCCAGAAGTTCTTCTCCCACGCCCCCTGTGGCCAGTCGTCATGACCAGCGCGGCCGAACAACTGCACAAGCTGCAGATCCTGTACCCGGCCGCCTACGCGGGCTCCGATGGCGGCGTGCACTTCGCCTACATCCCGGAGCTAGGCGTGGGCAAGGCGGGCCAGAAGCAGGTCGTGCGCGCGTTGCTCTACCCCAGCCACGACAACGGCTACTCGAGCCGCCTGTTCCTCGACCGCCAGGTGCCCACCACGGCGAGCTACACCTGGACGACCCGTGTCATCGCCGGCGAGACCTGGTGGGTGGTCTCGTTCAACGGCGTGCCGGCGACGCTGCCCTGGACTGAAATCCTGGCCAACCACGTGAGGGCGCTGCAATGAAATTCACCTTCAAAGCAACGCCTGCGCTGTTCGCCCGCGCGCGCCAGGACCTCGCCCGCAAGCATCCGTTCGCCCACGAGCGCGTCGGCTTCGTCACCGCGGGCTGCGCCCGCGCGGACGACAACCTGATTGTGATCACGGCGCGCGACTACATGCCGGTCGACGATGAGGACTACGTCCGCAACCCGAACGTGGGCGCGATGATCGGCTCGGGCGCCATGCGCAAGGGCCTGCAGCGCGCCTACGCGACCCGCTCGGCGCTGTTCCATATCCACACCCACGGCGGCCGCGGCACGCCCGAGTTCAGCAGCGTCGACCTCAAGGACGCGCAGAACTTCGTGCCGAGCTTCTTCAACGTCGTCCCCACCATGCCCCATGGCCTGATCGTTCTCAGCAACGATTCGGCCCGGGGTCGGGTGTGGGTCGCGCCCAAGAAAAAGCCCGTCTACGTTCACCGCTTCGTCGCAGTGGGCTCGCCGCTGGTCCGCCACGGGGAGGTCGCATGAGCAGGTTCGATCGACAAAGCTTTCTCGGCTCCGACAGCGACCGCGTCCTGCACGAACTGACGGTCGGCTACGTCGGCCTGGGCGGCGGCGGCTCGCACGTCGCGCAACAGGCGGCGCATCTGGGCATCGGCGGGCACGGCCCGGTCGATGGGGAGATATTCGAGGGAACCAACCTGAACCCCCTGGGCAGCGGGGCGGGCGGGGGAGCCAAAAAAAAGGGCTTGAAGGTCGACGTTGCCGCCCGGACGATCAAGGCGGCGAACCCCTCGGCTCGCGTCAAGAAGTGCCCCGTACCCTGGCAGCAGGCGCTCGAGGAACTCAAGGGCTGCGACGTGATTATCGGTGGACTCGATTCGATCGTGGCCAAGGACGATCTCGATCGTTTCTGCCGACGCCACCTGATCCCGTACATCGACATGGGCATGGACGTGCACGATACCGGTGGCCAGTACCTGATCGCCGGCCAAGTCGTGCTCTCGTCGCCTGGCTGCCCTTGCCTGCGCTGCTTCGGTGTCGTGACCGAGGACGGCTTGGCGCAGGAGGCCAAGCGCTACGGCGCCGCCGGTTCGCGTCCGCAGGTCGTCTGGCCCAATGGCGTCTTGGCTTCGCTAGCGATCGGGCTGCTGACGCAGTTGGTCACGCCCTGGCACCGCGGCAGTGTTTCGTCGGCCTACCTCGAGTACGACGGCAACAAGAACACGGTTCGCAGCAGCCCGCGGGTGGCCGTGCTGGGTGACCGGCCTTGCCCGCACACGTCGGCGCTGGAGACGGGCGACGCCCGCTTCGACATCCGAGAGGATTTGAAGCGAAAGCCGTCTTCCCCGGTTGCGGCCGACGAGGCGGTTGGTGGCGCGGCCGCACAGAGCGCAACTCGCCGGATCCTGCGCAAGCTCGGGATCCGACTGCGCCCCGCGCCAGGGACTTAAGGCGCCGGTAGCGGAATCAGTATGGATCAACGCTGCGTCCCTGAACAGAGGCTCAGCAGGGCGCAGCTCGGCGGGCGTCTTGCGATCTCGCGCTCATGTGGCGCGCGGGGCGTGGCCAGGAGCACGACGGGCGGAAACCGGGGGTGCTTCGACCCTCCTTTCCGGGTTGAACCTCTTCTTCGCTTTCTGGACGATCGATGGCAGGGCGCTGCCATCCGCAGCGAGGCTGTCGTCGCTCGCGCGATTCACCGGTCGGAACCAGTCCATGGGGCGCAATCCCGTTCATTCCATGAACTTGCTTGCCAGCGTGGTCGAGGACGGCAGGACCTACAAGGAGGTGGCCGCCGACCTGGGTGTTTCGCGCTCCACCGTCGAACGGCGCATCAAGGGACTGCTGCGCCGGCTTCACCAGAGCCAGGCACTCGGTACGGTGAGAGCGGACTATCTCGACAGCCTGCCCGCGATTCGCCAGGAGCGCGAGACCATCATGGCGGCTGCTCGCGCGCACGATGAGGACAAGCTGCCGCCACCGTGCTGTGTGGTGCTCGACGCCGAGGAAGTGGCCGCCGGCGCTCGACGGTTGCGCGCGAGCTGTCGGAGTGCGAACCGTGACATCGCGCTGATCTACACGCTGCTGTGCACGGGGCTCAAGACCATGGAGCTTGCCCGCCTGGAGGTGGGCGACTACCTGGACGAACAGGGCGACGCGCGGCGCCGTTCGATGTTGCGCGCTGGCGCGGCGGCCAACGGTATCGAGCGACCGCTGTTCTTCGGGTCGGCGAAGGCGGTGGAGAGCATCGACAACTACCTCGAGGAGCGCATCCGTCGTCGCCTGGGTGTGGGTGTGCCCAATCGGTTTCGCGGGCTTGATCCGACGAGCCGCCTGTTCCTGACCGAAGAGGGCAATCCCTTCCGAGTCATGCCACGGTCCGCGACCGATCCGCGGCTCACCTCGAAGTACCTGCAGGCAACGCTGCGCCTGGCGTTTGCACGCGCAGGTTGGATTGGGATGACGGCCCAGCAGGTCCGTCGGCAGGTCGCGCTCGCGATGGAGCGGCACGGTGCCGACCGCGCCCAGCTGCAGGAACTGCTGGGGCTGCGCTCGAGCCGGCAGGTGCATCGGCTGACCAGCCTGCCGCCCGTGGCCCTCGAAGAGATTGCACGCGAGCTGGTGTAGGAACACAGGGGTCCTGTGGGCCCGGGAGGTTGCGATGGAAGCGCCGAGGTACTTCGTCAGAGGCATCACCTTTCAGGCGACCGACCCAGCGCTGCAGGACGCCTTGGCCAGGGTCTACGACAGCGCCGAGCGGCCGCGCTGCATGTGCGTGCGCGGCGGCGTGGAGATGTACATCGCCAAGCACGGCGAGTACGTCGTCAAGCGCATGCCGGGCACGGGCGACATGCACCATCCCACGTGCCAGTCCTTCGAGCCGGAGCCGGGGATCTCCGGTCTTGGAGAGCTGGTGGGCGAAGCCATCGTCGAGCACAACGCGGATCACGTGGAGATCCGGACGGACTTCCCGTTCTCCCGCGTCTCCGGCAAGGCGATGCCGCGCGGTGAGGCCAGCGGAGAGCCGCCCGCGGTGAACGCGCCGCGCAAGCGCATGAGCCTGCGCGCGGTCCTTCACTTTCTCTACCACCGGGCTGGCCTCAACCGCTGGTATCCGGCGATGGAGGGCAGGCGCTCGCAGGGCGTGATCAAGAAGTACCTTGAGCTTGCGGCATCGGGTGTGACGCTCAAGGGCGAGACCCTGGACAAGCGGCTGTACGTCCCGGAGCCGTTCCGTGTCGCGGACAAGGAAGAGATCGGCGAGCGCCGGCGGCGCAAGCTGGCAATGCTGATGTCGCCAGGCGATGACGTGGCCTACAAGATGGCCATCGTCATCGGGCAGTTCAACGGTGCGGAGCAGAGTGCCTACGGTCGAAGGTTGCTGATCAAGCACATGCCGGACGTGCCCCTGTACATGGAGAACAAGGCCTGGGAGCGCGCCGAGCGCGCCTACGCAGCGACGCTGCAGGCCCGTGACGCGGACCTCGAGCGCAAGCCGATGGTGGTGATGGCCGCGCTGATCTACGCCAAGCGCGAGCATCTCTACCAGGTCGACTCGCTGTCGATGACGCTGGTGTCGGACCAGTGGATCCCGCTCGAGGGCCTGCACGAGCTTCCGCTGATCGAGGAGCTGCAGCGGCAGGGGCGGGCCTTCCTGAAGCCGCTTCGGTTCGATGCCAAAAGCGGTGCCTGCTTTCCGAACGCGCTGCTGCTGGACACCGAGGGTGGGCCGTTCCCTCTGCATGTCGTGAGCACCTTCCTCGATCCGAAGGAACAGGGTGCGAAGGAGAAGGCGGTGCTGGCGGCTGGTGAGGGCGCGTGGGTCTGGCGGACGGATCAGGACCTGCCCGAGCTGCCGCCACGCGCGTCGCCGCGAGCCACCGGTCCCGCTAGCGAAGGGCTGCGCGCTCACCGGGTGCCGGAGGCCGGGTAGCCATCGCGACACGCGCGGCTTGACTCAGTCTCAGCCCGTGCGCCGTATGCCGACCGGACGGCACCCTTGAGTGCATGCAGTCGGCCCATAGGCTGACTGCATGGTCCGGGATGACGAGAAGCAGCTGATACGCGAGTGCATCGACGCGTTGCGCGGAGGCATTCCGGGCTTCAAGTCGCGTCGGCCGCAGATGGAAATGATCGCGGCCGTAGCCAACACGCTGTCGCGGTGCCGCGCCGAGGATGAGCAGGCCGGCAACGGCGACCACCTGGCCATCGTGGAAGCAGGCACCGGCACAGGCAAGTCGTTCGGTGCGCTGGTGCCAGCGCTCGTGATGGCGAAGTCACGACAGAAGCGGCTTGTCGTCAGCAGCTCGACGGTGGCGCTGCAGCACCAGTACGCTGACAAGGACGCGCCGACCTTGCAGCGACTGCTTCCCCTTCAGTTCAGCTTCGCAGTGGCCAAGGGCCGGCGGCGCTTCGCGTGCACGGTGAAGCTCCAGGCGGAGGGCAAGCAGGCGGGCCAACGGGGACTGGACCTCGCAGGCGCGTCCACGGCCGCCGCTGCCGATGAGGCACCCAGACGCGTGGCGGTGCTGCGCGACTTGCTGGTCAGCTTCGACAGCGGACGTTGGAACGGAGACCGAGACGAGCTACCTATCCCGGTGGTGGACGAGCTCTGGGATCGCGTCACCACGGACAGACAGGGCTGCTCCGGCTCCAAGTGCCCCGAGTTCTCGCGGTGCCCGTTCCAGGCAGCACGGCAACGTGTCAAGGAGGCCGACCTCGTCATCGCCAACCACGACCTGGTGCTGTCGGCGATCGACATGGAAGGTGCCAGTGTCCTGCCGGCAGTGCAGGAGACGATCTACGTCTTCGACGAGGCACACAGCCTCGCGGCCAAGGCGGTGGAGCACTTCTCTGCGCGCCACGCGATCCGCGGGGCGGTCGAATGGCTGGAAGGCGCCTGCAACGCGGTGCGCGATGCCGTCCTTGGACTGCGCCTGGACGAACAACTCGTCCGCGACAGCCGAGCCTCCAGCGAACGGATCGAGAGCGCGCTGCGCGAACTACACCGGTGCATCCACGGAACGAACGGGTTCGAGGAGAAGCGGGCCAGGCGGTTCAAGTCGGGGCCCTTGCCGGCCTGGTGTAAGGGAGCGGGGGAGCAGATCCTGGGCGCCGGCGAAGAGCTGCAGAAGACGTTCGCATCGCTGAGGGAGCATGTCCTGGAGCGCGCAGCCAGCGCTGGCACGCTCGCCACCCAGATCCTGTCCGTGCTCGGCTTCTACACCGTCCGGCTCGACAACCTGGTCGACACATGGCATCTGATGCTGGCCGAGCAGCCGGACGGCGCCGCACCGATTGCGCGCTGGATCGAGCGCCATGACGAAGGAGGGCGGCCGGGCGACTACCTGGTCTGCGCCTCGCCGATCAGCGGCAGCGACAAGCTGCGCAAGCTGTTGTGGAACCGCGCCAGCGGCGCCGTCGTGATGTCGGCCACTCTGACGTCGTGTGGCACCTTCGATCTGTTCCTGCGCCAATCGGGACTCGGCTACTTCGAGCGGCCGACCTTCCTGCAGGTCGAGTCGCCTTTCGACTTCCGCAGCCACGCACGCCTGGTCGTCCCGGCCATGCGCGCCGAGCCCACGGCTGCGGAGCAGCACACCCAGGAGGTCGGCGACCGACTGCCCGCCCTTGTGGACACCCTGGGAACCCTGGTGCTGTTCACCTCGGCGCGCCAGATGCGGGATGTCTACGCACTGCTGCCCGAGGACCTCCGGCGGATCACGCTGGTGCAGGGCTCCATGCCCAAGGGCGAGATGCTCGCGCGGCACCGCGCGGCCATCGACCGGCTCGACAGGTCCGTCCTGTTTGGCTTGAGCACGTTTGCCGAGGGTGTCGATCTCCCGGGCGACTACTGCACGCACGTGGTCATCGTGAAGCTGCCGTTCTCGGTGCCGGACTCGCCACTCGAGGAGGCGCGCCGCGAGTGGGTCGAGTCTCGTGGCGGGTCGCCCTTCATCGAGATCACGGTTCCCGAAGCCGCCGTGCGCTTGAAGCAGGGGATCGGTCGGCTGCTGCGGACGATCCATGACCGAGGGCGCGTGACGATCCTCGATCGGCGGATCGTGACCAAGCGCTGGGGTGGACTGCTGATGCGCGGGATGCCGGACTTCGAGGTCGTGATCGAACGCAGCAAAGGCCGCGCCGTCGCTGCTCCGTCGGCCCAGCGGCGGACTTGAAAGAGCGAATTGTCGCGGGACCATGAAGGTCCGCTTCCACCAACTTGTGAAGGAGAAATGAATGGTCGCGATGGCACAAAGCAAGGCGAACGCGCAGGGCACGGGCCTGGTCCCAGCTGCTGTGGGCGCGGTGGCGATTCCGACGCTGTTGGGGCGCTCGGCGATGCGCATCCCGGTGGGTGGCCGCATCCGAGCCGGCATCAAGGTGCTGACCCGGCGCGCCGCCGAGTCGGCGCGGGCGCGCGAGGTGTACGAGGCCGGTGTCGCCGAAGGGCGCGGATTCGACGCGATCGAGCGGCAGCTTGCAGCCGTGCTGCCGGACCTGAAGAACCCGCTGACGCCGAAGAATGTCCCGTACTTCACCGTGCGCGGGGAGGACTTCCCGAACCCCGAACTGGCGCGGCAGATCATGGACCTCTACGCCGAGGACCGCGGTGATGGCGTGATGAGGCTGTACCGCTTCCCCGTCGTGTTCCCGGCCGATGCGTGGCAGCACGTCATGCCGCACGAGCTGGTGACCTGGACGTCCAGCGAGCGGCGCTTCTGGTCGGAGTACTCGGAAGACGGGCAGACGCGCTACTGCAAGACCTACGAGCAGCCGCCGGCTACTGGCGAAGGGCGGCGTGTCGTTCGCATGTTCGGCGGGCGCAAGGTGACGTTGCGGCCCGTGAACAGCGGCGTGTGCGACCCCGAGACCTGCCCGGAGTACCAGACCAAGAAGTGCAACCTGTCCGGCCGGTTCATCTTCTTCATCCCCGGCATCAAGTCGATCAGCGCGTTCGAGCTGCCGACCAACAGCTTCTACGCAATGCAGGCCGCGATCGAGAAGTTCCAGACCATCGCCTTTATGCGCGGTGGTCGCATCTCGGGGTTCCTGGATGGCCAGCGCACGCCCTTCTTCATCAGCAAGCGGCTGGTGGAGGTGTCGCGGATCGACGAAGAAGGCAAGCCCGGGCGAGTCACCCAGTGGCTCATCGAACTGGAGGCGCCGGTGGATCCGACGGCCCTGCTGCGCAACGACGACGGCTTGGACGCCATCGAGACTCGCGCGGGCGAGGCAGCTGCCGTGCTCCAGGGGCAGACCGCGCCCCCGACAAGCGGTGGGCCGATCGTGAGCGAAGACGGCGTGATCGAGATGCCAGCAGTACAGGGCGGCGCGACGGACACCGCACCGGCGCAGATGCCTGTCGCGCATGAGTCCAGCGCGGCGAAGTCGGAGCCTCCCGTTCAACCGGCGGCGGTGAGGCCTGGAGGGCAGCCGCGCCGCGATGCGCCGGTCGCTTCCAAGGCCGGTGGCGGTGAAGGTGGTGCCGAAGGCAAGGAGGTGGCGTGGCTCTTCGACGCCGCCGCGGCACTCGGTGTCGACGCCGAGACCTATGAGCGCTACGCCACCAAGCGATGGGGGCAGGGGTGGAAGAAGGCCGCCGGCGGCCGCAAGCGCGCGCTGGAGGACCTCACCCCGTTCCAGGACAACGGAGCCGGCTTCGTCGACAAGGTGAGGGCCGAGCTCGACGTCTGGGCCTGAGCTGCGAGGGCCGAAGCGCTGCGGCTGCGCCCGCAGAACGCGCACCTGGCTTGATGCGCGGCGCTGCTGCGTGATCCTGTCGCACAGACCTACCCGAACGATGCGCGGCACTGGAGCCGCGTCCACGACAGCGATAGCAAAGGATGAATCTCATGATCAAGGTTGCGCAGTTCTCGGACCTGCACTTCAGCGGCAAGAAGCTGGACGAGGCCGGCCGCTGCTTCGGCTACAGCGTCGACCAGGCCATCGAGCGCGCGGTCGATGTGGCGGTGATCACCGGCGACTCGACGGATCACGCGCTCGACGTGCACAGCCCGGCTGTGGGGCGGCTGGCCCGCGAAGTGCGCCGCCTGGCCGATCACTGCCCAGTCCTGATGCTGCAGGGCACGTTCTCACACGAGCCACCGGGCACTCTGGCGATCTTTCCGCTGCTGGGCGGGCGACATCCGGTGCACGTGGCCGAGCACATCGGGCAGGTCGCGCTGATGGTCGATGGGACATGGGCGCCGGCGCAGGGTTGGCGGTTCGATGCGGTGCCTGCTGGCGCGCGGGCCGTCTTCACCTGCATCCCGACGGTCAACAAGGCCGCAGTGGCGGCGACGGTAGGTGCGGCCGATGCCGCCGAGGCGGTGGGCCGCGAACTCGCGGCGCTGCTGTCCGGCTACGCGGGCATCAATGGCGCCGCGCGGGCGGCGCAGGTACCCACCATCGGCCTGGGCCACGGCACGGTGACCGGCTGCATCACGGAGCACGGCGTGCCGATGGCCGGCTTCGACCACGAGTTCACCACCACCAGCCTGTTCTCGGCGGGAGCCCAGGCCTTCATGCTGGGCCCTATACACCAACACCAGAGCTGGGACGACGATGGGCGGGTGGTGGCCTACGCGGGCTCGATCGGCCGCTTTCACCACGGTGAGTTGGACGCCAAGGGCTTCCTGGTCTGGGAGGTCGGCGCAGCGGTCGCGCGATTCGAGCTGATCGAGACGCCGGCGCGGCGGACGGTCGACCTGGTGTTCGACGGCCCGCCCGACCTCGAAGAGATCGCGCAGGCGGCGACACAGCTGAGCGTGGCCGGTGCCTACGTGCGGGTGCGCTGGCAGGTGGGCGAGGAAGAGCGCGCAGGCGTTGATCGCGAAGCAATCAAGCGTGCCCTGTGTGACGCCGCGGACGTCCAGCTCGAGGGCCGTGTCGTGCCTGTCGTGCGCAGCCGCGCTGCCGGCATCTCGCGCGCTGCGTACCTGCAGGAGAAGGTGCGCGTCTGGGCCAAGGCGACCGGCTGCACGGACGGCCCGCTGATCGACCGCCTGAATGCCCTGGTGGACCGGGAGCCCTCCCAGATCGCCACGGCGATCCTGTCAGTCGATGAAGCTGGGGCCGACGCCGACGCGTCGCAGCTTCCATCGGCCATGGAAGGGAAGCCGCTGGTGGCCGAGGCGGAGGCCCAGCAAGACCAGTCGGCCGAGGTCGAACTCTTCTGAGCAAGGTCTTGATGCGAGGACCTGGGGCGAGAGACTGAACCCAGCAAGTGCGATGGACGCACGGGAACGGAGAGGCAATGAGCGAGACGACGGTCAACGAGGTCAAGTCGAAGAGTGGCGGCTACCGGCCCCTGTCGCTGACCCTCAAGGGATTCAAGGGCATCCGCAGCGGACTGGGCCGTGACGCGATCACGCTGGACCTGGAGGCGCTGGTCGGCGATGCCCAGCTGGTCGCGATCGCCGGCAGCAACGGCCGCGGCAAGACCACGATCATGGACAACCTCCACCCCTTCCTGGTCATGCCCTCCCGCGCGGGCGCCGACGGTCTGGGCGCGTTCTCGTACTACGACCATGTCTTCCTGCCGGAGAGCAGCAAGGAACTGGTGTGGCGGCATGACGGCAAGCGCTACAAGAGCCAGGTCATGTTCCGAGTGAACGGCAAGAAGAAGACCGAGGCCTTCCTGTTCGAGGAGCGCCCGGGCGGCTGGGCTCCGGTGGTCCTGCTCGACGGCACCGTGTCGGACGGCAAGGTCGACACCTACGAGAGGGCCGTCGCCGACATCCTCTGCGCGCCCGACACGTTCTTCACATCCGTGTTCTCGGCCCAGGGCAAGCGGCCGCTGTCGGCATTCAAGAATGCCGAGATCAAGACGCTTCTGGCGGACCTCCTCGGACTGGATCAGGTGCGTCAGCAGGGCGCGCTCGCCGCAGACGTGGTCAGGCAGCTCAAGGCGGGCTTGGGCGTCCTGAGGCAGGGTGCCTCGCGGGCGCAGGAGGACGCGGAGACCCTGAAGCGCAACCTCGCGGACCTCGATGGGTCGGCGCAGCGCGTGCAGACTGCGGTTGGACAGCGCTCGGTGGCAGTAGCGCGCCACGAAGCGGCGCGGCAGCGATTGGCCCAAGTGACGGCCGAGCACGCCGGGGCCGCCGAAGTCGAAGTGCGGCGCCGGGCGCTTGCCGAAGATGCGAAGCGTGTCGGCGACGAGCATGCCGCTGGGTCCCGACGCATCGCGGAAGAACTGCCGCGCTTGCAACAGCGACATGCAGCGCTCCAACAGCGCATGAGGACGCGGCAAAAGGCTCATGGCGAGCGGCGTGCGCAGCTGCAGCGGGACATCGTGGGGCTGGCGGCGGTCGCCGAACTGCGTGGGGACGTCGAGCAAGCGCTGGCGCGTCGCGAGTTCGCGCAGCGGGTGGTGGCCCGATGCCAATCCTTCGCGGCCAAGAAGCAGGGTCAGGTGGACGTGCTGGAGCGGGTCAAGGCAACCCTGGCTGGCCAGCGTCGCGAGATCGAGGCGATCGACCGCGAGGCCGGGCAAGTCGCGCTGCGACAGGCCGACCTGCAACGGCGGTTCGGCCTGACCAACAGCGTGCCGTGCACGGGCATGGACATCCAGGGACAGTGCCAACTCCTTGGCGATGCCCGAGAGGCGAGGGCGCTGCTGCCTTCCGCAGATGCGGCGCTCGCTGGTCTGGTCGAAAGAAAGAGGGCGGTGAGCGCTGCCATCGCCCAGGACGATCTGGCCGTGAAGGGCTTGCCTGCAGCAGCCGAGGCGCGCAATCAGGCAGAGCAGCTCCTGGACGCCGCGGAAGAACGGTTGCGCCGGATCGAACTGCTCTGTGCCCGTCGCGACGAGGTGGCGCGTGTTGCGCAGGCACTTGCCGCACTCACCGAGGAGGTCGCCAAGATGCCGGAGACGACCGAGACGGAAACCGACGAGGAACGCGGCGAACTGGCGGAGATCACCGCCGCGAGCCAGCGCTTGGACGACGAGGCGAGCCGCCTGGCTCGCGTGCGTGACGAAGCCCGGGCTCGCATTGAGGATCAAAGCCGGTTGCTTCCACCGCCGCTGGACGGGGCCACGCTGGTCGCCGCGAGGCAGGAGGTAGATGCGGCATCACAGGCAGTGGCAACTGCCGAGCGTGCCGAACTGGACGCGCGTGAGCGTGACGAGCGGGCGAAGACGCTCGGCCAGGAACTCTCTTCCACCCTGACGAAGGCGGCATCGGCAGCGAGTTCGGTCGGTCGTGTGGAGCGGGAGCTCGCAACCTGGACGCTGCTGGCCAAGTGCCTGAGCAACGACGGCGTGATCGCCCTGGACATCGACGATGCCGGGCCGACTTTCTCGGCGCTGGCGAACGATCTTCTGCTGGCCTGCTACGGTCCGCGATTCACGCTGCAGGTGATTACCCAGTCGACCACCGGCAAGGGCGAGTTGCGCGAGGACTTCGACATCATCGTGCACGACGGCTGGCGCGACGAGGCCAAGAGCCTGAAGCTGGTCAGCGGGGGCGAACGGGTCTGGATCAACGAGTGCCTGACACGCGCCATCGCGCTCTACCTGTCCGGCAACACCGGGCGCCAGATCGGCACGCTCTTCAGCGACGAGGCGGACGGCCCGCTCGACCCAGAGCACAAGCGCATGTTCATGGCGATGAAACGCGAAGTGCTGCGGTTGGGAGGCTACGAGTGCGAGTACTTCGTCAGCCAGACGCCGGAACTGACCGGCATGGCCGACTGCATCATCGACTTGGAAGGCATGGCGAACGCCACCGCAGTCGAGGTCCTTTGACCAGGCGCGGCCGCCGCGGTGGTCTGGTGCGCGGCGGTAAGCTTGACGACCGTGCGGGGCGGAGTGGACCATGACTGAGAGTGCGAGCGATCTGGACGACAAGGCGGCAGCCCTGATCTGCGCGGCGGTGTATGTGCTGCGCGCTGAAGGCGAGTGCTACTCGTGCAAGAAGGCGACCCCGATGTTCGCCCTGATGGCTCTTCCCCCGATCAAGCAGGAAGGGTCCGAGGAAGCGGGGGACGACGACGACTGCATGTTCCGAGAGATCACGGAGATGCCCGCCAACCTGCTGGAGGTGGTCAAGGCGAGTGCCGGACCATGCTTTCGACCGGACCACAGCCGCACGGCGGCATCCGGCTACTGGATGAACCACTGCGTGCATTGCGATGCCAAGCAAGGCGACTTCTTCGTTCATGGCCCCGATGGCCCGTTCTGGCCCTACGACGAAGTCCAGATGGACGCGATTCACGCAACCAGGTTCGACGGCCCATTCCGGTTCCTCGATCCGAACACTGCGTACTCCGGTGCCATGGTGGACTGGAGGGACCGCAAGCACGGTGTTGAGCGCCCGAAGCCGAAGGCCCCGATAGGGCGCAAGAAGCGCAACCCGAAGGCCCGCGTGTAGAAGCGTCGGCATCACCGCCATGCTTTCGGTTCGACACCTCTCTTGAGGCCCGATAAGGGTCGGGCTTCAAGAGAGGTCCCTGAGCGAAAGCCCAAGAACCTGGAAATGCGATCAGCTCGCCGGCAACCCGCTGACGGCGGCCAAGTGCCAGCCGCGCAGGTCAGGGAAGCGATCGACAAACGCAAAAACGAGTTCGCGCTGCTCGTCATTGATCCGCACGCTGGCGAACCAGCTGCCGTAGCGCTGCTCCCGTTCGACCGGTAGGCCCATCTGCTTTGCGTGGCCCGCCAGCGGATGAGTTTCAGCGATGCGGATGCACGGATACCAGCGACCGCTCGTCGGCGTTGCTGGGCCCTCGACAAGGCGCCGAATGCGTCGGATGTATGCCTCGGGTGTGCAGTCCCGGGAGCCCGGCTTGAGCGATCCGCCCTCGCAGGCCCCGGCGAAGTCGACGGTCTGCCTGAGCACTTGCTCGCGGCTGCCGAGCATGCAGACATCCCAACTGCGGGCGCGCTTACCCGTCATGGCATCGCGCAGGTTGTTGTCGCCGCCTTCGATCGCGATCACGAAGCGATCGACACCCCCGAGCTTGGGGCTGGCAGCAAGCTTCCAGGACGCCCATTGGTATTCGATGCGGTAGGACATGTCAGACCTCCGCGATGGTGAACAGCGATACCTGCCCGGCCTGTCTCGGTGACGTTCGCAGCTCGATGCTGGCACGCCAGACGATCGCCCCCTGCCGGAGACGAGAGCTCACCATGGATGCGGCGTAGTAAGCGTCGCGTGCTGCCTCGGGACGAGCCAGATCAAGCTCGAGCGTGAAGACTCCGTCGTCCGATGCGTTCAGCTCGCGGCGGTACTTGGCCTGGAAGGCCTCGAAGGCGCCGAAGGGACAACTGGTCCAAGAAGACCTTGCGCCGGCCATGGCGGCGAGCGGAGCCTGGAGGACGGCAACGGCCTGGATTCCGAGGGTCTTGGACGCTGCTTCCGGCGGCATTGAGTTGCCGATCGCCGAGCGCCAGAGGCCGAGGTAGCCCTCCGGCGTGATGGGTGCATTGTCGACGAGCAGCGACCGCTCGACGGTTCGTTGCGCGCGATCGCTGCAGAGGGCAGAGAAGATCTCGTACCCGGCCATGTAGTCGATGCCGTGCGAATCGGATCGCAGCAACGATGGGATCTGTGTGCCGTCGACCAGATCGATGGCGATCGGCAGGTAGCTGCGATCGCGGTAGAAGGTCGCATCGTCGGGCAGGTGGATGACGACTCGGCCAACTTCGTTGGCGGTCGGGGGTGTGTTGCCAATCATGTGGGTGCTCCTTGCATGAAGGAGAAAGGGCGCACGCCTTGCGGCGGCGCCCTTCCTGTGGATGGGGGTAGAAGGCCCTTTCAGCGGTCTGCTCGCGTGGTCATCACAACGGATGGGCGGCCAGCAACTCCGCGAACCGGGCGTCCGCTGGGAGGATGGGCGGGTCCGCGGTGCTGAAGGTCGGCGGCACCTCGTCAGGTCGGAGGCGCTGCTCGCGAACAGCCTGGTCGTAGGCGTGCTTGCGCTCGTACCAGGCCAACTCGTACCGGGCAATCGCGTCCCACTCGCCCGGTGCAGATCGCTCGACCTCGTACGCGAACTCGACAGCCTGGCTGTCACTGTCGTCGTAGCGGATCGAGACCTCGCGGTAGTTGCCGAAGTCGTGGGGATGCGTGCGGCCGACGTAGGCGACCGGCAGGCCCGCGGGAACCGGGAAGAGCCGGGCCAGCATGCGGCGAAAGACTTCGCACTCGCGCAGCGAGGCTTCGGTGTAGTCCGAACTGCCGATCTGGGCGCAGTTCTCTTCGCCCGGGACCGGGCCGATTTCGATGTAGGGCATGAACATGCTCCGGAGGGGCGCGCCGAGAAGGCGCGCGGGGTGGACGGTGTGCGGCGCCTCGGGCGCCGCGCAAGGCTTCAGTCGATCGCGAGGGCCGCTCGGGCGTCTTCGTCGCTGAGGAAGATGTCGCGCTCGCAGTCGTAGTACGCGTGCTCGCCCTTGGTGGTGTTCCACATGTAGAGCAACGTGCGTCCGGTGCGAGTTCGGGAGGGGCGCTCGGTGCCGCCGCATGCGGGCACCCAGTGGTCGCCGGCCTGGTCGGTGAGCTCGTTCACAGCAGGCCTCGCTCGGCCATCGAGGTCAACGAGCTGCCGTTGGCCGCGACGATGATGTGATCGATGATGCGAACATCGACCAACGACAGCGCCTGGCGCAGTGCACTGGTGAGGTGTTCGTCGGCCCGGCTCGGCTCCGTCTGCGACGATGGATGAACGTGGCTCAGGCAGACCGCGGCGGCGTTGAAGTGCAAGGCGCGCTTGACCACTTCTCGCGGGTAGACCGAGGTCTGGGTCAACGTGCCGGCGAACAACTCCTCGACCTCGATGACCCGGTGGTTCGCGTCGAGGAAGACCACGACGAAGGTCTCTCGTTCCGCGCCGGCGAAGTAGACGCGCAGAAAGTCCTTCATGACCGACGGGGAGTCGATCAGCGAACGACCCTTTACCGCTTCGGTCGCGATCCGCGTGAGCAGTTCGTGAGCCGCAGCGAGCACATGGCGCAGCCGGCCCTCGCGTGCCGTGGAAGGGATCGGGATGTAGTCCAGCACTGCGTTGTCGGAACAGACGAGCGGCTGTTGCGACTCGCTGGATGGGTTCAGCACGATCGCCTCGAGTTGCGGGCGATCCAGCAAGGTGAGATTCATGGGGTGGACCTCTTGGATGAAGAGGGACACCGACCCCCGAGGGACGGTGATCCCTCGGGGGTGTTGCGCGGCGCGGGCCGCGCGGCGTTCTAGACCTCTCCCAGGCGGACGCCTGGGCCGAAGTCGATGCCGCTGATGCGGTAGTGGGTGTGGTTGTCGAGGGCGCGCACCGTGAGCGTGTGCGTGGACTCGATGGTGACGACCTCGCAGGTACCGAGGCGGCGCGTGGCCACCAGATCACCGCGCCCCAGAGCGCCTTCGCGCTTGAGCCTGACGAGGCGGACCACACCGGGTGGGATCCAGGGAGCCTCCGAGGGGAGGGCTTGTGTCGATGCCATGGTGCGCTCCATCAAGGAGTGGGCACCACCCCGCCGGGCCGGTGCCCGATCGGGGTCGATGACGCTGCCGGAGAGACAGCGCGCGGATTCACAGGCGGGTCACGACCGCTAACGCCACCGCTTGCGCGATGGATACCTCCTCGCGATGAGGACCGGCCGCGAGGCCGAGTAGAGGTGCGCCCAGTATCGCAACGGTGCGCGGGGCCTGCAACGGGCCTCGCTTGACCGGCGCATGTTCATCGGGCGCTTTCGGGCGTTGAAGTGCGGGCTTCGCAACCGAGGATGGATTCCTCTTGCCGGACCACCGCGACGGACCGACGCGGCAAGCGGATCGATGGCAGTGCGTCATGGCCGGTTGGCTTGGCACGGAAGGGCAGTCCAGCGCGCGTCGCCCTTGCTCCGTTCGGCCCGCCTCGAACCTTGCAAGTGGGGGCCTGCGCGGGAACATGGATTCACGCTTCGAAGGAAGCGCACTCAGACCGAAGGAGTCGATATGAACGACACAACGACGCAGGATCGACCGGTGCAGCCCACGCTGCAAGTCGGGCAGATCGTGCCGGGGCAGAACTACCGGGAGCACTACGACGCGAAGGCCCTGGACGAACTGCGCGAGCAAGTGAGGGCCGCGGGTGGCATCAAGAGCCCGATCATGGTCCGCCCGCATCCCACGAAGGATGGGCTGTGGGAAATCGTCTACGGGCACCGCCGCTGGATGGTCGCCGGCGAGGAGTACGGGCAAACCTACGACATGCCCGTCACGATCGAAGACCTGAGCGATGCCGAGGCGCGAGCGTTGGGCATCATCGAGAACAAGGGACGCGACAACCCGAGTGCCATCGAGGAAGCCAAGGGCGCGGCCGACCTTCTGCGCTACAACGCCGGGGACAAGGAGAAGACGGCCAACCAACTGGGCTGGAAGCTGCGCGAGTTGGACAACCGGCTGCTGCTGCTGAACTGCGCGCCGGAAGTGCAGCAGGCGGTGATCGAGCGACACGCGAACATCAGCATCGGACACGCGGAACTGCTGGCCGGCCTGCCGCAGGACCGCCAGGTCAAGGTGCTGGCCGGCATCCTGCAGCACAAGGTGCCGGTGGAGGTGTTGAAGAAGCAACTCGGGCAGTTCGCCAAGCGGCTTTCGGAGGCCATCTTCGACACGGCGCAATGCCTGGGCTGCCCGCACAACTCGGCTCAGCAGGCCGCGCTGTTCGATGCGGCCATCGGCGAGGGCTACTGCCAGCATCCGACCCACTACGACGAGCTGACGATGGCGGCGCTGGAGGCCAAGGCCGAGCCGCTGCGCGAGCGCTTCCAGGTGATCCGCTTCATCAAGCCCGAAGACGGCTTCGTGCCGCTGGCCGTGGCCGCTGACGGGCCGCTGGGCGTGGGTGCGGAGCAGATGGAAGCCTGCAAGGGGTGCGCGAGCTTCGGATGCAGCGTCTCGGCGATCCCGGGCCACTACGGGGAAGTCGCCGAGTCCCTGTGCTTCGATGCGGCGTGCAACAGCACCAAGGTGGCTGCGCGACGCAGGGCTGAACGGGATGCTGCCAAGCCGCCTGCGGCGCAGAAGGACGGCAAGGGCGCAGGTGGCGCAAAGCCCACGGGTGTGGCAGGTGCAGGACCGGCCGCGGAGCCGCCGAAGCCGCGCAACCAAGTGCCGGGCAAGGTGGTCACCCACCGGACCGAGTTCTGGCGCAAGACGGTGGCGAACCAACTGATGGCGCAGGGCGAGCGCAACCAGCGGGTGCTGGCCGCCCTGGTGCTGGCGCGCGAGACGCGTGCGGTCAATGCGGATCGGTACGCCGATGTTGCCGTCAAGCTCGCCGGCATCCACAAGCCGGCCATCGGCGACGCTCCGCTGAGGAAGATGCTGGAGCAGGCGGATGCCGTGGCGACGAACGCGCTGGATGCACTGGTCAAGGCCGTGACGGCGTCGGCGGCATACGGCATCGACACGGAGGGGCTGGAGGCCTTGCTGAACTACCTCGAAGTCGATGAGGCGCGGCACTTCACGCTGAACGAGGAGTACCTGAACCTGCTGACGGTCAGCGAACTGGAGTCGCTGGCCGAAGAGGTCGGGCTCAAGAAGGCGATGGGCGAGCGGTACGCGAAGGCGAAGGCCGGCAAGCGGTCGGACTTCATCCAGGCGCTGCTCGCCGTCGAGGGCTTCGCCTACCGAGGCACGGTGCCGAAGGCGATGCGCTATCCGCGCCGCAAGTTCAAGTACGCCAACCGCACGCCGGCCGCAGAGGGGGTCACGCAAGCGCCGGGCGACCCGGGCGAAGTGCGGCGCGAACCGGAGGCCGCGCCGGCTGCGTGAGCCCTCGACAAGCGAGGGGTGACTCCTACGATGACTTCGAGGGTCATCCCTCGCGCAACAGGAGATTCAAGCAATGTTCAAAGAGCTTTTCCCGATGGCAGCCAAGGGCCCGTTCAGCCTGCTGCTGTCGGCGGACGAGGGCAGCGGCCTCATGACGGTGGTGGTCGTGCCCAAGACCTCGGACAGCGGCAAGGACGTGCCGGCGCTGGCCATGCCGCTGAAGCTGACCGCCACGGCGGAGGAACTGGACGCCGGCTTCGTGCAGGCGCTGGCCAGCTACGCGACGCGGCGCACCAGCCTGGACGAGCAGGTGGCGGCGACGAACGAAGTCCTGGACGCGGCTCGGGCCGCATCCGTCAAGAAGGGCGCCGAGGCCGTCAGCAAGGCGGGCGCGAAGTCTGCACCCAGGACTGCCGCGCGGCCTGTTGCCGGCGCTGGCGATGCCGAGCACGACGACGACGATGGCGAGGTCAGCGCGGTCGATGACGCATCGACGCCGGCACAGGCGCCGGTCGCCAACGGGCCGAAGGCAGCGACACCGGTGGGCGGTGCGGGCATGCCCGACCTGTTCGGCGCCTGAGGGGAGGAACGCATCATGTCCATCGTTGTTGCGGCCCTGTCCCGATGCTTCAAGTACAACGGGCTGACGCTGCCCGACATCCCGGGGCTCACGATCGAACAGGTCAAGGAGGTCTACGCGGCGCAGTACCCGGAACTGTTGACCGCCGAGGCGCAGGTTGGGGAGGTGGTCCGTGGCGTCCAAGAAGTCGCATTCAAGCGTGCAGTTGGCACCAAGGGCTGATCGGGGCGATCCGGTCGCGCGGTATGCAGCGCGGCTGGACCGCCTTCTCGATCAATCGGATCAAGGTGAGGCCGGCGCCCTTGAAGCCGCGATGCTGGACGAGAGACTGGTCCAGGTGAGCAGCGTCGTGCATCGATTCGCCGATGACGTCTGGGGTCAGCCGCGGGGCGACCGTCAGGAGCGGATGGTGGTGCGCGGTGTGCTCCTTCCCCCCTTGATCTGAACATGCTGACGCTGCCTTTACTCGACGCGCGCATCCCGCACAAGCTGGTTCCGCAGACATCGCGCCGTCGCGGAGCGGCCTTCGCGAGGACGCTGCTGAGGGCCGGTGTGGTCGATGCGGCACTCCTGCCCGCCCGACCGTCAGCCGACCACCTCAGGACCTGTCAGTCCGTGCTTGAGGGCTGGGTGCGCCGAGAGCTCGGTGGCCTGCGGATGCTGAGGCCGTACTTCGCGATGCACCTGCGCGATGGGGATGCCAACGCGGGGAGCGGTCAACAGCCCTCGTGTGTCGTGGAGTGGGGCGGCGAGTCTTTCGGCGTCCGCATGGTCGGACCTGCCCTCGAAAGTCTGGAGCGGCATCGGCCGAGGCTCGGGATGACCGTGCTGCGAGCCTTGGAGCGATGCGCGTGGCGGACGCTCCCGATCTACACGCCGGCGGTCGTCATGGAGTGCGCGAGCGACACCTACTGGTACGGGGAGTTCGACGAGGAAATGGCAATCGAGGAGGCCTGTGGCGACGACGCAGCCGAGCGGGAGTCGATGCGCCAGGGCATGGTGACGCGGGCCATGTTCAACGCGACGTTTCCGGTATGGGCGCTCGGTGGTCGCGCCCGGTCGCTCGGTCGGCGGACGCTGCGGCAACTGGCCGACGCCGCAGACGACCGTCGCATCGGTGACGTGATCGAGTGCGTGCTCCGACTGCTGGCCGTGGACCTGCCGGACTACGACTGGTCCATGCGTGAGGGCCGGTTCGTCGGCTTCTCCGGCGTGTTGGCCTGGGGGCCGAAGGACGAACTCATGACCCGGGTGTTGGACGACTACGAGCAGATGGTCAGCGAAAGCGGCGACTACTTCGAGCCCTGCGGCGAAGACACGGTTGGGGCAGGCGATCACGAGGCACTGGCCGGATGGTTCGGCTTCCTGCGGAACTGGTGTGCAGGCGTGAAGGCACTGGACGAGTTGACCTTCAGGTTGACCGACGGAGACTGGACGACACAAGTGCGAGGTGACCGATGAGTGCGCAGCAGCCGGGGATCAAGTTCACAGTGACAGAAGAAGGGCCCACCGAGATGCGCCTGCACCGCGCGATCCTGGTGTACGCCGGGAAAGGCGGCGGCAGCTTCGCCACCGTGCACGACATTGCGACGGAGCCCAGCGGCGTGGCAACGATCCTGCCCGGAAGGCCGATGACCGCGTTCGCGGCCCTACGGCTGGCACGCCGGCTGATGAAGCGTCGCGAGGGCGGTTTCATCCCCGACCGGCTGATCTTCCAGGACTCCACCGCACTGGCGTGGTGGCTGCCACCCGGGCAGCGCCCCATCTGGTTCCGTTGCCCCGCGGGTGAACTCGGAGCGGCCGAGCGTTCGGAAGTCGTGAGCCATCCGGGCCTAGTGTTCTGCGTGACCTCCGCGCGCAAGTGGTACGTCTGGGCGGTCAAGGACGGCGAGCGACCAAGCGCGCATACGAAGCTCTATCGAGCGCCCTACTTCAACGTCTGGGAGAGCGGCCAGATCTGCGTCGGCAACGTGGAGTTGCCGGAGCGGGCAACGGCGGAGAGGATCGACGCATGGACCAGCGCCTTCTTCGACAGTTGGTTCACCCACCCGAACGTGCAGAGCGAACTGGTGGCGTACGCGGGTGGCGTCTATCGGTTCTGGCGCGACATGCTCGATGGCAAGCACCCGGAGTTCCCGGAGCGGGTCCTGGTCGACATTGACCGCACGCTCGGGGACATGCTGCTGACCCAGGCTGGCAAGCACGATGACTGACCCACGCGACGCGGCCGTGCAGGCCACCTGCCCTGTGAGGGCGGTGCCCCGGTTCGGCGACCTGCCGGTGCACGCCAGCGGTCAGCGCATGCTGCTGGCCGGCAACGGGCTGTTCGTTCACATGAAGACCCCGTGGCTGGACTGCACGACGCGGGTCGCAGAGGTGGGCATGCGCCTGCCGTTCGGTCCGCTGGACGAGACGATCACCTTTGCCTTCGGGGTGATCCCTGTTGGCCTGCTGGAGCGCTTCCTCGAGGGGGCCCGTCTGGCCTTCCCCAATGAGACGGCCGGCGCACTGATCTTCAACGTGCGAACCGGGGGACTTCGGCTGGCGATGCACGAGGCTGTGGCCGCTGGCCCCGGCCATGTGCGCTACCGCATCGAAGACCTGACGGACGACGAACTTCTGGCCGTGGACCTTCACTCGCACGGTCGCCTACCTGCCTTCTGGTCGGCTGAGGACGATCGCGACGACCAGGGCGTGCGGGTGTGCGGTGTCTTCGGCAACCTCGATCGAGCGCGGCCGACGGCGCGGTTCCGGCTGGTGCTGAACGGGTTGTTCAAGGACCTCGCGCACCCATGGCAGATGGCTGGCAACACTTGAGGCGGGCGTGTAGGCGGACAGGATTCCGCCTTCAGTCGCGTGGTTGAAAGTGCGAGGCCCTCGCGGATGATCCTCTGGAGAGGATCGACAACGACATGGAACATTGCATCGCTCGCAACCTGTTGACCCAGCGCGTCAGGGTCCACCTGGTGGGCGTCGGTGGCAACGGCGCTCAGATGGCCAACTGCCTTGCAAGGCTCGACATCGCGATGCGGGCCCTGGGCCACCCCTACGGGTTGCATGTCACCGCCTTCGACGGCGATGTCGTGAGCGACTCGAACGTGGGCCGGCAGATCTACAGCCCCTCGGATGTCGGCCTGTACAAGGCCGTCGTCACGATCCACCGCCTGAACCAGTACTTCGGGCTCGACTGGGATGCGGTGCCACAGCACTACGGACCGGCAGCGGTATCTGACATCGGGTGCGGTCCGGGCATCGTCATCAGTTGCGTAGACTCGGCGCGCGCTCGTCGCGACCTGCACCGTCGCCTGTTCAGTCGCGGGGCGAGCGTCGCCTACTGGCTGGACCTCGGCAACACCGACAGCGCGGCCCAGGTGGTGCTGGGCCAGCCGACGCCCTACCCGTTGCCTGAGCGGCTGGAGTGGGAGCGCCTGCCGTGCGTGACAGAACTATTCCCCCAACTCCTGGACGACGTGCAAGAGGACGACGCGCCGTCCTGCTCGGTGCGCATCTCGCTGCGTTCTCAGGGACTCTTCGTCAACGACGTCGCGGTCCGGTGGGCCTCGCAGTTGCTCTACGAGTTGTTCCAGGGGCCGATCAGACACCACGGCGTGCTGGTCAACCTTGCCGCGAAGCGATCCGGGCCGATCGACGTGAACCCGGCCGTGTGGCGCCGCTTCGGGTTGCGGCGTCGCAAGCCTCGGGGTCTCCAGGTCGAGTAGCGCCCCGGCGCGATGGGCGGCGCTCGCCCCGGCAGAAATTCGGGGGTGGTCCGTGCCGAGTTTCGGTTGGAGAAATCCGATCAGGCACGGCAGCATGGATGAAGCCGTTGCGCTGACCGCGTTGCCGTTCAACGAATGGGAGCAGCGATGGCCCATTGCAGCGCAGCGACTTGACCCGCGCGGACCGCGTTCAAGAATGAACTCGGATCAACGACAAAGGAAGGACGATGACCGAGACACAGCTCGTGGATGGCTTGCAGGTAGTGGGGTGGCTGCTGACGCTGATGGGGCAAGTCCAGGTCGCGCGAAAGCGGCGGGCCGGCTTCGCGACTTGGATCGCTGCCAACCTGGTACTGATCGTGCTGAGCGCGCGCATGGGGCTGTGGTGGTGCATCGGCATGTACGTGACAAACATCGCCGTGTGTGCCTGGTCCTACAGGACCTGGGCCGAGGACCATGGCGGCGGAATGCGCACGCTGTTCCTGAACAAGCGCGTCTCCGGGTAGGGGCCGGGAGCGATGGTGGAGCCCACGCAGGAGCAACGGCGCATCGTCGAGAGCAATGCGCGTGCGCTGGTGGTCGAGGCCGGGGCAGGAGCCGCGAAGACGACCACGCTCGGTCTGTACGCCGCCGCCAGGCCGCGGGCCCGGATTCTGTATCTGGCGTTCAGCAAGGCGATCCAACTCGAAGCCGCTGACCGGATGCCTGCCAACGTCAGCTGCCGCACCACACACTCGATCGCCTGGAGAAAGGCGATCGAACTGTTCGGCGACGAGGCAGGCCAGCGGATCGGCAAGACCTACACCTCGTCGGTCGCGCGCACCTTCCGGTGTGGACCTCTCCTCGCATCGGGTGCGCTGCAGGCCATCCAGAACTGGTGCGGCTCGTTGGACGAACAGATCGGTCCGTCTCACGTTCCGGTCGAGATCGCCGAGCGGCTCGCTGACCCGGGCGGTGTCGTCGAACTTGCCAGGACTGTGTGGGCCCGCATGCAACGGCGTGACGGCGGCGAACTCGAGCTGCCTCACGACGGCTATCTCAAGCTCTTCCAGATGGATGAGCCACGCCTGCGGGGCCACGACCTCGTGGCCGTCGATGAAGCGCAGGACCTCAACATGTGCACCTACGACATCGTGCGTCGGCAAGGTGGCGGGGTGGTGCTGGTCGGCGATTCTGCTCAACAGATCTTCGCGTTTCGGGGTTCCGCCAATGCGCTGCGCATTCACGCGGCAGACGAGCGGCGGCAACTCACGCGCAGCTTCAGGTTCGGCGCTGGCATAGCCCAGATGGCGAATGCGCTGCTGGAGCACTTCAAGCCCGACAGCGACCTACGACTGGTCGGTGGCGCGCCGGTGGCTACGCAGCTCGCAGTGGACACCCGCCGCGCATTCACGGTACTGGCCCGGACGAATGCTGTGGTCTTCGAGGAGGCGATCGCGTTTCTGCCGACGAACCGGCGCTTTCACTTCGTCGGCGGTACCGAGGGTTACCGGATGGAGAAGCTGCTCGACACCTACTACCTCTGGACCGGCGAGGGCGGACTCATGCGCGACCCGTACCTGCGCAGCTTCGAGACCTTCGAGAGCCTGCAACAGCTCGCGGAAGATGCCGCCGACGCGGAACTGCGGCATCTCGTGCGGGTGGTCGAGGAGTACGGCGCGCGGGTACCGACGCTGGTGGACCAGATCAAGTCGCGGCACGTTGCGCTGGACAAGAGCGCGTGGCCGGATTTCGACGGCATCTTCTTCTCGACGGCCCACAAGTCCAAGGGACTGGAGTTCGACCAGGTCTGGCTGGCCGACGACTTCATGCGCTTCTTCGAGGAAGGCCGGGAGTTGTCGGTTGAGGACGTCGAGCAGGCAGACGTCAACCTGTTGTACGTGGCGCTGACCCGCGCCAGGCATGCGGTCAGGCTGTGCCAGTCCTTCGAGGATTGGCTTGTGCATCGGAACCTGCGCCCGCGCTGAGCACTTGATGCGCGTCGACTCGCGGGGAACATGACTTCGAGGACTTGGAAGGACCCTCGATGTCGCAACCCCTGATACGTCACCTGCGCCTCTACTGTGCGAGTCCCAACATCAAGCCGGTGCGGGACCACGACGGCGTGTTGGCCGTGGCGGGTGTGGTCGAGCGTGCAGGGCTCGCGAGGCTGCTGCTGGTCGACATGGAGCGGTGGGGCCGCAATCAGGGCGCCAGCGTGACAAACGCCGTGGACCAATTGGTGCCCGCTGCCCATCGGCACCTGATCGGTGGGTTCGGGATTCCGATCGCCGAGACGCTGATCGTCGAACTGGACGCCTCAGGTGCCTTCGACCTGGTGTGCGATCTCAACGACGGGATGGGCATGCGGCACGAGCCACTGCATGCCCCTGGATCCGCGACCAGGCCGAGGAGTCGCGAGGCCTTCATCGCTGCAGCAGGGTACATGGGCCGCGCGATGCTCCGGCGTGCGGAAGCCATCGGTTCAGGCGAATGGGTGGGCGTCGAGGGATGAGGCGTTCGGGACAGTGCGAGACCTGCATGCGATGGGGTCGCAGCGGCGGCTCTGTGCTGCCAGCGGTGGAGGGCTGCAACTGGATCGCCGGCCCGGGCATCGAGGCGCTGCCCATCGCGGTGACGCTGCTCATGCCGGCACTCGCCCGAATCGCCGCTCGCGAGGGCGCCTGTCCGGGCCACCTGGTGTTCGATGCGATCAGCATGCCAGACGCCTATCGCTCCCAGGACCTCGAACCCGTTGTCGGTGGACGGACCGGGCTTGAAGGTGTCGGGACAGGTGCGATCCTGAGAGCAGCAATCGAGGCGGGGAAGCCTTCAAGATGACCACGAGGACACAGATCACGGAGCGTAGGACGGCGCTTGCCGTGGCTCCGAACACCGTCGATGCGGGTGACGCATGGTGACGAAGTCCCTGCGCCCGGTGAGTCGGGAGACGAGCGCGGTCGTTCGCGACAAGGGGCCGCGCCCGGTGATCGTGACCGTTGTTGGTGGCGTCATCGAGCTGCGTGCCAAGGGCCTGCGAAGTACTGAGACGCTGGATGTGGCATGGTGCTACCTGACCGCGGTGCGTCAGCGCCTTCAGGCGCAACGGCTCGAGCGTGCGAAGAGTCGTCGGCAACGGAAGTAGGGGAGAGCGGAAAGTGGTGGTCTGGCCAGTAAGGTCGGTGGCGCGAGGCGTCGCGCTTGCGGTGGTGTGTGTCGTTGCGCCGGCGCTTGCGCAGGACCTGCCGGCCGTGCCGCACGGCTCCGCTGTGCCCACTTCTTCCAGCTCGCCAGCCCGCACGGGCCAAGCGGCCGATGTCGTGGTGACCGGCGTGTCCGACGGTGACACCGTGACGGCCATCATCGACGGTCGGTCGATGCGGTTGAGGTTGTCGCGAATCGACGCGCCTGAGCATCGGCAGGCCTGGGGTCAGCGCGCGGAGCAGTCGCTTCGCGAACTGATCTGGAAGAAGCCGGTGCACATCGAGTGGCGGGAGGTCGACCGCAATGGACGGCCCATCGTGACGATGACGGTGGACGGGCTCGACGTCAGCGAGGAGCAGGTGCGCCGAGGAATGGCCTGGGTGTACCGGGCCTACAGCAAGGATCCTCGCCTGCTCGGTCTGGAGGCGCTGGCACGGGAGAGCCGACTCGGCTTGCGGACGGACGAGTCACCGATGCCGCCGTGGGAATGGCGGCGCCTGCAGCGCGAGGGCCAGCAGCCCCCGTGACATCGGTGGTGCCGCGGCCTTTGAAGGGACAACTGAGGTGGACAGGAATCGGCGGCCACGGACTGCGGTCTACGCCGTGCTCCGCAAGCGGTACTCCATGCATGCGCTGGCGCTCATGGGTTTCCGGTTCGACCCGGAGATGAGGCTCGTTAAGCGTAAGCGCGCAGCGAACCCATCTTGAGATTGAGGGCCGAGGCGATAACGATGCTGTCCAGTTGACGAATAGCTGGACACGATGGAAGCCCAAGAGAGTCGCAAGCGCAGGCGGTACAGCCCGGAGCTGAAGGCGCAGATCGTCGCCGAGTGCGACGTGCCTGGTGCGTCGGTGGCCAAGGTTGCGATGTCGCACAGCATCAACGCCAACATCGTGCACGGCTGGCGCAAGCTGGCCCGCGAGGCCGGGGCACCTCTGGTGGGACGCCAGGAGTTCGTGCCGGTGACGATCGCGCAAGCGCCGCCGGTCCTCGACGAGCGCAGCGTCGGCGTCGAGCTGCGCCGCGGCGCGACGACGATCAAGCTGAGCTGGCCACTTAGCGCCGCTGGCGACCTGGCCTGCTGGATGCGAGAGCTGCTGCGGTGATCCGCGTGGATGCCGTGTGGCTGGCGGTCGAGCCGCTGGACATGCGCGCCGGCACCGAGACTGCGCTGGCCCGGGTCGTGCATGTCTTCGGCGCTGCCCGGCCGCACCATGCTTACCTGTTCGCCAACCGCCGAGCCAACCGCATGAAGGTGCTCGTGCACGACGGCATCGGCGTGTGGCTGGCCGCCCGCCGCCTGCACCAGGGCAAGTTCGTCTGGCCCAAGGACGGCGGCGGAACGCTGAGCCTGGCCCGAACGCAGTTCGACGCCCTCGTGCTGGGCCTGCCGTGGCAGCGCATCGGCGAGGCCGGCGTGATCACCGTGTTGTAGCCGGCTGTGTTGTAGCCGCGCACTTCAATTGCCGGATGTGCCGATGCGCGGCGGCGCTGAGGACTGCACCATCACGCCTGGTGATCGACGAGGCCAGCCTGAAGACCCTGGACGCGCAGCAACTGCGCGAGGTTGTGCGCTCGCTGATGGTCGAGGTCCAGCAGCGCGACCGGGAGATCGCGTTCAAGCAGGCCACGATCGACAAGATCACCCACGAGATGGCGGTGCTCAAGCGGCTGAAGTTCGCCGCCAAGAGCGAGCACTTCAACCCTGAGCAGAAGAGCCTGCTGGAAGAGGCGATCGACGCCGACCTGGAGGCGCTGCAGCGCGAGCTCGAGCAGCTCGCGCCCGAGGCACCGGTCGATCGCGAGCGGCGCAGCCCCAAGCGAGAGAAGTTGCCTGAGGGCCTGCCCCGGCGCGAGATCCGCCACGAGCCGGCCAACACCACCTGCGCCTGCGGCTGCGCGCTCAAGCGCATCGGCGAGGACGTGGCCGAGAAGCTGGACTACCAGCCCGGCGTGTTCAGCGTCGAGCGCCACGTCCGTGGCAAATGGGTCTGCACCCGGTGCGAGACGCTGGTGCAGGCGCCCGTGCCACCGCACATCATCGACAAGGGCATCCCGACCACTGGGCTGCTGGCGCAGGTGCTGGTGGCCAAGTACATCGACCATCAGCCGCTGTACCGTCAGGAGAGCATCTTCGGCCGAGCGGGCTTGGCGATCCCGCGGTCGACGCTGGCGGCCTGGGTCGGTGCCTGCGGGGTGCAGTTGCAGCCGCTGGTCGATGCACTGAAGGCCGAAATGCTGCAGCACCGCGTGCTGCACGCCGACGAGACGCCGGTGGCGATGCTCAAACCGGGCAACGGCAAGACCCACCGGGCCTACCTGTGGAGCTACTGCACCGGCGCGTTCGAACCGACGAAGGCGGTCGTCTTCGACTTCGCCGACAGCCGCGCCGGGCGTCACGCCAAGGCGTTCCTCGGTGACTGGCGCGGCAGCCTGGTGTGCGACGACTACAGCGGCTACAAGGCGCTCTTCGAGGCCGGTATCACCGAAGCCGGTTGCCTGGCGCACGCACGGCGCAAGTTCTACGACCTGTGGGTCAACCACCAGAGCCAGATCGCACAGCAGGCGCTGGAGTTGTTCGGCAGGCTCTACCAGGTGGAGGACGAGGTCCGCGAGCTGGACGCCGAGGGGCGGCTGCGAATACGCCGGGAGCGAGCGCAACCGTGGGCCCGGGCGCTGCACGCCTGGCTGCTTGCGCATCGGCCGAAGGTGCCGGACGGTTCGGCCACGGCCAAGGCCATCGACTACAGCCTCGGGCGCTGGGCGGCGCTCGTGCGCTACATCGACGACGGCATGCTGCCGGCGGACAACAACTGGGTGGAGAACCAGATCCGGCCGATCGCGCTGGGACGCTCGAACTGGCTGTTCGCCGGATCGTTACGGGCAGGCCAGCGCGCGGCCGCGATCATGAGCCTGGTGCACTCGGCCCGCCTGAACGGACACGACCCCTACGCCTACCTGCGCGACGTGCTCGAGCGCCTGCCAACCCAGCCTGCAAGCCGCATCGGCGAATTGCTGCCGCATCGTTGGCAGCAAGCTCAGGACACGCCCTGACGCACACGCCCGTCGTCAAGACGGGTTCTCCGCGCGCTTACCGTTAAGCGAGGCGTATGTCGGTTGGTGCTTGCGGAGGCGATTTCCTCGGACTGCGTCACCTGGCGAGTCCGGCCTTACGTGCGCCGGTGGCGCTGAAGCGTTCCCACAAATGACGATGCCCCGTCCGATCAAGCGATCGAGCGGGGCATGTGAAGACGCTTGGAACCCCAGCGCGAGCTACTTCGGGCTCGGAGGCTGTGGGAACCAGCGGTGTGCGGCGGGATGGGACTGGCCGGCTCGCTCTTGCAGGCGGCTGCGGTAGGCCAGGACCAGGGTGGCTGCGCCCCAGATGTCGAGCGCCACCCACGCGAGCGCGTAGGTGGCGAGGACGGGGTCACGGCTGAGTGCGGTTGCCACCGATGCCAGGAGGTCTTGCATGCGCCTGCTCCTCTGGCCCTTGCGAGCCCTGCTCCTCCTCGAGGCTGAGGAGGATGACGGCCAGGGTCTGGGCGACCAACCAGCCGACGATCACGACGACCAGGTAGGCCATCGATTCCTTGGCGAAGCCAAGGTACGTGTTGGCTGCAGCGAGCAGCCAGGATGCCTTCTTCAACGCGTCGGCCGCGGACTTGCGGGCTTCCTTGTTGAAGAAGAGGGTGAGCCTTCGGCGCTGTTCGGCCTTGGGCGGATGCTTCGTCTTGCGAGTTGCCATGCGACGGTTCCTTTCTTGTTGTTCGAGAAGGCGCCGCTGCCCCGACCGGGGACAGAGTGCCCCGCTCGGGTTGATGAAAACGCAGGTGCGAGGCACCCGCTCGATGCGCGACCGTTGAAGGTCGCTTCCATGCCGGTCGCAGGAAATTCGCTGTGAAGGGAGGTCAGCTGCGCCACGGTGCTCGCTCGGCCGACCTGGCGAGGATCACGCCGCGTCTTTCAGCGACGCGGGGGCGAGTTCCAGCCAGGGAGCCAGGAAGACCTGAGGCAGGCTCGGGTCGACGGTCGGCGCACGCTGACTGCTGGCCAGGTGCTCCAGCTTGAGCAGCAGCGCGGCGGCGTATTCGGCAACGTCGGCTGCGCAGTCGCCGATGCTGTTGTGCACCAGTTCGATGTAGTGGTCGACCATCGGCGCTGTCGCCCGGGCGGCGTCGAGCTCGATGATCTGGAGGGCTTCGACGCTCATCGTCATGAAGAGTCCTTCGAGGATGTGCCTCCGCGAGACCTTGACGCCAGCACTTTGCGTGCTAGACAGACGGCCAGGTCTTCGAGAGGTGCGAGATGCTGAGGTTGGGCAAGGCGATCAGGCTGACGCGGGCGGAAGCCGAGCGGCTCGAACGCATCACCGGTTTCCCGGTGGATGGCGTTCGAACGCTCGACGGCCTCGCGCTGTATGTCGCGCAGTGCAAGGCCTACTACGCGGAGGACTCGAGGGAGTTCGAGATCCTCGCGTGGCTCATCGACAGAGAGGTGTCACGCTGCCTGGCCGCCGCGTGAGGCGATGGCCTGGGCGTCGGGCGACGCCTCCGGTGCGACTGGCGCTGATGGCGCGGTCGGCGCGGCGCTCGGCGCTGACGCGAAGCCCGTGATCACCTGCGCGACCTCGGGGTGCTTCGCGAGCGCGTCGACGCGCGCCTTGGCCGGCGAGCCGGGCTCCTTGGACCGCGAACCGCGAGCCTTGGGCCGTTCGGCCTGGGGGTCGGGCGCGGGCTTGTTGCCGACGATCCTGGGGATGGCGATCACGATGGCGATCGCCAACTCCACGGCGCGGATGGGCGCGGCCACGAAGATCGCGCGGAACGCGGCCACGGTGCGCTCGCTCTGTTCGTCGGCCAGGACCTTGGCATGCAGGGTCTCGCAGGCGATCAGGTAGAGGGCCTCGTGGCGGCTCCTGGCTTCAGGGTTGCTGTTGAGGTACTTCACCACCTCCGTGGCGCCGGGAGGGTGGCGCACGGCGCGGTACAGGTGGACCCAGGCCATCTCCTCGGCCAACTCGTGACGGCTCGGTTGGTCCGGGCCGGCGAGCTGGCCGTGGATCGGGCCGATGCTGGGCAGTTGCTGATGCATGGTTCGCTCCGGTGGATGTCCACGGGAACGAGCCGGCCCCAGGGGACGAAACGTCCCCGAGGGGTAGTAGCATGAACGGACCGGCAAGCCGGTGTTCACGGGAAGCCATCACGATGGATCGTTCAGGCCAGACTCTTGAGGTCATCGACGGCGGGCGCGAAGCGCTCGAGCGGGCCTACCTGTGGGCGATCGTGTTCGATCATCCCGACAAGCAGGCCCTCGCGAGGCGCCTCGAGCCGTCCGCTAACGACGTGCTTTGCGCCGTTGCTCCAGATGCAGACGGGACACCAGTTCCTCGTCGATCAGGCGCACGACGCGCAGCACATCGCTGCGAACCGGGCCGCGAGTGATGCGTAGTCGCTCCAGGCTCTGAAGGAGTTCTTCCTTCTTCGCCTGGAGCTCTTCAGCGCTGCCCTCGTCGACGAGACGCAGCAGGCTGAGCCACAAGTGCTTGTCCATCTGCTCCTCACGCAGCCAGGGGCAGCGCTTGGGGCAGCAGGACGACCACATCGGCCGACGGGCGGACGAGTGCGGTGCACAGAGCCGGGAGCTTCTTGGCCACCACAACGGGTTGTTGCGGCAGGCCACTACCGCCACAGAGGCGGCACACGGTGCGAGCCGTGGTCTTCGACATGGTCGTTCTCCTTTGCACAAGTGCAAAAGGGGAACGACATGTCCCCCGGATGGAGAAGCGACGTTCCCCATTCGGGTTGAAGGCACGCTGGCGCGCGCCCATGGACAGGCAGAAGGACCCACGCCGAGGCGATGGGTCTTCCGCACACTTCAGGACTTGCGTCCCAGGGATCGAGGACCGGCATGCAGGGATGCCGGGTCCGGGTCAAGCAGCAGGCTGGATGACCGATGGACTTCGCGAGGCCACGCGAAGGGATGACGACGCGCGCGGGTGGTGAACCCGCTCGGCTGGCGAAGCCGGCGTCAGAGCCGATGTGTCACGTGCACACCGACGATGAGGTGCGTCGACCGAGGTCGACGCGATCCAGCACGGACTGGATAGCCCGCTTGCGCGGACAGGGATGCGCCGCAGGTGCGGCAGGGCCATCCGGAGATGGTCGATTGAAGTGCGGGTCACGACCGCTAACGCCAATGTGCAGGGCACTTTGGACTTCAAGTCCAGCCGATGACGGCTCTCGTTGAAGGCTGTACCAGCGACGATCGCCAGCAGGAAGCCCAGCAAGTTTGCCACTCGACGGGGGCCCTGGGTAGGGGTGGCACGAGGAACTACGCATGGCGCATGTTCATGCGTCCGGCTTGAGCTCAAGGACATGCGCCGCTGGTTCTCGCCGGTGCAGAGCTTGCCGCTTGCAGCCGTGAGCGGCCGGGCGCGTGTCGCGGTTTCCGAGCGCGCATGAGCAAGGGCGCGGTTCGAGCAAAGCGAGGCGGATTGAGACCAACCCACCTCGTGACAGCGGCGTGGAGCGCCGACCCAAGCGCTGCTCAGCTACGAGTCAACAACTGCACCCCAGCGCTTGTCAGCATTTCGGTGGCGCGCTTGCAGTTCTTCAGCAGTCGACCGATGTCACGGGCGTTCGGCACCGACACTTCGATTGACGTCGCAGTCATGCGGAGCCGGAGCTTTGGGTCCGGTAGTTCGAGCGTGAGGGAGCTAAGGTCCGCCTCATAGGAGAGATAGTCTGAAAGCTTCTCATCGTCTTCGATTTGGTCAACCCGATCGGCGATTGACATCTTGCGAGTGAAGTCGATGACCATCGTGTCGCAGTGGTCCGAGAACACGCTCTGGAATCGCTCCTCGAACACCACGCCTGGGGTTCGGAACGATGAGACGGACACGGTTTGGACATATTGCCCTTCGTCAACAGGATCCTGCGCTATTGCAATGTCCACGTTGAAGTCGGGAGTCGTGATCGTTGCTGTGCCTGTGTCCAGGTCTAGGGTCAAGTCTTTGCGCTTGTACTTAAAGGCGTCCTTCAACTGGTCATGAATGGCGTTTGCAAGACTTGTCACCTCAGGATCGCCAATCCTCCGAACGAAGCCATCAGCCGCATCAGAATGACGATCTGGCACTTTATGGCTTCGTTTCTGGAAGCCGCTCAGTCGGGTGATGGAGCCGCCTTCCGTGCCTCGAAAATACGCGTTGCGAAAGCCTGAACTCAACTCCGCATCGATTGATCGTGCCTTGGCCAGCAGATTCTCGAGATCAGCAACGATGAAGGTCTTGGTCGCATTTCCGAACTCGCAAGGAGTCTGAGCCTCACCTCCACTCCGGGTCTTTCGAAGTTCTCGCGGTACCTCCACTGCCAAATAGTCGCGCAACGATGCCCCCGTAATGAATCTATCCTTTTCAAGGTCCTTCTTCGCCTTGCCGGTGAGCGCCTGAATCAGGTGATACGTCCAGATTCCGTGCTGCAGCGCGGTGCTCGGGTAGGAGTACTGATCAACCGCGCATGACGCGAAGCCTACGTGAAACTCGGAATCCTTGCAGAACTCTTTCAACTCGTCTGGCGTGAAGTCAGAAAGGATCGAGCGCATTCCGTCGCTCATTGGCATCCCGCTGTGGCAGGAGTCCAGGAAGAGCAGGATCCTCTTGCTCTTGCACTTGCGAAGTAGCCCGAACAGATCGTCCAAGGCAATGCTGGTCGAGGCTATGTCGCCTAGCTGCAAGTCATGAGCAGTGATGTAGTTCGTGTCTCCCGTCCTGTGGCCATGGCCTGCATAAAAGAACACGACTGTGTCGTCCGCCTCAACACCGGCTAGGAACGACTTGAACGCTGACAAGATCGTGGTCTTCGTCGCTCGAGCGCTGAGCAGAATCTTGCTCTCCGTGTTTGGATCGAGCTTCTCCCACGCAGCCACGAATGCCCGAGCGTCATTTTCCGCGTAGTCAACATTGGAGACCATCGTCACCTGGTAGCTCTCTACGGCTACCGCAAAGACCTTGAACGTCACGCGCGCTCCCCCTTCAGCTTGATGCCAATTGTAGTTTTCCGCATCAGTGCCCCTGGGGCCTTTGCATGCTCAAGCGCAGGCCCCGAAGACCTTGAACGGCTCTAGAGAGAAGCACCGGCCCCCAGCGTGTGCTCGGACTGAGCCTTGAACCGGCGAAAGAGGTTCATAGCCTAGTGGCGTGAACATCATCAAGCTCTACCGCGCGGATGCGGCGCTCGAGCCCATCGAGCCGACACAGCCCGATCTCTTCGGCGTGGCGGCGGACGCGGAGCGATTCGCCATCGACGTGCCGACCGAGGTCACGTTGGCGCTGGGTACCGGCGCACCGGTGTTCATCGGCGTCAGCGGTGGGCGTGACTCCCAGGCGCTGGCCTACCGTGTCTGTGCCCACCTCGATGACATCGAACACCCGGGCCCGCGGTTCCTCGTTCATGCAGATTTGGGCCGCGTCGAGTGGAAGGACAGCTTGCCGGTCTGCGAGCGGTTGGCGCAGCGGCTGGGAATCGAACTGATGGTCGTACGCCGCACCGCGGGCGACATGATGGATCGATGGTTGTCGCGCTGGAGCGGCAACGTCGCGCGGTACACCAAGCTCGAGTGCGTGAAGCTGATCCTGCCGTGGAGCACGGCGGCCCAGCGCTTCTGCACGGCCGAGTTGAAGAGCCAGGTCATCGCACGGGAGATGCGCCGGCGCTTTCCGGTCGGCGACGTCGTCTCGGCCGTAGGCATCCGGCGCGAGGAGAGTCCCAAGCGGGCGCGCATGCCGGCCTGGAAGCAGGACGAGCGCACAACCCGCAAGCGCGGGCTCGGACACACCTGGAATCCGATCCTTGGCTGGAGGCGCGGCGACGTCAACGACTACGTGCGCAGCCGTGGTGATGAACTCCACGAGGCCTACCGGCTGTACGGCAGCACGCGGGTCTCCTGCGCGTTCTGCGTGCTCGGCTCGGAGCACGACCTTCGGGCTTCGAGCAACTGCTCGGACAACCACGCGATCTATCGCGAGATGGTGGCGCTGGAGGCCGCGAGCACCTTCTCATTCCAGAGCCACCGGTGGCTGGGGGATGTTGCGCCCGACCTGCTCGACGCCGGGCTTCGTGCCCGGCTGCAGGAGGCCAAAGAGCGCGCCCAGCTACGCGTGAGCGCGGAGTCGCGGCTTCCGGACCACCTGCTGTTCGTGAAGGGCTGGCCCACGGTCATGCCCACCCCGTGCGAGGCGGCGCTGATCGCCGACGTCCGTCGTGACGTCGCGGCGGCGGTGGGGCTGCAGGTGAACCACACCGATCGCGAATCCGTCTTGCAGCGCTACCGCGACCTGATGGCGACAGCCGCGGCGAAGGCTGGCGCTCAGGCGTCGCCTTCTGAAACCCCTGAAGGAATTCCAACGTGAACCCAACGACCATGGCGCCGAAGCCCGGCGCGATACCCGAACTGCTGGTGGACATAGCGTCGGCGTCGTCGCGTGTATTCTGGCTCGTGCACAACGCGATGGCCGGAGCCCGCGCGCGGATCCAGTTGCCAACGACGGTCTTCACTCGATTCAGCGAGGCCGTGGCAGCGCGAGGCGCCTTCGATGCCACGCCGCCGCTGGTGGAGCACCCACAGGGCCTGTGCCGGCTGCAGGACACCGTGATCGTCGACGGTGTTGGCCCCGGCCGCGTGAACTGGATCCATCCAAGCGGTGACGTGCGGGTCGAGCTCGCGCGCCAACCGGGTGGCGCCGAGTACTACCCGATCGCCGCCGTCAGGCGCGCGGTCGCGACCAGGCCGCGGTTCGTCCACGAACTGGTGCCAGTGGGCCTGCGTGAGGCGAACCTCGTGGTCGAGCGCTTGCACCGGCGGCTCGGCAGGGTGCAAGGCCACAAGTTCGCCATCGGTCTGAGGCGCGTCTCGGACCAGGAACTGGACGGTGTCGCGATCGCCGCGCGACCGGTGGCGCGCCACCTAGACGACGGCCTCACGGCCGAGGTGCGCCGGGTGGCGGTCGATCCCGCCGTGGTCAACGGATGCACCAAGCTGCTGGGGGCCATCGCACGGTCCGCATCGGCGATGGGCTACCGGCGCCTGGTCACCTACACATCGGACGACGAGGATGGTGCAAGCCTCTACGCGGCGGGCTGGGATCCGATCGGACGCAGCGCCGGAGGGCACTGGGGATCGTCAAAGCGTCCGCGCGAGCCCGGACCGGAGGAAGGGCGCAAGGTCGTGTGGGTCAAGGTGCTGCGTGGCGACCGGCGCGAGCGCTGAGCTCATGTCGATGACGCCGGGTTGAAGGTCCGACTGCTCGCGCGATCCTGGTGTTCACCGGGAGAGCGCATGCAGCAGCTGATCGACCTTCGCAACGAGACGCCCGAGGCCATCGCGCTTGAAGCGATCGGTGCGTTCATGGATGCCGGGCGGCCGGCGGTCGTGCTGTTCAGCGGCGGCAAGGATTCCTCGGTTCTGCTCAACTTGGCGTTGACTGCTGCCGTCGAGCAGGTGCGTCGCGGCCGCAGGCCCCTGGTCGTCATTGCACACAGCGACGTAGGCGTCGAGAACCCGGAGATCCAGCGCCTGGTGGCCGGGGAGATCGCGAAGGCGAGCCGGCTCGCGCGCGAGCATGGGGTCACGGCGGTGGTCAGAGTCGCCAAGCCGGCGTTCTGGGACTCGTTTCCCGTTCGCGTGATCGGCGGCCGGGCGCTGCCCACGTTCCCGGACTCGCGGCGCGATTGCCAGACGGACCTGAAGCGGTTGCCGAACCAGCGCGAACTGGTCCAGATCGAGCGGGAGCTGACCGCCAAGGGTTGGCAGAAGCCCGTGCTCATGACCGGCGTGCGGCGCGACGAGTCTGTCGTCCGTGCGGCCGGGGTCCAGGGACGGGGTGAGAGGTCGGTCTCGCTCTGGACGGACAAGGAAGGACGGCTGCGGCTGACCCCCCTGCTGGACTGGGCAGTCGACGACGTCTGGCAGTACCTCGGCCTGGCCAACGCGGGCGTGATCCCGTCGTACAGCCGCTTCGAGGAGACGATGCAGACCTACCAGGCCGCCGGCGGCAGCAGTTGCGTGGTGGTGGCCGATGCCGAAATGCAGAAGCACTCGAAGCCCTGCTCGAGCCGGTTCGGGTGTTGGGTGTGCACCGCGGTCCGCGAAGACAAGTCGCTGCGGCAGATGATCGAGACGGACCGCGATCGCTACGGGTATTTGGCACCGCTTGCCGCGTTGCGCGACTTCATCGCGTACACGCAGTACGACTGGTCGCGCCGGCAGTACGTTGGACGCAGCATCGTCGAGGGCTTCATCGAGGTCGGCGCCGACACCTATTCGCCTTCGATGCTGGCCGATTTGCTGCGCTACACCCTGAGCGCACAGAAGCTCTCGGGCGTCCCGATCATCAGTGCCGCCCAGCTGATCGCGATCGATGCCCGATGGTCGCAGTACGCCATCGCCGAGCCCTTTGCCGCGCTGCGCATCTGGAAGCAGGTCGAGGAGGGCGCGATCTGGACGCCACCCGCCTTCCGTGCCCATCCCAAGACGGCCGTCCCCAAGCTGGGAAAGATCTTCGTCGGCGACTGGAACGACGACGTCACCTCCGCACTGGAGGTCACCGGGCTGCGCAACCCGGCCTGGGAGGACTTCGCTGAGACGTGTGGACCAGGGCTGCGGACGCTGGCCAGCGGCCGTGCGGTGATCGACGTGGAAGGCGAGAGCGAGATCGACGAGGAGGGCGCCTGGCTGTTCCTCGACTTCGAGCTCGATCGCATGCTTCGCGAACGGTCCGCGACCTCGGGCTACTGGACGGCAGGCTACGAGACCTACCTGTCGTTCGGATTGGTCCAGCCGGCCCGTGGCCAGTCGGCGAGGGTGGACGAGATCCTGCGCCGGTCCCAGTGGCGGCAGCGACACGGACTGCATGGCGAGCCGCCGCTGGCCACCTTGCGGGATCGCCTGTCGGTGCGGTATCCGAGCCAGGGTGACCTCTTCGAAGAACTCCTGGAGGCCGATGCCTGAAGGCGCCAGCCGGCAGGGGGAACCCGGCCCGTTGCCACTTTCCTGGGCCTACCTCCAGGGGCCGTCGAACGGGGGTGCGAAGGGTTTTCGCCCCTGCCGACTTCAGGGGGCCGACAGGGGGCACCGCAACGGGTGCATCCGCCAGGGCGCTTGAACAACGGCGGCCGTTCGGGAGACTTGTCTCAAAGGAGCAACCGCCATGGTCGAGGACAAGCTGCAGCTGGTGGACCGGCACGCGTACACGCACGAGATCCGCGACAACATGGGCGAGTGGATCTGGCTCGGCGACGAGGCGAGCATGGCGGTGATCTTCCGGAACCTGTCGGGACAGAACTTCGCCGAGCGGCCGGCGACAGCGTACGCCGACTACCTGGCGTGGATGCGCCACTTCACCGCGCTGTCCTGGCCCGGGCGCCAAGACCCGCTCGCTGCGGGCCGGACAATCGAACTCGCGACGATCAACGGTGAGTCAATCGCTCGACACACGTTCGGATCGCAGACAGCACAGGGAGGGGAAGGGTGAACACGAAGCGGCTCGTGGAAGCGTTGGTCGGCGGCCTTCCGACCGCTGCGCCGGGCCTGTTCAACCCGTGGGCGGATGTCTGCGCAGAGGACCTCGCGGCGAACGGCCCGGACGCCAAGAGAGCGCGGCTGGCGCGACACCTGGACTGCGAGGCCGAGTTCATTCTGTGCGGCGAGGCGGCCGGATGGCAGGGCATGCGCCATACCGGCCTGGCCTTCACCAGCGAACGGCATGTGGTGCAGGGGACCGTTCCTCGGCTCGAGGCTGGTACGGCACGGCTCACGACGCGAGACAAGCCGTTCACCGAGCCCTCGGCCACGTTGGTCTGGCGCTCGCTACACGCGCTGGGTATCGCGGATCGGGTGGTCATGTGGAACGCCTTGCCGATGCATCCGTTCGTGGCTGGCGCGCCGCGAACGAATCGCACCCCCACCGACAGCGAACTGGCGCACGGGCAGCGTCCTCTGCAGGCTCTGCTGGCCGCGTACCCGCGTGCCACGGTCATTGCCGTGGGAAAGAAGGCGGCCGAGCAGTTGACGCGCCTGGGCGTGACCCCGGCGGCGGCAATCCGGCATCCGGCCAACGGCGGCGCACTTGCGTTCGCGCAGGGCATGGAGGCGTGCGTGAAGGCGCATCGCGCAAGATGAGCGCAGCGAGCAGCTCTCCATCGGCGGAGAGCGACCCGGGGTATCAACGGCTCGGTGACTTGCCCAGCGGTCACGCGTTTCGCCGGCAGCCGCTCGGTTCGCTGGGCGCCCAGTGCAGGAACCGACAGTCGAAGGAATGGCGTGACGTGGTGCGTTGGCGCATCGCAAGCTGCACTTTCGACGAGCTTGGCGAGTCGTGGACAGCGACGAGCGAGTTCCGGGTTCGCGCACCCTGAGTCAGGCTAGTGTAGGGCGCCCGAAGTCATAGAACTTAATTGCACCGGCATACTCCAACTG
>OEIU01000415.1_pt1 | contig 40672 bp, 28 predicted proteins | sample 1539221 | NCBI WGS metagenome assembly OEIU01 (sample SAMN03792071, study PRJEB22550) | activated sludge metagenome | feature: wastewater treatment plant; material: activated sludge; isolation source: Wastewater treatment plant of a petroleum refinery complex | place: Argentina: Zarate | collected...
CATCTGCACCGCCCAGACCGTGGCGCCGATGGCGCCGAACAGCAGCAGGTCGATGATCAGCATCAGGCCCACGCCCTGCCACGTATAGCGGCTGTAGAGGTGGCGCTCCAGCCAGTCGTCGGGGGTGTTGTGGCCGTACTTGTCGAGCGTCTGCTGCACCTTGGCTTCGGCGCGGTAGAGCTCGCTGCCGGTGAGCAGCACGGTCTTGATGCCGCGCGTCACCGGGCTGTGCGGGTCGTCGGCCGTCTCGCACTTGGCGTGGTGCTTGCGGTGGATCGCGACCCATTCCTTGGTCACCATGCCGGTGGTCAGCCACAGCCAGAAGCGGAAGAAATGCGACGGGATTGCATGCAGTTCCAGCGCGCGATGCGCCTGCGCACGGTGCAGGAAGATCGTGACCGCGGCGATCGTGACGTGCGTGAACAGCAGCGTCAGCAGCACGATCTGCCACGTCGAGGCACCGAGCAGGCCGTGGGCCAGCAGATCCACCACGGCGTCGAACGCGGTCAAGAGTTGATTCATCGTTTGGCTTGCCTGTTGCTTCGCGGTCAGCACGGATTCAGCCCGAGTTCGGACCAACCCTGCATTTTAGATGGTCGCGCGTTCTGGCGCGATGCGCGAACCGCTTAGTGCAGCGGCGCCACTACAGGTTCCGCCGCTTCGCGTCAGCGCCGCTGCCACACCGCCGCAAAGAAGCCGTCACAGCCGTGGCGATGCGGCCACAGCCGCAGCCGGCCGTAGGCCGCGAGTTCGGCGGCACCGGCCACCTGCGCCTGCGCCAGCAGTTCCTGCACCGGCAGCGGCTGCCATGCGTCGCCATGCCGGGCCTCGAAGGCATCGGCGACGTCCTCGTTCTCGGCGCGCAACAGGCTGCAGGTGGCATAAACCAGGCGGCCACCCGGCTTCAGCAGCCGCGCAGCGCTGTCGAGGATCGCATGCTGCTTGAGCTGCAATTCCTGAACAGAGCGCGGCGATTGCCGCCATTTCAGATCGGGATTGCGCCGCAGCGTGCCCAGCCCCGAGCAAGGCGCGTCGACCAGCACGCGGTCGATCTTGCCGGCCATGCGCTTGATGCGCTCGTCGCGCTCGTGCGCCAGCTGCACCGGGTGCACGTTGCTCAGCCCGCTGCGCGCCAGCCGCGGCTTCATGGCGTCGAGCCGATGGCCGGCGGTGTCGTAGGCATACAGCCGGCCGGTGTTGCGCATCGCCGCGCCCAGCGCCAGCGTCTTGCCGCCGGCACCGGCGCAGAAGTCGACCACCATCTCGCCGCGCCTGGCGCCGGTCAGCAGCACCAGCAGCTGGCTGCCTTCGTCCTGCACCTCGAACTCGCCGCGCTGGAACGCGTCCAGCTTCTGCAGCGCCGGCTTGTGACTCACGCGCAGCCCCCACGGCGAATACGGCGTCGGCAGCGCGTCGATGCCGGCCTCGGCCAGCGCGTGCTGCACCGCCTCGCGCCTGGCCTTGACGAGGTTGACGCGCAGGTCCAGCGGCGCCGGCTGATTCAAGGCCTCGGCCAGCGGCCAGAACTCGGCTTCGGGCAACTGCTCGCGCAGCGCGCCGGCCAGCCAGTCGGGCAGGTTGTGGCGCAGCTTGTCGGGCAGCGTCGCGACATCGACGGCGCGGCAGGCGTCGAGCCAGGTGCGCTCGTGCGCTTCGAGCGCCGCCTGCAGGAAGGCCTCGGTGCCCTGCCAGCCGAGCATCGCCAGCCGCCGTTCGCCGCCGCCCTTGTCGGCCTGCGCCAGATGCTGGAACAGCAGCCGCCGGCGCAGCACCGCATACACCGTCTCGGCCAGCGTATGACGTTCGCGCTGGCCCAGCCCGCGGTGCGCGCGGAAGAAGGCCGAGACCACGCCGTCGGCCGGCGCGTCGAACTTCAGCACGCGCCGCAGCAGTTCGGTGCACAGCTCGAGCAGCGCCGCCGGATGCATCGCCCGCGCCCGCGCGCCGCTCAAAGGCCGGCCAGCCACTGCGGCTCGCCGTCGCGCTGCCGCACCACGCCGTGCTCGATGCGCAGCTTGCCCTCGACGAACCAGCGCACCGACTGCGGGTAGATGCGGTGCTCGGTGGCCAGCACCCGCGCGGCCAGCGTAGCCGCATCGTCGCCGCCGAGCACCGGCACCACCGACTGCATCACGATCGGGCCGTGGTCCAGCTCGGGCGTCACGAAATGCACGCTCGCGCCGGCCAGCTTGCAGCCGGCGTCGAGCGCGCGCTGGTGCGTGTGCAGCCCCGGGAACAGCGGCAGCAGCGACGGATGGATGTTGAGGAAGCGGCCCTCGTAGCGGCGCACGAAGCGCTCGCCGAGGATGCGCATGAAGCCGGCCAGCACCAGCAGGTCCGGCCGGTGCGCATCGACCGCTTCGGCCAGCGCGTCGTCGAAGGCCTCGCGCGTGGCGAAGGCCTTGTGGTCGACCACCGCCGTGGCGATGCCGCGCGCCGCCGCGAAGCGCAGCCCGGCGGCATCGGCGCGGTTGCTGATCACCGCCGCCACGCGCGCCGGCCAGCCTTCGGCGGCGCAGCGCTCGACGATCGCCTCCATGTTGGAGCCGCGGCCGGAGATCAGGATCACGACAGCCTTCATCGAAGGCAGTGTAACGACGGGCGCCCCTAGAATCGGCGCTCCTTTGCTGCCTTCAGCCACCATGCAACCGCGCGTTCTCTCCGGCATGCGCCCCACCGGCGCGATGCACCTGGGCCACTACCATGGCGCGCTCAAGAACTGGGTGCGGCTGCAGCACGACTACGACTGCTTCTACTTCGTCGCCGACTGGCACGCGCTGACCACGCACTACGAAGAGCGCGAGGTCATGGGCCAGTACGTCTACGAGATGGTCACCGACTGGCTGGCCGCCGGGCTGGACCCGGAGCGCTGCACCATCTTCCTGCAAAGCCGCCTGCCCGAGCATGCCGAGCTGTTCACGCTGCTGTCCATGGGCACGCCGCTGGGCTGGCTGGAGCGCGTGCCGACCTACAAGGACCAGATCGAGAAGCTGGCCGACCGGGATCTGGCGACCTACGGCTTCCTCGGCTACCCGCTGCTGCAGGCAGCCGACATCCTGATCTACAAGGCCGCCTTCGTGCCGGTGGGCGAGGATCAAGCTTCGCACGTGGAGCTCACGCGCGAGGTGGCGCGGCGCTTCAACCACCTGTACGGCCGGCCGTCCGACTTCGAACGTCAGGTGGCGACGACGCTGGCCAAGCTGAGCAAGGACGACCAGCGCTACTTCGCCAAGCAAAAGCGCGAGTTCGGCGAAACCGGCCTGGCCGAGCCGCTGGCCAAGGGCGAGGCGCTGGTGCAGCGCTCCGCCGCGGCTGTGTCGAACTGGAGCACGTCGGACACCGAACTGCTGCTGGGCCACCTGCGCGGCGCCGGCAAGACCATCCTGCCCGAGCCGCAGGCGCTGCACACCGAAGTGAGCAAGCTGCCGGGCCTGGACGGCAGCAAGATGAGCAAGAGCTACGGCAACTCGATCGCCATGCGCGAGGCGCCGGCCGAGGTCGCGCGCAAGATCCGGCGCATGCCCACCGACCCGGCGCGCGTGCACCGCAGCGACCCCGGCAACCCCGAGAAATGCCCGGTGTGGCAGTTCCACAAGGTCTACAGCGACCAGGCCACGCAGGACTGGGTGTGGCAAGGCTGCACCACTGCCGGCATCGGCTGCCTGGAATGCAAGCAGCCGGTGATCGACGCCATCCTGAAGGAGCAGCAGCCCTGGCGCGAACGCGCGGAGAAGTACCTGTCCAACCCGAAGCAGGTGCAGTGGATCGTCGAGAACGGCACCGAGCGCGCACGCACCGTGGCCAAGCAGACGATGCGCGACGTGCGCGAGGCGATGGGGTTGCTGTATTGAGAGATCGAGCACCATGGACGACAAGCCGTTGAAACCCGAAAGCCTGGCCGCGCAGGCGCTGGGCTGGATCGACGAGGCGACGCGCGCGATCGTGCCGCCGTTGCATGTGTCGTCCACCTACCTGCGCGACCCGGACAACCAGTACCGCTCGGGCCGCGTCTATGCGCGCGACCACAACCCGGCCTTCGACCAGGCCGAGGCGCTGATCGCCCGGCTGGAACAGGGTGCGCAGGCGGCGCTCTTCGCCAGCGGCATGGCCGCGGCCACGGCGGTGTTCCAGTCGCTGAGCCCCGGCGATCACGTGCTGGCGCCGCAGGTGATGTACTGGTCGCTGCGCAACTGGCTGATGAACTTCGCCACGCACTGGGGGCTGCAGGTCGAGTTGGTCGACATGAGCGACCCGGCCGCAGTACAGGCCGCGATCCGGCGCGGCAAGACACGCCTGGTGTGGGTGGAGACGCCCGCCAATCCGCTGTGGACCGTGACCGACATCGCCGCCACCGCGGCCATCGCGCACGGCGCCGGCGCGCTGCTGGCGGTGGATTCCACCGTCGCCAGCCCGGTGCTGACGCGGCCGATCGAACATGGCGCCGACATCGTCATGCACGCCGCCACCAAGTACCTGAACGGCCACAGCGACCTGATCGCCGGCGCGCTGGTCACGGCGCGCGACGACGATTTCTGGAAGCGCGTGAAGATGGTGCGCGCGCAACTCGGCGGCACGCTCGGCAGCTTCGAGGCCTGGCTGCTGTTGCGCGGCATGCGCACGCTGTTCCCGCGCGTGCGCCAGGCGTCGGCATCGGCGCAGCGCATCGCCGAGCACTTCGCGCAGCATCCGCGCGTCGAGGCCGTGCTCTACCCCGGCCTGCCCGGCGCGCCCGGCCATGCGGTGGCCGCCAGGCAGATGCACGGCGGCTTCGGCGGCATGCTGTCGCTGCGCACCAAGGGCGGTGAAAGCGCAGCCATCGCCACTGCGGCGAACGTCAAGCTGTGGAAGCGTGCCACCTCGCTGGGCGGCACCGAAAGCCTGATCGAACATCGCGCCAGCGTCGAAGGCGCGGGCACGCCCGCGCCGCCGGACCTGCTGCGGCTGAGCGTGGGCATCGAGGACTGCGGCGACCTGATCGACGATCTGGAGCAGGCGCTCAGGGCGGGCAGCTGCTAGGCGCAGTCAGCGCCGCGCCGGCCGCCGGCGGCGTGCCGGTGCGCGCCAGCTCGTCGAGCCAGGCATAGAGCAGCGGCGCGCTGCCGCACAGGAAGCTCGTGTCGGTGTGGTACAGCGCCCAGGCCTCGGGGAACATCTCGGCGGCGCCGCTGGCGGCGTACCAGGTCGGCGCGCTCTGCGGGTTCGCCGCCAGCCAGGCGTTGAACGCGGCCTCGATGCCGGCGCGGGCTTCGGTGGCGTGGCCCAGTTCGTGCAGCAAGTTCATCGTCGCCTCGGGCAGCGCACCGGCGGCGCTGCCACCGCGGAACAGCCGCGTGTTGTTGGCGTACAGCGGCGCGAAGTACAGCACCGTGGTCTCGCCGCTGGCTTCGGTGAAGGTCACGCCGTACTGCGTCGCACTGCCGGCGGCGAAGCCGCGGCGTGTGCGCGTCAGGCTCGCGGTGCGGCGGCCGAGCTTGACGCCACGCAGCCGCGACAGCTCGCTCGTGCTCAAGGTCTGCAGCGCCAGTTCGAGCATGCGCAGGTCGGTGGCGTCGAAGTCCACCGTACCGCCGGCCTGCGCCTGCGGCACGTTGTGCACCGTGCGCAGCCGCGCGGTGGTGCCGGCCGCGTCCAGCACCTCGATGCCGTAGTTGTTGGCGAACCAGTTGGCGTTGGCGACGCCGGCGGCGAGCAGCGCGTTCATCTCGGCCGCCAGCGCATCGGCCGCCAGCGTGGCATCGGCCGGCAGCGCGCCGCCCTGCGGATAGCGCGTGCTCCACCAGCTGCGAAGTTGCACCGGCGTGGCCCCGGCCCCGCTCGGGAAGCCGCGCACGCGCCGCACGTCGAGGCGGTTCAGCTCGACCCTGCCGGTGCCGCTGCCGGCCTCGCCGATGCGGCGCACCGTCACCGCGTTGCCGGCGCCGAAGACCAGCGTGTAGAGCACGCTGCGGCTGCCGCTGCCCACCGGCACGATGGCGTCGACCTCGGTGTTGCGCGCATTGCCGGCGCTGAAGTACTGGCGCACCGCCTCGCGCACCGGCACCACCTCGTCGGCCGGGATACTGGCCGGCAGCGTGATGCTGCCCAGCGCGTCGCTGGCGCGGCCCTGCAGCTTCTCGATCTCGAAGTCGATCGCCGCGCCGTGGCCGCGGTAGCCGGCCGGCGCCGACTGCTGCGCCATGACCTCGGCCTGGCCGACCAGCGTCGTCGACAGGCTGGCGATGTCGCTGCCGTTATGGCTGCCGCTGACATGGAAGGCCGAGCGGTGCGTGACGCGCGTGCCGCCGCCGCGCTGCGCCACCTCGGTGGTGGTCGTCACCAGCTGGCTGAAGCTGGCCGGCGCGCTGTTCTCGATCCAGTGGAACAGCGCCTGGTGCTCGGCCGGGTGCGCGGCGTAGTAGTCGTCCGCGGTGGTGGCGAAGCCGCGGAAGGTGAAGCTGCGCGGCATGGCCGGCGCGAAGCCCACCGGCGCCGCGGGCGCGGCGACCGGGCCCATGCCGGTGCCCGAGGCTGCGCGCATCACCTCCAGCCGCGGCTTGCCGCCGCGGCCGGCCGGCGGGTCGAAGGTGCAGCGGCACACCATCTCGGGCGTGGTCGTCGGCGCCTGCGGCGGCGCGGTGCTGCCCGGCGCCGCCGCAGGCGCGGGAATCGTGCGCGCCGCGACCGGCACCAGCATCAGCTGCCGGCTGCGCACGGTGGCCGGCGGGTTCAACGACCACAGCACCGACAACGCCGCATCCAGCAGCTCGCCCGTCAGCGCGGTGTCGGTCACCAGCTCGTAGCGGTCGATGGTGCGCTGCTCCCAATAGCTGCGCGTGCCCAGCGTCGCGATCTGCGCGCGGCCCGAGGGCTGATCCGCCGTGGCCGGCCGGTCCAGGTCAATGCCGCGCGTCTCGTAGGGCTCGCGCCAGATGGTCTGCGGGTCGTCGTGCAGCGCGTGCGCGAGCTCGTGCGCCAGCGTCGTGCTCGGCAGCGCTGGACGATCGGCGCCGAGCACGATGCGCCGCCGGTGCGTGAACGCATGTGCGCTCGAGCCCGCCGCCTCGCGCTGCGCGGCGGCGCCGGTGTGCAGCGTGATGCCGCCGAGCGAGCGCCCGAAGCGCGGCTCGTAGAAGGCGCGCAGCGCGGCCGGCAACGAAGCCTCCCCCGCCGGCGGCTGCGCGGGCGACGCCGCGGGCTGCGGCGCATCCGCCATCACGCGCTGCGCCAGACGCTCGGCGCGCGACTCCTCGGGCGCGTCGGCCGGGGCCAGCGGCGCCGTACAGCGCGGGCAGCCGCCGCCGCAGGCGCAGGCACGCGGCGGCATGGCCGCGGCGGGCGCCGGCATCGCTCGCCGAGGCGTTGCGGACACGCCGGCACGCCGCGCGGGCAGAGCGAATTCGCGTCTCATCGGCGCGTGCCCCCTGCCGGCTGCAGGCGCCATGGCGCCAGATGCCAGCGCCGGCCGGCGCCCAACAGCAGCTGCGTGGCGTCGCAGGCCAGCGCGGCGATGCCGGGCGGCCCGCCGGTCAGCGGGCGCGGCGCATGGCCAGGTTGCAGCGTGCAGCCCTGCAGCGTGCCGGCGGCATCCACCGCGAACAGCGCTTGGCCGTCGGGCGTCAGCGTCGCGTCGATCCAGTGGCCACGGCAATCCAGGATCCGCTCGGCCTCGGGTAGCGCCCAGACCGCCAGACCCAAGGGATCGGCGATCAGCAACCGCGTCTCGCCGGCGCTGGATTCGATGCGCAGCGCTGGCAGCGCAGGGCCAGTGCCCAGCGCGGCGGCCGGGCTGCCGTCGCGACCCCAGCGCTGCGGCTGCCGGCTGCCCAGCACGATGCCGGAGCGGCCGAGCCACGCCGCCTGCGGCGCCAGGTCGGTGGAGCGCCACAGCGTCCGCGCCGCGCCGCTGGCGGTGTCGAGCAGCACGAAGCGCGCGCCCGCGTCGCGGCCGCCGGCGATGCAGCAGCCCAGCGCCTGCGCGTCCGGCGACCAAGCCCAGGCGGTGGCGTACTCGGTGCCCAGCGGCGTCGTGGCCTCGAACAGCGCCTCGGCGCCGCGGGCCGGCAGCCAGCGGCCGTCGGCCAGATCGAGCATGCCGTCGCCCCACAGCACCCGCTCGCCAGCGATGCGCGGCCACCCGGCGATGCGGCGCGCCGCGGCGTGGCTGGCGATCTCGCGTCCGTCGCGCCAGGCCACCAGGTGCGTGGGGCTGGCGGCGGCCAACGTCGCGCCATCGATCGCCAGCGCCTGCCCGCCGCCGGCCGGCAGCGCGTGCCAGGGTCCCAGCTGCAATTCGCTCATGGCGGCGTGATCTGCGTGCGGTAGACGAAGCCGAGGCGCCCGTTCTTCTCGATGCCGGCCCAGTCGTGCGTGAAGCCGAGCACGCGCACGGTGTCGCCGCGGCGCAGCGCGTCGATGACGCGGCCGTGCATGCCCGGCGCACGCCGCACGTTCAGCGCATACGGCAGCACCGTGGCCTCGTAGACCCGCTGTTCGATCAGCACGTCGTTGGTGGCGTCGCCGGTCACCTCGGCGTTGGCGCTGGGCAGCGACACTCCGCCACCCCCGCCACCGATCGGCGGCGTCACCGTGGTGGGCGTCAGCGGGATGCCGAGCGCGCGCAGCAGGCTGGTGTCGCTCATGCCGCCCAGCTCGGCGCGCAGCGCCGCGCTCAGCGTCGGTGCGCCGGCGCCGGTCGTGACCTGGCTCGTCAGGAAGGCCAGCACGTCCGGCTGCGCCGGCTGGCGCCGCAGCCACGCCAGCGCCAGCCGCAGCCGCCCCGAGCCGGCCGCGGCGCCGGCCGGGAACAGCGTGGGCGCGCTCGCGGCGATCGCCGCGGTGTCCAGGTGCGGCGCGAGGATCGCCGCGCTCAGGCCGGCATCGGCGTCGACGAAGGCCAGCAACTGCGCCTCGCGCGCCGTGCCGGCGTTGATCCACGCCTGCTCGACGATGAAGCGCATCAGCTTCGCCTCCTGGTCGGGCGGCGCGCCGAAGATCGCCGTGCCCGACAGGCCGGTGTAGATCAGGCCGGCCAGCGCCGGGTGCACGTTGACGCGGGCGGCGAAGCTGGCCACGCTGACGCCGTAGTCGCGCCAGCGCGCCAGGAAGGGCGTGCCGGTCAGGTGCGACAGCACCTGCAGCCGCTGGACGTCGACCGGGCCGCCGGCCGGCACGCCGTCCAGCGCCACGCCGACCATCACCCGCGTCACCATGTCGTACCAGTCGCCGGCGCGCGGCGCCAGCGCCAGGCGGCTGCGCAGGATCGCCGCCACCTCGACGGCGGTGCGCGTGCCGGCGACCTCGATCGCCGCGTTCAGCACGCCTTCGGGTTCCAGTCCGCCGGCCGCGTAGGCCGCGGCGTTGCCGAAGGCAGCCGGGTCGGCGGGGAAATCGACCGTCAGGTTGCCGTCGGCATCGCGCAGGCTGCGCGCCGAGCCCAGCCCGAGCGACGCGCGCGACGCGGTGACGAAGTTCGCCGGCAGCCCCAGCGCCGCGCCCTGCGTGGCGACCACGCTGGCCAGGTTCGGGTGCGCGGCGATGAAGGTGGCGATGTCGCCCTGCGCGGTGCCGGTGGGCACCGGGTTCGAGGCCACCAGGCAGCCGGCGAACACCAACCGCGCGGTGGCCGGGTCCAGGCTGCGCAGCAGCGTGTCCAGCAGCGCCTGCGTGGCAGGCGTGGGCACGCCGGAAGCGTCGATCAGCAGGCTCTCGCTCGGGTAGCGCACCTCGCCTTCGTGGATGAAGGGCGCGCCGCTGCCCGCCATCTGCACGCTGCGCGGCGAGCCGTGGCCGGCGATCATCACCTGCTCCAGCCGCGGCCGGCCGCCGGCGTCGCGCTGGCCATAGTCGCGCGCGATGTCGGCCACCTGCGTGGTCATCGAAGCCAGCGAGTCGCCGCCCTCCAGCACCAGCACCAGCCGCTCGTCGTAGAACAGGCCGGCCAGCCCGGGCGGCGCGGCCTGCAGCACCAGGTCCTCGAACAGGTGCGCGCTGTGCTGGAAGGCCGCCGAGTCGTGCCCGGTGTGCAGCACCAGCTGCACCGGCCGGCTGCGGCTGAAGTCGGCATAGTTGGCGACCAGCCGCGTCAACATCACGCGGCTGAAGCGGTGCAGGTTGCGGATGCGCCCGCGCAGCGTGGCGAAGGGCGCGATGCCGCCCGGGCCCGCCAGCAGGTCGAGCACGCGCTGGAACTCCGGCCCGCGCGCCGGCGCCGGCGTGGCAGCGATGCGCATCTGAAGATGCGGCTCGAACAGCGTCCAGTAGGCGCTGATCGCGGCCAGCCGGCCGCCGGCATCGATCTCGTCGAGCTGGATCTCCGACACCGTGATCTCCAGCACCTCGGGCGTCATGTCGTGCAGCGATTCCAGCCCGATCAGCGTGTGGCCCATCGACGCGCGCCGCGCCACGGTGTAGGCACCGGGCGTGTTGACGCGGATCGTGTGCTGCGTCGGGTCGCAGGCGCGGCCGAAGGCTTCGAGCCCGGTCCAGTCGGCCGCGCTCAGGCCCACCAGGTCCTTCAGCTTCAGGTCGCCGATGCCGGCGGCAACGTGCGCGCCGAGCAGCAGCTTCAGCATCAGCTCCCACAGCAGCGTGCGGTCGGCCGCGCTCAGGCTGGGCTCGGCGAACCAGTCGGCCTGCTCTCGCGTGCAGCTGTCGAAGGTGTTGACGTCGATGCCGGTGTTCGCCGGCGTGCCGTCGCCGAACAGGTCGGTGCGCGTGCGCCGCGCCACCGGCGCCGGCGCCACCGGGTGGCGGTGAAGGCGACCGGGCGTGGGCTGCCGCGACGTGACGTGCGCCAGTTCGTGCGCCAGCAACTGCCGCCCTGCTCCGCTGCGCGGCGCATGCAGGCCGGCGCGAAAGCCGATGTGCGGGCCGTCGGAGAAGGCCAGCGCGCCGATCTGCCGCGCCAGGCGGTCGGCGGCGGCGCCGCGGTGGATGCGCACCGCCGACAGGTCGGTGCCGAAGCGCGGCTCGAAGAAGACCCGGCTGTCGCGATCGAGCGGCTCGCCCGGCCCGGGCAGCAAGGCCGGCGGCCGGTCCGCGGGCCGCGGCGTGGCGTTCACGCTGCCGCCGGCGCCGATGCGCATCGCCACCGCGTCGGCGCGGCGCTCCTCGGCCGCGTCGTCGTGCCGGCCCGGCTGCGAAGCTGCGGCGCAGCGTGGGCAGCCGCCGCCGCAGGCGCAGGCCCAGCCGCCAGGCATTGCGGCCGGCAGCAGCGGCGCCGCGATCTGCGGCTGCGGCGTCGTGCCCGCGGGCCGTGTCGCCTTGGGCTTGGCGGCGGGTGCGGCCTGCGCCGAGCGGGTCGGGCTGCCCATGGCCGGGCTCTTCAGGGCCAGTCGAAAGACAGCGACGGCAGCGGAATCACCGTCGTGCTCGCCCCGGTCATGCCCTGGAAGGCGCGGTCGGAGATCTCGATCGGCGTCGCGAAATCGCGGTTCAGCCGGGCGCCGATGTCGGCGGCGGTCAAGGCACTGGCGATGTCGCGGCGCCAGGTGTTCGGGATCAGCCCGCGCACGAAGCGCGGCGCCATGCCGCGCAGGTCCGGCAGGCCGCGGGCGATCGCCTCGTTGCGCCGGTACAGCGCCATCGCCGCGTCGCTGTCGCCGGCGCCGGCCGGCGCACCGCGCGCGCTGAAGGCACCGTAGATCGCGCCGGCATCGGGCTGGAGGTAGAACGGGTCGGGCGGCAGCGGCGCGAACAGTTGCGGCGCCAGCGTGAGCTGCGGCAGCAGCGGCTGGAACGGCGGGAACGACGCGGTGCCCGGATCGGCACTCCAGTCGTCCGCCGCCGGCAGCGGCGGCGCGCCGCGCAGCAGCACGCCGCCGAGCCACCAGCGCAGGTAGTGGCGCAGCGCCGAGCGCTCGCTGTCGGCGTCGGGCGCTGCAGTCTCGGGGCCGTCGGCCTGCGGCCGTGGCGCGCTGGCGCCGCGCACGCTGACCCGCTTGCCGGCGGCGACGGCCGCGCCCAGCGAACGCGCCTCGGCCTCGGCCGCACGCGGAGCGGTCGCGGCGGCACCGGCGCGGCCAGCGCGCTGCTGCAGCACATGCACCAGCTCGTGCGCCAGGCGCGCCGCGCCGCCGCCGCCGTGCGGCGCGAAGCGGCCGGGGGCGAAGAAGACGTGTTCGCCCAGCGTCAGCGCACGCGCGCCGTGGGCCGCAGTCAGGTGTGCCGCTTCGGCATCGGTGTGCACGCGCACCGATGCCAGGCCGGCACCGAGTTGCGATTCCAGGCCGCGGCGCAACGCGCCGTCCAGTGCCCTGCCGCCACAGCGCGGGCAGCCGCCGCCGCAGGGACAGACGGCGCGGCCCGGCGGCTGCGCCGCTCGTGCCGGCGCAGCGGTGCCGGTGGCTGCGGGCCGGCGACCGCTGCGCGGAAGGACGAGGCGTTCGCGGCTGAACATGATCAATGCACCGGAATCAGCAGCACCCGGCCGGCCGGCAGGGCCGGCCAGTCGCTGCTGGCAGGGTCCAGCGTCACATCGGGATTGGCCTCGGCGAGGGCGTTCTCGGACACGCCATTCTGCGCCGCGATCAGCGCGCGCGTCGCGCCGCTGACCACGCGGTGCTCGCGGCAGCCGGCCAGCACCGCCGTCGCGGGCAACGGCGCGGCGATGCCGGGGTTGTCGCGCCCGATGCTCGCGCGCGGCACGCCGCTGCGCCGCGCCAGCCCGTTCAGGTCGGCGATGCCGGCCGGGATGCGCAGCGCCCGCGCCGCGCCCGGCGCCGCCAGGCCGGCCAGCGGCGCGCCGGCGGGGTCGAGGCCGAGGTATTCGACGTGGCCCTGGAAGTACGCGGCGCGCACCGCCTGCTCGCCGACGCCGGCATGGGCGCTGCCGCCCGGCGGCGTGCCGCCGTCGCGGATGCGTTCGGCCTGCGCGCGATGATCGAGGTACTGCGCCGGCGTGACGCGGTTGGCCAGCAGCGCGGCGTCGGGCGCGGCCGGCGAGGCGCGGCCTTCGACCGTGCGGCGCAAGGCTTCGCGCCGCCCCGCGCGCAGCGCGGGCATCACATCGGTGTTCAGCGTGGCGATCGTGAACATCTCGGTGAAGCCCTCCTTCATCGTGCCGCGACCGCGGTCGGCGGCCTCGAAAGCCGGGTGCGTGCGCAGGTGCAGGCTTTCGTGCACGGAGGTGGCGAAGATCGTCCAGCGCTGCACCAGCTCGCTGCGCACCGGGGTCTTGCCGGGATCGAAGCGCGACTGCACGGTGAAGCCGGGCCGGCCGCCCGCCTGAGCGGCCTCGCTCCAGTCGGCCATGCGGTAGTCGATCATGCGCCGCCGGTTGTTCGGCGCCAGCGTCCGGGCATTGGCGTAGGCATGCGCCACCGGCCAGCGGAACGCATCGCCCGGATCGTCGCCCGACGAATAGTGGTGCGCCGCCAGGACCTGGGTGGCGAAACGGCGCGAGCCGGGCGCGCCGGCGGCGCCGGGAACGTCGTTCTCGAACAGCCACCAGCCGACGTCGGGCGCCAGGTCGGCGTCGCCGGTGACGGCGCTGCGGTCGGCCTCGCTGGCGGCGTCGAACAGGTTCTGGCCGGCGCCGGAGCCCTGCAGCGGCCCGCGCTGGGCCAGCTGCACCGGCGCCGCCGCGGCGGCGTTCATGGCGACGGCGTAACGCGCCTCCAGCACGTCGCGCGCCTGGTCGGCAATGTCGATCGCGCCGGTCGGCGCCGGCGCGCCGCCGCCCGGGTTGGCCGGCGTCGCGAACGGCACCTGCGGCAGCGCCAGGCGCGCGGTGGTGCTGGGCAGCTTGGACTTCAGGTAGGCGTCGAAGGCGGCGAACAGCTCGCGCTGCATGGTCGCGCGCGACGCCGCTTCGGTCGGCGAGCCGGCACGGCCGTCCCACGGGATCGGCGCCGGCGGCGGCGGCTGCGGTGGCGCCGCTTGTCCAGGCTGTGGCGGCGGCTGTGGTGCCACCGGCGGCGGCCGGCTGCCCGGGTCCAGCTCGAAGCCGATCTCGCGCGCCAGGTGGCTGTCGGGCTCGGCGGCGACGGCACCGTCGGGCGACACCCGCTGGTCGGGGCCCTGCGCCGTCGGCAGCGGCACGAGCAGCGTGGCGCGGCGGTTGGTGGCCAGCGCGTCGCCGGCGGCATCACTCTCGCCGTGCACCAGCGACTGCAGCTGGGCGGCGGGCACGCCGGGCGAGCCGTCGGAGGGCGCTTCGAGCGCGGCCTTCACCGCGGCGGCGCGGCGGCAGGACAAGCCCCAGTTGTAGGCGCAATCGCCCTCCGCACTGGCATAGCCGTCGATGCGCAGCAGCGTCACACCGCCGTTGCGGTGCCAGGCGGCGGCCACGCCGTCGAGGAAGCCGATGTCGGCGGCGTCCAGCGCCGCCGCATCGCGGCCGAAGCGGAACTCGCGGTTGACGCGCGGCGGTTCGTCGGCACCCGGCGTGCAGTCCATCGCCGCGGGCGGCGCGCAGGGCTGCGGCGGCGGCGACGAACGGCGCTGCACCACGCCCTGCCCCGGGGCCGCGGTGGCCCCTGCCGGACGGACGGCTGCCGCGTGCTGCGGCCAGGCGGCGAAGGCCTGCCAGGCCTGCGGCGCTGCCGCGTCGGCCTCGGCCTCGAGCGCCGGATCGTCGTTCAGCGCGCGCCCCGCCACGCGCGCATTGACCGGCACGCGACCGCGCCGCTGCTGCAGCACGTGCACGATCTCGTGACCGATCAGCTCGCGCCCCACCTGGCTGTGCGGCGCCCAGTGGCCGGGCGCCACGTCGATCTGCTCGCCCTGGGTGAAGGCCGTCGCGCCCAGATCGCGCGCCCGCGGCGAGTCCGGATGCACGCTCAGGCCCGCCAGCGGCTCGCGGCAACGCGGGCAACCGCCACCGCAAGCACAGGCGCCAGGCGGCGCCGCGGACGCCGGCGCGCGGGCAGCGCCCGCGCCCTCGGCCGTCGCACGCGCCGCGGGGGGGCGCGCGGCCGGCGCGGCACGACGGGCGCTGGTGCTGCTCATGGCCGATGGCGGTGCGTCAGCCCTTCCTGCGCGGCGTCTTCGCTGCCGCCCGTTTGGCGGGCGCAGCCGCCGGCGTGCGTTCGCCGGTGCCGGCCGTGCCGCCACCCGGAGTGGGCGAGGGCGGCGGCGCGCCCGCCAGCAGCTGTTTGGCCATCGCTTGCAGGCGCGCCGCGGCGCCGCGGTCACCGACGATCTCGGCCAGCTTGGCGGCCGGCGCCTCGAGCACCCCTTCGACATCGACGATGCCGCCGGCCATCAGCCGCTTGCGCAGCTCGTCATCGATGTCCAGCCGCGTCAACGGGGTGCGCACGCGCGGCGGTTCGGGAGCCGGGGTCGGAACAGGCGCAGGCGCAGGCACCGGCGATGGGCTCGGCGCCGGCGGCGTTCCCGCCGGCGGCCGGGTGCCGAAGATCACCGTGCCGGTGCTCACCACCGACAGCGGCACCGTGCGCACCGGCAGCGTCAGCGTGAACTGCAGGTTCGCGCCGGCGCTCAGCTCCACCGCGTCCTGGCTGCGCAGCACTTCCTTGCCGGCGCTGTCGACGACCCGCGGCAGCAGCTTGCCGAGCTTGGCCAGGCGCGCGCTCTCGTTGGCGTCGAAGCTTGCGCCGAAGTTGCCGTTGGCATCGCTGCGGCCCAGGCTCGCGGCCACCGCGCCGGTCGCGCTCAGCAGTTCGACCGTGAACCCACCCTGCCCCTGCCCCTTGGTGTTGACGACGCGCCCGCCGACGGCCGAGCCGGCGTCGGGGACGGTCTGCAGCGGCGCCGCGTTGGCTTCGGCGCTGGTCGCGACCAGCCGCTGCGCTGCCACGCCGGCCTCGGCCTGCGCGGCCAGCGCCTGCGTCTTCGGGTGCTGCGCGCCGAGCTTGGCCGACAGCCGCAGCGCCTCCTCCTGATAGGCGCGCGTCACCGCCACCTGCGTGGTGTTGACCTGCGTCAGCGCGCTGCTGGCGTAGGCCCGCGACAGCGTGTTCACCTCGGCGCTGCTGAAGTCGTTCTCGCCGATCGTGCCGCCGAGTTGCGCCGCATGTGCGGACAAGGCCGGTGCCGCGAAGCGGCCGACGTTCGTCTGCACGCCGTCGGCGTTGGCGCAGAAGCTGTTGTCGAAGACCTGGTTCGGCACGTTCACCGTGCGCGGCAGGTGCGTGCTGCTGGGCAACGGGAAGGCGAAGATGCAGTGGTCGGCCTGGTTGTGGCTGCTGATGTTGGCGCGCAGCGCCAGCGACAGCATCGACAGCGTGCGCGTCGCGTCCTCGCGCAGGCGCCCGCCGGTGGCGCGCAGCGTGTCGGCGACGATCAGCGTGTTGCACAGGAACGGGTCGCCGCGATAGACGGCACTGGTGTTGCTGGCGTAGCCGAAGTCATCGAAGGACAGCAGCGCCTGGCTGACCAGCGAACGGTTGAGCGCGTCCAGGCGCACGTAGTTGTCGCCGTAGATCGTCTCGCCGCCGGGCAGCGCGGCCTCGGCCAGCGCGGCGAAGCGGCCGGCGGCGTTGTCGATGCGGCCGCCGAAGCGGCGCGCGATCAGGCGGTGCATGCCGCCGAAGTTGCCGACCAGCACGCCGCCGAAAGCAGCGTCGAGGAAGCCGAAGCGGCCGGTGAATTCGCTGCTGAAATGGTTGTTGGCGATCGACACCGGACCGAAGGCGAACGCGGTCAACGCCCGGCCGGCCGGCTGGTCGACGCGGTTGTCGTGCACGCGCAAGGCGGGCTTGCGGCCGGTGGAGGCCGACAGCCGTGCCGTCAGCGCGCCGGCGAAGCGCACGTAGATGCCGCCGCGCAGCCCGGCGCGCCGGTTCTCCTCGTAGCCGGCGGTGATCGCGCCGTTGGCCGCGAGCGTGTTGTCGGTCAGCTCCACGTCGTTGCCGTAGCCGACGAACACGCCGCAGGCCGGGTTGATGGCTGTGAGGCCGTTGTCGTTGACGTGGTTGCCGCAGATGCGCGCCGCTTCGACCACGGCCAGCGAGATGCCGCCGCGGCCGACCTGCTGCGCCTGCTGCAGCATCGTTTCGGTGAAGGGGTTGCGCAGGTTGTGGTGCAGCCGGTTGTTCAGGATCACCAGGTCGCGCACCGGGTGCGTGGCGCGCAGCAGCGGCGTCAGCGCGAAGTTCAGCAGCGCGGTGTCGATGAAGGCGAGCAGCGTCGCCTTGGCGTCGTTGTTCACCACCGCCGTCGTCGCGCCGGCGAGCCGCGCGCCGGCGCGCAGCGCGAAGCCGACGCCCGACAGCCCCATCATCGACACGTCGTTGGCCTCGATCGTGATCTCGTGCAGGAAGGCCTCGGCACGGCCGGCTGCGGCGGCCCGCGGCGCGACCGTGATCGCGTTCACCAGCACGCCCTGGTCGCGCGTCTCGGCGACACGCACGATGCGCCACTGCGGCGACACGTCGAGCAGGTAGCGCCCGGGCGCGGTCTTGATGCTCGCCAGGCCTTCGCCATCGCTGCGGTCGCTGGCGGTGGCGGCGTCGGCACTCGAGGCTTCGAGGTAGACGTCGACGTCCGCCCGCGCCGCGCCGGCTTCGTCCAGCACCAGCGCGAGGAACTGCCCGTTGGCATCGACCACCACCGCGACCGGCTGTTCGCCGGCGGCCGCATTGGTGGACGAGCGCGACGCCGCCGCGACGGTCAGCACCGGCGGCGGCGGCGGTTCGGGCGCGGTCGGCGGCGGGTCGAGGTCGCCGCCGAGCGTGATGCCGTTGCCGGCACCGCCGATGATCCTGTTCTCCAGCAGGCGCACGCGTTCGCAGCCGGCGCGCAGGTGGATGCCGCCGATCGCGCGGTACGGCTGCTGCGGCAGCAACAGCGCCAGCGCCAAGCCCCAGACGCGGGTCGCGTAGGCCAGCACCAGCTGCGGGAAGCGGTAGATGATTTCCGGCCGCGCGCAGGGGTCGGCCGGGTCGCGCGTCGGGTCGTCGTCGGGAACGCCGGGTTCGTCGGGCGTGGTGTCGATGAAGGGCAGCAGCACCAGCGTGTTGCGCTCGACCAAGCTGTCGTCGGCGGCCAGCGAGATCGTCGTCAGCCCGGCGGCGGTGTCGAGCAGGTGCAGCCGGTTGTTGGCGATCTGCAATTCGGCCGCGTCGCCGGCGCGGATGCAGTGCACGCGGCCGATCATGCGGTTGTCGTGCACCCTCAGGTCGCGGCTGCCCTGGATCAGCAGGTCGATGCCGTCGTAAGTCAGCAGGTCCAGGTCGTGGACGCGGATGCCGGCGCAATCGACGAAGTGCAGGATCGGCAGCGTGCGCGTCTCGGTGCGCGGCAGCAGCAGCGAGCGCCGCGGGCAGCCGTGGATCGTGACGCTGCGCCGGCCTTCCAGCCGCAGGTTCGCGCGGTGCAGCCCGGGCAGCAGGCACAGCTCGCCGCCGGCGGCCGGCAGGTGCGCGGCCGCCTGCTCGAGCGAGTTGAAGTCGCCGAAGCTGGACACGCCGTCGCCGACCAGGAAGGTGCAGCACAGCTTCTGGTTGGTCAGCGGGCGGAAGCGCTTGCGGCAGTCCTCGATCGTGCCGCTGATGCGCGTGTCCAGGCGGCCGCTCCAGTTGAGCTCGGCCAGCGGCACGCGGTGGTAGACGATGCCCACCGGCGGCGCGGTGTCGACCAGCACCGGCGGGTTGGCGATCTCGCCGGCGCGCAAGGGGAAGGTCCAATAATCGCCCGGCCGGTAGTTGCCGTTGGCCGGCGGGTCGAACACCAGGCGGATGCCGTCGCGCAGCTCGACCGGATCGAGCGCATTGGTGAACGAGGCGATGTCCTCGATGCCGTTCCACAGCCGGAAGAACACCGGATCGGTGGTCGAGGGGATCGCGCCGAACAGCGGCGGCTGCGTCAGGTCGAGGTCGTTCTCGGCGTTCAGCGTCGCCAGCGCGCCGTAGACCACGTTCCAGCTGCCGGCCAGCTCGTCGTACCGCAGCGCCTCCAGGTAGAACTCGCTCAGGTTCGAATGCACGATCGCGGCGCGGCCGGCGTCGATCGTCACCCGCGGCGGCGCCACGGCGGCGTCGAAGCGCCCGCGCCCGCACAACCCGCCGTTGAACTGCGACCACTTGAAGCGCGCCGAGGCACCGCCGGTCGCGGCGATCTCGATGCGGTACAGGTGGTGCTCGAAGCCGGTGTAGCCGCCGCCGCCGACCACCGGGCAGTCGCCGGCGATCGCCACCGCCGGCGCCAGCGACGCCGTCAGCCGCCCCTTGGCGCCCAGGTCGTCGCGCAGCCTGGGGCCGATGTTCGTGCAGTCCTCGCCATCGGCCAGGCGCAGCAGGCGGAAGCGGAAGTTGACGAAGGCGCGTTCGCTGGTGTCGGGCCCGCCGAGCGCGGGCTCGATCAGCCGCTGCGGGTACTGGAAGCCGTGCAGCGCTTCTTCCGACACTTCGAGGATGACCGCGTCGCGCACGCCGTCGCCCAGCGTCGCCGGCGTCGGCTGCGGGGTGGCGATCGGCGGGCCCAGGTAGGTGGCCTCGCGCTCGACCGCGAGCGCCGGCGCCGCCGCGGCGCCGGCCAGCCGCGCGAGGATGCCGTCGACCCAGGCGCGGCCCGGATGCACCATCACGTGCACCGCGCCGCCGGCGGCGAACGCGGCCTCGACCGCGAAGCCCTCGGGCTCCTGCGCCGGCACCGCGCAGACGCCGGCGCCGACGATGTCGCGCCCGGCCTGGCCGTTCCAAGCCAGCTCGAGCAACTCGCCCTCGCTCAGGTCGGTGTCGGTGCTGACGCGGCCCTGCTGGTGCAGCACGCCGCTGAGGTTGCGCAGCACGCCCAGCGCGGCCGCAGCCACGCCGCGCTCGTGCTCGTGCGGGTCGAAGTGCAGGTTGGAGAAGTCGCCTTGCATGGCTGTCCCCTATGTCACCGCTATGGTCAAGGGCCGCGTACCCACCGGCATGAACTCGGCCAGCCGCAGGTTCAGGTTGGCCCACTTGTGCGCATCGAGCAGGAAGCCGAACGCGCCCATCGCATCGTCGCCGGGGCCGAGCGTGCGGATGCGCCGGTCGGCGTGGTTCGCGAGCTGGGCATAGCCCGGCGCGTCGAAGCGCTCGGAGACGAAGGCCTGGCGCGCGTCGGGCGCATGCACGCAGAAGTGGTTCGGCGGCAGCCGGTTCGCGCCCGGCGCGAAGCTCGAATGCTTGATGCAGCCGTGCTGGTCGTCGAGCACCGCGAAGGGCTGCGTGAAGATGCCGCCCGAGCCGCCGACCTCGCTGACGCGCACGCCGCCGAACACGGTCAGGCCGTGGAAGTCCAGCGGCGCGCCGCAGGCATCGGCCGGGTCGGTGGCGGCGCCGATCGCCAGCGGCGCCGCGGCCGGATCGTCGACGCCCTGCCCGGCATCGACGATGCAGTCCTGCAGGTCGAGCCGGTAACGCTCGTCCACCGCCAGCGAACCGGTGATCGAGCGCTGCAGCACGATGTCCGGCGTCGGCACGAAGGCCGCCTCGTCCGCCGGCACGCTGAAGCCGTAGCCGTTGGCCAGCCGCAGCGCCGGCTGCAGCGGCGCGCGCGTGCCGTCGCGGCGGGTTTCACCGCCGGGCGCGAGCGTGCAGCCGACGATCTCCAGCCGCGTCAGCGCGGCACGCTCGATCAACGCCGCGCCGGCGGGGAAGCTCGCCGGGTCGGGCGCCAGGTACAGGCCTTCGAGCCGCACGACCGGCGTCGCCACGTTGGCATCGGCCGCGTTCACCGGGCGGAAGTTCAGCGGTCGCGCGAGCAGCACGATCGGCCGCTGGCCGTCGGCGGCGCGGATCGTCAGCGACTGCGCCAGGCGCAGCGAGTTGCCGCCGTCGATCCCCGTGCCCGGCACCGCGGCCAGGTCGATGCGGTGCACCAGGCTGTCGTCGATCTGGATCACCACCGGCTGCGCCGCGATGTCCAGATCGGCCAGCCGGCTCTGCAGCGAATCGCCGCCGGGCAGTGCGCTCGCGCGGCGCAGCGTGCCGGCGAGCGGGCCGAAACTGCGCGACACCGGATGCGCGCCCACCGGCCCGGCCGCGCCGTAGGTGAAGCTGGCGTAGATGCGCGGCGTGGTGCCGGCCGCATCGACCAGCGCGTCGCGCTGCGCCTGGTTGGCGACGCCGAACAGCACGCGCCCGATATCGGGGTCGATCACCAGCTCGCCGTCGCGCAGCGGCCGGCGCAGCCCGCTCTCCCAGGCGCAGAGGTTGTCGCCGCGGAACACCCAGTTCGTGGTCGCGAACACCGGCTGCTCCGACTGCGGCAGGAAGAAGTGCAGTCCGACATCGCCCAGGTCGAAGCCGCTCGGCGGCACCGGCGCGTCGTCGAAGAAGCCGATCGCGACGTAGGCCTCGGGATGGCCGGCTTCGGTGCCGCTGGTCAGGCGCGCGTCGAGCATCGGACCGGGCACCGCGTCGGCCTCGGTCAGCGGCGAGACCACGCCGCCCGAGCTGTCGGGCCGCAGGAAGCCGGGGCGGCTGGTGTTGAACAACACCACCGGCAGGTCCAGCGGATGCAGGTCGAAGCGCAGCGCGAAGCGCGCCAGCCCCGCCGGCTGCGGCCCGAGGTCGGTGGCGCCGTGCGCCAGCGGCTGGATCAGCCGCAGCCGGTAGGCCGCCAGCCGCCACAGGAACACCGCCAGGTTCGGCAGGTTGATGCGGCGCGCGTGCGCGTGGTGCTCGCGCGCGTCGCCGGGCTTGAGGTCGGCGGTGTAGGCGAAGGGGTCGAAGGGCGTGCCGAGCAGCGCCAGCGCCGCCGGGTCGCGGATCGGCGCGGTGCCGCCGCGCGGCGTCAGGCCATGGCCGAGCGCGAGCAGCCGCGCGTCGCCGTAGGGCGGCGCGCCGCCGGCGTCCGGCCTCTGGTGGTTCAGCTGCTGCGCCCACGCCAGGTTCTCGCGCAGCTCGACCGCGCGGCAGGCCCAGCCGCTCAGGTTGAGCGCCAGCCGCTCGACCGCGCCCAGCGTGCCCTTGCGCCGGCGCAGCGCGATCGTGTCGGCGGCGTCGGCGCGCAGCGTGCGCGGCTCGCCCTTCAGGTGCGTGGTGCCCAGCAGGTCGGCCAGATAGGGGATGACCCAGTCGTCGCAGGTGTCGATGAACAGGTCGTCATAGAGCTGCGCGATGTGCTCGTGCAGCGCGCCGAACGCGTGCTCGACCGCCGCCAGGTAGGCGCGCAGCTGGTCCGGCGGCGACTGCTCGGCGTCGCGGACGCGGTAGATCTCGGGCAGGCGATCGAACAGCGGCACGGTGGTCGTCATGCGCACTCTCCCGCGCCGGGCTCGGCGGCTTCGGTCAGCGTCAAGTGGCGCGCGGCCAGCTGCAGCAGCTCGCGCGGCGCGCAGGACAGCGTCGCCAGGCGGACGCGCGGCGCCGCCGGCAGCGGCAGCGTTGCCGGGTCGCGCACGCCGCCGCCGAAGCGGCCGAGCGCGACCACCTTGCACCACAGCACGCCGGCGGCGTTCTGCAGCAGGCCTTCGATGCGGCTCGCGTACTCGCGCGCGCCGAGCCGGCGCGCGTGCAGGCCGAACAGGCCACGGCGCGCGTTCGCCTCGTCGCCGGCCAGGCCGAGCGCGGCGCGCAGCGCGGCGTCCACCGCGTCGAAGCTGAACGCCGGGTCGCGCGCGTAGGTGAGCTCGCAGAACACGTAGCGCAGCAGCGCCTGCTGCACGATCACCGGGTGCCGGTTCGGCCCGCGGCAGCGCTGCGCATGCGCGACCGCCTCGCGCACCGCCGCGAACTCGGCCTCGCGGCCGGCTTCCAGCAGCACGCGCAACAGCACCGCGGGCACGCCTTCGTGCAGGTCCCAGGCGGCGCTGGCGGTCACCACGCCGGGGATCGCCAGGGTCTCGGTCTCGTGGTCGCGCAGGCTGACGATGCGGCCCAGACTCTGCACCTTGCCCGGCGCGGCCTCGCGCGCCTTGTCCGCGTCCTCGGGCCCGGCGCCGCCGGCGACGATGCCGGCCAGCGAGACCTTGTCGAAGCCCAGCGGCCGCTCGGGCGCCGACGGCAGGGCGCCGGCCTTGACCGGTCCGCGCGCCCCGTTGCCGCTGCGGAACACCGCGACCACGTTCTTCAGCCCGGTGGGCAGCCGCGCGCCGGTCTCGCCGTCGCCGAACTGCACATGGCTGCGGCCTTCGGCGTCCTCGCGCACGATGTAGACCTCGTCCTTAGGGCCGCGGCCGAACAAGGCGTCGACGCGGGTCCAGCGCCGGCCGCCGACCCACACCTCGAGTTCGGGCCGCTGCGGCGGCGTCGCGTCGCCGGCGAGGAAGTAGGTCAGCGGCGTCTTCGGCAGCGTGAAGGTCTGGAAGGCCTGCGTCGCGTCGCCGTTGCCGAGCACCGCCTCGCGTTCGGCCTTGCCCTGCGCCGCGTCCGCGAGGTTGCCGAAGACGGTGACCGTGGGCGCTGCCTCGTCGAAATCGCCCTTGCCGAACGGCGCCGGCGCGCGGTCGAAGCTCAGCCGCCACATGCGCGGCGCCGGCGACGGCGACGCGAAGGCCGACTCGGCATCGGTGACCACCAGCGCGGCGCTGCGGCCGTCGTCGTGCTGCAGGAACAGGCGCCGTCCGGCCAGCGGCCGGGCCTCGTCGGCCGTGCCGTAGAAGTAGAGCGCGTTCGTGCCGTCGGCGAAGGCGCCGGCGGCAAAGCCGCTGGTCGGGCGCAGCGTCAGCTGCGGGCTGCTCACTTCGTGGAAACGCAGCTCGCGGATGTCGGCGATCTCGTTCAGCACGCTGCCATTGGCGATCAGCTGGTCGTTCAGCGTCAGCACGGTCGAGGCACCGACCAGGTTGCCCCAGCTGACGCTGCGGCCGCGCGCCGCGGTGATCGTCTTCGTGACCGTGAACGGCACCGGCACCGGCTGGCCGTCGAAGCGCGCGCGGCCCTGCACGATCAGCCTGCGGCCCGGCGCCATGTCCGGCGCCTCGATGTCCAGCGGCATCTCGCTGCGGTCGAGCGCGGTGTAGCCGGCGCCGAAGCCGTAGGTCGAGTCGCCGTAGTAGATGCAGCGCTCGAAGCGCGTCGCCGCGCTCTTGCTGCCGGTGATCGTGCCCGCCGCGTCGGCCAGCGGCGTGACGAAGTTCTCCGGCGCGTTGTGGCCGAAATGCCTGAAGCTGCGGCCGACACGGAAGGCGCGCACGGGCGCGGCCCAACTCTGCGCCGGGCCGGATTCCAGCTCGATCAGCACGCGGCCGAGCCGGGGCGTGACCTTGCTCACCGTCACCAGCTGCGCCGCCGGCTGCGCGCTGTAGGCGGTGCCGGGCGTGCTGAACATCGCCTCGTTCGGCATCAGCATCAGCTTGTCGCCGGGCCGAAGCTCGAACGCGGCCAGGCTGAGCGCATCGCTCGCGCCGGCGACCGCGGTGAGTTCGATGGTGGTCGCCGCGGCAGCGAGGGTCGACGCCGGAATGCGCTGGCGATAGAGGCGGAAGCGGCCCAGCTGCGGGTACGCGGTCAGCTCGGCCTCGGTCTGGAACTCGGCCGGGTCGGGCACGTCCTGCAGCTCGGCCTTGACCGGGAAGCCCTCGCGGATCGTCACCGGCTGCGCGCCGCGCACTTCGAACGCGAAGGTCGCGCGCCCGCCCAGGCCCGGCGCGAGGCGGTAGCCGGTCAGCCGCACCAGCTCGGCGACGCTGTCGCGCCAGGCGGCGGTGCGCAGATAGGCCTCGTTCGCGTAGTGCTCCTGGTAAAAACTGAGGATGTCGCCGACGATCGCCGCGCCCTGCAGCAGCGCCATCGCCGGGTCGTCCGGCTCGCGGTGCGTCCAGGCCTGCAGCGGCGGCGCGGCATCGATGCGGCGCAGCATCGCCTCGACGAAATCCTCGCAGCGGCCGATGCGGTAGGCGACGTGCGGCAACGCCGGCCGGTTGTGCGCGCGGCGCGGGAAGTCGAAGGGGTCGTCGATCAACGGGTTGCAGGCCATGAGTCAACCCCTTCCGCCGCGGATGTCGAAGCGGATCAGGCCGCGCTCCAGATGGTCCGGGTCGTTCGCCAGCAGCACGACCTCGTCGAAGCCCATCTCGAGCAGTTCGGCGTTCGGCACGCCGGGCGTCGGCGCGTCGAAGCGCTTCATCACGATGGCGACCACGTGCTCGACGCCCGCCACCTGGTGCAGCCGGCCTTCGATCCGGCTGCGGTGCAAGGCCTGGCCGAAGCTCCACTCGTCGGGGTGGAAGAAGCCGCGCCGGCCGTCGCTGGTCCAGTCGTCGGAGAATTCCTGCTCGAGCACGAAGCGCAGGTCCTCGCGCCAGACCTCGGGCCGCGCGCAGATCACGACGCGGATGTCCAGCGGCACGAAGCGCGGCGGGCGCAGCTCGATGTCCTCGCCGATCAGCCGCACCGCTTCCAGGTGCGCGGCGACCGCGGCACGCAGCGGCTCTTCCAGCAGCGTCGTGCCCTCGGGGTCGACGGTCACGCGCACCGTGCGCCAGCTGCCGGTCCAGGCGTAGCGCGCGACCGCGCGCGACACGCCGTCCACCTCCTCGGCGCGCCTGACGTAGTCGGCCAGCGTCACCGCGCGCAACTGGCGCGAACGGTAGGCCTCGGGCGCGTTGCGGCGGATCTTCCCGGCCGGTTCCGGGTCGCGGCCGTCGCTCACGTCGAAGGGGTTCCACACGCGCTGGACCGCGCCGCTCAACGGCCCGGAGAGCGGGCGCGAGAACAGCAGCTGGTCGGCGCCGATGTTGCCGGCTGCGCCGCCGCCGATCTGGCAGCTCGCACGCACGGTCGCGCCGTGCGGCAGCAGCACGCCGTTCGTGCCGTTGCCGAAGCGCAGCAGGCTGCGCCGGCGCTCGTCGGTCTCGACCATGAAGTGGTCGCCCTGCTCGGCACTGGCGTCGCTGTGCACCAGCGACTCCACCTCGTCCCATGCGTCGGTGCCGCCGGCCGGCACCGTGACCTCGACGAACAGCGTCGATCGCGCCGGCTGCTCTCCGCCCGGCGGCGTCGGCAGGTAGGCGAGCGGGCCTTCGGGCAGCGCGGCCAGCACCCAGTCGAAGCCGGTGTCGTAGCGATCGAGCCGGGTGAAATGGCGCTGTTTGACTTCTGCCGTGTCCGCCGGCAGCGCGCTGCCGGGCTCGTGGAACACCGCCTCCATCGGCCGGCCCTCGTGCACCGGCACCAGATTGCCGTGGAACATCGAGATGTCGGCGGTCGGCACGCCGTTGCAGAAGCTGGTGAAGCTGTAGTCCTGCCGCAGCGCGTCGCGCGGATCCCAGTGCAGCCGCACCAGGAAGACGTTGTCCAGCGGGTCGTGGATGGTCTGCGCGGCGAAGGCGCCGGCCGCGCCGGCGCGCAGCCGCAGCAGCTGGCGCTTGCGCGGGTTGCGGCCGTTGGGCGCGCCGGTCAGCGGATTCAGCCGCTCGGCGATCAGCAGCTGGCGCAACAGGCCGCCGCGCACCAGATCGCGCAGCGCATCGGCTTCGGCGGGGCCGCCGCCCCCACCTCCGGCCAGCACCGGCACGATATCGGCGCTGGTGCTGCCGGCGCGCAGGGCCGGCTGGGCGCCGCTCCAGGTGTGCAGCCGCAGCGCGTTCAGCAGCGGGTCCAGGCGCTGCCGCTGCGCGGCCGGCAGCCGCTGCTCGCGGCTGGCGAAGAACACCGATTCGGGCAGCGGCGGGTCCGCGCCGGTCCACGCGACCAGCGTCTGCGCCGCCAGCGTGAACGGCGCCTGCCCCGGCGTGACTTCCAGCGCGAGCCAGGTGCTGGCCTGGTTGCCTTCGTGCAGGTGGTAGTCCATCAGCCGCGCATGGCGTGCGAGCGAGACGCGCTTGCGCGTGGTGGCGAGGTAGGCCTCGCTCATCACGCGGTCCTGGAAGTCGCTGAGCTCGTCGGCGGCGGCGGCGAACAGGTCGATCAGCACCTGGTCGTGGTCGGCCTCGCTGGTGCTCTTCCAGCCCGGCACGCGCGCCGCCATCGCGGTCATCAGCACGTGTCGGAAGGAGTCGTAGTCCTTCGCCAGGTAGTCGATCGCCGGCCCGGGCAGCGCCGGGCGGCCGGGCAGTTGCGGCGCGCAGTCGTTGGTGAAGCAGCCGGGGCGGAACTTGAAGCCGAGCGACGCGAAGAAGGGGTCGATGCGGCTGGCGTCGTAGACCAGCTCGAGCGTGTAGGTCGAGTAGTCGCCGACCGGCTCGACGCGCAGGTTCAGGCGCGTCGCGTCGGCGCCGGCCGAGACCGCGCTCGCGTGCACCTGGTCGGGCAGGTTGCCGGCGCGCACGCGCGTGCCGCCGCGCACGCGGAAGATCTGGCCGGCGCGCACCGGGTCGGCCGTGATCTCGGCCAGAATCGCCGCCACGTGCAGGCCGTTCCAGAAGCGCAGCTCGAGCTCGGCGTGATCCGGCTCCGGCCCCGGCGGCAGCGCGACGAGGATCAGGCGCAGGCCGTTCAGGTTGGCCGCCGCGAGCGCATCGGCGCGGTCGCCGACGTGGTCGCGCGAGATGATCGCGCTCATTGCCCGGTCCTCTGGAACTTGAGGACGCGCGAGTCGGCCGAACCGGCCGGGCGGTACTTGACCGTCACTTCGAGCATCGCGATGCTTTCGTCCAGCGTCACGTCGATCAGCTCGACCGTCAGCCGGTGGCCGAGCCAGCGCGACAGCGCGTTCGTGATGCGCGCCTTGACCACGCCGCGCAGCACGTCGGACGCCGGCTCGAACACCAGCTTGCGCACGCCGCCGCCGAACTCCGGCAGGAACAGGCGCTCGCCGGGGCTGGTGAGCAGCAGCTGCAGCAGTTCGTCGCGCACGTGTTCGGCATCGGACAGCGGCGCCGCGCTGCGGCCGTCGCTGCCGATGCGGAACGGGAACGCCAGGTGTCGGCCGTTGGTCAGCATCGTCAGACTCCCAGCGCCTGGATCTGCGTCTGCACCACGATCGCCGGCCCCTGCGGCACCTGCAGCGCGTTCAGGCACAGGCCGACGCTGGTCTGCAGCAGCACCGGCACGTTCTGCACCTTGGCCTGGGTCGCGCCGCTCAGCCACTGGATCTGCACGCAGGGCGACGGCACGCCGCCGGGGGCGAAGCTGCAGCCGGCGATCGCGTGCCGGTCGGTGAGCAGCAGCACCGGCGCGCCGTCGACCAGCGCCTGCGTGTCGGCCGTGCTCAGCAGCGCCTGGCCGAAATGCGGGCACATCACGGTGCTGGTGGTGGTCAGCATCGGTACCCCGCTCATGTGGCCCCCTTGGGCCTGCGGCCCGTCCTCCCGCGGGGGAGCGGGCGCCTTCGGAACGGCCGTGCGGCGCTCATGTCGGCGGCACTCCCAAGGTCATCGCCCCGTTCGCCAGGCTGACGCCGGCGGGGCCGATCTTCAGCACGCCGTCGTTGAAGCTGATCGCGGTGTTGCTCATCACCATCTTGCTCGCCCCGATCGACAGCGTGAGCCCGGTCGCGGTCATCTCCAGCTTAGCGCCGCCGGAATGCATGACGACCAGCTTGTCGCCGTCGTCGTCGAGCACGACGCTGTGCCCCTGCGGCGTGACGATCACGCGCCCGCCCGGGGCGCCGGGCGTGGGCGCGCTCTGGTTCTCGGCATAGAAGCAGCCGCTCCAGATCGGCTGGTCGAGGTTGCCGGCCTCGAACTCGACCCAGACCATCGCGTCCAGCTCGGGCAGCATCACATGACCGTGCCCCGGCCCGGCGAAGGGCAGCGCCGGCCGCGCCCAGCCGATCTCGGCGTCCTGCATCAGCCCTGGCACGCGCACCTTCAGGCGCGCGAGCCGCTGCGGGTCGTCGTTGTCGATCACGACGCCGCCGTACTTGCCGTAGTAGCGGCCGCGGACATCGCGCGTCAGCTGCTCGAGCGCATGTTCGACGGTCTGCGGCATCAGAACACTCCCACGCTGGCCGAGAAGGACACCGACAGCCCGCCGCCGGCGGCCTCGGCCACCGGCGCGTCGGGCACCTCGGTGCCGGCGTCGCCCCAGGCCTCGAAGCTCTGCGTGTAGACCGAGGGCGTGATGCGGTGCACGACCTTCGCGACCAGCCAGTCGCCGCTGTACGGCGTATCGCCGCACTCGATGCGCACACGCACATGAGGCACCAGCGCCGCGCCGTAGCAGCCCGGGATCACGCGGCTCGTCAGCTTGTAGGCGTAGCCCGCGCCGCGCGCGCGGCCCGAGACCGCGGCCTCCGGATCCTCGCGCGTGGCGTCGCCCGGCGGCAGCAGGCGCAGCGGCGTCAGGTCCGCCGGCACCGCCGGCCGGCCGCCGCCGACGCCGAGATCGGCGGCGCTGGTCTCGAAGGAGGCGAGCGCGCCGTCGGCCAGGCGCAGCCGCCGGCCGCTGCTGCGCTCGGGCGACTCGCTGTCCTCGTCGATCGCCGCGTCGCCGAGGTTGCGCGCGTCGCCGATCAGGTGCAGCGGCGGCAGCTCGCCTTCGGCTTTGCGCGGGTCGGGCAGGAAACAGCCGATGCTGCGGCCCGGCTCGGGCCCGGGCAGCACGAAAACGCGGCGGTCGTTGGCCCGCGCCAGCTCGCCGAGGAACAGCAGCTTCGTGCCGCGGCGCGAGGTGATCGCATGGGTCGCGGTCGTCGGCTCGATGCGCGTGTCGCCGATCTGGTCGATGCTGCGCAACACCTCGTCGACGATCTGGCTGTCGCTCTTGTCGCGGAAGACCTCGGCGCCCTCGTCGCGGTTGAGGAACACGCTGTCGTCGCGCACGACGAAGCTCGCGGTGCTGCGGCCGGGCTGCGAATCCAGGCGCGAGTCGAAGCTGGTCACCGGCCCGTCGATCAACGGCACGAAGGCGCCGTTGCCCGGGTCGAGCTCGACGCGCATGCGCGTGAACGCCGCGGCCACCGTGTCGCTGCGGTGCTGCCAACGGCCCTGCGCGTCCAGGCACATCGTCGTGCGGATGCGCGCCTCCCAGAACTTGTCGATCTCCTGCGTGACCTCGATCTCCTCGATGCGCGCGAGCTCCTCCTCGCTCGCCTCGGCGTCGCCGAACCAGACGCGGAACCTGGCGGTGCTCATGGCCGTTCAGCTCCTGGGCACGCCGACGGTGTCGCCGGGCAGCGCGACCAGGTCGCGGCTGTCGAGCGCGGTGTTGGCATCGGCCACGTGCCAGAACCAGGTCGGCTCGGCATAGCTCTGCTGCGCCTGGATGTCGAGCCGGTCGCCGGCGAGCACGGTCCTCGGCTCGCCGGTCGCCGGCGTCAGCCTGCGCAGCTTCAGCGCCACCACTTCCTCGCCGGTGGCGAGCCGGGTGGTCACCGTCGCGACCTTGGCATAGCGTGAGTTCGGCAGGAACATCGTGCACCCCCTCAGAACGGAATCAGCTCGACGATCTGCTCGGCCGTGTTCGCCAGGTTGGCGATCGCCATCGCCTCCTTCGCGATCGTCGAGTACTCGAGCGCGCCCCTGGCGAGCACGTCGTCCGAGCACTGGTCGATCGCGATCACCGACAGCGTGATGTCGACCTCGGCGCGCACCGGGTTCAGCGCGAAGTCGTACTCCTGCTCGGCGATGGTCATCGAGTCGATGGTCACCGGCAGCACCCGCGTCGGCCCCCAGATGAACAGGATGCGCGGATAGCTCTCGCGCGGGATCGGCTGCGCCGGCGGCGCCGGCGGCGCGGCGGCGCCGGCGATCGCGTCGATCGCCGCGCCGATCAGCCCGGCGAGCTTGGCGCTGGGCAGCACCATCTTCTCCAGCGCCGCGAGCTGCGGGCCGATGCCGAACAGCCGCGCCAGCACCTTGTCCTCGTCGAGCATGTTCGCGGCGCTGAAGTGCGCCTTGAACGTGATCTTCTCGAAGGTCTTCTCGCCCGCCTGCGTGGTCTCGCGCTGCGTCGCGCCGGTCGGCCGCGCCGGCACCTGCAGCACGCGCGACAGCGACTCCGGGTTGAACTGGAAGATCACCACGTTCGGAATCGGCCCGATCAGGTCGGTGCCGTACTCGATGAGCGCGCCGCGCAGCATGGCTTCAGCTTCCGGACTGCTTCAGTGCGCCGGCGACGCGCTGCGCCAGCCGGGTGGCGAGCGCGCCGGCGTCGGTCGCGGGTGCGATGCGGCCGGCGTCGAACCGCGCGACGCTGCGGCCGCCGTCGACGCCGCGCGCCAGCTCGGCCTGCAGCGCCGGGCCGAACAGGCGCACGGCCGCTTCGGCGAGCTGCGGGTCGATGCCGCGCAGGTCGAGCTCGAGCCGGTGGATGCGGATCGAAGGGTTCATACGACCCCCTTGGCGCTGCGCGCCGTCCCCCCGAGGGGGATCGAACGCCTTGGGAACGGCCCGGCGGCGTTCATCGCGCCACCCTCTCCGCCGCCACCAGCGGCGCATAGGGCCCGAACTGCTCCAGGCTGGACGCGCGTTCGAGCTTGTCGTACTCGCGCTGCACCGCGCGGATCACGCCCTGCATCGTCAGCCGCTTGGCCGCGCCTTCGCCCGCGGCCTGCAGGCAGGCGTGGAAGACGATCGCGCGGATGTGGCCGCCGGCCAGCGGGAAGCGCTGCGCGAGGAAGTCGAAGTCGAGCTCGCCCGCGTCCACGCCGGGCGGGACCACGCTGTGCCAGATGCGCGCGCGCTCCGCCGCACCGGGCAGCGGGAACTCGATGACGAAGCGCAGCCGGCGCAGGAAGGCCTCGTCCAGGTCCTTGCGCCGGTTGGTCGCCAGGATCGCCAGCCCCTTGAAGCGCTCCATGCGTTCGAGCAGGTAGCTGATCTCCAGGTTGGCGTAGCGGTCGTGCGCGTCCTTGACCTCGGTGCGCTTGCCGAACAGCGCGTCGGCCTCGTCGAAGAACAGGATCGCGTCGGCCGCGTCGGCGGCGTCGAACAGCCGCTTCAGGTTCTTCTCGGTCTCGCCGATGTACTTGTTGACCACCTGCGACAGGTCGATGCGGAACAGCGGCAGCTGCAGCTCGTGCGCGATGGCTTCGCTGGCCATCGTCTTGCCGGTGCCGGGCGGGCCGGCGAACAGCGCCGCCAGGCCGCCTTCGTTCCAGGCGCGCGCCGTGCCCCATTCGTGGTGCACGCGGCCGAGGTTGTGCATCGCCGTCACCACCTCGGCCACCTGGCGCGTCTGCGCCGGCGGCAGCATCAGTTCCTTCAGCTCGAAGCGCGGCGTCACCGCCTGCGCCAGCGCGCCGAGATCGAAGTCGGCGCGCGCCGCGGCGAGCAGCTCGTCGGCCGTCGGCTCGCGGCCGAGCAGCGCCAGCTCGGCGGCGATGCGCTCGATCGCCGCGGTCTCGCCGCGGAAGCGCCGCGCCAGCTCGGCCAGCACCGGGCGCCGGGCCGCCGGCGGCAGCGCCTGCTGCCATGCGGCCAGCCGCTCGGCGAAGCCCGGCGGCGACAGCTCGATCGCCGGCAGCGCCGGGTCGCCGAGCCGGCGCAGCGCGGCGCGGTCGTGGATGCCGACGTACAGGCTCAGCGGCAGCGCCGGCAACGGCAGCAGCGGCGCGGCGTGCTCGTGGCCGTCGGCCGGCAGCAGGGCCGCGAACGGCAGGTACAGCGCCGCGCCGCGCAGCCAAGCCAGCGTCATCGCCGCGCGCAATCCGTCGCCGTCGGCGCCGGCGGGCAGCCGCATCAGCCCCTGCCCGCCGCGACCCGCCGCCTGCATGGCCGCGTCGGCCAGCGGCGCGCCGGGCGCACCGAGCACCGGGACCACGCGCCGGCGCGGCTTCGCTGCGTGCAACGCGGCGGAGGCTGCGGCCTGCGGCGCGACGCCCAGCAGTTCCTTCGCCGCCGTCGCCGGCATGCGCAGCGGCGCATGCCAGCCGCCCGCGCCGCCCTCGACCAGCCCGTAGGCGAACAGCGCGTGAGCCGGATCGAAGCAACGCAACAGCTCGTCGGGCTCGTCCCACAGCCGCTGCGCCAGCGCCAGCGTCGGCTCGCTGCGCTGCGGGTCGTTCATGCAGGTGGCGATCACCGCGCCGGCGGCGCTGTCCAGCGCCGGCAGCAGCGCCAGCGCGAGCACGAAGGCCTCGACCGGCTCCAGCGCCAGCTCGCGCACGACCCAGCCGAAGCCGCCGCGGTGCCCGGCGGCGTCCGGGGCGGGCGCGGCGATCAGCCCGCTCAGGTGGCGCGCGGTGGCGTCGTCGCGGAAGAAGGCCTGCTTGTCCAGCGCATAGCGCGCGAGGTCAAGCGCGCCGAAGCCCGGATCGACGAAGGGCGGCAATGCGCCGGGATCGGCCGCGGCGTCGGCGGCGCCCTGCGACAGCCGCTCGCGCCACAGCCAGCAGACCTCGCGCCGCAGACGCAGCGCCGCCTGGCGCAATGCATGACGCGCATGCGCATCCTGCCCGCCCGCGCCGGGCATGAAGACCACCGGATCGTTCATCTGCATGGCGGCGATCCTCACGGCAGCGTGACCGGCGGGCTGAAGCGCGCCTGCTGGTTGTTGACCTTGACGATCACCTGGTACGAGCCCGCGGCCAGCCCGGCCGCGGCCACGCCGGGCACGACGATCTGGTTCTGCGTCGACGCATCGGCGACCACGTCGAACAGCCCCGCCGTGGCGCCGTCGCGGTACAGCGCGACGACCACGTCGTCGGTCGCGGCCTGCAGCGGCCCGCGGCCGAGCAGCCGGCCGCTGACCTGCAGGTCGTTGCCGACCAGGCTCGCGCCGGTCACCGTCGGCAGCAGCTTGGCCAGCTGCACGCCGCTGGAGCGCACGCGCGTCGCCGACAGCCGGCGGCGCACGACCAGGCCATGCTCGCCGGCCGACAGCGTGCTGCCATTGGCGATCGGCGCCGGCGGCGTGCCCTCCACCGTCACCTGCAGCCGGTCGGGCCGGCGTTCGACGATGGTCAGCAGCTGATCGCCGAGCGCGACCTCGATGTTCGCGCCGTGCAGGTCGGCGCCGAACAGCTCGATGGCCGCGCCGGCCTCGAAGGCGGCCGGCTCGACGCGTTCCAGCACCGGCCCCAGCGACGGGATCACGTCGATGACCACGCCCTCGCCGCCGATCACGGTCTGCGGCACGGTCGTGTAGTCGATGCCGACCAGCAGCGTGGACAGGCTGGGCGCGGCCGGCACGATCAGCACCGGCCGCACCTGGAAGGCCATCGACAGCCGGTAGCGCTCGTCGGTGCCCTGCATGATCTTCGACAGCAGGTCGGCGCTGGTCTCGTCGAAGCTCAGCTTCAGCGGCTCGGGGTTGTCCTGCAGCGCCGCCTGCACCGAGGGGATCACCGGCGGCAGCAGCCGCAGCAGGCTCAGCTCCTGCAGCGCGGCGATGCCGCGGCCGAGCAGCTCGTGCGCGTCGGCGCTGTCGCTGCTCTCGGCGTCGTCGAAGGCGGTCAGCAGGTACTTCAGCACCAGCCACAGCGGCGGCGGGTCGCCGCGGCGCAGCTCGACGTTGCGCAGGTTCGGGTCGAAGCCGACTTCGTAGAGGAACAGGTTCAGCTTGGCCAGCGTGTCGCTGCCCGCGGCTTCTTCCGGCTTGCCGACGCTGACCTGCAGGCCGCGTCGCAGCAGGTGGTCGCGGATCAGCCGCGTCACCGCGCCGATGGCCCTGGGGGTGTCGGCGGCCGCCATGGTCTACAACCTCGGCAGGCGCAGGCGCGCGAAGGCGCTGCGCTCGGGCGGCGGCGACGACAGCCGCGGCGGCGCGGCGGCCGGCGCCGCCGGCTGGGACGCGGCGCGCGGCGCCGGCGCGTCGACGGCGACGTGGATCGTGCCGATGTGCAGGTCGAGCGGGCGCGCAGGCGGGGCTGCCGGCCGGCTCTGCACCCGCTCGGGCAACGCGTGCGGACGTGGCGCGGCGGGCAGCGTCAGCTCGATCCCGGGCGCGGGCTTCGGCCGGCCCGCAGGCTCGACGCGGTCTTCGACCGGCGGCTGCGCTGCCGGCGGGACCCGCGCGGCGACCGGCTGGACCGTGGTCGCCGCGCGCGGTGTGGGGGGCAGCAAGGTGTCGCCGCGCGCCGGCGTCGCCTCGTCCTTCGGCGGCCACCCGGCTTGCGGATCGGCCCCCACCCAGCGCAGCGCCGCTCGCACCATCGGGTGCGTCAGCGCGGGGCTCTCGGATGGCGCCCGCGGCGCGGCACTGCGTGCATCGGGCGCCGCGACGGGTGGGGCCGGTGCTGGCTCCTGCGCCGTGCCGGCACGTTCGGCCGGCATGGCGGCGGCCGGCGCGTCCACGCCCCGTGCCGTCGGCTCGGGCGCCTGTTCGCGCGCGGGCTCGGCGCTCGCCACCCAGCGCTCGCCCGGCGCGGCGGCTTCGATCTCGACCTCCTGCTCGACGAGATCGGCGCCCGTGGCCGCGCCCGGCACCGTCGCAGCCAGCGCTCCGGCGGAACGCAGCAGCGCCCCGAAGTAGTCGCTCATGCCCATCCCTCGATCAGTTCGAGGTACTTCGCGCGCCGCGCCGGCGGCACCGCCAGCACCTCGGCTTCGGTCCAGCCGTAGTGCGAGGCCAGCGCATGCACCTCGTGCAGCAGGCCGCGCTGGCGTGCGGCCAGGCGTTGCAGCGCGAGGCCTTCGAGGTCGATCTCGGGCTCGGCCGCGACGCCGCAGCACGGGCAGGCGCAGGCGACGCTGAACGACACCAGCGGGTCGGCCTGCGCCAGCGCCGCGGCGGCGGCGGCTTCGTCCCCCGGCAACGGCGTGCCGGCGACCGCCAGGCGCGCCAGCATCGCGCGCCGGGCCGCGTCGCGCGCGGCCGGCTGCAAGGCTTGCCAGGCGCGCAGGTCATCGCCGGTGGGCAGGCGCAGCGTCAACGGCTCGGCGCCGTCGCGCGCGACCTGCAGCTGCGGCGGCGCCTGCGCCAGGCCGGCGAGCGCGGCGTGCGCCAGCTCGATCTCGAAGGGCGCGGCGCAGGCCGCGCAGCGCAGCGTCAGCGCGATCGCCTCGCGCGCCTCGCTCGCGCGCAGCAGCGCGAGCAGCGCCGCGGTGCGCGCGCCGACCGGCTGGCACCACCAGCCGGCCGGCGTCGCGGCGCAGGCGTCGAGCAGCGCCGTCACCAGCGCCAGACGGTCGCCGTGCTCGAAGTCGAAGCCCAGATCCTCGCTCGCGCCGCCGAAAGCACGCGCACCGCTCATCGTGTCACGCCCGCCGTGCCGGCGCCGTTCAGGCCCCCGCCGGCACGGCCGCGTTCTCGTCGGGCTCCGGCGTGTCCTCGTCGCGCGCCCAGCCTTCGAGCTCGAGCTTCATCGTCTCGATCGCCGTGGCGTTGGCATTGGCGTCGAGGTCCGGCACCGCCTGGTACTCGCTGACCCAGCAGCGGAACAGCTTGTAGCGCTTGACCGTCAGGCCGCGCTCGTTGTTCAGCAGCAGCACCAGGTCCTTGCGGAAGTTCTTCAGGTCCATGCCCGGGTCGTCGAGCGGGTGGACCAGGTTGGCCCACTTCTCGAATTCGGGGTCGTGCGTGACGCCGCGTTCCAGCGTGATCGCCTCGTAGGTGGTGCGCCCCGGCGACTTGCGGTCGGTGCTGTTGTCGCCGCCCTCGCGGTGCTTGACGACCTCGGTCGTGCGCTTGAGCGCGCTGACCTTGCTGACGCCGACGACCACCCGGCCGTCCCACATGAGCTGGAATTTGAAGTTCTTGTACGGGTCGAAGCGGTGCGCGTTGACGACGAATCCCTTGGCCATGGTCGGTGCTCCTCGCTGCTTCAGGCTTGCAGCTCGCCGGCGATCTGCTGGATCGTGATGACGACGAACTCGGCCGGCTTCAGCGGCGCGAAGCCGACCTCGATGTTGACGATGCCGAGGTTGCGGTCGGCCTGTGTGGTCGTCTCCTTGTCGCACTTGACGAAGTAGGCCTCCTGCGGCGTGCTGCCCTGGAACGCGCCCTGCCTGAACAAGCCGTTCATGAACACGCCGACGTTGAGCCGGATCTGCGCCCACAGCGGCTCGTCGTTGGGCTCGAACACCACCCACTTGGTGCCGCGGAACAGGCTCTCCTCGATGAACAGCGCCAGCCGCCGGATCGGGATGTACTTCCATTCGCTGGCCAGCTGGTCGGCGCCGTCGAGCGTGCGCGCGCCCCAGCAGATGTGGCTGAAGATCGGGAAGGTGCGCAGGCAGTTGACGCCCAGCGGGTTGAGCGCGCCGTTCTGCAGGTCGGTCAGCGTGTAGGCCAGCGCCTGCACGTTCTCCAGCCGCGCCTCGGTGCCGGCCGGCGCCTTCCACACGCCGCGCGCCGCGTCGGTGCGCGCGTACAGCCCGGCGACGGAGCCGCTGGCGGCAATGCTGCGCAGCCGGTTGCCGTTGACCGGGTCGGGGCAGAAGGTGCGCGGGAAGTACACCGCGGCGTCGCGGCTGCGCAGCGAGTCGTTTTGCGCCAGCCAGGTCTGCATCGCGTCGAGCGTGGCGGTCAACTCGGGAATGTCGACCAGCAGGAAGCCGCGCCGCGCGGCGATGTAGGTCGTGGCCTCCGAGTACACGGCGTTCATGTCGGTGGCCGACAGCTCGGCCACGCGCGGCAGGCACAGGATGTTGACCAGGTCCACGTCCTCGAGCGCATACAACCCGGTCTTCGCCGCCAAGTTGCCGCTGATCGGCGCCGCGCCCACCGGCATCGTGCCGTCGCCGCCGCCGGTCAGCGCGTACTGCTGCACGTTGCTCGCCCCCGGCAGGCCGAGCGCAGTGAGCGTCGCCGCCACCGAGCTGCCGATCGTCAGCGTCGCCGCGGGGTCGAAGGCATTGCCGCCGCGGCCGGCGGTGAACAGCAGCTGGAACGGCGACGCCGCGGTGCCGCGCCCGATCAGCCGGACCGTGGCGCCGGCGATCAACGCGCGCTCGGCGTCGCTGCCGGCCAAGGCCGAGGCGCCGCGCAGCGCGTTCTCGATCAGCGGGCGCAGCGCCGGCAGGTCGGGCGTGCCGGTGTAGCTGACGTTGAAGCTGCGCGCGCCGCCGCCGGCATCCACCGTCAGGTCGAAGGGGCTGGCCGGCACCGAGACCACCGCGTCGCCGAGCGCGCCGGTGGCCGCGGGCCGCGTGAACGGCGCCACCGCGGCCGAGCTGTCGAGCTGCACCAGCCGCGAGCCGGCGTTGACCACGGCGAGCGCATGGTTCGGCGCCGCCGGATCCATCGTCAGGTTGCGGAAGGTCTCGCTGCGCAGCACGCTGCGCCGGCCGTTGCTGGCCGCGATCTCGGTCACGACGAGGTTGAACAGCGTGGCCGGGTCGGTGCTGTCGTAGTCGACCTCGAGCATCAGGTGGCCGCCCCACGCGCCGGGGTTGACGGCGATCCCGCCGCGGATCTGCCGGCCGGCGCGGGCGCGGAACATCACGGTGCCGCCGGCGCCGGCGGTGTCGTCGACCGTCACCTCGGAGGTCGTGGCGCCGTCGGCGACGCGCACCACCCAGCACTCGTTGCCGCCGTTCTGGAAGAACTGCTTGATGCCGTAGCTGGCCGGGCTGTCGGTGTGGATGCCGCCGAACTCGCGCTCGAAGTCGGCGAAGCTCAGGCACTGCACGGCCTCGTCGAGCACGCCGCGCGGGAAGGCGTCGACGAAGGCGGCGATCGACGTCGCCACGCCGGTGATCGTGCGCACGCCGCTGGACTTCTCCTGGATGTACACGCCGGGGAAACTGACCTGGACCATGAGCACTTACTCCTCGTCGATGAGCCCATCACATGCGTTGCGCCGACGGCATGCCGACCTCGGCCGTGCCGCTGTACAACCTGTTGCCGTCGGCCAGGACCACGCAGCGCAGCCTGCCCCGACGCACCAGCCCGGCAAGCGCAGCTTCCACTTCCGCGGGCGCCGCCTGCACGCCGGACCGCTGCAGCCACCAGCGCGCCACGCCGTCGGCCGAATCCGCGGCCAGCGGGTGGTGGGCGAGATAGGCCTCGATGGCCTCGGTCAGCTTGCCGATGTGGGACATGGGTGGGCCTTCAATGCAAAGCCGGTGCCAGGCCTTGTCCCCGCGCCGGCCCGCGCTACGTGCCGCCGTTCGACCCGCCCCGGCCCACGGGCGGCGCGCGCCAAGTGCTTGCTGCATCCCCGCTTTCCGGCATGGCGCCGGCCGCGCCGCGGCCCGGGTCCGGCGCGACCCGCCGGGTCACGATTGCCCCACCTCGAGGGAAACACTCAGTTGCAATCGTGGCTGGCGATGCCGTGCTTCTTCAGCAGCTTGCCGAAGGCGCGACGTTCCTTGCCCGCCAGGCGCGCGGCGCGTGTGACGTTGCAGCCGGCCTCATGGAGCACGCGCTGCAGATAGTCGTGCTCGAAGCGCCGCACCGCCTCCGCCTTCGCCTCGGCAAAGCCGCAGGCGACCGGCCGCACCCCGTCATCCGGCACCGGTGCCTGGGGCAGCTCATGGTGCAGCGCTTCGCCGGGACACATCAGGAACTGGCGATGCACCCAGTTCTCCAGCTCGCGCACGTTGCCCGGCCAGGGATGCACGCGCAGCCATGCCCGCGTTGCCGGATGGATCGACCGGGGCTCGCAGCCGTACTTGGCCGCGAAGCGGGCGACGAAGTGCTCGGCCAGCGGCTCGACGTCGTCGGCGCGCTCGCGCAGCGGCGCCAGCAGCAGGTGCAGGATCTTCAGCCGGTACAGCAGATCGGAACGGAACCATTGCCGCGCCACGAGCGCGTCGAGCGGTCGATTCGACGCGGCGACGATGCGCACGTCGGTACGCTGCTCGCGCGCCGTACCGACCGGCCGGAAGCGCTGGTCCTGCAGGAAGCGCAGCAAGGTCACCTGCGCCTTGGCGCTGAGCGCATCGACTTCGTCGAGGAACAAGGTGCCGCCGGTGGCCTCGGCGACCAGCCCGCAGCGCGACTGCCTGGCGTCGGTGAAGGCGCCGCGCTGCACGCCGAACAGTTCGCTTTCGATCAGCGTGTCGGGCAGCGCGCCGCAGTTCACCGGCACGAAGGGCGCGTGCCGGCGCGCGCCGCCATAGTGGATCGCGCGTGCCGCGAGCTCCTTGCCGCTGCCGGTTTCGCCTTCGATCAGCACCGGCGCCTCGCTGGCCGCGATGCGCGCGAGCTGCGCCATCGTCTGCAGATGCAAGGCGGAGCGACCGATGATCAACCGGTCGACCGGCACACCGTCCGCTTCGCCCTCGCGCGCTGCCCCCGCCTTCATGAATGCCGGCCGCGACGACTGCCTCGCGCACGATCTGCATCGGCGCGGGCGCGTCGACTCCCTTCCTGTATCGAGCGCGCAGTTGTACGCCGAAGCCGCGGCCGGCGGCACCCTTCACGCTAGGGAAGCGGCCGGCCGGGACCGGGCTTCGGCTATGCTGGGCGCCACGCCGGCCATCGGCGACGACCCGCATGCAAGAGTCCGAGGTCCTGATCATCGGCGCCGGCATCGCCGCCGCCTCCATCGGCTACTTCCTGGCGCCGCACGGCCGCGTGACGCTGCTGGAGCGCGAAGCGCAGCCCGGCTACCACAGCACCGGCCGCTCGGCCGCGCTGTTCCTGGCCAGCTACGGCACGCCGCAGGTGCGCGCATTGACGCTGGCCAGCCGCGCCTTCCTGGACCGGCCGCCGCCAGGCTTCGCCGACTCGGCCCTGCTGTCGCCGCGCGGCGCGCTCTTCGCCGCCACGCCCGGGCAGGCCGGGCTGCTGGACGCGCACTGCGCGTTGCTCGCCAGCATGTCGCCGCAGTCGCGCCGCCTGAGCCGCGACCAGACGCTGGCGCTGGTGCCGGTATTGCGCCCCGAGCTGCTGCTGGGCGGCGCGCTCGAACCCGATGCCTCGGACATCGACGTGCATGCGCTGCACCAGGGCTACCTGCGCGGCCTGCGCCGCCACGGCGGCACGCTGGTCTGCGATGCCGAGGTCACGCACATCGAGCGCAGCGGCAGCGAGTGGCTGCTGCAGGCCGGCGGCCGGGAGTACCGCGCGCCGCTGCTGGTCAACGCCGCCGGTGCCTGGTGCGACGCGGTCGCGCAACTGGCCGGCGTGACGCCGATCGGCCTGCAGCCTAACCA
>OEIU01000416.1_pt1 | contig 40668 bp, 40 predicted proteins | sample 1539221 | NCBI WGS metagenome assembly OEIU01 (sample SAMN03792071, study PRJEB22550) | activated sludge metagenome | feature: wastewater treatment plant; material: activated sludge; isolation source: Wastewater treatment plant of a petroleum refinery complex | place: Argentina: Zarate | collected...
GGAAGAACCGGGCTCGAACTCATCGGCTTCCTACACCACTCCCTGGGACACGACCCGTACGAATCGTCTGGGAATGCGAGACTCGTGACGACGCGAAGCTGCCTTTGCCACCGATGCCGCCGCGCCAGGTGAAGCACTTATCGCGAGAAATACTTCACCCAGGATCGGGAAGTTTCGGAGGCCAGTCGACGTAATGTCAGCCCTTAGGTCAAAGGGGATACGCTCCTTCGACGCATCGTTGTCGCTTCGCCACTCTGCGTAGGTGACCTGCTCTCTGCTGGAGTTCCGATTCGAGAGATGATGAACAACGTCAAGGATTTGCTTCCCTAGTGGAACAGTGTGTACAGAGCCATGTTCCTAGCGACGTTGAACTGTCCGGTCACGTCTTTGGGCACGCCAGGATGAAGGTCGATCGCCGCCAACGAAGCATGCAAGCTTTCCAGCGAATGTAGTCTTCCAGTTAGCCGTCCGAGCAAAAGATGGCGCTCGTCGATCTGCAGTATCTGTTCAAGTGATTTGAACTCTTCCAAGCTTCACCTTCCGAGGCATGTCGGCTACTGCACATGGGGCAGATCGCGACAGCCGATGAGCATTTGCCGGTATCGCACGAAGCTTCACCGGAAGAGCTAGGACATCGGTTCGATTGCGACTGCCGTGTCTATGTCGAAGACTCGGGTCTCGACTTTCGATGGAGTTCGCATGGCCCTGATCGCCGTCCAGACAGACGCGGAAGCAACCTGCAGAGTCGAGCCCATTTTCGTGAACGAGCGGATCCTGCAGGCTCTGCGGTTGCAGGTGGCCATCCTCGACATCAGGGCTCATCCTCGAAGTAGCGACGAGCTGGAGCCCTTCCTGACGAGAGTCGAGTGGCTGCTCCGCGACCTCGTCCGGGAGGCGGGAGCAGCATAGCCGGTTGGCGGGCTATTGAGCCGAGGCGGCTGTCTTCGGTGCCTTGACGAACAGGACTTCGACCCGGCGATTCATTGCACGGCCAGTCTCCGTCGAGTTGTCGGCAATGTCCCTGCCGCTGGCCGACCAGGTCACGACGATGCGCTCGGGTGGAACTCCACGCTTGAGCATTAGGGTCCGGATCGCTTCGGCCCGCGACTGCGCGAGCTTCGCGTTCAGCGTGTCAGGTCCGATGTTGTCCGTGTAGCCGGCGATACGAATTTCCTGCGCGCCGGCCGCTTCGGTCTCCAGACGTTGCAGGCCGTCGTCGGGGCGTACGATGGTTCGGCCTCCGGTCGCGAAGAACAGTCGGACCAGCACGCCCTCGGGTGTCCGCACGTAGGACGGATCGTCGGGGCGGGGAGTCGCAACTACTGGCTTAGGAGTGGCCGCTGCGGCGGCAGGAGCCGGTGCTGGTGCCGCAGCGGCGACCTTCGCAGCGTCGGCGCGCTCCATTGCCCTTCGGAAGGCTGGAAGCTGGGTTGTCGCAACCTCGAGGCGGGTCCTGGCCTCGATGACTTCCGGGTCGGCTTCGAGGTTTGGGCGATCGTTCGGCGCTGCGCGGGGATTCGGGGCGACGAAGGTGTTGGCCCTGCCCTGCCTCACGAGGACGCCCTTGTGTATGCCGGGGAGGGCGACGACGGAGCCTGCCCTCGCCGCGGTGAGCGGTGCACCATCGGCGTCGAAGAACTCGATCGTCTCGTCGACCTTCGTCGCGAATGCCAGGTAGGTGTACCGGCCATCGTCCGCAGCGTTCAATACCCCGGTCTTCTCGGGGTCGACGCGCAGGTATTGATAGGTCTCCATCGTCGCGAGCTGCTCGCGCGGCTTTACCGCAGGCTTGGTGGCAACCGGCGTCGGATCTGCCGGGGGCTGCTGCGTGGCGATGGGCTGGGGCGGCACGACGCAGCCGGTCGCCAGGATCGCGACGGTTGCAGCGAGTGCGAGGGTTCGTGTGCGAAACATCATCTTCTCCTTCGGGATCCTTCAGTCCGCGAACTGGCCCGACTTCACGATCAGCGGGCGCCACTTGACGGTCTGGCTCGACAGCAGCTGGCGCAACTGCTTGGGTGTCGCCTGCTCGGCAGGCACCGGGACCGCGCCGACCTGGCTCATGGCTGCGACGAACGCCGGGCTCGTCACCGATTCCTGCAGCGCGCGCGACAGCGTCGCGATTACCGGTGCGGGCGTGCCCCTGGGGGCATAGAGGCCGTGCCAGATTGCGAGTTGCAGACCGGCAAGGCCCTGCTCGGTCGTCGTCGGCAGCTCGGGCAGCACCTGGACCCGTTGCGGGGTCGTCACCGCGAAGGCGCGGATCCGCCCAGCGGCGATCGAAGGCATCGCCGCGGTCGTCTGGTCGCAGAGCAGATCGGTGGAGCCCCGCTCCAGGGCGGCGAGCGCCGGACCGGTACCCGTGTACGGCACGCTGATCAGGTCGACCCGGAGCACGCTCGCCAGCAACAGCCCGCACAGGTGCGAGGCTGCCCCTGGACCTGCATATCCGATCGTCACCGTCGCCTCGTTGCGCTTTACGTACTCGATCAGTTGCTTCGCCGAGGTCGCTGGCACGCTGGGGTGCGCGAGCAGCACCATCGGCGCGTCCACGACGACCCCGATTGGCTCGAAGTCCTTCTGCGGGTCGTAGCCCAACCGCCGAAACAGCGCCGGCGCGGTCGCCATCCCGATGTGGTGCAGCAGCAGCGTATGGCCGTCGGCAGACGCCTTGGCTAGCGCTGTTGGTGCCTGGGTGCCGCCGAGCCCCGGCTGGTTCTCGACCTCGACCGTCTGGCCGAGCTGGCGCGTCATCGCCGTCGCCAGGTGGCGCGCGACAGCGTCCGTCGGGCCGCCCGCTGCGAAGGGCACGACGATGGTCACCGGGCGGCTCGGGAAGTCCGCCAGCGCGCTGCCGGACGAGAGCGTGCCGAGTAGCATCGTGAAGAGCGTCGCCAGGACGCGGAATCGAGTCGCGCGCATGTCAGCCCCGCTCTCGTTGCGCATCGCGCGGACGCTGTGTCGGCCGCTGCGGGAGCGTCCGGGTCGGACGCGGGGCTTGCGGGTCGTACACGCGCATCTGCGGAGAGCGATTTGCCTTCCTCAGAGCCTCGGTGCGCTCCTGCTCGGCCAGTCTGGCCAGCGCCAACGCCGTCCAGCGATTGCGCGGGTTGTCGCCGTCGGCTCCGTGATTGGTCAGGACCGTCAGATCGCCGCGCCCGACCTGTGCCTCGCGCAACGAGCGCTCGAGCTCCAGTCCCCAGACGGTGCGCTCGCCGCGTCCGGTGTCGACCTTCACGTAGAAGCTCGCGCTGTTCGCCGGATCGAAGGCGTAGGGCGCCCGACCGAACTCGACGATCGTTCCGCCGACCGATCGCTCCTTGCTCAGTGCCTGGGTGGCGAGGGTCGCCGCGCGCGCGATGGCGCTCTCGCCGTCTCCGCGGGCCCGCATCTGCGCCTTCAGCACTTCAACCAGGCGCGTGTCCTCGCGCGAGGTGCGGTCCTCCGCGTCCGGGCCAGCGCCTCGGACCGCTTCTTGCGCGGTGCGGCGTGACTCAGCTGCGGGAGGCCTCTGCCGGATGGTCTCTTCAAGGATCTCGCGCAATCTCGCGCGGTCCGCGGGTTGGGGCTCGTAACCGCGGGTCGCGAGGCCCAGCGTGCTGGCCTCGAGCCAGGCCTCGCGCCGGAACGAGGCACTGCCGGAAAGCGTCGCCTGAGCCCATCCCTGCCCGAATGCGAGCCGCATCATCGATCGCGCCACCTCGGGATCGTCGCTGGTCGTGCGCAGCCGCCCTCCCCGATCCTCGAAGACAACCGGATTGCCTGCCTCGCGGGACAGGTAGCGGTTCCCGTCGACCAGGTACCGACGTTGCACGGAAGTCGCCGCGCGGGCGCGCGCCGCGGAATCCGTCGGCTGGATCCCGGGCGTTCCCTGTCCGGCGAACCTGGCGCCGCGGTCTCCCATCCCGCCGGTTTCGCGTACGGGCTCCTCAGCCCGATCCTGTACCGCTTCGTTCATTTGGTTTCTCCCCCTGCCCCTCGATCAGTTACGCGAGACGACGGTCGGCGCGTCGTTGGCTGCCGTACCCGGCAGGCTTCCGGAGACCGTGATGACGAGTTCGCTGGTCCGCTCGGTTAGCGATCCTGTCGCGATCCAGATCCGGTCGGCGGGCACACCATGCCCGATGAGGTACTGCCGGGCCCGCTCCGCTTCCGACTGTCCGCCGGCGCGCGGTCGAATCACGACTCGATCGGCCGACCGGGCTGCCTGCACCAGCGCCGGGGCGCTGTCCTGCGGTGGGATGAATGCGAACCCGATCGGGGCCTGCGCGATGCGGAACTGCCGATCGGCGTCGATCGCGGCACCGGCCCGCTCCGCCGTGGCTGCCTGCGCCGTCGTGGGCGGCACCACGGCCCAGCGTTGCGGCTCGAGGTCCTCGCTTCTGAAGGCCGTTGGCATGGGGCTCGGCCGAGGGGGCGGCTGAAGCATCACGGGCGCGAGCTGGCTGACCGCGGTTGCCGTCGACGCTCCCGGAGTGCCAGACGTCCTGCTCTCGGCATGTGCGGTCGGGGCGCCGTTCGGCGGCGCGGTCTTGGGTGAGGGTGCAGGATCCGCCGCAGTAGCAGGCGCTTCGGGCGCAGGCCTTACCGCGGGAAGCGGCACCGCTGCTGGCTCGTTCCCCAGTCGCGCCGGGTCAGCCGGCGTTGCTTCGCTCTGGGCCGCCTCGACGCGTACCGGCGCCGCGTCGCCCGAAGCGGCTGCGGGACCCTTCGCTGGAATCAGCCGCAACGGCGTGCCGCCGGTCGTATCGCCCACATCCGGCTGCAGCGTCAGCGTGACGGGCTGGGCTGGCCGGGGCGCCGGCGCCGCGGTCGACGGCATCGGAGCTCGCGTGTCGGCGATGACGGGAGAGCTCGGCGGTACGCCGTGCAGTGCGGCGGTCACCGACGGCTGCCCGCTCGCAAGTCGTGCGGCAGCTGCCTTGGCGAGCGGCGACTGGCTCTTGCCTTCCGCGTCGGCGGCCAGAACGATCGTCGCTGCGCGAAGTTGCGCCACCTCAGCCTTCAACGACTGGACTTCCCGGGTCCAGCGCACGTCCTCCGTCGCGCTGCGGCGAGCCTCCGCCGCCTTCGTCTTGAAGGCCTCGATCTTTGCATCCGAGTTGACCGGCACACGGCCGCTGCCGTCAGGAATGACCGGCTGCGGAGCATTGCAACCTGCCAGCCCGAGCAGGGACACCAGAACCGCGCCGCTCAACCGACACCGCCTGACCTCGTTCATGCTGCTTCCCTGTCCTGACCCGGACCATTCGGGTCGTCTCGTTCGATCGCTACCGTCTGCTGCACGCCACCCTGCCCTGTCAGCGGATTCCCGTTTCGTGATTCGCCGACGGGCAGAAGATCGGTTCCGTCGCCAGTCGCGGGCACGAAGTGCAACTGATCCATGAACGCCGCGACGACCGCCTCCAGTGAGGCGTCCGACGGGTTCTGCTGATCGTCCAGCGGCGGCAGTGGCATGCGCAGCTCGAGCCGGTCAATCTGGATCGGCTCGTCGTCGCGCAGCGGGCGGGTCCGTCCTTCGGCGCGCGCCTGCGCCATGGCAACGTCGATTGGCGCGATGACTACAGGTGGCATCAGACGCGCCTTGAAGGTCGGGTCGTCGTAGTAGCGATTCTTCTCGCACAAGATCGGCCGGCAGTTCTCCAGGAACACGATCTGTCGGTCCTGGCTCAGCGCCTTCAGTTCCTGCGGCAGCATCAGCGCCCGCCGCTGCTCGGCCATGTTCTCGCTGCGAGACCCCGGCCCGCTGAAGCCGTTCGGGCGGGTCAGCGTCCGGCTGCGCGAGGTCTCGGTGTAGTACCCGAGCATTTCGGAGTACTCGTTTGCGTCGGACTGTTCGCGCGGTGCGAACACGATCTGAAGCGCATGGTTGGTCACGAACGTCCGCGCATCGTGGTCGCCATAAACGGACTTCAGCTGAGCGATGCTCTGGACGATCGGAAGCAGGCGTAGGTTGTAGCCGGCGATGTAGGCCACCGACTTCGCAAGGATCCCAACCTTCCCCAGCGCAGCGAACTCGTCGAGTACCAGCAGGCACTGATAGCGCAGCGCCGGGTCCTGCTCCGGCAGCGTTCTCGTGTTCAAGTGGACGAGCTGCGAGAAGAACAGGTTCACAAGCAGCGCTGCATCGGCCAGCCGGTTCGGCTGGATGCCGACGTAGATGCTCATCCGTCGGCGACGGACGTCCCGGAGGTCGAAGTCGCTCGTCGCTGTCGCCGCATCGACGATCGGGTTCGCGAAGATCGTCAGCGGCGCATTGAAGGTCGCCAGGATCCCAGCCAGGGTGTTCTCGGACGTCGAAACGAAACGCCCAAGTGCGTCGCGACACACGGTGCTCAGGGACTCCGGACCGCTCAAGCGCGCCTGCAGAATCGATTGCAGGTGCGTCTTCACCGGCTGTCCCTGACCGGACCCCTGCCGCAACAGTTCACCGAACGAGCAGGTGAGTCTGGGTGTCTCGAAGAGATAGAGCGCGAGACCGAGGAACAGGTTTCGCGCCTGCTCGTTCCAGAACGCATCCTTGCCTTCGCTCGGATAAAGGGTCTGCGCGATCGCCAGCAGATCGCCGACTCGTTGGGCAGGATCGCGGCTCACGCCGTCGAACGGGTTCCAACGGTGTGACCGCCCGTCTTCGGCGAAGGGCGAGAAGAGGTACACCGCCTGCCCGTGCTCGGCGCGGAACCCTGAAGTCAGCTGGAAGTTCTCGAGCTTGATGTCGAGCACTACGACAGAATCCGGGTAGTTCAAAAGGTTCGGGATGACGACGCCCACACCCTTGCCGGAGCGGGTCGGCGCCGCCAGCAGCACGAACTGCTGCCCGCCGTACACCAGGTAGCGCCCGCGGTCTCGACCGACGATGATTCCGCGCTCGTCCGTGAAAAGCCCAGCGGCCCGGATCTCGTCAGCACGCGCGAAGCGGGCGTCGCCATGCGTGGGTCGCCTGGCGCTCGCAGCGTTCGCCCAGGCCAGGCCAGGCAGCAGAAAGACCGCCGCGAGTGCCGCGCCGGCGGCGAACTGCAGCTTCCTGCGATCGCCTGGGGAATCGGACTTCGCCTCCCAAGCGCGCCACCAGCTGTCGACCGAGACGTCGTGCGGAATCTGTCGGCTGGCAATCTGGAAGAGCGCCCCCGCTGCGAACGACGCGACGAGCAGCCCGGCCGCAAGCCAGAGCAGAAGGATCGCGGCGATCGAAGTGGAGCGGCGGGTCATCCTGGACTCACTTGCCGAGCAACATCAGGAGGACACCGCCGATAGCGTAGATCCCCGCACCGACCTTGGCCAGCCTTGCCAGCAGCATGAAGCCGGTCTCGACCCAGTGGGTCACGACGAAATTCCCGTAGCTATCGAACTCCTCGATCCCGACGGGGTTGCGCCGCATGAAGCGCCGGCGGTTGATCACGTAGCTCACGATGCTGGCTGGCACCCAGACAGCGAGTCCCCAGCCAATCAGAGTCAGCCCCATCTGCATGCTGCTCATCGTCGATGTCGTCATGACTGTCGTCCTCCGGTCAGATCGCTGCGATCTCGGGGCGCGCGCTGCTGCGGGCGAGCGGGTCGAACCGTACAGCCGACACGTATCGCGCCTTGCCGATCGGTTCGCCCTCGCCGTCATAGACGTACCGCGCCTCGACGTGCAGCGTCACGTCGATCGTCAGGTCCACGAGACGCTTGAGCGACGGCGGGTCGTAGATCGCCGCTTGCGGGTGCTCCTTGGCCATGAACACGTAGCGCTCGACCGCGAGGGCACACGACTCCGCGTGGAAGCTCGTGATCGATCCTGCATGGCCTGTCGTCAGTAGCTTCAGGTAGTCGAAGGCCTCAGCGCCGCGCAGCTCGGCGAGCAGCACGCGGTCGGGCTTCATCCGCATCGACGCGGCAATCAGGTCGGACGGTGTGACCTCGGCCACGCCCTGCTCGCCCTTGCTGTAGAGCAGGTGGACCCGGTTCGGATGCCGCGGCAGCTGCAACTCGCGCACGTCCTCGATCGTGATCAGTCGTTCGACCGTCGGAATCGACTGGCACAGAGTCTTCATCAGCGTCGTCTTGCCGCTGCCGGTCTCGCCCACCACGGCGATGTTCCGACGTTCGCGGACGGCGAGCTCGAGGAAGTTTCCGAGCCGATGAGACCGAAGATGCAAGACCAGCGCTCGATCGACCTCGGTCAGTTCCTCTGTCTGCCGCGACAGCCCTCGAGGCTCTTGCCAGACGTAGCGGTCGAAGGCGCCGCTTGCCGCATAGTCGGCGAGCGAACGGATCGCCGACGCGGGACGCCTGATCGAGAGCGTCACAGTGTCCGGATCGACCACTGGAGGCAGCACGATCTGGACGCGTTCGCCCATCGGCAGAACCGCGGAAAGGATCGGCCGCTGCGGTCCGATCTCCTGCTCGCTCCAGGTCGCAATCGCATTGACCAGTGTCATGCACCGTTCGAACGTGAGTTCAGGCGCGTCATGTCGGGTCCATGCTGCTTCGGTCTCGACGAAGACCTCTCCGGGCGTATTGACGCAGACCTCCGTCACCTCTTCCCGTCCCAGGTAGGGTGCAAGCGGACCCAGCAGCGCACGCAGGGTCGCGTCGCGGGCGAGGACATGGATAGCAGCCGACACGCCTGCGCTACCGGTTGGTCAGCTGATACACGCTGCTGAAGTCCAGGTCTCGGGCGACGTAGATCGACGCCCGGTCTCCCTGGTTCTTGTACAGCGTCGGCTTGATCGCGATGGTCTGCTGCAGGATCTGGTTGACCATGCGCTCGCCTGTGGATCGGGTGTTCTGGAACGCATACAGACCGATCGCCGCACCGCCGCCGTTCTGCGAGACCGCGTTCGCTGTCGCGTAGCCGATCGCGTCCTGCACCAGCGAGAGCAGCACCGCCGCTCCGATGCGATCGCTCCAGCGGTTATCGACGTAGCCCGGCAGCCCTGCCGTTCCCAGCGCATCGCTTGCAGGCGACGCCAGGTTGATCACCACGCCGTTCGGCGTCCTGACCCGAGTCCAGAGCAGGAACAGTCGACGCTGTCCCTGCGCCATGGTCGCGACGTATTCGCCAGTCGCTTCCGAGCCGCGCTCAACGAGCAGCACCCGGCCGTTGTCGCTGTAGACGTCTGACGTGACGACGCATTCGGCCATGCCCGAGACCTCGTTGACCACACGGGTTGCCAGCGAGCAGTCGATCGTGCGTCCCTTCGGCAGGATGAAGTTGCGGTCGCCGAGCAATGTCACCTGAACCGGCGCGGTCGGGTCCGCGCGCAGCAGGCCACCGATCCGTCCCTGGGTGTCGGGCAGTTCCCCGCCTCCCCGACCGGGGGAGGAGGCGGGCGGCAGGCCGGCGCCACCCGGCGCGAAGTGCGCGGGTCGCCCGGACGGCTCCGTGTCGAGCTCAGTGGGAGCCTGGGCGAGGTGGATCGGCAACCTGGTCGACGCTGCCCGGTCGACCCCTGCAGGTGCGCCCACAGGCAACATCCCCGGCATTGCGCCGATCGCCGGCCCGAAACCCGGCTGCGGTCCTCGCACCGAGTCGGGGTTGCCCGGTGGACCGCCCGCTGCCGTGCGGACCCAACCTGACGCTCCTTCTTTCGTCGGTACGATGATCTCGCCGCCATAGCGACTTGGCGCCGGCGGCCCGGACTGCCTGGCAACCGTGATCGGTGCGGGCGGCGGGCTCGCCGGCGGTGCCGCATCTGCCTTCTCGATCGCCGGGACCTTCGGCGGATCGGCAGGGTCGCTCGTGAACTGGCGCCGACGGGAGACCAAGGCAGGCTTGTTCTCCGCCTTGGCGCTCTCCGCGGCGGCTGCCTGGCGCACCTTCTCCCGCTCACGCCACTTGGCCACGCCGTAGACCGAGCCCAGCGCGACCAGCGCGAAGACGCCGACAACGAACGCGGCGCGGGCTGCCGGATGGCCGGCCCGCCCGCCGCGTGCATTCACGGAGACGATTCCGGAGGTCGCCTGACCCGGCGTTGGGTTCGGCCCGGGAGGGGGAGACTGAGCCGGGAGCTGGTTGACGCTGGGAGAGCTCATCGCACCGTCCTCCTGAACTGCTCGCTCGTCGTGCCCGCACGAGGGGGCACCCCCTCGGCATCGAAGGCGTCGTTCCACACGCCGATCACCGCCTTGCCCAGCCGCAGCACGAAGCGCCGGCTCATCCGCTGGACGACCGCGAGATCCCCGTCCATGTGGTAGTTCACCCTGCCTTCCTCGCCGTCGGCAGAGATCACGAAGATCGACGGCACCTCGCGGTTGCCAGGGAACTGGAAGTAGGTGAAGCGCCCGTCATCGAACACCAGACTTGGCACGATGTCCTCGGCGCCTGTGAGCACCTGCATCGAATACGACCAGTTGCGCGGCGTCGGCGGTTCCGGGGCCTGTGGGGTCCGGGTCCGTGGCGCTTGCCCGCCCTGTACTGGCATCGATCCGGCGGCGAGCATCTGCGACACCGGCACCGCCAAGGGGTACTGGAAGATTACGCGGTACATCGGCTCCGCTGGCGTGGGGGGTTGCACACCCCTACCCTTCGGGGCGTCCGGCAGCACCCGAAACTCGATCGAGTAGTCCCGCCGATCGGTGTGGAGCTCGAGGTTGTTGTGGGTAGCGCCGTCCTTCGGCTTTACCCAGATCTGGTTCGCATCGTGGTCGGCCCGCACGCACCACTCGAGCTCGGCCTTCGCACAGTCGGCCGAGAAGCCTGTCGCCGCCATCCGGATCCGTTCGGTTGGCTCGAGCATCAGCCGAGTAACCACGCCTCGGCGCACATGGATCACCGTCACTTCGTCGCGGACGTATTCGACGTAGCGAACGCGCGCGTCGCGCTCGCCGGGCGTCGGCACATCCGCTGCCCTGACTGCGAGGCCACCCACGATCGCAGGCGCGATTAGTAGTGCGAGCGTCAACGCAAGTCGGAACCCGGAGGGCGGCATCAGCGGCCTCCCTGCGAGGGGGCGTTGGCGATCTCGGCGTCGACCCTGTAGGTCGTCACGCGGAACCCGAGCGGGTTCTCGATGAGCTGCTTCTCCTTGCCGAACATGGAGCCGCGATACTCGTAGCTGAAAGTCGCGACGAAGGTCTGCGGCGGCTCGACATCATTCGTCTCCAGCCGGCGCATCCGCTTCTCGAACCGGACGACCGCCCGCCCGGGCGTGTCCGGTGGCAGCGTGACGCTGCGCACCTCGACCCGCATCTCGACCGATGGTCCGAACTTGCGGTCCCTGGCCTGGGGTCCGTCGTAGAGCTTGGCGTACTCGCGTCCAACCTCGTCCGCACTCATCGCGAGAACTGTGTCGTAGTCGTACTGCAGCAGCTTCCACATGTACGACTCCCGCGCGATCACGTAGCGCTGAGCCCAGTGCTTGTCGAGCAGGTCCTGGTAGCGAATCGACCGGGCGTCGGCCGTACTCATCACCTCGACGTTTCCGGTCGCCTTCTCCACCGACAGCACGTAGGGCACCGCCTGCTTGAGCGGCGTGAGCAAGGCAAGCGCGATCGCGAGGCAGATGGCCACACAACACGCTGCCGCGGCGACCCACCACGCGCGACGCTCCGAGCGTTCCAGCCGCAGCTGGCGGTCGGTCTCCCAATCCCGGCCTTCGCGGTAGAACTTCGCCTCGTCGGCGGGCGAGACGGTCGTGGCCAGTTGCGACGGAACAGCGGCCATCAGAACCTCCCTGCCTTGCCCGCTGCCCAGCCGCGAATGACGCCGGTACCATCCTCCGGTCGGGCAAGATTCTTGAGCGCCGCCTCGCGCTGCGCCTGTTCGGCCGCGACCTGCTCCGCCGCAGCAAGTTCACGCAGCACGGCAATGCGATTCTGGTCGTTGGCGACCTGCGCGGTCTCTGCCTGGAGCCGTGCTTGCAGTTCAGCGATCGCCTTCGGGTCCTCGGTCGTGTTGATCTGCCGCATCAACTGCTCGATCTGGTCGACCCGTCCAGACACGACCTCGAGCGCCTGGCGTGCATAGGCCTGCGTCTGAGCGTTCAATGACAGCCGGGCACGGCAGCGTCGTTGGTCCTCGCCAAAGACGTTCTCGCAGTCGTAGATGAGCGCTGCATTGCGGATCGCCCTGGCGGCGACCGTGAGGCCGTTAATCCCTCCGATATGCACCGCCGTGTAGATCTGGGCCGCCTCGGGGGGCAGGACGTCCTTGAGTAGCGGGTTGTAGAAGATCTCGCCTAGGTTGCGCCGACCCGTCAGCGACTCGTAGGTCTGCACCAGCTGCTGGTACTGCTGAATCATCTGCTGGTACTGCCGGGCCCATGAGGCGACCTGCTGGATCGCCTGCGCGAGGTTGGCGACATCGATCACCGGAATGCCCTGCGCCCGGACCGGCGAAACGCCGGTCAAGGCGATCGCGACCAGCATCGCCGTCGCAGCGTGCCTGACTCCCGCCATACGGTGGTCGAATCGCTGCACGGTAGTCGTTGTCATCCGCGCCTCGCGCTGTCGTTTCATTGGGAGTCCGGGCCACGCCCTCGACGCGCTGCCTGTTGGTACATGGGCAGGCGAGCAGGCTCGGCCGCCGCATCGGTTCCCCTGCGGGCCGTGCCACCAGGCCCCAGGCCAAGCCGAGCGCGCGCCTGGCCGGACAGCGACTGGGTGAGTCCGGCGATTCCACGACCAGCCGCCATCGCGCCGCGTGCCGCGCCGAGCTGCAGTGCCTGAACCGTGCCGTGGGCAAGGCCACGCCCCACCTCGCCGAGCGAAATTCCGCCAGTCAGTGCGGTCGCTAGATTGTTCAGGTTGAGCATCACGAACGCAGTCGTCGCGACGATGACCACAAGCGAAACGGTCGCCAGCAGCGTGTTGACGTCGTCCGTAGGCGGGTTCGGAAGCTCGTCCAGAAAGTGCGTTCCCAGGTCGCCGATCATCGCGATGACCAGCATCGCCAAGACATTGAGGAAGGCGTAGTTCAACGCCTGGCCGAGCCACTGCTCGGTGTAGCGCTGCGTACCGGGGAAGATCGCGAGGAAGAGAAACACCGGGCCGACCGCCAGTACGACCGCGAGCATCACCTTCGCCAGCACCAGCATTCCGAGGCCGATCACCGTCGTGACAGCACCGGCCAGGAGCACCAGGATCATCGCGATCAAGTACGAGAAGTGAGGCAGAGGGCCCTGGAACGCGAGCGCCCCCAGCTGTGTCACGACGCGCTGATAGGGGGCCAGTGCGTTGTCGAGAAAGGCCCCTGCGTCCGGGAAGTCCGTAACGGCGGCGATGAGATGGGTTCCCAGCCCTTCGATCGTCCCGGCGACCGTGCCCTGGTAGGTGCCCGCTGCAAGGGCGAGCGCCAGGATCAGCGCGATCCTGAAGACCCGGACAAGTAGCGTCGGCAGCGTGTCCTGCGAGTGGCCTCGGGCGATCTGCCAGCCGATCAGCAGGATGTAGATGGTCAGGGCAACGACAACGAACGGAGCCACCGCACCGACCATTGCGGCACTCTTGCGGACGACGAAGCCATCGAGCAGTTCGGCCATCTCGGTCAGGACGTCGGTCGCGATTCCCATTGGCTCGCCCTCCCCTCAGGCCGTCCAGGCCTGCGGACTGTCGGCCCGGCGCGCACGGATCGCATCACGGCGTTCCGCATTGCGGCGATGGAACTCGGGCAGCCAGGCGGCCGGGTCGTCGCCACGCTCGGCCCGGATCTCGTCCAGCAGTCGAACGCCAGCGAGCGAGCCGCTCAGCACGTCGAGCATCTCGGACATGCCGGACAGGTCGAAGGTCACGATGCTCGACTGGTGGCCCTGTTTGACCAGGAACTGGCGGCTCTGCTCGCCCAATCCCTTGACGATCTCGAATTCCGCACGCGTGAGCTTGAATCCGTCCACGTAGTCGGACTCGTCAGCGCGCGGATTGGGCAGGTAGATCTGTGTGACGCACTGCTCGACGATCGTCCGCCCGATCGGTGAGCTCAGGACGTCAGAGGGCGACTGCGTCACGTAGACGCCCAGCGCCGAGAGCTTGCGATCGGTCTTCAGGTTGCGGCGCGCCTCCTCGGTGAGCGTCTCGTCGAGGAGCGCCTTCCAGAATTCCTCCATGACCCGCACGAAGGGCGCACCGGTCTTCAGCCGCTCCGAGACGTGCATCAGGTACATCAGGATCGGCGTGCGGACCTCCGGGTCGTCGAGGAACTCGGTGTAGTCGTAGCCGAAGATGCGATGCTGGTCGAAGCGCTGCGTGTCCTCGGGGTTGTCGAAAGCCCAGGCCAGAGGCCCCGCGCCCACCCATTTCTTGAGTCGCAGCCGCAGGCTGTTGCTGCCGGTGTTCGGCAGCAGCTGGTCGACCGCAGCGAGCCGGCGCAACTCATGCGGAAGCTCCCGGAAGACCGCCTTGACGGCCTGGTGGATCGCGTCTTCCTCGCGGGCCGTCAGCGCAGGTGTTCCCGCGGGCGCGATGAGCTTTCGCACCAGGTCGGCGGCGAAGCGCTCGTTCGCCGGGTTCGGCTCGGCCTGGAACGGGTTGAATCCGGTGGGCACGCCCCGGCTGATCGCCACATAGCGCCCGCCCATTGCGCGGATGCCGATCTCGGCGCCGCGGTCCAGGTCCAGGAACAGCGCGCGAAAGCCGCGATACTTCGTCGCGCTTGCGAGCAGCATCATCTGCAGCGTCGTCTTGCCGACGCCCGTGGAGCCGCAGATGAAGGTGTTGCCCGGCGCCTTGTCGTCCGAGGAGTCGGTGCCGGGCGGCGAGACGTGGAAGTTCAGGTAGAACGGCTGGCCGGAAGGCGTTCGCATCAGCGTCAGCGCCTCGCCCCAGGGATTGCCCTCCCGCTTTCCCCGCGCGAAGTTGTGCAGCGGTGCGAGCCCGGCGAAATTGCGGGTCGTGAGCTTCGCCTCGCGAGGGCGCATCCGCCAGTTTCCCGGCAGCTGGGCGAACCAGCCACATTCGGGAATCGCGTCGATCGGGGCCGTCTTCAGGCCAGCGATGTCGATGAGCCTGGCGCGCGCATCAGCGACATTCCTGGCCGTCGCCTGCAAGGAGTCTCCGAAGACGGCGAGTGTGAAGTGGTACTCGCCGAGCTCCAGCGCACCCGCCTGCAGCTGGTCCATCGCGACATCCATCTCCGCAATCTGGCTCTCGGAGACGTCCTCGGTGGCGAGCAAGTGCCCGCGCTGATCCTGCAAGGCCCGGATACCGTCCCGACGGTTCAGGATCGACAGGCTCTGAGTCTCGATGAACTCGTACGGCTCGTACATCAGGATGTTCGTCATCCCCGGCTCGCTGGAGGCCGGGTACTCCTGCACGTCCAGCATCCCGACGAACTTGCGTCCGGTCGGGTGCCAGATCTCCACGAAGCCGTTGCCGTCGCCGAAGTGCAGCCGGCTCGACGGCAGGTATTCGTCCAGCGACGCCCGCCTCAACGGCACCGGCTCCCAGACGCCGTTGACGAGGAAGGCGAGCAGCTCGCACGGCTCGGAGAACACGACGCTTCCGTTCGTACGGGTCGCAAGGCGCCGCGGGCCGTAAACCTCGAGCGCGCGCTCCAGCAGCTTGCCGGCATCGTTGAGCGCCGTGATGTGCTCGTCCTCGCGAGCACGCAGCGCCTCGACGTCTGGCTTGGCCAGCCGTCTCAGCCAGCGGTGCGAGCGCTCTCCATGTGGCCGATGGACCAGCGTCACGTAGAGCTCGGTTGCCATCTGCGGCACGTCGCCCAGTCCGTCGTAGTAGCGGTCCAGCAACTCGCGACAGAACGGATCGCGGTAGCCGGAGGTGTCCATCCGCTCGCGCACCTGACGACGGATCTTGTGGGTCCACAGACTCCACTCGCCGTCACCCAGGGACTTCAGGACGTTGTTCCAGCTGTCCTTGCGCAGCGCGATCTCCTCCGGGTCCTTCGACTCGAAGGTGATGCCCTCGATGCGCCAGCTCGCGAGGTACGCCTGGTCGCGCTTGAGGCGCACGACGTCGGGTGCGACGTGCGTGCCGAAAGGCAGGTAGTCGGCAAGCGGCACCTGCGCGTTCGCTGCCGCCCTCACCGCCTCGGGCGAGCGCCGTCCCGGCATCAGCCCGTCCCCCGTCGCTTGTAGCGAAGCGGCGAGTACGAGACCGCCCCCCAGTGCCGCCGACCGGCGAGCTGGCGGGCGCGCATCAGGACGCGGATCGAGAGTTGTCGCAGGCGCTGATCGTCCCGACGGGTCGTCTCGCGCATCCACAGGAAGACGGCGACGTAGATCGCCGCCTCCACGAGGAGTGCTGCCGGGTGGACGCCGTAAAGCAGCCAGGGCGCAGCGAGCAGTGCGCCGCCGCTCACCCCCAGCATCCACTGCATCGGCACGCCGGCCAGCATCGCCGGTCGGGTGCAGCCCTTGAAGATCGGATCGCGCACCGGCGCGTCAGGCCGCAGCGAGCCAGGCGGCGATCGGGCCGCTCGCGCCGATCAGGATCCCGCCGATCACGATGTTGCTGATGTCGGTCCAGCGTGCGTGCTGGAAGATCATCTTGTAGCCGGCCCAGATGATCGCGATCGTCAGGCACACCACGCTCACGCCGATCAGCGTCGTCTGGATCAGCGTGAGGGTCGTGTTCACCTTCTCGAGCTGCGCGTGCGCAGGAGCCGACGCGATCGCGACGGCGAGCGCGGGCATGAAGACGGATACGCGTTGGAGCAGGGTTCGGCTGGGTCGGGTCATCGTCGGATCCGGTCGGGGTGGGAAAGGCGGGGGGTCGTTCAGAAGAGCAGCGCACTGCGGGCACCGTTCTCGGCGGGCGGCCCGGTCTCCTGAGGCGGTGGGGACCACTCGGGGGCGCCCGGTGCGGTGGGCGAACGGCCGGCGCCCGGCCGGGGAAGCGTCTTTGCCCTGGCCATCAGGGCCTAAACCGGGGAGGTGCGGATGGCTGGTACGACTGGAATGGGCTTTGCCGGCGCGTCGGATGCGATCACGCGCTGCACGTAGCCGTGCGCGTAGCCGGTCGAGAAGTTGCCGCTGTAGTAGCAGCTCGTCGCGGCTCTGACCGCCTGCTGCTCGTCGCGCGAGACGCGGGCCCGCTGGAAGCATTCGGCGAGGATGCCGCCGCCGGCGCGCAGGTTCGCGCAAGGTTCGAACGCGGATTCCAGCGTGAGCCCGTAGCGTTCGAAGTTGCGGCGATTGATCTGCGCCAGGCCCACCGAGAAGTCGTAGCCGCCCTGTTGCAGCGAGCGCGCCGTGACGACGGCTTCCTCCAGCGAGCCGGGTTGTCGCTGGAGTCGGCCGTTGACCACGCCGATCGCATAGGGGTTGAAGCCCGATTCGACGTGCACGATCCGCCGCAGGGTGTCGACGTGGACCTGCGGGGCACACTCCTGGGCGAGCACGGCGAAGTCGAGCATCGCCTTTTCCTACTGTCGCTGAACGGGCACGGTCGTGTAGACCTCGCCGTTGACGATCACCCGGATCCGCGGGGGCTGTGGCTCGAGCAGGCGGACCGCCCCGTAGATCGGGACTTCGGCCATCGTCGACGTGTCGTTCGTGATGACGACGCCCACGCCCAGGCCGATCGGTTCGCCGACGACGCAGACCTTGTCGTGCGAGACGTCGGTGGCTGGAATCGCTGTTGCTGCCCAGGGATCGCCGGTCGGATTGCCTTCGCCGATCCCGATGAAGAACTGCTGCAGGGTCGGGTACTGGCCTGGGGGCGGCGCAGTGTCCGCGACGGCAGCGAGTTCGCCGGCGGGCAGCGCACGGGATCCCTTCGGGCACGGGTCGTAGGGCTCGGTGACGAGGCCCGCCAGTGCGCTTCCGTTAGCCTCCTCGCAGGTCGGAAAGGCACGACCTCGCGCGAGATCGCGCCAGAGCTGGCGGATCGGTGGCACGCATTCGGCGACCGCGGTCGGTCCGGCCGGGTTCGACAGGCACAGCAGCACCGTGCACCCGTACTGGCTGGCCTGCGCGTTCGCGCTCGCAGCAACCCAGGCCAGCAAAGCCAGGCGAAGCAATCGAGCAAGAGGCGCGCGCATCCAATTCCCGGGGTCGATCCGTTGTCGTCGACCACGCCTAGTCGTCGGTGTCCTCCCTGATCGCTGGCGTGGTTGCCTTCGGGTCGCAACGTGCAGCTCAGGAAGCGACCCTTGTCCTACGCGAACGATCCTAAGTGCCTCGGGGGGCTTCGGAAAACCCACCTTTTTGGGCTAGGTGAAGGGCTGCTTAATCTCTTTGCTGAAGCTCGGTCGGAAGATCTCGTTGCAACCGATTGATTTGGCGAGTGTCGCTTCGGCGCGTCAAGGCGTTACCCGATGGGTGTACGGTGAAGACTTAGGCCAACAGGCCTAGCTCAAACGGGTCAGACATGGCCGGATCGACAGAGGCACCTGTCGGACGGGGCTGGAGGCCTGCTTGAATGGGCGGGTTCGTGCGGCCCCGATCCTCTGCGGGCCATCGGAGACTTCGGAGACGAGGCACGCCGGTCCGCGGGCGTTGGCACTGCTCGGCGGCATTACGCCTGCGCCACGGCACGGGGACTGCAGCCCGTCAGGGCGGTCGGATCAGGCCGCCTGGTTCACCCGATCGGCGATCGCACGGCACTGCTCGAGCAGGTCGTCGAACGGCTCGGCGTCGTCCAGGAGCAGGCCGTCCTCGACCATCCGCTGGTAGTCGTCGGCCAGCGCGGCGCGTGCCACGTCGACCGGCACCAGTTGCAGCCCGCCCTGCACCGCGATGCGGTAGTCGATCGGCTGGCCGTCGGCCGTCTTCTCGGCGAAGAACGCAGACTTGTTCTCGACCACGGCCTGCGCCAGCGCCCGGTCCGAGCGCGCGCGGGCCGCGATGCCCGCCTGGTCGAGCCGGGTCACGTCGTGCCAATGGCGTGCGAATCGATCGCCGCCGCGAAAGCGGCCCCCGACACAGTAGACGTGGATGGCCGTCGCCTTCTCCCAGAACGTGCGCTCGGGGAGCATGACCGCGGGCTCGGCACGCGGGAAGTCGACCCCGGGCACGTGGTCGGCCGCATCGCAGGTGATCAGTCTCGTCTGGCTGGGTTCACCCGTCGAGCGGGCGCCGAATTCCAGCAGCACCGACGGCTTCACGTAGCCGGTTCCCTGGGTGAGCGAGTCGTAGTCGATGAAGATCGTCGCGTCCTCGACGCGGACGGTGGCCCGCAGATTCTGTGCAGCGAGTGCTTCACCCAGGGCCGGGCCGAGTTGTGTCGTGACGCGCTCCGCGAGCCGTCCCCGGATCGTGTCGGTCCACTTCTTCGCCTGGCTGCGAGTCGTCGGCCAGACCGTCTCACCACCCTCGGTCAGCTCCGGCGCGACGGTCCGGACGTCGTAGGTGAGATCGACGTCTTCGGAGAACCGCCGGATGACGTTCCAGGCCTTCGACAAGGACGTTCCGCCCTTGAAGACGAGATGCGGCGCATGTGCGCCGTCAAAGAGATGCCGCAGCGCCCACACCACCCAGGCGTCCTTCTCGAGCAGATGCGGCGGACGGCCTGATCGCTCTGCGGCGACGAGCAGCGCCTCGCGCTGGTCGTCGCGAGGCATCCCGAAGAACTCAGGCACGTGCCACCAGCGTGCCGAGCTCGCTGGCCAGCCAGGCCGGCATCCGCGCACGCGTCGCAACCAGCGCCTGCAGCTCTGCCGCAGGCAAGGTCTTGCGAAGCCGGCCCAGAGCCTCCCGGGCGCCCGACGGCCCGGCCCAGGCCAGGGAGCGGATCGCCTCGCCCGCCGCCCGCTCCGGGTGCACCAGCTGCCAGGGCGGCGCGTGCCGCAGCTCCACCGTCTGCCCGCCCAGCCTGAGGGTGCGACTGCGGCCCGAGGTCAGGAACACCTGCCTCACCGGCACCTGCGTGGTCAGGCCCATCGCGTTCGCAGCGGCTGCGCCATGGCTGGTCACGATCTCGCCCCGCTCGCTCGCCCAGTGCCGAACCACCCGGGAGGCCTCCGGCGCACGCGTACCGAACGCGCCCTTCACCGGCAGCACATAGACGCCTCGCTCGACGCGCAGCAGCTCACCGCGGCGCGCGAGGCGCGACAGCACCTGGTCGACAGCCGCTCGACTGCCCAGGTGCAGCAGCGCCCGGGCGGTCAGGGTGCCGCCCTCGGGGAGGGCGGCGGCATGCATCAGGACTTGGCGGGCAAGCGTCGACACGGCAGGCTCCTCGTGTGTCAGAAATCGTAGTTCATTATCTGACACTGCGCAATCGGGAGGATGCTCCCGGCCGCTCTGGCGTCCGGGATGGGAGGACCGCCGGCGGATCCGTGGCCTGCCAGGGAGAATCCGCCCACCTGCGGGCTGTCCGGGCCGGGTTCTTGGATAGGAGTGCCTGGGCGTGCTAACGTGCAACACTACTTGTTGCAAAATGCAATGCCATCATGAGCAATGCCGTGCGGATCTCCGACGCCGAGATGACCGAACTCCGGCGGGCGGCCGAACTCAACAATCGCTCGATCTCGGGCCAGGCCGAGTACTGGATGCGGCTCGGACGGGCGGCCGAGCAGAACCCGACCATGACGATGACGCGGATCGAGGCCGCCCTGCGCGGCCTGCAGCCGGTCGACCCGGGCGAACTGGACGACGACGAGCACGACGAACTGCTCCTCAGCCTGGCCAAGGCGCCGCTCACGCCGCAAGGTCAAGCCTTCTACGAGAAGCTGGCCGGCGACGGCCTGGGCGTCGGCATCGCTGACGACGGCACCCTCGTGTACGGACCGAACGAGCCGGCGTGAAGCGCCCGACGATGTTCGTGATCGCCGGCCCCAATGGCGCCGGCAAGTCGACGTTCTACGAGGCCGTCCTCAAGCCCTCGATCGCCGCCCCGTTCATCAACGCCGACATCATCCAGCGCGATGAGCTCAAGGACTCGGCACTGTCGGCCGCCTACGCGGCGGCCCGGATCGCCGACGCTCGTCGAGACGCGGCACTTAGTGAGCAGCGCAGCTTCATCACCGAGACGACCTTCTCGCATCCGTCCAAGCTCGAGCTGATCGACACCGCGAAGGCCGCCGGGTTTCGCGTGGCGACCTACCACATCAACGTCCGCAGCCCCGAGCTGTCGGTGATGCGGGTCGCGACGCGCGTCCGACGCGGTGGGCACGATGTCCCGGAAGACAAGATCCGTGAGCGCTACGAGCGCAATCAGGTGCTGATCAGGCAGGCCGTGCTGCGATCGAATCTGGCCTTCGTGTACGACAACTCGTCGCTGAATCGGCGCGCGTCGCTGGCGATCACGTTCAAGTCCGGCACCGTTATCGAGATCGGCGATCAGGTGCCCGCCTGGGCGCGCACGCTGTACGCGCAGGAACTCGAGATGTTCAGCCCGGCCCGGCTGAATCCGGGCGCCGCGTCGTTCGCCGACGGCAAGGCGATCGCGACGCGGATCGGTGGACCGGACGCGGTCCTGCAGATCGCCAAGGGTGCCGAGACCTATCGAGGTGCCGTGGTGGGCGAGACCGCCCTGCACTGGATCCAGCGGTTGCATGACACCGTGTTCGTCGCGCACTTCAAGGACAGGCTGCCACCGGACGCCCGACCGCGGGTGGGTGATGCCTATGCGCTTCGCTACGAGGGTGATCGCATCGTCATCGCGCCCAGCACCGCACGGGCTTCGGCGTTCGCCAACCTGGATGCCGGCATCGCGAAGGAGCGCTTTCCCGAGCTCGCGGGTGTCGTGCAGGCCCTTGAGGATCTGAAGCATCGCGTTCAGGCGGATGCGAGCTTGTCGGACAAGGCAAGGTCAGCCGTTCTGAAGGCCGGGCACGAGGCACTGCTCAAGCGTCTGGACGCCGGCCGGATCATCGCGCCAGATCGTTCGAAGGAAGTGCCGGCGTCAGAGGCCAAGGCCAGGCCGGACCCCGATCGAGAGCGTTGATACGCCGCGCCGAGCACGAACGCCTCCGAAGGCGGGCGTCACCGAGGTCGCTGTCGCTCGGTCCGGCCGGGCCGTCGTGAATCGAGCCCGCGATGCGGTCTCGCCCCTATTGGGCTTCCGTCCCTGACGCGATGAGCGTGTCGGTGGGGAATTGCCCTGTGTGATCCCCGAGTGTGCCGCGTCGTTCTCGCGTTCAAGGGCGCAGTCCGTGCGGACCGCGTCGCTGTCGCGAGGCTTGTGCCCCCTTGAGCGCTGCGCTGCGCCGCGGCTTCCCCGGGACAGCCGGGCGATTCCGCCCGAGCGTTCGCCCCATGGAGGCTGCGATGTCCCAGGTTCCCCTGTCGGTGTACGAAGCTCGCACGATCGCCCGTGCTCTTCGCGTGATGGAGAAGTCCCTCGTCGTTCGCGATGTCGTGTTCGACTCACCGGCGCTGGTACGGCAGTACCTGTCTCTACGCCTCTTCAACCTCGAGTCCGAGGTGTTCATGGTCCTGCTGCTCGCCAATGCGTCGGCCGTGATCTTCGCCCACAACCATCCGAGCGGCGTGCCTGATCCGAGCCAAGCGGATCGGATGCTCACCGATGCGCTTCGCGGAGCGCTGTCGACGGTCGACGTTCGTGTGCTCGACCACATCATCGTGGCAGGTCCGAAGACGACGAGTTTCGCAGAGCGGGGCTGGTTGTAGCTCGCGCTGCGGCCGAGACCTCAGGGTCTCGGCTCAGCGCTTTTGCTTCGCCACATGCACGCCGCCCAGGTGTCGCTCACGCGGCGATGCCGGGGGCGTCGCTCTGGCCGCCACCGCCAACTCGGACAGGATGCCGCAATGCGCTGCGTCAGTCTCCGAGGCACAGTGGGCCCGCAGATCCCGCAGTTGCCGCTCGAGACTGCGAAGCTCCTTGATCCGCCGCACCACATGTCCAATGTGCTCGTCCAGCAGTGCATTGGCGTCGCCGCAGTCTTCAGCCGGCGCATCCCTCAGACGCAGCAGCACGCGAATCTCGTCCAACGACATGTCCAGGCCACGGCAATGTCGGATGAACTGCAACTGGTCGACGTGCTCCGACGCGTAAACGCGGTAGTTGGCATCGGAGCGCCCCGGTTGCGGCAGCAGCCCTTCCTTCTCGTAGTAGCGGACGGTCTCGACCGGAGTCCCCGTCACCTGGGCCAACTCACCGATGCGCATGCCAATTCTCCTTTTCGGTCTTTTCATTTTGCCTGCTTGACTCTGTAGTTGCCACAGGGTTTTCAATGCTCGCATCGCATCCCGAAGACCTACGTCACGCAACCGATGGCCTTAGACCCGACACTGCAGGCGCTGACCGAGCCCAGCGCACTGCTGGACTACCGTTCCCCGTCCATCACGCGTCTCGTCGCCTCGCGTGGGTGGGCGCCGCTTCCGGTGCACGAGCGGATCGGCGCCGTATACGCGTTCGTGCGCGACGAGATCGCGTTCGGCTACAACGCCTCGGACGACCTGACCGCCTCCCGCGTGCTCCAGGACGGGATCGGTCAGTGCAACACGAAGGCGACACTCCTGATGACGCTTCTGCGCGCGACCGGTGTGCCCTGCCGCTTTCACGGGTTCACCATTGACAAGGCTCTCCAGAAAGGCGCCGTCTCCGGGCTCTGGTATCGCCTCGCACCTCGCAGCATCCTGCACAGCTGGGTGGAGGTCTTCCACGACGGACGGTGGGTGAATCTCGAAGGGTTCATCCTCGACAGGCGCTACCTCGGCTCGCTGCAGCGTCGGTTTGCCGACGTCCGAGGCCCGTTCTGCGGCTTCGGTGCAGCCACGCCCGACCTGAAGAATCCCGATGTGGACTGGGTGGGTCGGGACACCTACATCCAGCGTGACGGCATCAATCACGACTTCGGTGTCTTCGACACGCCCGATCGGTTCTACGAGCGGCACGGCGTGAACCTGTTGGGGATCCGGAAATGGCTGTACACCCGTTTCGTATGCCACGGAATGAACCGCAACGTGCAACGCATCCGATCGGAGCGCTCGCGTGCTTGAGTCACCTGCCAGCCGATCCGACCTCACGCCGCGCCGTCCATGGCATGTCCGGGTTATCGACATGTCCTGGTCGATTGGTCGGTGCTATACTTCTCGCATGGTGCGTTCATTGCTGATCACCCTGCTTGCGTTGTTCGTGGTGCTCCAGTCGTCCTGGGCACTTGCGGCACCCTATTGTCAGCATGAACGCACGATCGCATCGGCACACTTTGGTCATCACGAGCACGAACACGAGGCCCCCACTGTCACCGCCTCCGGCGACAACCAAGATGCGTCGGCTTCGAAGGCACCGGCCGGCTTAGACGTCGATTGTTCGACCTGCCACGCCTCCAGCCCCGCACTCGTCTTCCCGGCCACCCCAGTACTGACCGACTCGCGTCAGTCAGAACGAATCTCACGCGTTCCGCCGGCCGCGCCTGCCGAATTGTCCGCGCGGATCGAACGCCCCAACTGGCCCGCACTCGCCTGAACCGGCGAGGCATGTCGATCTCCTCCGACACCTGATCCTTCCGTTGCCGCGGTCGCGCCATGCGCGAGCGGCCGCGGTAAGGCGCGCCTGAAGCGCTCCTCGCCGGCTTTCCCCACGTGTTCCATCACTGGAGAGTCGGATGCCCCCATTGCTTCGCGTCCGTGCGTCAGCCCCCTGGCTGATCGCGGGTCTGCTTTTCCTGGTTACCGCATCGACACTGGCTCAGCCCACCGCGATGCCCTCGTCGCCTTCTGCGTCGCCTGTCGCGCGGACACTGTCGCAAGCCTTCGAGGCGGCGTGGGCGACCCAGCCCCTCGCCGCCTCCCGCGCCTCGCGTACTGATGCGGCCCTGGCGGCACAGAGAGCTGCCGCGACGTGGATGGCCGGGCCGCCTGCTGTGGGCGGCACCACACGCACCGACCGCCTCGGGTCCGGCGCAGGCGCGCTAGAGTTCGACATCGGCCTGTCCGCCCCGATCTGGCTGCCGGGCGAGCGAGACCGCTCGGGCAGGTTGGCGGACACCCAGCTGGCCGCGGTCGATGCGCGCATCGCAGCCGCCCGCCTGCGCGTTGCGGCTGTGGTCCGCGAGGCCTGGTGGGCGCTGCAGCGCGCGGAGCTCGAGCACGCGCTCGCCACCGATCGCCTGGCGAGCGCCCGCGGCCTGAATGCGGACGTCCTGAAGCGCCTGCGCGCGGGCGAGTTGTCCCGTGCCGACCAGTTCCAGGCCGAAGGCACCGTGGCACAGGCTGAAGTGGCCCTCGCCGATTCCGAGGCCGCCCGCAGCGCAGCCCGCCAGACACTCGCCGCACTCGTGGGCGCGGCCCCCGGGACGACGCTGCAGCTCGCAACGGACGCCGAGCCCGAACCACGCGACGAGCGACCAGCCGGCCAACCCGACGCCCGTCACCCGTCACTGGCGGAACTGTCGCTGCTGAGCGAACAGAGCCGGCGTGTGGCCGACCTTGCCTCGGTGCAGCGGCGCGCCAATCCCGAAGTCGGCGTCACTGCTGTGTCCGAACGCGGTGCCTTCGGCGAGCGCTATGCGAACAGCGTCATGCTCAGTGTCCGGATCCCCCTGGACGCCGGCGCACGAGCCGACAGCCGCATTGCGACCGCACGCGCCGAGTCCGACGAGCTGCAGGCCCAACTCGTTGTGGAAGGCAATCGGATCGCGGCCGAGGCCGAAGCATCGCGGGCCCGGCTCGCAGCCGCCCGCGAGCGGCTCGCAGCCGCCGAGCGCCGCGCCACGCTCGCCCGCGACGTGCGCGGCTTCGTCGAGAAGTCCTTCCGTCTCGGCGAGTCCGACCTGCCCACCCGTCTGCGCGTCGAGATCGAGGCAGTCGAAGCCCAGCGTCAGGCCGCCGTCGCCCGCATCGCCGTCGCCGGCGCCGTCTCCGCACTGCGCCAGGCCCTCGGGCTGCTGCCCGAATGAACACGAGTTCCGTCATGACCCCTTATACCTTCGCTCGCACGCTCGCCGGCTTCGCGCTGGCCATCACGCTCACGATCACTGCTCCGGCCCTGGCCGGCCCCGGCCACGATCAAGGGGGCGCACCCGCTGCGTCCCCGGCCACCGCATCCCCACGCTTCGAGGCGGTCTCGGACCAGTTCGAGCTCGTCGGCATCTTGGAAGGCCGGCATCTGACGCTCTACCTCGATCGCGCTGACGACAACCGACCGGTCAAGGGCGCGCGGCTCGAGGTCGATTTCGGCGGCACGCGACTGGCACTCACCGACCGCGCCAACGGCGTCTTCGATACAGAGCTCGGTACTTCCGCTGCAGCTGGCGTCACGCCGATCACCGCCACCGTAATCGCCGGTGCACAGTCCGATCTGCTGACCGGCGAACTCGATCTTCACGCCGACGCTGCGAAACCCGACACCGAAAGGTCCGAGTTGTTCGCACGCCACGGCCGCTCGGCCGGCATCGGCGCCGCCGCACTCGTCGCGCTGACGGTCCTCGCCGTCGCCGCCCGGCGCATCGCGCGCCGATTCCGCACCGGATCGCCGTCATGAGTCGCACCCTGTCTTCCCGCATCGCCCCCATCGCCGTGCTGGCCGCCCTGCTCGCCGCGCCGGTCGTGCACGCCGGTCCCGGCCACGATCACGGCGACGCGCCGGCGAGCGCCACGAGCAACACGCCCAAGCGCAATGCTGACGGCAGCGTCTTTCTGCCCAAGCCCGCGCAGCGTCAGCTCGACATCGGCACGATGCGCGTGCAGCGAGAGTCGCTGCCGCGCACGGCCGAGTTGGCCGGCCGGATCATCATCGATCCGAACGCAGGCGGCCGCGTGCAATCGTCGATCCCCGGCCGCCTTGAGCCCGGCCCGAGAGGCCTGCCCGGGCTTGGTCAGACCGTGCGCAAGGGCGAGGTGCTTGCACATGTGATGCCGACCTCCGGCTCGATCGAGCGATCCAACCAGCTCTCGCAACTGGCAGAACTACGCAGCGCGAAGTCGATCGCGGACAAGCGTCTCGCGCGCCTGCGCCAGCTCGAGGACACGGTCGCACGCCGCGACATCGAAGCCGCGGAAGCGGACGTCGCCAGCCTGGGCGAGCGGATCGCCGCACTCGGCGCGGGCCTGTCCACCCGCGAATCGCTGGTCGCACCCGTTTCGGGCGTCATCGCCACCGCCAGCGCGGTCGCCGGCCAGCTCGTCGATGCGCGAGAGCTGGTGTTCGAGATCGTCGATCCGACCCGCCTGCGGGTCGAAGCGGTGGCCTACGACCCGGCGCTGGCCTCCGACGTCGGCGGGGCGAGCCTGGCCGTCGCGGACGGGTCCGTGCCGCTGCGCTTTCTCGGCGCGGCGCGATCCCTGCGCGAGCAGGCGCTGCCGATGCACTTCGCCGCAGAGGGTCCGGCACTCGGACAACTCGCCGTCGGTCAGCCCGTGCGGGTCTTCGTGCAGTCGCGCTCGCGGGTGGAAGGCCTGCCGGTACCCGCCGTCGCGCTGGCGAAGAACCCCGCGAACCAGACCATCGTATGGGTCAAGGTGCGGACCGAGCGCTTCGAGCCGCGTGTGGTTGTCACCGAGCCGCTCGACGGCAGCCGCATCGCCGTGGTCTCTGGCCTAGAGCCGGGCGACCGCGTGGTGACGCGTGGCGCGACCCTCGTCAACCAGGTCCGCTGAGGAGCCGCCCCATGTTCCGCTGGCTTCTTGAATCGAGCCTCGCCAACCGGCTGCTCGTAATCGTCCTGGGCGCGGTGCTGATGGGCTACGGTGCCTTCACCCTCGTCCGCACCCCGGTAGACGTTTTCCCCGATTTGAACCGCCCCACGGTCACCGTCATCACCGAGGTTGGTGGCATGGCCACCGAGGAGGTCGAGCAACTGATCACCTTTCCGATGGAGACGGCGCTCAACGGGCTGCCGGGCGTTGAAAGCGTCCGATCGGTATCGAGCGCCGGCTTGTCGTTCATCTACCTGAGCTTCGGATGGAGCACCGAGATCTACCGCGCGCGTCAGGTCGTGGCCGAGCGGCTGGCGACGCTCGAGGGGGCGTTGCCTGAGAACGTGCTGCCCAGAATGGGGCCCGTCAGCTCGATCATGGGCGAGATCCTGCAGATCGCGCTGCCGATCGACACCGAGAAGACCGATCCGATGGCGGTGCGAGAGTTCGCCGACTGGGTGCTAAGGCCTCGCCTGCTGTCGATCCCCGGCGTGGCGCAGGTGATCCCGATCGGCGGGCAGGTGCGGCAGTACCAGGTACAGCCGGACACGGTCCGCATGGGCGAGCTCGGCATCTCGATGGAACAACTCGAGTCCGCGCTGCGGGGATTCTCGTCGAACACCTCGGGCGGCTTCCTGGAGCTCAACGGGCGCGAGTACCTGATCCGCAACCTCGGACGCACCTCGCGGCTCGAGGACCTGCGCAACCTCGCGCTCGCCGCCAAGAACGGCCAGACGGTCCGTCTGCGCCAGATCGCCGAGGTGAAGTTCGCCGCGGCGACCAAGCGCGGCGACGCAGGCTTCGAAGGCCGTCCGGCCGTGATCCTCGGCATCCAGAAGCAGCCGACGGCGGACACCCTCGCGCTGACGCGCAGCATCGAGACGGCGCTCGGGGACCTGACGAAGTCGCTGCCAGCCGGCATGGAAGCGCCGCGCGTGACCTTCCGTCAGGCCAGCTTCATCGAGGCCTCGATCGACACGCTGCAGGGCAAGCTGATCGGTGCCTCGGTATTCGTCGCGGTGGTGCTGGTCGTATTTCTCGGCACCCTGCGGCCGACGGTCATCGCGCTGGTGGCGATCCCGGTGTCGATCCTGGTCACCGTGCTCGTCTTCCGATGGTTCGGGCTGTCGATCAACACGATGACGCTGGGCGGTCTGGCCATCGCCATCGGCGGGCTGGTCGACGACGCTGTCGTCGACGTGGAGAACGTGATGCGCCGGCTTCGCCTGGCGCGCGAGGCGGATCCCGAGCGCCGCTTCGACGTGATCGAGGTCGTCAGGCTCGCCTCGATGGAAGTGCGCTCGGCGATCCTGTACGCCACCGTGATCATCGTGCTGGTGTTCCTGCCGCTCTTCGCACTCCCGGGCATCGAGGGACGGCTCTTCGTGCCGCTGGGCATCGCGTTCATCGTCTCGACGCTCGCCTCGCTCGCCGTCTCGCTGACGGTAACGCCGGTACTGGCCTCCCTGCTGCTACCCGGCATGAAGTCGCTCGACCACGGCGACACGCGTTTCCTCGCCCTGATCAAGCGCGGCTACCGGGTGCTGCTCGAGCGCGTGCTGGCCTGGCCGAAGACGGCGCTCGGCGCGGGCGTCGTCGCGGTCACGCTCGCGGCGGCGGCCGTCCCCTTCTTCCCGACCACGTTCCTGCCGCCGTTCAACGAGGGCACCCTGCTCGTCGGACTGCGGCTCAACCCGGGCGTCACCCTGACCGAATCGACCAACATCGCCCGGCAGGCCGAGGTCGCGTTGAGGCAGGTTCCGGGGGTCACGCACGTTGGGCGTCGCAGCGGCCGCGCAGAGCTCGACGAGCATGCCGAGGGCGTGCATGTGAGCGAGCTCGACCTGGGCCTTGTGCCCGCCGCGCAGCTCACCCGCTCGATGGACGAGATCCGGGCCGACATCCGAGCCCGCCTGATCAACCTGCCCGCTGCCATCGCGATCGGCCAGCCGATCTCGCACCGGATCGACCACATGCTGTCGGGCGTGCGCTCGCAGATCGCGGTCAAGCTCTTCGGCGACGACCTCGACACGCTGCGCGGCGAGGCCGAGGCGCTGCGCGCGCGGCTTGCGTCGATCCCGGGGCTCGTGGACCTGGAGGTCGAGAAGCAGGTGCTCGCACCTCAGGTGAAGATCCGCATCGACTACGACGCGGCCGCGCAGCTCGGCGTGCCCGCGACCCAGATCCTGACGACGCTGCAGAGCCTCGTCGAGGGCGAACGCGTGGCACAGATCGTCGAGGGCAACCGGCGCTTCGCGCTGCTGGTCCGGCTGCCGGAGTCGGCCCGCTCGCCCGAGGGTCTCGGCCGGCTGCTGATCGAGACGCCAAACGGCCGGGTGCCGCTGTCGCGCGTGGCGAGCATCGAGGACAGCGACGGTCCGAACCAGGTGAGCCGCGACGACGGCCGGCGGCGCATCGTGCTGTCGGCCAACGTCCAGGGGCGCGCGCTGTCCGAGGTCGTGATCGACCTGCGGCGCGTGGTCGCCCAGTCGAAGCTGCCCGAGGGCTACTTCATCACGCTGGGCGGGCAGTTCCAGGCGCAGGAAGAAGCCTCCCGTCTGGTCGGACTGCTCTCCATCGCCTCGCTGCTGCTGATGTTCGTCGTGCTCTACAGCCGCTACCGCTCGGTGACGCTGTCCGTGCTTGTGATGGCCAACATCCCGCTCGCGCTCGTCGGCGCTGTGTTCGGTCTGTGGCTGTCGGGCCAGCCGCTGTCGGTGGCAGCGCTCATCGGCTTCATCACGCTCGCGGGCATCTCGGTGCGCAACGGCATCCTGAAGGTCAGCCACTACCTGAACCTGATGCGGCTCGAAGGCGAGCGCTTCGACACCGCGATGATCCTGCGCGGCTCGATCGAGCGGCTGAGCCCGGTGCTCATGACCGCACTGGTGACCGCCTTCGCGCTCGCGCCGCTGCTGTTCGAAGCAGAACGCCCGGGCACCGAGATCCTGCATCCGGTGGCGGTCGTCATCTTCTCCGGACTGATCAGCTCGACGCTCCTGGACACCTTCCTCACGCCCGCGCTGTTCTGGCTCTTCGGCCGCAAGCCGGCCGCACGCATCGTCGCCGACGGCGGCACCGACACCTACTGACTCCCACCCCGAAAGAAGGAGTTCCCCATGACGCTGAACGCACGCTTTCTCGCCACGACCTTCGCCTCGATGCTCGCCGTGTCCGTCGGGACAGGAGCCCTGGCGGCCGCGGTCGTTCTCGGCGCGACCGGCGCGGCGCACGCCGCCGGCGGCCACGATCAATCGCCCAGGCACGGCGGTGTCGTGGCCGAGGCGGGCGGCCTGGACTTCGAACTCGTCGCCCGCGCCGATTCGCTGACGCTGCACGTCCGCGACCACGGCAAGGCCGTCCCGATGCAGGGGGCGTCGGCGAAACTCACGCTGCTGGCGGGCACCGAACGCTCCGAGGTTCAGCTCGCGCCAGCGGGCGCCGACAGGCTCGCGGCGAAGGGCGGGTTCAAGCTCGGTCCCGGCACGAAGGTGGTAGCGGCGGTCACGCTACCGGGGCGCAAGCCGACCAACGTGCGCTTCGCTCTGAAGTGACCATCCCCGAGAAACATGCCGGAGACTGGACTTGACCCTGTAGCCGCTACAGGGATTCCAATGACCGCATGAATACGAAGATCAGGCCGACCATGACGAATCCCGCCGCCACAGCAGCCCGCCCGCTCGAGCTCACTTCGCTGCGCATCGAGAAGATGGATTGCCCCACGGAAGAGGGGATCATCCGCAAGCGCCTTGCCTCCGAACCGTCGGTGCACGATGTTCGATTCGACCTGCTCGCGCGCGTGTTGACGGTCACGCATGCGGCAGGGGCCCGGCCGCAACTGCTGGCGGCGCTCGCTGATGTCGAGCTGCCGGGGGAGGTTCTTTCCCCGGCAGGCGAAGCGGTGGTCGCGTCCACTGCGGCACCGTCTCGCGGCTGGTTCACCGACAACGCACGCCTGCTCGCGGGCGGCGCGTCGGCGATCGGTGCCGAGGCCGCGGCACTCGGAATCGGTGACACGGCATGGCCAGTACTCGCTCTGGCGCTCCTCGCCATCGCACTCACCGGGCTGACCGTCTACCGCAAGGGCTGGGTCGCGATCCGCCAGCGCTCGTTGAACATCAACGCCCTGATGACCATCGCAGTCACCGGCGCCGTGCTCATCGGGCAATGGCCCGAAGCGGCTATGGTCATGTTCCTCTTCGCAGTGGCCGAAGCGATCGAGGCAAGGTCGCTTGCACGCGCCAGGCGCGCGGTCGAAGGCCTCATGGGGATGGCGCCCGAGACCGCCACGGTGAAGGTCGCAGGTCAATGGACGACGCTGTCCGCAGCCGCCGTACCCGTGGGCTCGACGGTACGGGTGCGGCCGGGAGAACGCCTCGCACTCGATGGGAGGGTCGTCTCGGGCAACGCGACCGTCAACCAGGCGCCCATCACCGGAGAGAGCGTTCCGGTGGAGAAGGCACCCGGCGACACGCTCTTTGCCGGCAGCATCAACGAGGACGGCGAGTTCGAGTACGAATCGACGGCGACTGCCAATGGCTCCACCCTCGCGCGAATCGTCCGCGCTGTGCAGGAGGCCCAGGCGACGCAGGCGCCCACGCAGCGCTTCGTCGACCAGTTCTCCGCCTGGTACACACCGGTCGTCGTCGTCGCCGCAGTGCTGATCGCGACGGTGCCTCCCCTCTTCCTGGGCGGCGAGTGGCTCGATTGGGTCTATCGCGCACTCGTGATGCTGGTGGTCGCCTGCCCGTGCGCGCTCGTCATCTCGACACCCGTGACAGTCGTCTCCGGGCTGACCGCTGCCGCGCGCCGAGGCATCCTGATCAAGGGCGGGCTGTTCCTCGAAGGCGGGCACGATCTGCGCGCGATCGCACTCGACAAGACCGGCACACTCACCCTGGGCAAGCCGTCGGTGACCGATACCGTGGTGCTGCAGGGTTCGGAGACCGAACTGCTGCGCCGTGCGGCTGCGCTGGCCACCCGCAGCGACCACCCGGTGTCACGTGCCGTCGCTGCACGATGGTCCACAGGCGAAGCCCTGCCGGATGTCGAAGCATTCAACGCCGTCAAGGGCCGAGGAGTGACCGGCCGGATCGAGGGCGCGAACTACAGCCTCGGCAACCATCGGATGGTCGAGGAGACGGGCGGCTGCTCGCCCGAACTCGAAGCGCGGCTGCGGACGTTGGAGGAACAGGGGCGGACGGCGGTCGTGCTCGTCAAAGACCGTAGGCCTTTGGCCATCTTCGCAGTCGCCGACACGGTTCGCCCAGAAAGTGCGGAGGCGGTCCATGATCTGAAGGCGCTTGGCGTTCGACCATTGATGCTGACCGGCGACAATCGGCACACCGCGGCAGCCATCGCAGCGCAGGTCGGCATCGAGGACGTCCGCGCCGAGCTGCTGCCCGAAGACAAGCTCGAGGTCATCTCACGTTTGCAGGCCGAGGGCGTCCGGGTCGGGATGGTGGGTGATGGCATCAACGACGCTCCGGCGCTTGCGAAGGCCGACATCGGCTTTGCGATGGCCGCTGCCGGTACCGACACCGCCATCGAAACGGCCGATGTGGCGCTGATGGATGACGACCCTCGCAAACTCGCCGAGTTCGTGCGGCTGTCGCGTACCACGCGCTCGGTGTTGTGGCAGAACATCGTGCTCGCCATCGGCATCAAGGCCGTGTTCCTCGTGCTGACGATGACGGGCCATGCGACGCTATGGATGGCCGTGTTCGCCGACATGGGCACGAGCCTGTTGGTCGTGTTCAACGGGATGCGGCTGCTGCGTCACTACGGGAGTGCTTCGAGCTCAGCCTGATGAATGACTTCCGCGCATGTCGATGCAGAAGGCGGCGCCCGCCCCGGCAACGGCGCTCCTGTTCGGGCCCAGCCCCCCGGTCGCGAAGCTCATGGTCGGGGACGTCGCCCCGCCGGGCTGATGAACACCGCCGGGATCGAGGCGAGTGATACGCTGGCCTGCGAGTCGCTGGCGTGGGTGTCGCTTCTGACGTCGAGGCGGGCTGTCATGTCTGGACCCCAAGCGGTAGGGCGTCGAGCCTCGCGCATCTCGGGCTCACCAGACGAGCCTTACGGTCTCCGCGTGCGCCTCTCGACAGCGCTGCCTTTGAACCGCGGCGAGCGCCGTTGGGGATCGTTGCTCGGGTGCATTCCGCCAACTCGCGTCATATGCGAACCGGTGCCGGGCGTCGCCGGGGTCGCTCACGCTCCATCCGGCCGGGCCGTCGTGCATCGAGCCCCGGCGGGTCTCGACCCTGTCGGGCTTCCGTCCCTGACGCGATGAACTGCGCGGGGTGGTGGGCTTGCCCTGTTCATCCCCGAGTCTGCCAGACCGTTCTCGCGTTCAAGGGCGTCGGCTCTGCGAGCCTCGTCGCCTGCGCGAGTTCCCCCTTGAGCGCTGCGCTGCGGCCTGGCGGGGCGGGCGGGCCAGGGCAATTTCGCCCGGCGTTCGCTCAAGGAGCTCGCGATGTCCGGTTCGACGATGGTTCTTTCGGCCTACGAGGCCCGCACGATCGAGCGTGCGTTGAAGGTCATGGAGAAGTCGCTGGTGGTGCGCGACGTGGTATTCGAGTCGCCGGCGATGGTGCGCCAGTACCTGTCGCTGCGGATGTTCAACCTGCCGCATGAGGTGTTCATGGTGCTGATGCTGGACTCCCAGAATCGGCTGATCGAGGCGCGCGAGCTGTTCCGCGGCACGGTGTCGCAGACGGCGGTGTACCCGCGTGAGGTGGTGAAGGCGGCGCTGGTCGCCAACGCGGCGTCGGTGATCCTCGCGCACAACCATCCGAGCGGGGTGGCGGAGGCGAGTCGGGCCGACCGGATGCTGACCGACGCACTGAAGTCGGCGCTTGCGACGGTGGACATCGCGGTGCTCGACCATCTGATCGTCGCCGGATCGTCCACGGTGAGCTTTGCGGAGCGGGGCTGGCTGTAGCCGGTCCTGCTGCCGGGGTGGGATCTCCCGCCCCGGTTTGCCGGCGGCAGGCGATGCCGTCGCCGACCGAGCCGGTCGGCTGTCCGTCCTTCGGCGATCAGCGCGTCATCGACGCCAGCGCATCCAGGCCGACCGGCCGTTTCGGATACCACGGCACCACATAGGCCCTGCTGGCCAGCCCGCCGGTCACCCGGTCGAACTGGGCCCGCTCGCGCCCGATGCGGGCGGCGAGCACGGGGTCACGGCTGCCGCTCGCCGCAAAGCTGCGGTTGATCACCCAGGCAAAGGGTTTGATGCGGGCGCGACGCAAATCGTCCTGCAGCGCGCTCGCCTCCGAGACCGGGGTGACTTCGGGCAGCGTGACGAGGACGATGCGCGTGTAGTTCGGGTCCTGCAGGCGCATCAGCGGTGTGACCATTCGAGCGGCGGCGCTGCCCTCGAACGCCTTGGCCATCTGCCGGTGGTAGGCGCCCGTCGCGTCCATCAACAGCAGGGTATGACCGGTCGGCGCGGTGTCGAGGACGACGAAGGCGCTGCGCGCCTCGTTGACCGTCCGGGAAAAGGCGTGGAAGACGGCCACCTCCTCGGTGCACGGCGATCGCAGGTCCTCGAGCAGCAACGCCCTGACCGCATCATCGAGATCCCGACCCTTGGAGGTCATGACCTTCTCGATGTAGCGACGGGTCTCGACGGCCGGATCGATTCGACTGATGTCCAGGCCGGGTACCTGGCCTTCGACCGTGCCGGCGATGTGTGCGGCCGGGTCCGTCGTCGACAGGTGCACCGTCTTGCCTCGAAGCGCCAGGGCGACGGCGAGCGCCGCGGCGATCGTGGTCTTGCCGACGCCGCCCTTGCCCATGACCATCACCAGGCCGCAGTCCTGCTGCGCGAGCGCGTCGACCAGGCACTTCAGCGGCTCGACACCGCCCGGCACGTCCTGCGCAGCGGGTACCGCGACGGATGCCGCATCCCGGGCCATCAGCGCTCGTAGCGCCGGCAAGCCGACCATGTCGAACGGCCTCAGCGGAATCTCGTCGCGGGGAAGGCCCGCCAGAGCCTCGGGCATCTGGGCGAGCGCTTCGTCACCCAGCTGCTGCAGGGCCGATGCGACGGGGTCGTCCGCGACGGACGCCCTGAACACCGCATTGACGACGAGCCGCTGATTGACGAGCCCCAGACCGAGAAGCTCGTCGTGCGTGCGCGCGGCGTCCCGCAACGCCGCGGCATCGGCCCGCGCCACGAGCACGATCACCGTCCGTCCCGGGTCGGACAACGCGTCCAGTCCCGCGCGGAACCGCCCCTCCTGCATCTTCAGGCCGGAGTGCGGTCCGAGGCAGGACGCACCGCGGTCATTGCCCTCCAGGAAGCCCGTCCAGGCCTTGGGCAGGCTCAGCAGCCGCAGCGTGTGCCCCGTCGGTGCGGTGTCGAAGATGACGTGTTCGTATTCGTTCGCATCGCCCGCCAGCAGCCCAACGAACTCGTCGAACGCCGCGATCTCCGTGGTGCATGCGCCGGAGAGCTGCTCCTGGACGGTGTGGCGCTCGTCGCTGGACGCGCTGCCGGGCAACTGCGCGATCACGCGCTGGCGGTACGCATCGGCAGCCTCGTCGGGATCGATGTTCATCGCATCCAGGCTTTCCACGCCGGGTACCCGGGTCGGCTGATCAGACAACGTCACGCCCAGCATCTCGTCGAGGTTGGACGCCGGGTCGGTGCTGACCAGCAGGACGCGTCTGCCCTGTTCGGCGAGGGCGAGCGCCACCGCACAGGCGATCGACGTCTTGCCCACACCGCCCTTGCCCGTGAAGAACAGATACCGGGGCGGTGCCTGCAGCAGGCCCATGGGCAGGCGGTCCGCCATCTTGCGTGTCCTCTCGTGTCCGAAGTACCCATTCTGCGTATGACAGCCGTCGCTCCGCTTGATCAGGCGCATGACCAGACGCATCGCAGGGCTTCGATCGGCGTGCCAGGCGCGATCACCATCGTACGGACCGATGTCGATCGGGCGCAGCCAGTCGCCGTCGCCAGTACGACCACGAAGATGTGCCCTACACCAACCGGCGCTGGCGAGCCAGAGGCTGATCGCGGTTGCAGTCGGGCGTGAGGTCGGGGGCGGCGCCTACAGCGGTCCGCCGCGCTGGTCTGGAGATGGGATCGCACGCTTGCAATGCCGCAGCATTGCGCTGAACGGCAATGGGGACGGCGCGGACACCGTGCCGAGGCACGGACCTAGATCGTCCTGGGCGGGGCCAGCGTCGTCTCATTCGCGCCGCCGCCAGGGGCCGGCTGCGACGCGGCAGGTTGGTGCCTGACCAGCAACCCGCTGACGACCACGGCAATCGCCGCGCCGATCAGCTGGGCGACCACGAAGCCCGGCGCGCTGGCCGGCGAAATGCCGGCGAAGCTGTCGCTGAACATCCGGCCGAACGCGGCGGCCGGGTTTGCGAACGAGGTCGAGGCTGTGAACCAGTAGGCAGCGCCGATGTACGCCGCAACCATCGCCGCCACCCGCTGCGCCGGCGCACGAAGGATCACCAGCAGAAGGCCGAACGTGGCAACCGCTTCGGCGATCCATTGCCCGGTACCCGACCGGACCTTCGTGGACCACTGCAACACCGGCAAGTCGAACATCAGGTGAGCGAGCCACGCACCGGCCACCGCGCCGGCGAGTTGGGCGACGATGTAGCCTGCGAGAAGCGCCGCAGGCAACTCCCCTCGGAATGCCATCACCGCAGACACCGCCGGGTTGAAGTGCGCGCCACTGATCGGGCCGAAGACCTCGATCAGGATGTACAGGCCGCCCACCGTCGCAAGCGTGTTGGCGAGCAGCGCGACGGCGACGTTCCCGCCCGACAGCCGCTCGGCCATGATGCCCGAGCCGATCACGACGGCCAGAAGCAGCATCGTGCCCAGTGCCTCGGCCAGCAGCTTGCGTGCGGTATCGTTCATGGTCAGCTCCGGGAGATGTCGGCCAGCGCAGCCTGCAGTTCCGCGTCCGTCATCGACGCCAGCGGAAGGCTCAGCAACTGCAGCATCCGGTAGCCGATGGCCTGGCGGGTCACCTCGAAAGCGGCAGGCTTGTTCCCTTCGACAGCGTTGGACGGATCCGGGTAGCCCCAGTGCACCTTCACCGGGCTGCCCGGCCAGTACGGACACTGCTCGGCGGCAGCCGAATCGCAGACGGTGATGACGATGCGCATGCGCGGCGCATCAGGCTCGGTGAAGACGTCCCAACTCTTGCTGCGGAACGACGCAGTGTCGACGCCGGCACGGGCCAAGGCCTCGAGCGCATGCGGATTGATCCGCCCGCCGGGCGCGCTGCCCGCACTGTACGCGCGCACCGGCTTGCCGAGCCTGCCAGCCCAGTGGTTCAGCATTCCCTCGGCCAGAACGCTGCGAGCCGAATTGTGGGTGCACAGGATCAGGACGTTGGTCGTCATGTCTCATCGGCTCCCGATGTCCTTGACCTGCTGCTGCAACGCCATGCGATCGAGCTTTTCCATCGGCAGCGACAGGAAGAGCTCGATGCGCCGCTTCATCGTGATCGCCGTGTCGAGGAACGCCTTCTCGCGCTGCTCCAGAGTTCCTTCGACAGCAGCCGGGTCGGGCATGCCCCAGTGCGCCGTCATCGGCTGGCCCGGCCAGACCGGACACACCTCGCCGGCGGCCTGGTCGCACACCGTGAACACGAAGTGCAGCGGCGGCGCATCCGGTCCCGCGAACTCTTCCCAGCTCTTGCTACGCATGCCCGTGGTCGCGATGTGCATCGCCTCCAGGCGTTTGAGCGCGAGCGGATGCGGCTCGCCCTTGGGATGGCTGCCGGCCGAGTACGCCTTGAAGCGCCCCTGGCCGAGGCTGTTCGTGATGCCCTCGGCCAGGATGGACCGGGCGGAGTTGCCGGTGCAGATGAAAAGGATGTTGTAGGGGGCGGTGTTCATGGTGACTCTCAGCAGCAGGACGACTTGGACGGCGCCAACGTGACCGGTATCGACAGCGGCTTGCCCTTCGGCGCGCAGCAGGCCGAATCCGCCTCCTGCGCCGCCACAGGCTGCTTCTCGCTGAACACCGGAATGTTCCCGAGCGTGTGGAACTGCTCCCACGCGATGCCCTGCGGGTCGGTGACCCAGTACTTGTCGCTGCGCGCGTAGCAGCAGGTGGTCTCGCCCTCGTCGAGCAGCGCCATGTCTGCCGCTTCGGCGCGGGCCTTGAGCTCGTCGAGCTCGGCCTCGGTATCGGTCTGGAAACCGAGGTGATCGATGCCGGGCGTGTCACCACGGGTGGAGATCGCGAAGTTCAGCCGCGGGTCCTCGAGCATCCACTTCGCATAGTCATCTTCGACGCGGGTCGGCTCTGCGCCGAACATCTTCGTGTAGAAGGCGATGCTCGTCTGCAGGTTCTCGACGTGGGCGTGTACGTGAAAGCGCTTCATCGATGGCTCCTCGATCAAGGTCAGCAGCTGCAGGCCGCCGAGTTGGGTTCGACCGCGCAGGGCTCGCCCGCGCAGCAGTTCTGGGTCAGGAAGCCGATCAGGTCGTTCATCTGATCGAACGCCGCCCGATAGATGATGTTGCGGCTCGCGCGCTCGGCCGAGATCAGGCCGGCATGGCTGAGCTCCTTCAGGTGAAACGACAGCGTGGCCGCCGGCACGGCCAACTGCTCCTGCAACACACCCGGCGTGAGCCCCGCCTGGCCCGCGACCACGAGCGCCCGAAACATGCGCAGGCGCATCGGGTTTGCGAGTGCTCCCAGAGCTTTGGCTACATCGGTTGCTTCCATTGTTCCAATGTATTGAAACAATGTTACGGCTTGAAGACGAGGTTCCGTCCCGGAGCGATCAGCCTTGTGCGGATGTCGTCGCTGCGGCAGCCGCTCAAGGCAAGGCCTGACGCAGCGGCGGTGCCACGACTGCCCGCTGGGCCGCACCGTCGACTGCCGGCAGCGCTACCTGCCCGAAGTCCACGACCATCCATGGGTGCCCGAGGCGCTCCGCCATCGCAGACCCTGAACGACCGGTTCCGTAGCCAATCTGGATGGTGGTCGCGCCGTGGTTATGGGTGGCGCCAGACCTTGAACGCCGAGATCAGCAGGATCACCGCCAGAAGCGGCAGCAGGATCGTGCTCGGCACGACCCCGAGCAGCTGCCCGCCGATCGCGGCGCCGGCCACCGAGCCGATGGCCATCACCAGGCCGAATCGCCAGTTCTGACCGATCACGACGAACGCCTGGCTGCGGCTGTACCGGAGGATGCCGACAAGCATCGTGGGCAGGCTCACCGCCAGCGACATGCTGCCCGCCGTCTTGATGTCCAGCCCGAACAGCAGCACGAGCGTCGGGATGAGCAGTTCACCACCCGCCACGCCCATGATCGAGGCGACCACGCCAATGCCGAAGCCCGCGATCACGCCGGCCACGATCTGGGCGGTGCCGACGAGCAGCGGGTCGGCGGTCGCTGTCGCATGCCCGAACACCAGCACGATCGCGATCAGCACCAGCAGGACCGAAAGCGTCCGGTACAGCGTGCGGCTGCTCATTCGCGTCGCCCACGACGCACCGAACCACGCACCGACCACACTGCCCGCCAACAGGTTGACCGCGACGGGCCAATGCTGGGCCAGCACCTCGACCGGCACCTCTCGGGTGCGAAAGACCAGGGCACTGATCACCACGACCAGGCTCATCGTCTTGTTCATCACCACTGCCTGCAGCGCGACGAATCCGAACACTCCGATGAGCAACGGCAGCCTGAACTCGGCCCCGCCGAGTCCGATCAAGCCTCCGAGCGTGCCGACGGCCGCGCCACCGGCCAGAGCACCGACCAATCGGGCGAAGCGGGTATCTCGGCTCGCGACGCCGCCGTCGGTTGAACTTGCCTGCATTCTTTCCTCATCGTGTCGGCCGCAATCTATCCGATCTGATGGGGGGGAAGGTCGGTGCAGGCGCGGCATGCCGAACGACAGGGTCCACATCCCGCGCATGGAAGAACCGCAGGTCGAGGTGCGCTGCCGCTCGCGGCGCCGCAGACCTGCGCAGACAACGCGATGGCCGGCTTTTCCTGGAGAACCCGTGCTTCGTCGTGTCCGGCGCAGCGATTCTTGCTCAGATCGACTCCTTAGCCCTGATGCCGACCGTTCGCCAGATCGCGAGCGCAAACGTCAGCACTGACTGTGCGCGGCTCGCCCAGGTAACGGACCCCACGAGCCTGCCGACAGCACCGGGCGCAGTGCGTGATCGCCGGCCCTGTCCCAGGTCACGTCCCGGGACGTGGTGTAGAAGTCTGAATTCGTAGCGGCCCCTTGCGGG
>OEIU01000417.1_pt1 | contig 40646 bp, 30 predicted proteins | sample 1539221 | NCBI WGS metagenome assembly OEIU01 (sample SAMN03792071, study PRJEB22550) | activated sludge metagenome | feature: wastewater treatment plant; material: activated sludge; isolation source: Wastewater treatment plant of a petroleum refinery complex | place: Argentina: Zarate | collected...
TTCATGCACGGCCCCGAGAATCCGGCTCTTCGGTTTTCGCTTGGTCACCAAGGCAAGTCTCCTGCAAGGCGCCGTCCGCAACAGCTTCATCCAGTTGCCTGGCAGACCGGGCCAGCAGATCGGCAGCGAGTTCGCGCAGCGCCTCGAGTTCTTCGTCGCTCACGTCCGAGCGCTCGTTCTTGCCGAATCCGAACAAAAGGAACCAGCGGCTGCTCTTGTTGGTCGCGACGAGAATCCTGGCTCCGCCGCGCTTACCCCGTCCAGGCAGCTGGACGCGCTTCTTGACCAGCCCGCCGCCGAGGTCTGCGTCGATCAGACCTCTGGCCATTTCTTCCAGCGCACCGCAAAGCAGGTCTTCCGACAGGCCCGACTTCCGAACCCATCGACTAAAGGAGCGGGTCTTGAAGACTCTACTCGCTGAACGGTTCGAGTATGCCACTTAGTGGCACCGATCACAAACGCGACCACCAAAGGCCGCAACGGCGTCGGATGGTCAAGGTCGATGGACTTCGGGGCGTCGGACTGGACGCCACCTTTTCGGGTACTGGTACTGCTTGGAGATGCTACGGACCCCGTCCACTCGTGACCATTGCACCAACGGACGAGTCATCTGACGCCGCTCTGCCGAAGCTCCGATGAACCCGGAGGATGGCAGCGCCTTGACCGATTTCTTTGTTGCCGCCACATTTCGCAGATCACAGTGGCGGCCTCCCTGCGCCCAGGCCCGTGTATCACGGTTATCCACACTGCAAGAGCAACGCGATGTCCACTCTGCTCGACGAGCTTTCGAGGAAGGCACAGGCGCTTACGCTCGAAGAGCGAGCGCAGCTTGCCCAGCAGTTGCTGGAGTCCATCGAACGCGAGTCTGATCCCGGGGTGCTGGCAGCCTGGGAAGCCGAAATCGCGGATCGCATCGCCAGATACGAACGGGGCGAGGCCACGCTCATCCCCGCGGAGGAGGTTTTTGCCGCCGCGCGGCAGCGATAGGCTACGCACTCGCCGCCCGGCGCGATCAGTCCAGCGCGCTCAAGGCCGCCTTCGGCACGCGGTCGAGCACCTTCAACAGCGCCCTCGCCGCACCGGTGGGATGGCGCTTGCCCTGCTCCCAGTTGCGGATCGTGTCGAGCGGCACGTCGATGCGCCGAGCGAATTCCTGCTGCGTCAGTCCCAGGCGCCGCCTGACACGACGAACGAAGCGCGCAGCATCCTGCATCGCCTCGGCGTCGTCCTGCGCCTGCTGGACGGCAAGTTCGGCTTCAGTCGTCGCATCCAGCTTGCGGCGGTCGATCCTGCCCTTCGGCAGCGTCGCCGGGCGGCTCAAGTCGACCTTCACTCGCACTGCCTTCATATCTTTCGGCCTCGCGGCGGTTCGCCTTCCGAGCCGAGATGATTCGGATTCGCTCGCCCCGAACGGTGAAGGCCAGGCAGTACACCCGCCCTTCGATCTTCCCGAGCAAGCGATATCGCTCTTCGCCGTATTCCCATCGGTCATCCTGCGCGACCAGGCGATGGGGGTCGAGGAACACGTTCAGCGCATAGGCGAAATCGAATCCTCGCCGGTCGAAACAGGCGTCGCTCTTTGCTCGATCCCACTCGAACTCGATGTCGGATGGTAGTTCAATGAACGACATCCATCAATCGCCTCTTTCCCCCGTCTACGAGGCAGAAGGCTAGCGATGGTTGAAGGATGCGTCTGTCGAACGAGCGGCCGAAGCAGATGTCGTAAGCCGTCAAGCTCCGCCCTGCCGAAGCTCCAGCACCCCATGGCAGGTCGGACCCCCGCGCGAACATCGGGCAATCGAGCTCGAGCCCCTGCCAGGAGAACTCGGTCGCCACCGTGTGCAAGCAGCAGCACGACTACCAGTCCGAGGAGCGGCGTTATACCAGGGCCGGACCCGCAGCTGCCGCGTATCGCTCCGGCAGGCACGAGCGCACCAACTCGAGATCGCGCGTCACAAGGAAGCGGTGGCCGCCGTCGCGCAGCTCGTCGGCCCAGCTGCGCAACGTGCCGGACCGCGAAGCGCCCTCGCCTGTCAGCTGCAGCTACCGCAGCAGTTGCCCGGAGCCCTGCCGATCCGCACGCGCCAGAGATCCGGCCCCTGCTCGAGGTAGTCCCAGGTGAAGAGGCCGTGGTAATTCGACTTGAACTGGCGGTACAGCGGCGCCGGCTCGTGATCGCTGACCAGCTCCAGCGCAGCGCCCTGCCGCAGGGCGTTGAAGGACGAGAAGATCAGGTCGTGACGCTCGTTCGGCGCGATCGTGCGGACGTCGATCGTCGAGGAGACCGGTTCGCCGGTCGTTGCGGACGCCACTGCTCTCGGGCGGATGACTTCTCTCATGGTTGCGGGTGCTCCGGTTCCGGGGTTGAAGGTGTACGCGTAGTATAGCTTTTAGCCATCTGCCCGCCACCCCGAAGCTCCCGCATCCCCACCGCCAGCAGCCGCTCGTACGTCGCGTCCATCCTCGCGTCGGGCGGCACGAACACCACCGTCCCGTCGCGCCCGCGCGTCAGCAGCACGCGATAGACGTTCTTGCGCACCGTCAGCGGATCCTTCAGTCGCGGACGGTTCGTGCCGGCGAACTCGATCGACCATCCGCCATCGGTCCACAGCAGGTCGGACCCCCACGCGAGCAGCGCGCAATCGAGCTCGAGCCCCTGCGACGAGAACTCGGTCGCCACCGTCTGCAAGCGGCAGCACGACTGCGAATCCGAGGGGTCGGCGTTGTACCAGGGCCCGACCCGCAACTGCTTCGTCGTCTGGAAGGTGTTGTCCACGCCGTGCCTCGGCAACCACTTGTCCTTCGACGACGCGACGATCCCGTAGCGGGCGAAGCGTGCATCCGCGTAGCGCTCGCGCAGGTACGAGCGCGCCGACTCGAGATCGCGCGTCACCAGGAAGCGATGGCCGCCGTCGTGCAGCTCGTCGGCCCAGCCGCGCAGCGTGCCGGGCGCCAGGCCGTCCAGCAGTCCTGCGACGAACTGATGCACGCGCGGGGTCAGGTGAAAGCGGATCTCGGTGTCCAGGCTGAGCGTCGGATGCCAGCGGGTCGCGCCCTGCAGGTCGCGGAAGACCTCGGCGAAGGCGGGGGCGCCGTGGATCGTCCAGTGCGCCGCACGCGGGGAGCGGCGCACCGCCTCGTACCAGAGCGGGATGCCGCCCTCCTCGCCGACGTGGATGGCCTGCCCGTTGCCGATCAGCGCGACCGGAACATGGCGGAAACAGTGAGGCCCTTGAAATCCCGCGGTCGCGCCGAGCCCGCCCGAACCGTTCGGCCAGATCGTCGGGCTTCCGTGTTTTCGACGAAATCCCCAGAAACGACTTACGCAGCCGACGAGTCGTTTTCCTGCGCGCAATCGCGCAAGGACTGTTCGATACCCTGCTCGTCGAGCCCTTGCCCGATGAACACCAGCACGGTCCGCCGGGGCTCGAACGGCCGCCACATCGTCCCGCCGTTGATCTGAATGAGACCCTGAACCCCTTGTACGATCAGGCGAGAACGCTGCTGGCGCGCGTGCACAATGCCCTTGCATCGCCAAAGGCGCGCGCCGTAGCGCGCCACGAGTCCATCGAGCGCCTCGTTCAGTCGGTCGAGATCGAGCGGGGCGTCGGTCGTGAAGACCGAAGCGGTTACATCTCGCGTGTGCCGACCAAGCCCGACGGCACGAAGGCGACCGTCCGCCCGCTTCAGCAAGCCGACGCCCTGCAACGCGCGCCGCAGTTCCTCAGGCGGCACGTAGTCGTTCGAGAAGCCGCGCGCGTCGAAGACGTGGCCGAGCAATGTCTCGATGGGCACGCGATGCAGGTCACAAGTGGCGACCGGCGCTCGCGGGTTCAGCGCGGCGAGGTCATTCGCCAGCGTGTCGAGATCGTCTTGTGCGACCAGATCCGCCTTGCTGACGAGTATCCGGTCCGCGTAACCGACTTGGCTGACGAACTCCACCCGTTCGGCCTGCTGCCTTGCATGACGCGCATCGACGATCGCCACGACGCCGTCGAGGTGGAACCACGCCTCGATGGCCGTCTCGGCCAGGAAGGTCTGGATCACGGGGCCGGGGTCGGCCAGTCCGGTCGTCTCGATCAACACGCGATCGAACGCGATGCTGCGCTCGCGCGCCCGCTCGACCAGTTCCTGCAGCGCCTTGGCCAGGTCGCCGCGGACGCTGCAGCACAGGCAGCCGTTCGCAAGCTGGATGATGGTCTCGTCACCGGTAACGGAGAGAAACTCCGCGTCGACGCCGACCTCGCCGTACTCGTTCTCGATCACCGCGATGCGTGCGCCATGCGGCTCGCGCAGGATCCGGTTGACCAGCGTGGATTTGCCGCTGCCCAGAAAGCCGGTGACGATCGTGACCGGCGTCGTCAGGCGAACGGCCATCGCGCGCGCCGGTCAGTCGAGCCGCAGCAAGAGTGCGGCGCCGGTGTCGCCGGCGGCGCAGCCGGTGAATACGCCGACACCGCCGCCTGCCGCCTTCAAGGCCTGAATCAGTTCGGCAATGCCGCGCAGCCCGGTCGGTCCCTGCGGATGACCGTAGATCAGGCTGCTGCCATACGGGTTCATGCGTTCGAGCGGGAAACCAGTCTGCCGGGAGAACCAGAGGTCGTTGACCGCGAACGGATTGTGCGTCACGACACAGCGGACATCGGCGACACCGACGCCCGCGTCCGCCATCGCCACCTGCGCAGCGGTCGTGGCCGCCTTCGGCATGTGCGCCTTCTCGGCGCGAGCGAAGCCCGCCGACAGGATGCGCACAGCGGCGCCAGACGTTCCAGCCATGGACTGCGCCCGGTCGACAGTGGCCACGACCGCGCCGGCGCAGCCGTCGGCCGGATGGGTCTGCGTGCCAAAGGTCACGACGCCGCCGTCACTGACCGGCCGCAGCGCGGCCAACCCTTCGGCCGAGTAAGGATGCACGCCCTCGTCGGCATCGACGCGCAATGGCTTGCCCTTGCCGCGCAGGATCTCGACAGGCTGGAAGTATCGGCGCTGCACGGCACGATCGTCCCGAAGCGCCTGCTCGTACTGCCCCCAGCGCAGCAGGGTCAACTCGTCGAGTTCCGCTCGGCTCATGCCGCCTTCGTGCGCGACATTCTCGGCAGTGGCGACCATCGACCGACCGGTGTTGGGATCGGCCGCGAAACTGTCGAGCACCCAATGCTCGGTCGTCGGGCCTCCGCCCATGCCCTGGCTTCTCGGATAGACCAGCAGCGGCCCGTTGCTCGTCCGGTCTGCCGCAACGACCAGTTGCGCGCCGCGCCGGGCTTGCTCGACCTGCATGGCCGCCGACACGACGCAGGCCACGGACGTCGCACAGGCCTGGGCGATATGCGGACCGGTCAATCCCGCCAGGCCAAGGCGCTAAGCGAGCCACGGCGCCAGGTAGAAGCTCTTCCGCTGCGGCACCGTAAGGCCTACCACGAGTCCGTCGAGGTCTGCGGTGTCCAGGCCACGCCGGGCGAGCGCTGCACCGGTGACGGCAGCCGCCAGCTCGGGAGCCGGCACATCGGCCAGTGAGCCCTGCCAGCGCACGAAGGGCGATGACCAGCAATGCCCCGAAGGAATGGCCGCGCGTTCGAATTTCAACTCATCCCCCGACTAGCCTCGAGGCGTCGTGACGCCGTCGCGTACTGCGAGCAGCGAGTTCTTGTAGGCACTCCTCGGCAACCCTCCAGGCCCGAGCACGTTGACGCGCACCCGCACCTGCATCTGGCTGCGGACCTCCGCTTCGATAGCGCGACCCAGACCGGCGTATTGGTCGACCGGCAGACCGGGCGAGGCCTCGACGTCGAGCGCGATCGGATCGTCGAACCGGACTTGGTCCCGGGATTCCTTCCAGACTCGAAGCATCGGCTCGACCCGGCCGGAAAACGTCGACGCAATCAGGTCGCGCAGCGCGGTCGGAAACACGTTCATGCCCTTGTAGATGAGCATGTCGTCGGTGCGCCCGATGCACCGAATGCGGGGCGACGTGCGTCCGCAAGCGCAGTCGACGCCGACCACGAGCGCGTGATCGCGGGAACGGTAGCGCACCATCGGCGTGGCCTCTCGGTCGAAGGCGGTGTAAACGATCTCGCCGACGGCCCCCTCGCTCCAGGGAATCACGTCGCCAGTGGCCGGGTCGATCAATTCGATCGCGACGTGCTTCTGTGCGTTGAAATGCATGCCGTCGTGCTCGTCGCACTCCGCCCACATGCCAGGGATGACGTCCCCCAGGCCCATCACCTCGCGCAAATGGGTGATGGCCAATCCGCGCCCGATGCGCTCGCGGATCTCCGGCTGGTCCAGACCCGGCTCGCCGCCGCAAAGCACCTTGTCCAGCTTCGATGCCAACCCGGTCTCTCGACCGGCGGCGTCCCAGTGTTCGGCGAGATAGAGGCCGAACGAGGTCGTGGCGAGCAGCGCCGTGCATCGCAGGCGCCGCATTTCGCGCAGGATGCGGTCGGTCGGAAAGCCGCCCAGCCATGCCAGCGTGGCGCCGATGCGCCGGAAGCCGTCCGCATACGGCAGTCCGCCTGCGACCATCGGCAGGCCCACCAGATGCGCGACGACATCGTTCGGGCGCACGCCCGCCGTGTACCAGGTATTGGCGATCACGTCGGCGAAGACCTCGCAGTCCTGGCGCGTCAGCCCGTAGTACAAGGTCCTGCCGGTGGTTCCGCTGGAGCTCAAGGTCTGCACGATGTCGACCAGCGGCGCGCCCTGGTTCAGGCCGAGCGGCGCTTCGTCGCTCGCAGCGTCCTGCGCGGCGCGCACCTGGTCCTTGGTCGTGAAAGGCAGCGCTGCCAGGTCTCTCAGCGCGCCGATGTGGATGTCGGAGGGCAGCCCGGCATGCAGCGCTCGGTACATCTCGGAGCGGACACGTATGCCGGCCAGCGACTTCTCGATCAGCCCGGCCTGCCAGCGCTCGACCTCGGACCAGGGCAGGGTTTCGAGTTCCGGGTTCCAGTAAAGCGGCACGTCACGCCTCATGTCATCGCCCCGTCGCGCGCCGGATCTCGGCCAGCAGCGCGGCGACGTCCACTTGGGCCGGCACCTCCGCAACCGTGGTCACGAGCCTTTCGCTGGCGGTTTCGCCCGGAAGGGCCGGCCACTTCGCGGGATCCGACGACCAGGCCCGTCCGTGCGGGCGGGGCATCGGCCCGGCGTGCTGGTCGAGCGTCGGGCACGCCACGGCCTGCGCTGGCCAGGCGGGCGCCGACGCGGTGTCCATCACGAGAACGGGCGGCACGCGGTGGAAGCGTGCGACGTTGCCCGCCGTGCCCAGCGCGCCCTTCCAGAAGTCGAACTGCCCCTCCGTGGGAAGGGCTGTCTCGTGCCACTGCAGCAGGTGCACGCCCGCCTCGCAGAAGAGCCGCGCCAGGGCGGCCAGACCACGGCCGACCCGGTCGAAAGCCGATTCGTCGTCCTCGGTCGCACCGGCTCGACGCAGAGCCTCCACCAGGCTGGCCGGGCCCTGCAGCGCCGCGCCCACGACGGGCTCGCTCGCATCAGCCTGCCACTGCCGCACCGCCTCCAGAGAGGCGGCGATGCGCTCGTGCCTGGCGAGCTGTCCGTCGATGCCCTCGCCCACCGACGCGCCGATCGCCTGCGCCTCGGCGTCGCCCGGTGCGCAGCAGAACACCACGTCGGTCTTCAGCATCCGGCGCAACTCGCCGACGTTCTTGCGAATCCGCGTGGCGTCGCGCGCCATCTCCTGCGGATCGATCGCCTCGATCTGCGCCGAGACGCCGAACAGCACAGGTGCGAACAGCGGCACATGCGGACGGCCGGCGGCCCGCGACAAGTCCTGCATCCGCTTGCGCCACATCGCCGGGCGTCCCTTCAGGCGCGCAGCAGCGGCGCGACTTCCTTCGCGTCCGGCCAGCTTCCGTAGTAGGCGAGGATCTCGTCGCGCGGCTTCTGCGACAGCCACCCGGCCTCGAAGTCGTCGTAGCGACGACCGCGCGCCTTGCGGGCCGCGAGTTCGCTGCTACGCAGCCGGGCAGTCTCGTCCGGGTCGACGCGGCGCTGGGTCTCGTCCCACGCCACCTTGTACACGTGGCGCGCCGCCTGCGGCGAGAGCACGCCCTTGAGCAGGTCGTGCTCGACCGATGCGGCGTCGCGGTCGAGCGGGTCGCCGTAGCCGGTTCCCCCGCAGCTGAACGCGAAGGTCGCGACGTCGCCGTTGTTGTACGGGCGGACCGAGCGGCCCTGGAACTCCACCTCGTACTGTCCGTCGATCGGGCGCTTGGTCAGCAGTTCCTGCACGTCGAGATCCAGCACCTTGCTGCCTTCGGCCATCAGCTGCTTGACATTGGCATTGCGGATTCCGATGCCGGGCACCGTGCAAGGCGCGTAGCCGCCGAACAGCGGCTGCGGCGTCTGAAGCTTGGTGTTGTCCGCAATGGCCATCATGTAGACCGCGGGCACGTGGTGCGCCACCCACATCTGCACGGTGCCGACACCGCCCCGGTACTTGCCGTGGCCGCAGGAGTCCTTCCAGTGGTTCGACAACGGCACGAGAAGCGGGAACTCGTTCTCCACCTGTTCGGTGTTCGGCGCGCGGCCGAACACACACCACGGAAAGCCGAACGCGTCCATGCCGTCCTCGGTCGGCCGCGCCCCCTGACCCTCGGTGTTGATGGAGTAAGCCAGCATGTCGGCGAACGGCGCCCCCCACTGGTTCAGGCCGGCCAGCACCAGAGCGTTGCCACCGTTGCCCATCGAGGCACCGCTCTGCTTCCACAGGCCGGTCGAGAACATCGCCTTCGCGCAGGCGTTGTGCACCGCGCTCATCACACCGGTTGAGATCATCACCGAGCACGAGGTCGCGGCGCGGGGGTCCGGCGACAGGCACGTCCGCGTGCCGAACTTGAAGTCGATCGACGCAAAGGTACCGTTGCTGATCGGCAAAGAATGGAACAGGTACTCGTAGATGTAGTTCGAGAAGTGGGCGATCGCCGCCTGCGGATGCGCGTTGTACGGCGACGGAGTCTCCGGTCCGGTCTCCGAGAGGTCGACCAGCATGCGGTCGCCCTTCTTCTCGATCGTCATCGAGCAGCTCTTGACCAACCCCTGCTTCAGTCCCACGGCATCGCTGAAGGTCACGCAGCGGTACTTGCCGTCCGGCCACTGCTCGATCAGCGCCCGGGCGCCCGTCTCGGCCTCCTGCAGCATCCTGCGGAACAGCCCACGCAGGTAGTCCGGGCCCTCCCGGTCGCACAGCTCGATCAGCCGCGTGCGCACGCGGTCCGCGGTGGTGCAGCGGGCCTTGAGGTCCACCGCGATCATCGAGGGCGCGCGGATGCCGAATGCGACGAACATCGACACCACGTCCTCGTCCAGCTTGAAGTTGCGGCCGATTCGCATCGGCGGTACGTTCATCCCCTCCTCGAAGCGCGACGTGGCCGACACCGGCATGCCGCCCGGCTCGATCGCGCCGGTCTCGGTGGTGTGCACCAGCGCCGCGGTCCAGGCGACCAGCTTGCCTTCGTAGAACACCGGCATGCAGACCATCTGGTCGGGGTTGTGGACGCCGCCGTAGACGGCGTCGTTGGCAAACCAGAGGTCGCCGTCCCTCAGCTCGTCTCCGTACGTGGCGAGGATGTACTTGATGATCAGCGGCGGGATCACCGCGTGGAGATAGGTGCCGCAGCTGCCGTTCACCAGGTCGCCTTCGGCGGTCATGATCGCCACCAGCGAGTCGCCGGCCACGCCCATCGCGCAGCGGCACGACCGCACGAACACGTCCATGCCTTCGTCGAGGATGTCGTTGGTGCGCTGGAAGCCGATCTCGAAGGTCGCCGCGTCGATCTGCGCAGCGAGGTCCAGTTCCTCCTGCGACGCCGCGGAGGGTTTCAGCCAGGTCAGCTTCTGTTCCAGGGTGGGGATGCCCATCGTCTCGTCTCCTTGTTGCGGTTCGTCACGCGGCCACGGCCACGCGGGAAGCGACGCGCTTGCGCGGCGGCGGCGGGTTGATCGCCTCGAGGATGCCGAGCCCGTGCTTCTCGATCGCGAACTTCTGCCCAGGCGGCACGACGATGGTCGTCAACTCGGCCTCGACCACCGCGGGACCCGTCACGACGTTGCCCGGCTGCAGCTGCTCGAACTGGAAGATCGGCGTTGCTGCCCAAGACCGGGTTTCTGGCCAGTAGGCCTTGCGCTCACCGACCAGCGCGCCGCTCGGGTCCTCACCCTGCAGCGGGAACTCGGGCACGTCGGGCTTCCACGTGGGCACGGTGACGCGCAACACGAAGTTGTCGAGGAACACGCCGCCCGGCCGGTTGACCACCAGCGGCGAGAACGCCTCGCTGAACTCGCGCTCGAAGGCGTCGTAGATCGCCTGCGCGTCGTCGGGCCCTTCGATTCGAAGCCGCGGCGACGAAGCGCGCTTGAGGTTGACCTGGCCGCCATAGAGCATGTCGAGCTCGAGCGAATACTTCGCGTCGGCGACGTTCAGGCCTTCACTCTCGAGGTCCGCGTCGGCACGAGCCACCAGGGCGTCGACCGTGGCATTGAATTGCGCTGCATCGACCACGAGCCGCTCGCTGAGCGGCTCCATGAAGACCATGCGTCGGCTCTGCTCGTACATGTGCACGATGTCCATGATCGAGCTGCCCATCGCGCAGAAGACCGGCGCGGCAGGGAACATGACCGCCTTGGGCACGTCGCCGCGCAGCCCGCTCATGTGCGTCGGCCCGGCGCCGCCGAAGGCGAACAGGACGAAATCCTCGGGGTGGTAGCCGCGCATGTGCACCTCGCGCTTGATCGCGCCGGCCATGTTCTCGTCGACCACCCGTCGGATCAGCGCCGCAGCCTCGATCGTTTCGATGCCCAGGGGCTGCGCCACCTTCTCGCGAATCGCCTTCTCGGCCTTCGCGCGGTTCAGCGGCATGCGCCCGCCGTAGTACCCGTCGGGGTTGATGTACCCGAGTACCACGTCGGCGTCGGTGACCGTGGGTTCGGTGCCACCGAGGTCGTAACACGCCGGGCCAGGCATCGAGCCGGCGCTGCGCGGACCGACGGTCAGGCGCCCCTGCGAAGCGCTGGCGATCGACCCGCCGCCGGCGCCGACCGAGATGGTCTGCATCATCGTGACGTTGACCATCCACTTGTCGATCACCGGCCGGAACGTGTAGTTGCGCACGTTGCTCTCGACCACCAGCGCGACGTCGAAGCTGGTGCCGCCCACGTCGCCGGCGATGACATTCTTGAACCCGAGCTTGTTCGCGAAATAGGCCGAGCCCATCAGGCCGGCGACGGGGCCGCCGTTGAACGTGCGGCTGGCCGGCGTCTTGAAGATGTCCGCCGAGCCGCCCGAGTTGTGGATCATCAGGAAGGCGCCGCGGTAACCCTTGTCGCGCAGCTTGTCCCAAGTGGCGCCGATGTCGTTCTGCATCGAACGCTGCAGGTAGGCATCGAGCACCGCCGTCATCGTGCGCTCGTACTCTCCGATCTTGCTCACTACGCTCGAGGAGAGCACGATCGGCAGGAAGCCGATGTGGTACTCCTTGTATTCCTCCCGGATGATCTCGCGCACGCGCTTCTCGTGCACCGGGTTCATGAAGCTCCACAGCAGCGATACCACGATCGCACGCGCGCCTCGGTCCATCAGAAGCCGCAGCTTGGCGCGCACGTCGTCCTCGTCGAGCGGCCGAACGACCTGCCCGGCCGAGTCGACGCGCTCCCGGACACCGAGGATCAGGTTGCGGTCGATCAGCGGGTGCGGTTTGTTCTGCGCCGCAATGTTGCGGCGCTCGGAAACCCTCTGGCCGTCGGTCCACTGGGCGCCGCGGCCGATCAGGATCGCGTCCTCGTGGCCCTCGGTCGTCAGCAGGCCGATCCTGGGGCCCTGCCGCTGCAGCAGGCGGTTGAGCGCGACGGTCGTGCTGTAGCGGATGATCTGAATCCGCGGCAGCAGTTCCTCCAGCGACAGACCGACCTTCTCGCCGCCCGCCTCGATCGCGTTGACGAACCCGATCGACAGATCGTGCGGCGTCGTCGGGCACTTGGCGATGACGCGTTCCCCGTCGAGCGTCAGCACCAGGTCGGTGAAGGTGCCGCCAACGTCGATATCGATGGAATCGATCGCGTCCTTCGTCGTCAGCGTGCTCATTGCGCCACCTCCGTTTCGCGCGCCGGCTTCACCAGCTTGCCGTCGCGGATCACCAGTTCCCCGTTGGCGAGCCGGGCCTTCAGGCTGTCGATGTCGACCTCGATGTCGTGCGTGATCGGGTGGCCGGGCGGCAGATACTCGGTTTCGATCTGCCGCGCGCAGCCCGGGCAGTAGAACTCGAGAATCCGGATCCAGTCCTTGTCTGGGGCGAAGGTGTACTCGCCATCAATCACAGGGTCGTGGATCTCCTCGGGCATGCGCTCGGCCACGAGGCATCCGCGCTTGTAGTTCTCGCGGGCGCCCGTCAACCGGGTGCCGCAATCGTGGCAGTACCAGTGCTCGTCATTCAGGTCCAGGTCCAGGTATTCCGTGAAGCGGATGCGTTCGTGCATGACGTTGTCTCCTGTTCTGTCTTGGCCGGTCAGGCGCGGGTCAGTTGCGCATTGCCGTACTCGTCCACCAGCAAGCACCAGCCTGCCGGCACCGGGCAGGTGAGCGTCGCGCCATTGATCACCGCCGGCCCGTCGACCATGTCGCCGACGTTCATCGATTCCCAGCGATACACCTTCACGGACTGCCGCGCGCCGGCTATGAAGCGGGCTTCACGCTGCTCCGGTGCGCCGGGCGCCACTCGGCGGGTCCGCTTGCCGACGCCGTAGGCGCCGACCACGAACCTGGTCGAGAGACGAAGCGCGAGCATCGGCTTGTCAACCTGTCCGGCCCGATCGACCGCCTCGGCGAGCGCGCCGAGCACCGCCGGGCTGTCGGTGGCGTGGCTCTCGACGCGAACGGTGGTTACGTCGGATTCGGTGGCGCCGAAGTCCGCCTCCCACGTGAACTTCGCCTGTGCGGGGTCGAAGCCCTCGCCGCGCAGGTCGCGCTCGGCTTGCGTGCGCATGGCAGTGACCGCAGGCGTCAGCGCGGCCACCGCGTGCCCGTCCCACTTCATCTCGACCCCGCGCTCGTAGCCGTGCACGACGTCCGAGATCGCCGAGCCGAAGGCGCTGAACACCGGCCCGAGGTCGAACGCGAGCGCCGACGGCATGCCGAGCTTGTCAGCCACGAGAGCGGCGAACATCGGGCCATTGCCGCCGAAGGCGAACAGCGGCGTGTCCGCCGCCCGTGCGCCGCCCTCCTTCAGGATGTTGGCGATCAGTTCGCCCATCATCGCCACCGCTTCGTCGCGGATCGATAGCGCGGCCACGTCCACCGAGACGCCGAGCGGCTTGGCGACGTTCTTCTCGATCGCGGCGCGCGCGAGATCGACCTTCAATGCGCGCCGGCCGCCGAGAAAGTTGGCCGGATCCAGGTAGCCCAGCACCAGCAACGCATCGGTCAGCGTCGACTCGTCGCCGCCGAGGCCGTAGCACGCCGGTCCGGGCGCCGCGCCCATGCTCTCCGGCCCGAGCGTCACCGATCCATTCTCGACGCGCGCGATCGACCCGCCGCCAACGACGGCCGAGCGCAGCATCGCGAACGAGGTCTGTACTGGCACCTCCATCAGCTCCCCGCCGCGCTGGAACACCGGCGCTCCGTCGCGAACGATCGACGCCTTGGTCGTCGTGCCGCCGACGTCGAAGCAGACAGCATTGCGGAAGCCGTACAACCCGGCCATGTAGGCACCGCCGAAAGTGCCGAACACCGGCCCCGACTCGATCGTGTCGACCGCCTTGGTCTTGCCGATGCGCGCGACCCCACCACTGGTGTGCCCGATCAGCAGCGCCCCGCTCCAGCCGTGCTCGTCGCGCAGCAGGTCCTCCGCCTTGAACAACGAGTTGGCCAGCTGAGTGTGCGTGTAGGCGTTCATCACCGAGTAGTGCACCCGCGTCTGGTCGTGGCGCAACGGCGCCATTTCGCTACCGAGCAGTACCGGCACGGCGCCGATGATGTGATCGGGATACTGGTCTTCGATCGCGGCCTTGATCGCCCGTTCGGCGCTGTTGTCCGGAAAGGCGTTCTCGAGGCATACGCAGATCCTGCGCACACCGGCCTCGAGCAGCTGCTTGACGCCGCCGAGCACGTCGGCCGGGCTCGGGTTCTTCGGCAGGCCGATCACCGCGCCGTCGACGACCAGTTCGCCCAGCACCGGCGAGCGCCCCTTTCCATAGAGCGACTCCTCCTGCCCTCTGGATACCAGCAGGCCCACCTTGGAGCCGCGTCGCTCGCCCAGGACATTCGTGGTGATCGTAGACGACCAGCGGATCAGGCCGACCTTGCGAAGGAACGCTTCTACGCTGGGATATTCGAGCGCCCGTGCCGCTTCCTGAAGGCAGGCCAGGAACGACACGGTGTAGTCGTGGGGCGTGGTGTCGACTTTGAACGCATGGCGTGATGCCCCATCGGATACCAGTGCATCGGTCATCGTGCCACCAGTGTCGATGTCCATTGTGAACATGCTTGTCTCCTGTTAGTCTCGGCCGGTGCTGAATGCCATGGGCACCCTGCCCGAGCCCGGATCTTCGGCGCCCGCGTAGCGGCCGTCATCGGGAGCGGTTCCCTACGCGCTAAAGCAATTCCGTAGTGCAGCGCAGCAGCGGGAATTCCCGAGGCCCTGGCGACCACCGCTGGCGGCACAGGCTGCTCTAATACGCCGTGGTGAAACAAGCGACTGCCATGAACGCGGGCCGTTCCCGGGCCCGCCGAGTCCTCGACGCCGTCGGGCGCCCGGGCACGGAATTCCCCTGGCAGCTGGTGCTCGAGAACACCATCGTCGGCGTGAGCTATATGCAGGACCGTCGGTTCCTGTGGGCCAACGCACGCATGGCGGAGATCTTCGGCTACCAGGCCGGCGAGCTCGACGGCGAACCGGTGCGGCGACTGTACGCGACGCAGGAGGACTACGAGGACGTCGGTCGCCTGATGAGCGCAGCGACCCATGACGGCTTCGTCACCCACGAGCGCGCGATGGCATGCAAGGACGGATCGCTGATCTGGTGCCGCATCTCCGGCCGCCTGCTGCAGCGCGGCGACATTCACTCACCTTCGGTCTGGGTCGTCCAGGATCTCAGCGACAAGAAGCGCGCCGAAGACGCGCTGCGGCGGATGAACCAGCGGCTCGAGCAGACCGTCGAGCGGCGCACCACGAACCTGCGTCGCAGCAACGAGGCGCTGCACGCACAGGTCGAGCACGGCCGCGCGCTGCAGGCCGCTGTAGCCGCAAGCCGCGAGAAGTACCGGACCCTGTTCCGCCACATGCCGCTGGGCGTGCTCGTGGTCGACGCGGCCGGCGGCATCTCCGAGATCAACCGCACGCTGCAGAGCTACCTGGGCGCGACGACGCGCGTCCGGATGGACGAACTGCTGCACGACGAGTCCCGCACACTGACGTCCGACGGCCGCACCGTTTCGCTCGCCGCGCTCGTGCGCGAGCACGCCGCAGCCGCCGGTCCGCGCCGCGTCGAGCGATTCGAATTCCGCTGGGTCAGGCCGGGAGGCCGCCCTCGCGAGATCGCCGCCATCGGCGCGCCCCTGGTCGCCTCGGGGCAAGGCGCCGTGTTTACCTTCGCCGACGTCACCGAGCAGCATCGGAGGCGCGAGCAGGAGCACGAGCAGCAGGCGGCGCTCGCGCATGCATCACGCCTGTCCTTGATGGGGCAGATGGCTTCCGCGCTGGCGCACGAGCTCGGCCAGCCGCTCAACGCATCGCTCAGCTACGTCACCGGCCTGCGGCACCGACTGGAGGTCGAACTGGCGAACCGGCCCGAGCTGCTCGCTGCGCTCGACAAGGCCACCGACCACCTGGAACAGGCGGGCCAGATCATCCGCAACGTGCGCGGGTTCGTGTCGCGGCAGCAGCCGGACTTCGAGGTCGTCGAACTGCCGGCGCTGCTCGAGCAGACACTGGCGCTGCTGGACTTCCCGGTGCGGGCGTCCGGCGTCCGGATCGACGTGCACGCCGACGCGGCCGACGGGGTGCCGCTCGCGGTGCGCGTCAACCGCGTCGAGATGCAGCAGGTCATGGTCAACCTGCTCGTCAATGCCATCGAGGCGATGCAGCAGACGCCGGCGCCGCAGCGCCGGATCGTCGTGCGCATCCATCGGGAGCCGCGAGGCATGGTCGGCGTCGAGGTCAGCGACAGCGGTCCGGGCGTCTCGCCGGAACTGGTTTCGACGATCTTCGAGCCGTACGTCACGACCAAGCGCACGGGACTGGGGATGGGACTGATGATCAGCCGCACGATCGTGGAGTCGCACGGGGGCGCGTTGCGGCACGTCCGCCAGCGAGGGGGCGGCGCCACTTTCCGCTTCAGCCTTCCCGCATGGAGCGCTTCGTGAGCGCACCCGCGAACATCCCGGTGCAGGTCTTCCTGGTCGACGACGAGGTGGGTGTCACCGACGCCCTGAGCTGGCTGCTCGAGTCGGTGAAGATTCCATCGCGCGCCTTCCACTCGGCGTCGGCGTTCCTCTCGGCACTCGACCGCTTCGACGGACCGGCCTGCGCGGTGCTGGACCTGCGCATGCCCGAAATGAGCGGACTCGAGCTTCAGCACCGACTGGCCGAAGCGGGCCACGACCTGCCCCTGATCTTCCTGACCGCGCACGGCGACGTACCTGCCGCGGTAAATGCGATGCAGGCCGGAGCAGTGGACTTCGTGCAGAAACCGTTCAACCCGAACGCTTTTCTGGCAAGCGTACGCCGCGCGATCCAGCAAGCCCGCGAACGCTTCGAAGCACGCACGGCTGACCGGGAATTGCAGCGCCGGATCGCGCAATTGTCGGCGCGCGAAGTCGAGGTCTTTCGCGGCCTGCTCGACGGACGCACGAGCAAGGAGATCGCCAGGAGCCTGGAGATCAGCCCGAAGACCGTCGACGTGCATCGGGCGAACGTGATGCGCAAGATGGGCGCGGCCACCAGCGCAGAGCTCGTGCGGATGGTGGGGCGGGCGCCCGGGGTGTCATCGGCGGCGCGGCGGTGAATCCGCGGTCGCCGACCCCAGCGACCAGTCCAGCGCCCAAGCCAGCCTTCGGCACCCGGTCGTGCACCTTAAACAGCGCCCTCGCTGCTCCGAAGCTCCCGCACCCCCGCCGCCAGCAGCCGCTCGTACGTCGCGTCCATCCTCGCGTCGGGCGGCACGAACACCACCGTCCCGTCGCGCCCGCGCGTCAGCAGCACGCGATAGACGTTCTTGCGCACCGTCAGCGGATCCTTCAGTCGCGGACGGTTCGTGCCGGCGAACTCGATCGACCATCCGCCATCGGTCCACAGCAGGTCGGACCCCCACGCGAGCAGCGCGCAATCGAGCTCGAGCCCCTGCGACGAGAACTCGGTCGCCACCGTCTGCAAGCGGCAGCACGACTGCGAATCCGAGGGGTCGGCGTTGTACCAGGGCCCGACCCGCAACTGCTTCGTCGTCTGGAAGGTGTTGTCCACGCCGTGCCTCGGCAACCACTTGTCCTTCGACGACGCGACGATCCCGTAGCGGGCGAAGCGTGCATCGGCGTATCGCTCCCGCAGGTACGAGCGCGCCGACTCGAGATCACGCGTCACCAGGAAGCGATGGCCGCCGTCGTGCAGCTCGTCGGCCCAGCCGCGCAGCGTGCCGGGCGCCAGGCCGTCCAGCAGTCCTGCGACGAACTGATGCACGCGCGGGGTCAGGTGAAAGCGGATCTCGGTGTCCAGGCTGAGCGTCGGATGCCAGCGGGTCGCGCCCTGCAGGTCGCGGAAGACCTCGGCGAAGGCGGGGGCGCCGTGGATCGTCCAGTGCGCCGCACGCGGGGAGCGGCGCACCGCCTCGTACCAGAGCGGGATGCCGCCCTCCTCGCCGACGTGGATGGCCTGCCCGTTGCCGATCAGCGCGACCAGCACGCACCACTCCGGGATGCGCTCGCAGAACTCGATCAGGTGCTCGGGCTCCGAGAGCCCGACTTCGCTGCCGTGCACGTGCGCGACCCGCTCGGCATCGTGGGCGCGCTGCGCCTCGTCGAAGACGATCAGGTGCTCGGGCGGCACCGGACGGCCGGGCCGCGAGTGCTGTCGCACGTACTCCTTGATCGCCTGGACGAAGGTCCGGCCTCCTCCGCCCGCGTCCTGCAGCGCGTGCTGCAAGACCTGCACCAGCGGGCCGTTCCCGGAGAGGTACACCGCGGGCGGCATCATCCGGCCGTTCGCCCGCGGCACCGAGATCTCGTCCAGCCAATGCGCGTGAACCAGCTGCAGACCGACCAGCGTCTTGCCCGACCCGGGCACGCCGCTCAACAGCACGAGGTGGCGCGTGCGCGTGCGCGCCGCTTCGCGAGCGATCTCGGAGATGTAGCGCAGCGCAGGATCGGTCGCGGCCCGCGCCCGAAGTCACGGCTTGGGCTGGCTCAGGATGCCCGGGAGCGCACCGCCAGGCTCTGTGTCGCCCGCCCGATCAGGCCGTGCGCGTCGTAGAGCGCCGATTCGGCGAGACCTCCGCCGTCGGCGCCCAAGGCGGTCCGGGCATCGAGGCAGATCCACTCGCCGACAGGTCGGCGCAGCAGGTTGATGGTGAGATCGGAGTTCACGAAGCTGTAGCGCTGGTAGTCGAGCACGGCGCTGATGCCGTTGCCGGAGTCGGCGGCGACCGCGACCCGCTGGTAGGGGCTGGGCGTCTCGCCTTCCAGCAGCGGATGGCGCAGGCGGAACCAGACCGCGCAGGGGCCCCGCCAGAACTCGCCACGCGCGATCCGCGTCTCCACCAGGTCGGCGTAGCCGACCGCTCGGCCGGCGAAGGGGAAGTTCGCTGCCGGTGACGCCTCGGGCGCGAGCGGTGCGGCCGGCAGCGGATGGCCGGGAAGCTCCGCCGGCAGTTCGACCGGCGACTCGCGCTGCGCGAGGGCGGTGAAGCGGGCCACGTCCTTGTTGCCGGCCATCAGGTGCGCGGAGAAGTGCCCGGCGTTGCGGCCGACGTAGTCGGTCATGACTTCGACGATGAGGTCACCGATCGGGACGGGGCGCAGGAGGTTGGCGGTGAGGCGGGCGATGTGGGTGAGGCCGTGCTCGTGGGCGGCTTGCTCGACGGCACGGCAGACCAGGGCGATCGGGGGGCCGGCGTGCTGATGGTTGGGGTCCCAGGGGCCGCGGGTGAGGACGCTGGAGTGGAAGGTGCGGGCGTCGAGCGCGGTGTAGGCGGCGGTCGAAGTGATATGAAGCGGCGAGTCCGTCACTGCCTCTCCCAAGTATTGCAGGCGCACCGACTCGTTCGCGGTCGGTACGATTCGACGCTAGCGGATTATGCGGCCGGCAGCGACACGGTGCCACGCAAGCTGCCCGTCTGATGGCCATGCCGCCACGGCCGCCCACGGCCCGATGAGGTCGATCCCTAAAGTCTCTAGGGGGAGCAAGCACTCGGGTAAATCATGGGCACTTCACTTGCAGGCCAGTGCCGCAGGTCTCGTTGGCTCAGACGCTGCCGGTCGGATCTAAGGCAGCGGCGGTGAGCGTAAACCTGCCAAGCACCGACAAGGGTCCGGAGGGGGACGCAAGCCGGCGACGCGTCGCGGCGTGTGGGCCAGCTGCCAGCCAATCTCGTTGGCTCGTTGTTTCAGGAAATCTCAATGAAACGAGAGCAATGCCATGCATAGGCAATACTCGAGCCGGCGAACTCACTCTAGACCCTGTTCGCACGGTTTCGGCATCCGGAAGGCCCCGATGGAGAATTCACCGGATTCGCTTACCATATGCCCGCTGAGAAAGCTCATATGACCCCTGATAGCACGCCGATCCAGAGTCAGCTGACTACATGGCTCCTGCGTAGAACCGCAATGGCTGGGGTTCGCCGTGTGGCTTCGCTCTCGGCCGCGATTGCCTGCGAGGTAGGGAATGTGCGCCAGGAGAACCAAGACCGCGCCGTCATTGCGCGCGGAAGTGATGCGAAGGGCCGTAGTTACGCGGTTGTGGCCGTCGCTGACGGTATCGGCGGTATGCGCGATGGGGCCAACTGCGCCGCTATAGCCATCGCAACCTTCCTCGCCGAAGTCGACCGGCAGGCTCAACAAGGTGTCGATCATGCCGCGCACTGGATCCGAAGCGCAGTAGACGCGGCCAACAGGGCGGTGTTCACAAAGTACCGGGGGGATGGCGGTTCTACCTTGGTCGCGCTCTTGCTTTCGCCAGGGCAATCCACAGTTTGGCTAAGCGTGGGGGATAGTCGTGTCTATCACGCGAGCGGCTTGAACCTTAGACAGGTCTCCGTCGATGACACCATCGCCGGAGCGCTTGGGAAAGGAGCCGATGCAGCATCGGAGCAGACAACGTTAATCCAGTTCATTGGCATAGGCGAAGACCTCGAACCGCATATCGGCGAGCTTGATGGCCAGCCCGGCGACGCCGCCGTTCTGACGACTGACGGGGTTCATTTCTTGGCGTCGTGGCCCGAATGCATGGGGCACATCATCGGCAACGCCCCCGAACCCGGCATATGTGTAAAGCGACTTGTCGACCTCGCGAATTGGTGTGGTGGGCCCGACAACGCAACGGCAGCAATGATTGCCTTGCCCGGGACTCCAAGCTCCGGGGATAGACCACCCTACAGGTGCCTAGAAGTCTGGGATGCCTTCGGAGAACTGCAGATTGTCGGCAGCGAGCCTGTGCGCTACCGAGTGAATGATCGTGACGAGTCCCCCACGCCCAAAGTTTCAACCGCCACATCGTCCGTTCGCCGTGACGCTGAGGTTGCCCCGGACGAGGACCCGAATCCAGCGAGATCCAGGGGGAAGACGACCAAGACGCGTCGCAGTAGGTCGGGTCGCAAGGCCAAAGATTCAGCCGCGGTGAAGGATCAGTCCGCGGCCGAATCGCCAGACTCCGAGGTTCCGCAACTTCACATGGAATTCCCGACGAAGGCTAGTTAGGTGGATGTTCGACGATGCTGATTGCCGATCGATACAAAGGCCACGGAGATTCGCTGGCTGGGGGTATGGGGACGATTTGGCTTTGCAGAGACGTCGTATTAGAGAGGTCCGTTGCCATCAAGGTGATGCCCGGTAACGTTGACCAGCGACGCATGCGCGATGAACTGGGCGCGCTACTGAGAATGCGGTCGAAGCACGTCGTCCAAGTCTATGATGTTCTACGGACGAGTGCCGGCGCACTGGCAATCGTTGAAGAATATGTCGATGGCAAGGATCTGCTCGACGAGGCAAATGCGCCGAAATCGGCGCGCGACTTTCTGAAGACGATCTGGCAGATCGCTTCTGGGATCGCCGAGATTCACTCTTTAGATGTCATTCATCGCGACATCAAACCGAATAACATCAAGATCGACCGGGAGGGAGTTGTCAAGATTTTCGACTTTGGCCTGGCTCGAGACGAAGGACCGGAGGCTGAAACAGTCGGATTTGTTGGGACGCATGGGTTTGCTGCCCCAGAACTCTACGCGCAGCGAGCGAAGTTCACCGCGGCCGTTGACACGTACGCATTTGGGGCGACAGCGCTGTTTGTTGCGCGTCGAGAATTGCCTGCGGAAATGGGGCAACGCCCACCAGTCTGTTCGATTTCCAATCACTTTGCCGCACTTCCCTTTGATCTGGCGGACGAGGTAGCGGTGATCTTGAATTCCTGTCTGAAACACAGTGCTGCTGACAGACCGCCGATGAAAGAGGTTCGAGACACGCTGGCGAAGTATCTCCTACGCGACCGACACAAAGCGCTCGTCGTATTCGAAGGCAATGCTTCCTATCTTGATGCGAACCGTCGGTCCGTGCGACTCCGCCTTCCGTCAATGGGCGAGGTCACAATTACCTACGACGGACTTGGCTTTCGGGTCGAAAGCGTGAGCGGAGATGTGTTCGCAAACAACCGCCGTATCGCAGTGGGGGATGAATTGCCTGGGGCGTGTGTCGTCGCGCTTGGTGCGCCAGAACAGGGAAATAGACGTCGATACATCACGTTCGACTTGTCTCACCCGGAGATTGTTCTGTGAGCGGACCGCTGTCCCCTGGCGATGTGATCGGGGATCGCTATCACATATCCCACTACCTCGCCGAAGGTGGAATGCAGTATGTATATGTCGCTAAGGATCAACTGACCGAACGGAACGTTGCCCTCAAGACACCTAAGAATAGCTCCGCCAAGAAGCGCTTTCGAAGAAGCGCGATTGTGGCAGCCCAGGTGAACCATCCGAACGTCGCAAAGACCCTCGACTATGTCCGGGTGGGCGACGCACGATACCTGATTGAAGAGCTGGTCGAAGGAAAGGACCTTAGGGCCGCATTGCTTCACGAGTCGCCGTTCCTAGACCCCTACCTGGCAGCAAAGGTTGTACACCACCTGGCAAGGGGTGTGGCCGCGGCACACCACGCAGGTGTTGTGCACCGAGACCTCAAGCCAACGAACATCATGGTCATTGGCGATTATTCCCTCAGCGAGCTGAAGGTCACCGACTTCGGAATCGCAAAGATGGCGAGTGAAGAACTGGAAGAGGCCGTGGAGGGGGGTGAAACAAGCATGACAACGTCGGCCACAGCCGTCGGTGCACTTCCATACATGGCCCCCGAAGCAATCGAGCGGCCCAAGGAAGTCGGCCCTCCTGCCGACATTTGGTCTGTCGGGGCCATGGTGTATCAACTTCTCGCTGGTCGACCGCCTTTCGGTCAGGGCCTTAAAGCGGTGCCAGATATCGTGGCCGCAAGGACACCAGAAGTCCCGGGGTTTCTGACGCAGAGCCCTCAGTTTGCGCCGTTGGCGCGAGAAGTGATGGACATCGCCCTGTCATGCCTCAAGAAAGATCCCGCCGACCGCCCGACGGCCGACCAACTGGTCGAGAGATGCGGTGATCTCTGTTACACCTCGTCGCCGCGTCGGCACGGATACGTAACCGACTTCCGATACGATGCCTGGGGATTTATCCGGTCCGGCGATGAGAGCGTATTTTTCCACAGGGAGTGCGTCTACGGTCCCATGCCGCAGGTGTCCAGCCGAGTTGTCTTTGCGTCCTACGAGGGAGGTGGTGCAGCGCGTGCGCTACCCGTTCTGAAGCTTAATGACGCGGAGTCGCAGAACTCCCCGTCTTTTCGATAGAGCCCCCTATACCAACGTCAAGGTGTGCTCGTTTAGTACTAACTCCATTTGCCCCTCTCCACATCGGCTTGTATCCGCCGATCAGTCCACGAGCGCCTTCAGAAGCGCATCCCGTCCGTCCTGATAGAACTCGATGTCCAACTTGGTCGCCATGTCGTCCGTCAGATCGAATAACTGTCGCCGGCACGACACCGGAAGCAGCAAGGCCTTCGCACCTTTCTCGACCGCCATTTCCGCAAGTGATACGGCATTGTGAATCGGCTCGATCGTCCCGCCCAGGGTAACTTCACCGACGATGACCAGGCCGCCGCGAACCGATTTTTTTAGCAGCGCGCTGGCGAGTGCGATCAGCGCCCCGACGCCTGTTTTGGCGCCTGACTTGGCGGCGTCAAAGCCGCGCAACTGGACCGAGAACTCGTGCGAGCGAGGATCTTTGTCTCCGACCAACTGCTGAGCGCGGGCATATAGGTTCTGCTCGGCGCATCGAATGGACTCGCGAAAGGCGGCAGGCACCGGGTTATTGAGGACCCTCACTCCGCTTCCTGGACCTTCGGTGACCTCGAGGCGAAACAGGCCAGGATGCTCGTCCTGTCCACCCGGGCTCAGCGTCCAAATCTGGCCGCACTCTAATGGCTCATCACCAATGCCACCTTGGCTTCGAAGTTCGGGGGTGGCAACAAACTTTTCCACGCCCTCGGCGCCGAGCGTGTAGCTGAAATGAGTGTTGCGGAACTCGGCGGCTCCGATGCGTTTCTGCTGCTCCTTGACGCGGCGGCGGCACTCGAGAGCCAGCCGGACCGCCCACTCGAGATCGTCGTCTTGCACTTCGGTTTCGGGATCCGGGTACATCAGCTTTAGCAGACCGCTCACCGTCTTGTTGACGCCGTTGATGTCGCGCCCCGATAGTGCCCCTCCCAGGAACACCTTGCCTTGAAGGGTCGAGATACGACTCTGACCGCGAAGTCGGGTGAAGCACTCGGAAAGAAAGTCGCTGACAAGTCCGAAGTGTTCGGTGAACAGTCCCGGATTCAGCTTTGGCACGTCCCATCCGGGAAGAAAACAGTGAATGCGGTCCATGAAGGCGGTGTCGTCGCGCATCTCCGGCGGCAGCGGGCCAAACAGATGTCCGATTCTCTGCTGATGCTTGACATCGACCTCGAAGTTGCCGACCAATACGATGGAGCCATCCGCGCGAATGCTCTCCTTGCCACGCGAGAACTCGCCGCTCTCCATGTAGCCCTTCATGATGTTGACGCCGTCCTTCTGATCGAAGGAGACGCCGGACACTTCGTCGAAGCAAACGACGTCGTACTGGCAGACAAGACCACGCTGTCCCGTCGCGTTGTTGACGAACATGCGGGCAACCGTCGCCTTCCCGCCCGAGATCAGGTGTGCATACGGCGACACCTGCTGATACAGGTGAGACTTACCGGTGCCTCGCGGGCCCAGCTCCACGAGGTTGAAATTGCGCTCTACGAACGGGACCATCCGCAGAAATAGCGCATCCTTGGCCCGCTCCGACAGGGTGGCCGGCTCGAAGCCGACGCTTCGGAGCAGAAAGTCACGCCACTCGGCCGAAGAGAAACTGGTCCGTCCTCTCGCCAGGACCTCGAGCACCTCACGCTTCGAGAGCTGGATCGCACGCAGCGACTCGATGCCGAATGGTCGCCCGCCCTTCTCCTGGGCAATCGACGCGTCGTAGCCCAACGAGATCTCGGCATAGAAGCCGCCGGTGAGCATCCTTTCGTTTTCCTTCACCATCTCCGGCGAGATCCGAACGTCGGTCAGCCGCAGACTGGGGAGGGTAGCGACATAGGAGTCGGTCTTGGCGTCGAGCCGGGCGGTCACGATGTCGATGATCTTCACTGACCCGGCTTCGCGCGCCCGCGCCTTGAAGAGTTCCTCCTCCCCGGCCTTGACCGTGCGTGAAGCCAACTGCCTCTGGACGATGTCCAGCCCTTCCTGGATCTCGTCCTGATTGATAGTCGCGCAGTAACGGCCGAGCAGGAACTCCACGACATAGGTAGGCACCGGGAACTGGCGGCTGAAGGTCCGCACCAGGTCCTTGCGCACGACGAAACCTTCGAAGGCCGAGCTGGCCTTTCGGTCGAGATCATCAAGTTGCATCGAGATCTTCCCTGTTACAGCCTAGCCGTCGCTCAGTGGGCCATCGCATCCCGCGGTCAACCACCGACCGTAGTCGTCGCCTTCTGCAGCACGTTCCCGTCCGCATCGAGCACCACCACCACGGCCACCGCCCCGATTTGATCATCGTCCGAAATCGCCAGATTGGCCTGGCCGTCGTCGATGGTCTTCACGCCCGCCGCGAGCGTGGAGGACGCCTGGGCCGCCTTGGTCCGGATGTCCACACTCAGACCGGCCACCGCCGGCTCGACCCGAACGATGCACCGGAGGCCCTTCCAGACGACGTCCGCGATCGTGATGTCCGGATGCCCGGTGACTTCGCCGTTTGCCTCGACCTCGATGACTGGGACTAGACACTCTTGCAGCGTCAAGCCGCCGTGCGCGTACTCGAGGCCCCCGACGAAACTCGAGATGCCCGATGCATAGGCAACCTGCACGTCTGAACACCAGTCCCATCCGAAGGTCAATGGAGTGCCGTGTGCCGACGATTTGAGGACCGCACACCGGCCCCAACGGGTTTCGGTTTCAAACTTCGCCAACTCGGTCTTGGGCAATCCACCCGGAACCAGGAGCCAGCCGTGGTCGGTGACGATCCGGAATCGCCGCCATCCCGCTTCATGCAAGCTCGTCACGCGCTCGACGACGATGGCAAGCTGCGCATCCATATCTCGCGCGAGACGCATGCCATTCCCATGACCGAAATGATCGAGGTCGCCGCACTCGGTCCAGGCGCGTCCATTCGGATCGCCGAAGTCATCCTTGTCGAGGACCTGAAAGCCTTGCTCGGTCAGCAACTTGCGAAAGTTGTAAGCCGAGAGCGGTTTGCCGTCCGCGGCGACGTGGGGCTCGAAATCCTGGTCGGTGCCCGCACCTTCGATCAGATGCCCTACCGGGGAGCACCATGCCTTTCCTGATGCGGTGACCGAAGGCAGGCTAGTCCAATCCGCCGAAAGATCCACGTTGCCGATCGATTCGAGCTTGCCGCGAAGAACGGTGGCCACGTCGTAGCGCAATCCATCAACGAAGACAATGCAGAGGCCCTTCTGCTGGGCGGCGTTGCCGCTGGAACCGGGTCGGCTCGCGAGACGCCCGACAGCCTTCGTCGCAGCCTGGAAGCGGTGGGCTCCGTCCTCCAGCCACGGAACATAGACCGCCCGCAGGGCGGCGGCGACTGCATCGGCATCGGCCTTCGCATGCACGGCCGCCATCGCGCGAAGTGCACACATGTCGACCTGCCAAGCCGAGTTCCGGTAACTGTCGGCCAACTGCGTGAGAGTCGTGCCGGTAAGCGCATTCGCCGCTGCCGACGACAAGGCCGAGAGATGCTCGAGCGAGTCGGCCAAAGGCGCGCGGCCCATACGGGCCCAAACCCACCCGCGGCGGCAAGCGTGTTCGGTCTCCAACTCAATGAGCGCGGCTCGCGCCTGCTCCGCGCTCATCGCACCGCAGGCCGACAGCTTGTACCTGAGCGCGCTCTCTGCCTCCTGATTGGCTCTCGGATACCCCGAAAGCGAGTCCAGGTCGACGAATAGACCATTACTTGGCGGCTGGAGCTTCTGCAGCAGCTCGGCGATCCGCGGAAAGCTGCCGAAGGAGTCCTTGTAGAGCTCCCAAATCGGTTCCCAGGGTCCCTTTGCCTGGGCAAGTTTCTCTCCGGCGACCAACACGCCATCCGCAACCGGATCGAACCCGAGGTCCGCCTTGCAGCGCTTGGTGAACACGTTCCAGCGCCCCGCGCCCCATCTCGATTGCGCATCCGCCGGATCGTTCATCCAGACAAGCACATCGCGGGTTGGATTGGGCGCCAGAAGGCTGTCGAGCCAGGGTCCGTCGATGCGACGCGTCCGGAGTTCATCGACGGGTCGGTCGAGCAACACGCCAGCCTCTAGTGCTCGAGCCAATGCGTCCTGTGTCGCTCGATCCTGCGCGACGTCTAGGCCGAGCCCTCCATTCTTCGACGAAAGGAATGCCGCGAGCGTCCAGTCCTTCCCGTTGGCCTGGCTCCAAAACACACCCCTGTACTGAAGTTCGGCCAAGGGCTGCAGATCGCGCGGACAACTCTCGATCGCCCGCAACTCGCTGCGGCCGACGCAAGGGAGATACAGGATCGGCGGAGCGTCGCCGTGCCGGAAATCTTCCAGGACACCCGCAACGACACACTTCAGCCAGATTGCGGGGCCACGTCGTTTGGACGGGTCAAACGCGTCAAGCGTGACCAGAGACGGCAGCTCCGAGGCGATGCGGTTCATCGCGCCCGCCCAGACGCTCTCCTTGTCCGGCCACAGAATCGCGCAAGGCGACGCCGAGGTATGACTGTTACCCACAGCCGCTTCGCGGACCGCTTTAGCGAGCGCTTCGGCAAGTATCATTGCCACGCTTGCGTCCCTGAATCGCCGCCCACGCTCGGTGCTCGGTCGGAAGCGCAGCGGCACAAGGGGGCGTTCGATGCTCTGCGACAGACATTCTCGAGGCCGACCGACACTCGATCGTTCTGGATTTCGGCGATCAGCTTCGGCAGGCGGGAAGGCGGCACGGACCGACCGTTGAGTGCAGCCGACTGCGCCCGCCCCACGACGATATCGGCCGGTGCGAGAGGCCTGGTGACCCGGATTGGCGTTGCGCCTGCCTCGATCCCTCGCACCAGCAGAAGCGGAGACCGGTAGGGATGCGCCTCGAATCGATGTGCTCTAAGTGCGTCGAGGGCATCGAACTGAGCATCGCACTCCTTGCAGCGGTAGACGGCCGGCTCGGGGCGAAATTGATTGTCCCCAAACCCGACGTCTTCATGGAACTCCATGTAGCCCGTGTGCCAGAAGCCCATCTCGACGCCCCCTTAGAAGCGCGCCCGCAACAAATGTGGGTTCATTCCAGCTCCCACTCGGCGCACAGTTTCTTCAGCAGGTCTTTCTGGCGTGCGGCAACCACGTCTGGCGTCCACTCCGATTCACTAAGCACCTGCGTCGTCAGTGCGTAGGAAGAAACGTTCGCCTGCCCTTTGAAGTACTTGCTCTTCTTCACGTCGAAGTCGTAATTCTGCGCTGCCGAGTTTCGGTGCCGATTCAGCGGGACCAGATTGGCCAGCCGGTGCACCCAGGCCTGGCGGGCCGCGACGTCCGGCCACCACTGCGCCCACAGAGATCCGGCGTTGACCGTTTGCGGAAGCACGTGCTCGATGGTCAGCAACGTCGAGTCGTAGCTTGCCGCGCTGTCGGACACGAAGGAGTCGAGCCGCAGAATCAGGTAGTTGCGCTTCTTTGCGGGAAATTCGTAGACCGGGCCGTCCAACGCCCGGCGGAAGGTTTCCTTCTCTCCCGCCTTCAGCTCCACGGCAACGGCGGGCGACTGCAAGGAATGCGAACCCTCGAGCGCGCTCAGAACCTCGGCATAGCGGTCGATCCGCGCGTTCACGTCGTAGCCACAGAGGTACATAAATGACGTCAGCCGCTCGAGCCTGCGCACGAACCAGAGCACGTACTCCGCGTGCGCGCTCTTGTCGGCCAGAAATCGCATGGCGGACGGCAGCCAGTCGGAGTTGTCGATTCGGTTCAACCACCGCAGCAGGGCGTTCACGTCGGCCGCGTTTGACGTCGACGTGTAGGTGGACTGCTTGGCGACCAAATACGCATCGGTGTACGGCTTGATGACCTGATCGATCAGCGCCTCGGAGGACGGCAACTTGCCCGCGACTCGCTCCCGAAACTCCTCCAACAGGGCGCGACGCGCCTTCTCCTTCGCGTAGATCATTCGGATATGCCCGAACACCTCGGCGAAGCCGTCCCTGCCGGCGTCGACCTCCAGCTCCTCCCAGATTTCGTTGTATTCGGATTGACGCCCAGCCGAGATGCTGCCGATGACGTCCGACTTGATGATGTCGGTGGGCAGAAGGTCCAGCCCACGACTATTCAGAACCGAAAACACGCGGAAAGCCGACTGCTGGCTAGGCGTGGACACAACCACCAGAAAGCAACGCTGAACGAGAAAAGCTCCGAAAGCGGTCAAAGCATTTTGGTCGTCGCCGAAGGCCTTCCGCAATCGCTCGAGCAGCAACAGCGCGTTCGCGCGGATGTTGCGCTGCGACTCGTTTTCGAGTTGGGCCGGGTCGAGTTGGGGAAGGGCATCCAGCTGCACATCCTGGATGTACTGCTTGAAAAAGTCGCGATCACGCTCGCGCAACGTCAGCCGGGGCTTTTGCGCCAGACCCTCGAGTACGTCCCCAGGTTCGCAGAGGTACTTCAGCAGGCTTTCGCGTATCGATCCCGTAGCCCGATGCGCCAATGCCGCAAACAGCAGAGTGAGCGTGGTTAGACGCTGCTGCCCGTCGATGACCTCCGCGCGCGGCTTCCCTTCTTCCTTGATCAGAACGATGCTGCCGAGGAAGTAGGTGTCGTCCTTCTCCTTCAAGAAAAAATCGTAAAGGTCCGCGAACAACTCACCCGCCTGCGTCTCGGTCCATGCATACGGCCTCTGGTAAGAGGGAATAAGGTAGTCGAACTCCGCACTGAAGATCTTCGATAGCGGGTACTCGGCGCCGCTGATTCGCTTGCTCATGCGCGCCCCCTCGCGGCCCGTTTCTCGGCCAGACTCAGATGGTGGTCATTGATCCGATCACCCTTGAATACCTTGAACCACGGGGCGCTCTCGACATCCTTGCCCCGATCCTTGTCCCAACTGATGTTGAGCTTGGGCTTTCTCCAATGTCGGAGGACCTCGGCAGTCACGAACGGCCGGATGTTCAGCCGCACGCCGTCGTTGAGATCCGGGTTCCAACCAATGGGTTGCTCCGCCAATGGCTTCCAGCGCACGAAGATGTCGTAGGGCGCCTCGCCTTCGAGGATGAGTTCCAGGCGTCGCTTCAGCTCATGGGCGGCGGCCAGGCGTATTTCGGCGCCATCGACGCCGTCACGCACGCCGGCCTCCTGCTTGCGAATCCAGTCGCCCAGGTAGGTGTGGATCAGGCGCTCCAGGTTCTTCGCGTCGAGCTTGTGGTAGTTCACCAGTGCGGCAAAGCCGTCCTTAAGGCGGTCCGACACGTGCCAGACGAAAGGGCGGTGGTGGAAGCGCCTGGCGTGCTGCTCGAAGAATTTGTCGCGCAGCCAGACGTCCAGACCCTTGCCGGCGCACTCGGCATCAGCCAATAGCTTGTCCAACACGGCGGGCTTCCAACTGCCCGGCTGCACCGTCTCCCAGGCAGCAATCAGCAGCTTGAGCAGGCGCTCATGCGCAGGTGGCTCGCCGCGCACCGAGGGCAGGCAGACGATGCCGTCGTCATCGGTGTGCTCGACCAGGGGCCCGCAGCGGGCAATCCAGGTGCGCGCCTCGTCGGCCAGTTCCATCGACGTATCGCTCTCGGCAGGCCAGCGGTAGCCGGCCATGCTGGCGACTGCCACTTGCAGCGGGTCGGCGGCGGGCTGGGGGTGGCCGTGAAAGAGCCACTGTGTCGCATCACTCGAATAGGGTTTTGGGAGGCCACCGGGATACTTCTTTTCAGCCTCCTCCTTCCATCGCTCAAGGTCAAAGGGCACTTTGACCATGGTCGCGTTGGTAACGTTCAACTTCTGGTCGACTTTGCGTATTGACTCAAGGAACTCTGGCGAAGAGCAGAAGCACCAGACCGCTGGAAGCAAGGCTTGGTCGCTCGGCAAGATGACCGCCGTATTCGTATCGAACGGGCTGCCGAGATAGATTGAAGCGGGGAGGTGTCGCATCTGCCGAATTGCCACTCCTCTTTTTCCCCAGGCCACTTGTCCGCGGAGGTAGACGCCGCTCTCTTTCGACGCGTTTCGGCCTTCCTCGAAGTCGGTACTGGCGGACTGTAGGTCTTTGGCGGCTTCATGCAGGTCGTTCAACTTTGACATCCAGACGGTAGAGTCGCATCCCCCGTATGGCTTAGTTTCATCCGTGCTCCCCTGAAACCAGGACCACCCTAGGCCGAGGCTTGGCTGCTCCCAGAATTGCTGGCGAAAGCGTGAGTTGTCACTGGTCGATACACCCTGGAGACTGACGGCATATTTCTGAAGCAGCACCTGAGCGCCAATGTCTTCCAGTCCAACCCTCGAGTCGGGGCCGCGTAGAAGACTTTCCTGCAAGACCTCAGCAATGGGAGCCTTCCTCAGCAGGATCGCCTTTTCAGCTGTAGTCCGAGGTGAACTTGTGTCCACCCCGCGAAGCGCAGATCTCGGACCTGCCTTCGCATTGACGAGAGAGATGAGGATGGTGCCAAAGGCCCACCAATCCATAACATCAAAGGCTGCAAATCCAAGCCTACCCAATAGGCTCCATGTGGTCGATTGAAGCAGCGATTGGCGCTGCTTTCGGTACGTGCTAAGGAAGAGCCAGTTCTGCGGCATAACAACCTGAGCGCATCCCACATCACGTAGGGTGAGCTCTACGCAGCGCTCGAGGAAGACATTTGCGAGGTCATTCTTTGCGTCTGGATAGTGCTTGGCACAGTAGTCTTTCAGGACATCGTCCTGTTTCGTGCGAGCTAGGTACGGCACATTGGTCACAACCAGGTGGTAACGCGCATCCAGTAGCCGCGCTGCATCCAGAAGTCCGCGCGCAGTGAGGGCCAGGTCCCAGTTGTCGTCCTGGAGTTCACCAGCCTGGCCCCACAACGTTGGCGGACGTTCAGTAGCCAGCGCACGCTCCAGCAGGTCGCGCAAGGTGCCGAAGCTGGATGTGGCTAAGTCGTTCTTCAGGCTGCGCGCCGGGTCCAGCAGGCTGCCCAGCAGCGGAGCCTGGGCAAAGCTAGCATGCAGCAGGCCCAGTTCCTGCCGTAGCAGCTGCGCGTTGGGCGCGTCGTTCGGCACCAGGGCCATCCAGTCCTCGGGCTTGGCGGCCACCTTTAGGCCGCAACAGGCCACCTGCGGCGCCGGCATGTCGGCGCGTACGCCCAGCGGATCGCCGTTCTCGTCCGGAAAACGCCATGCCGCCAGTGCCAGCGCGAATACGGCGATCTCCACGCAGCGAGCGTCGATCTCCAACCCGTGCAGGTTCTCGCGCAGCACGGCATCGACCGCGTCCCGCGCCCTCAGACCGTCGGCCTTCATGCGCATGGGCACCAGCATTAGGAAGGCCGCCACCAGGAAGTGGCCCGAGCCGCAGCAGGGGTCGAGCAGCTTGAAGTCTCGCAGACGGTCAGGCCATCCATCGAACCTGCCAGCCGCAGGCGTGCCGTCTTCCAGCGTTCGCAGGTAGGCCAGCGGGACTGGGCAGGTCTCGCCGGGGTGGCGCGTCACCCACCAGGCGCCCAGCGAGTTGTGGAGCAGAAAGTCCACCATGTATGGCTCGGTGAAGAGCTGCGTGACCGCCGGCAGTTCCTCGGCGCCGATCTTCACTTCCGAGGCGTTGACCTCGTCCTTGCGCTTGGCCTGCCAAAACTGGTAGACCCAGCCCAGACTGTCGCTGGCCTTGAACACCTCGGTGGGAAGTGCAGCCAGCAGGCGCTCCAACTCGCGCTGATGTTCAGGTGCAAGGATCACTTGGAACACCGGACTCTGCGGCTTGAACACCTGCGGCAGCATGCGGGCGGCCAGCTTGCCGGCAAGCTCCCAGTGGCTCTTGGCACCCAGGGCCAGGTCCGGGTGGTTGTTCACCATGTCGCGGCAGTCTTCCAACGACACAGGAGCGCCCGGCTCCCACATCAGCAGCCCATTTTCGGCAAGGAATCGGGCGAAGAGCATGCGGTGCCAGTGCTCGTAGGCCACTTCCCAGACCAGGTGCCGCAGACCCTGCGTATCGTCCTTAAGCTTGATATCTCCCAGCGCACGGCCGTGCGCGCGCAAGTGGCGTCGCAGGGCCTTGTGCTCATCGCCGAGGTAATCAGGCGTCTTGGCATCCCCCACCGCCAGCCGACTCAAAGCCGCCCGCGCGGCCGTCTCCGCCACTTCCCGCGCCGCCCTGACAGTGTTCTCGAGCTGCCCGCGCAGGGCCTTGGACAGAGGCTTGTTCGATAGCACGTTCGTTTGCGACATAGAGGTCATCGGTTCAAAGCGACACGGGGCCCTGTCTGAGCTTCTCCGCAAGCAGCGCCTCGACTTCCGCCAGCCATTGCTTCAGTTCCACCTCGTCGTTCAGCGTGCGGCGCGGGATCGACACTTGGATCACGTTCGGCTTCAGTAATTGCACCGCGGCATGACGGGCGGCGTCGAAACGACTCGAGAGAGCCTCCGTCTTCGAGACCCAGTGATCGAGATCGCATGCGTCCAGCGCGTCCTGCAACTGCTCGGCCGTGCCAAGCTCGATGGTGGGCAGCGCCGCCAGATGATGCTTCGCCCGCAAGTCTGCGCGCTGCGCATCCGTCAACTTCTGCCAATCGGCATCGGCGTCGAGCCGATCCGCATGCTCCCCATGCGCGGCCTTGTAGGCGTCGCACTTGGCGTTCAACGCTTGCCGCAGCATGCCAGCGACCCTGTCGAGAAGTGGCCTGACCGGGTCCGGATCCGCCAGCAGGCCTCGCTGGGCCTCGATCGCCTTCGCCTCGGCCACCAAGTCGTCATACGGACCGAGCGAGCGAGCGTGCTCGAGCAACTCATTCAGTTGCCGCCACGCGGGTAGGCGCCTCTGGATCTCCGCGGCGGTCTTCACCCATTGTTTGGAGAGCCCGCTCAACTGCTCCTGCTGGGTATAGAGTCCGAGCAACTGGGCGTTGCCCGACTGCGCTTCGACCGCCTCGATGGATGCAAGGTCGGGCGCCGCCGGAGCAGGCGCGTCGCCGGTAGCTGCCTGCGCTTGTTCGCGCAACTTGGCCAGCAACACCGGCAGCTTGGTCGCTTCCTCCTTGGGCTGGCAGGGCACGCCGACATCGCTGAAGAGCTTCCGGATCTTGAACAACTGCGGCGGAGTGATATTGATCGACTCCCGCTGGAAGCTCGCCTGGGTCAGCTTGCCGCGCTCGAGGGTCTTGGCATCGACTGGCTTGCCGCTGGCATCACTAGCCTTGATGTGCCCGCCAACCAGCAGCGCGAAGAGCGCCCCATCGATCGCGTCGCGCGGCCAGCCGTAAGGAGGTGCCTCGAAGTTCTCCCGAATTTCGGCACCCTTCTTTCCTGGGCCGATGTACGTCAGCAGTCTTTGACAAACCGGGTGCTTGTCGGCTTCCTGCGCGAACCCGACCGCCTTCAAAGCTTCCAGGCTGCCCTTTCGAGCGTCGTCGAGCACCTTGCTCCACTGGTCGTGATCGGCCGCGTCGAACTGGCTGTAGAGTCGGACGACCGATGCCTTCGCGGCTCGGTTGATGCGTTCGGCGAGATCGTCGCCCTCGGTGGCCTCCTGGCCGCCCGCCTGGAACACGCGAACGCCGGCAAGAAGCTTGTCGAGCAGGCCATCGAGTTCGTGCTCGGCCGTGTGTTGGCGGCTTTCCATCGAGCGCTGAGCCTCCCGACCTTGCTCGGTGGACGGACTCCCCTTCTTCTGTAGCGTGGTACGAGCCGCCTCGAGCGCCACGATCGCATTGGTGAGTTCGGTTTTCTGCTGTGCTGGCAGAAAGGCGAAGAGCGTCGGATTCTCGGCGGTCCCGGCCTTGGCCTCGGCGATCACCGACTTCTCCTCGGTCTGCCAGCCGTCCTGAATCCACAGATACAGGGCCTTGTCGTTGTCCTTGGGCAGTGTCTCGTCGTAGGCCGGTGTTAGTCGGCGTTCGACATTGTCCTTGCCTTGAACCACTCGTACCCTCTTGAGCACATCGCCGAACCGGGCCTTGATCAGCTCCGCGCGCTTCTGCTCGATCCGCTGCGGTGCTGCTTTCAGCTCGGCCTCTTGCGCGCGGTATTCGTCGTACCAGGCGCTCGATTCCCGCGTCTGCAGCCGATACTCGACTCCGCTGGCCCCCTTCAGGGCCATGATCAGTCGGTCCTTGTTCTGCAGCTCGTCGAGCAACGCCGGCAGAGCCTTGCGTAGCTCCGACGAACCCTGTGAGAGATCCGTGACCAACAGGTCTGCAAGCGTATCCTCGGTCGCCTTCAGTCCGATCTCGACGGCGACATCGGCCGGCAGCTTGTTGATCAGGTAAACCAGCTTCAGCAGCTTCGCCTTCAGCGACGCGTGTTGATCTCCCGCCGCGAAGCGCTGGACGTTCTCGAAGACCTCCTTCGGCAGTTGCGCGGTAGACACCAGATTGGCGGCGATCTGGTCATAGAGGAAGTCGCCCGATACCACATGTCCGAGCGGGTTCTCGGCGGTAGCCAGGACGGCCTCGTGAACGACCCGCAACTGGCTGCGCAGCTGCGACTGGGTGCCGGTCGTGTCGATCGTGCGAAGCACTCGTTCCCAGAACCGCCGCCGCACCGGCAGCAACGGATAGTCCGCCGTCATCACGGACTCGTCGTCAGTCACGTGTTCGAGCTTCGTTCCGCGCAAGTGCCGCGAGATTTCGCCGAGGTTGTCACGCAAGACCTTCTCGACTCGCGGCTGAGCGCTCGGCTTCTTGCCGAGGATGATCTGGCGGGTGACGTTCTCGACGTCCCAGTCGCCGAGCATGATCTGCACCGGGAAGCGCCCCATCAGGCGCTGCAAGTTCGGCATGCCGGAAAGCGCAGATTGGCCGGTGCCCACGAACAGCAGCTTGCCGCTGAAGTGCTTGGACAGCGTCTCGGTCACCTCCTGCACCTGGAACGCCTTCTCGGCGTCGGTACCGATGTACTGCTGGACCTCGTCGAGAACGATCAGCGTCAGAGGGAACTTCCCGTTGACGGTCAGCGTGTCTTCGATCGCGGCGACCATCTGCTCGCTCGTGACGTCGCTAACCTGCGGAAACTGGGCTTTCAGGAATTGGCGGGCTTCGGGCTCGCTGTGCGCGAAGGCTGGTCGGAGCTTCAGCAGCGCCTTGGCGAGAGGACTCGACACGTACATGTGCGGCAACTCTTGCTCGAGCGACCTTCCGGCAGCCGACAGCTCCAACTTCAGCTTGTCCAGCAGTCCTTCGCTTTCGAGCCACAGAACGAGCCGCGCCTGGTTGTACTGCTCGGGCAGCCCCTTCGACTTGAACACAATGCCCAGCAACGCCAAGCGCACCTTGTCGCCCGCGCCCGCACCGAGCTTGCCGGCCGCCGCACGCAGGCCGCCGTGCCGCTTACCCTGCGTCGAAAGCTCCTTCAAGTGATCGGCCACTTCATCGGGGAGCCGCGCGATGCTGCGTGCGGACGCGCCGTCATCGAAGGTGAAGTCGGTCCACAGCACGCGCAGCATCTTGGCCAAGTGCGACTTGCCGCTGCCGTAGAAGCCGGAGATCCAGACTCCCGGCTGCTCGGCTTCGCTGCCGAGGTTGGCCAGGAAATTGCCGAGGATCGTCTCGAGACCTTTCCCGTATTGGCCGTCGCAGACGAATGTTTCCAGCTCGTGGCGAAGGATGCTGCGGGCCGCATCGGATCGATCTTCCGAAACCTCGGCCACGCCATTGTTCGCCAGACGGTTCTCTTGCGGCGGCTTCAGGTAGATGTCTTTGTTCAGCATGTCGGCAATGGTTCCATTTCGCATGGGGGCGCGCGAACACTGTCAGTCGATGGCCATCAGCGGGACGGCCAGGTAGTTCCAGCCGTCGCGCGCATCGAGCAGACGGTAACTATGGCTTTCGGGGTGGTACTCACCGGGGAAGAAGACGAGCAGCCGTCCGGCGACGGCATCCTTGATTCCCTCTACGACCGTCGACACCCTGGCCAATCCGAAGAGGCTTCCCACCCCGAGCAGGGCAACGACGGTGTCCGACCGGGCATGCTCGGCGATTTGCGCGCGCAATCGAGCGACAAGCCAGTCGATGAATTCGGTCAGTTCGCCCGACTGATAGCCGGCGAGATCCTCGGGGCATTCGAAGTAGGCGTCGCGATACTCCTGATCGGCCATCCAGCGCGGGAACTCGTCGGTCACGTCGATCAGCAGCCAACGCTTGCCGGCCTGTTCAGTGATCAGGGCGAACTCATCGACCTGCGCGCGCAGACGCAATTCGTCCGTCTTGTCGTAGACGGCGAAGATCACGCGCTGGATCGCGGCGAGCCCCTCTTGCCAGGGCACCGAAAGGTGCTGGCGATAGCCCGATGCGAGGCGGTTGAGCCTAGACGACACGAGACACCTCCAAGCGCGTTTTCTCTTCCTCCGCGTTCAGGAAGCCGGGGAAGCGCACTTCCTTGACACCCCCGGCGTTCATGAAAACCAGGAGGCCGCGATGCGATGCGGCGCTCGCCTGGGACTCTAGTTCCGCCCCAGAGAGGCCGATCAGCCGCATCCAGTCGGAGGAGAACAGACGCTGTCCGCTACGACCTTCGAGATGACCGAGGAAGAGACAGAGGGCGACGTTGGCCGGACGTATGGTGGGCGCCACGCGAGTCTTTCGCGCCTTGCCCGACAGGAATCCCGCCGCGGTCCAGGTACCCAGCACGTTCTGCGCGAACGACTTCAGCGACGCGGGGCTGAACCGGTCCGGGTGAGCGTGCGCTAGCAGCCGTTCCGTCTCCTCGCGCGACACTGGTGTCCCCGGCAATTTGGCGAGAATGAAGTCGCGCGTCGATCGCAGCAGGGGGTCGCGGGCGAGGGAAGTTGTCAATGCCAGGACGGGCTGCGCGGCTTGGTCGGCAGTCCAATATCGGCGCAGGGCCCTGAAGACCGCCAACGCCGGGTCGAGACCATAGAGGGCGGCCAGGTGTCGGAGCGCGAGCTCCCGGGCCTTCTTCGTAGGTTTGCCGAGGATGTTCCGTTGCACGACCGCATCGGCGTAGACCTCGCGCCCAGCCGACGCGGGCGCGTCCGCGAATAGGATGCGCAGATCGTCGAACATCATCGTGCGCGCGGCGTGCGGGCCGTTGTTGCCGAATCGGAAGCCGAGTTCGGTTAGGAGCGCCGCTCTGTCGGTCACCGCCGGTTTCATTTGCGGCTCGCCTGGCGTAGGGCCACGAGTTGATCGCGCTGGTCAAGCTCAGACGGCCATAGCTTCTTGGCCAAGCGGTCGCGCCTTACAAGCATCTCGGCAATCTCGGCCTCAACCCGGCGCAGTTCAGCGAAGGTCTGCTCCGCTTCGCGCAAGTCGATCTCCGTGGGTTGGGGGATTCTCAGTTCCTCGAGGAGGGTGCCGGGAGTAACGTGGGGGATGACCGCTCCAACCCGTAGAGCATCGATCATCTCGCGGCCATGACCCGACCGAAGGAACATGTACAAAAAGACTGGCGTGATTCTGGCGCCAGGGCGCAGCCGAAGGCCCACGCAGCTCTGAGACACGACCCATGGCAACGCGTCGGTCCCGCGTGATTCCGCTGCGGGCGCATCGTCTCCAACCAGACCGACCTTTCCGACCGAGCCCTTGATGGCGAGTACCAGATCGCCGGGCTGTAGCTGGCACCCGCGAAGCTTGCTTGCCCGCGCCTCCAACGCCTTAGCGGGGCGCGACACGTATCCCCAGGCATCGAGCCCCGGAATGCCGACTTCGAGCGCTGGGGCCATATCGCGGCCGGTTGCCTTCGGAGGAGGCCTGAGGATCTCGACCAAGTCGCCGAGCAATTCGCCGGTGAGGGGCTCCTTCAAAGACCTGAGGAGGTACCGGCCCGGAGTGAGGTTCGAGTCGTACCGTGGGATGTCCCCGTAGCGCACGTCGATCGCGTTCGATTCCTCTTCTTCACGACGCGCAAGCGCGGTCAGTGATTGAGGATCCGTGATCATCGAGTCGCCCCGCCTGTCTTTGCCAGCGAGGCGGCTGCCTGTGACCTCGACCATCCGTACGACCTTTCTGGGCCTTGCGCGGCGATCGAGAACGAGGGTGGCTCCGGGCAGAGTCGAGCCGCTCATGAGACGGCCGGGGAGGGAGATCACCGCGTCGACGCACTGCTCCGCAATGAGTCGCTCTCGAAGATGTTGCTCTTGCCCGCGTGCGTGGAGCAGCGAGGGTGGAACGACGATTACCGCCCGATCGCGAATACGCGACCACACGGCCCACACCGTTGCGGTCTCCGGGCGATCAGCTTTCAGGGCAAGCATCGCACCCCTAAGCCATGATCGAGCCGCGCGCTCGTGCCCGGTCCCTTCGGCGAATCTCGCCCAGGCCTCCCAAGCTCCCGCACGCCCCGAAGATGGCGGCGCGCAGACTGCCAGTTCGATGTCCACAGCGCTCTGATCCAGGATGGCCGCCTCGTCAACGCGCAGGTTCCAGTCGTTGCCGCGGCCGTCAAGCGCCTGTAGCAGTCGAAGTTCGGTCCGCGACACTCCGCTCGGCGAGGCCGTGAATACCGTGGCGCCCGCTCTCGCGAGTCGCACCGCGAGTTGTCCGAAATAGTCAAATGGGCACCAGACGTTTCGACCCGCGACGGGGCCAAGGAGAGCGACCAATGTGTCGGCGAGGCTCGGGGCCAGTCCGCCGGAGGCGCCTCCTACGCCGGCTCCAGTCGCGTGCCAATAGGAATCCGCGAGATCCCAAGGCTCGGGGATTCCGGTCCGTAGTTCGTCCGAGAGAATTCGCCACGCAGCTTCCATTTCGTCGGCCGGTCGCGATTCCCCTGCTGACAGCAAACGCGTCCAGCGATGCCCCGTGCCGAACGCGAGGCCAGCCACCTCCGGGGGGATCAGCCCGGCATCGGCAAGCTTTCGCCAGCCGTCGAGAGTGCGTAGATCGTCGAACGCAAGATCCGTGGGGAGTCTGCCGGTCGCTTCGAGGTGCCCCGCAAGCATCCAAACGAGCGCGAACTCCCACGCATCGGCGAAATACGGGCTGTCCCCGCGGCCAAGGTCGAACAGCCGCAGGAATGTGCGACCGTGGGGGGTCTCGTCGAACGGAGCGTCGATCGGCACGGGCGCCCTATGCGTCTCGGTGACCAACGGTGATGACAAAGTCGGGATCGTTCGCGGCGACGACGACGTAGCAGCCGGAGAGCCGCTCGATGTGCTGAGTGTGGCCAAGCAATCGATACACCCGCTTCATGGCTTCACGAGACATCAGGTAGCGAATGCCGCCGCGGTGGTCGTACTCGCGCTGCCCGAAGGAGCAGATGAGCTTGATCGCATCCAGGGGAATGGCGCGCTGGTCGCAGCGCACGCTGGCGTGGCGGGATCGGCGCTTCACCCTGGTGGCGCGGGACAGGTCGTACTCGTCGGAGTCGGAGTTGTGTCGCATGGGAATTTGGCGTCGAAAATCAAAGGCAAGCTGATTATAGTAGTGACCAACTATTTTACGCAAGCGCAAATTTTCCGACCCGGTCACCGGCTCAATCGCGCTCAAGCGCTGTGCCGCCCGATCTGCTGTCCCTTCTACGAGACAGGGAAACATTTATGTTTATTATCAATTACTTACAAATCTGTTGAGCGGCCCAGAAACCCCGCCAACTCCACCATCCCCCTCACATCCATCCCGCAATACCTCCTCAACCCCTCCTCCAACTCCTTCTTCCTCCCCTCCCCCGTCCCCTCGCTCACCGCCTCCAGGTAAGCCTCCTGCGCCCCCGTCCCGTCCTGCACCTC
>OEIU01000418.1_pt1 | contig 40642 bp, 36 predicted proteins | sample 1539221 | NCBI WGS metagenome assembly OEIU01 (sample SAMN03792071, study PRJEB22550) | activated sludge metagenome | feature: wastewater treatment plant; material: activated sludge; isolation source: Wastewater treatment plant of a petroleum refinery complex | place: Argentina: Zarate | collected...
CGACTTCGGTTCTTCGTAGCTGGGACGGGATGCGGCGACCCGTGCGGGGTCCCCGGGCGGATCAGAGCTTGGCGACCTGCGAGAACTCGAGCTCGACGGGCGTCTCCCGACCGAAGATGTTGACCAGCACCTTGAGCTTGAGCTGGTCCTCGTTGATCTCGACGATCTCGCCGGAGAAGTCGGCGAAGGGGCCTTCCTTGACCCGCACCGTCTCGTTGATCTCGTACTCGAGCCGGGGGCGGGTGCGCTTGGGCACGTCCTCCTGGGTCTCGTCCTTGACCTGCAGGAAGTGCTCGACCTCCTTGCGGGGCAGCGGCTGGGGCTTGTTGCCCGCCCCGACGAACCCGGTGACGCCCGGGGTGTTGCGGATCACGTACCAGCTGTCGTCGTCGAGGCTGCAGCGCACCAGCAGGTAGCCGGGGAACATCTTCTTCTGGACCACGACCTTCTTGCCCTGCTTGAACTCGACGACGTCCTCCATCGGGATGACGACCTCGTGGATCCGCGACTCCATGTTCATCGACGCGCGACGGGCCTCGATGTTCTGGCGGACCTTCTTCTCGTAGCCGGACTGGGTGTGCAGCACGTACCACTTGCCGGGCCGGTCGTACGGCGACTCGACCGGCGGCGGCGGGGTCTCGAGCAGGTCCTCGTCGACGAGCACGTCATCCGGATCGATCCCCTCGACCTCGGCGATGGCCTCGACGGCATCCGCCGTCGGGTCATCGCCCTCGACGGACTCGATCAGCGCCTCGACCTCCGCCTCCTCGGCGATGGCCTCCTCCAGGACGGCGTCCTCGACGGCCTCCTCGATCGCTTCCTCGATCACGGCCTCCTCGATCGCTTCCTCGATCACGGCCTCCTCGATCGCTTCCTCGACCAGGGCCTCCTCGATCGCTTCCTCGATCACGGCCTCCTCGACCGCTTCCTCGATCACGGCCTCCTCGACCGCTTCCTCGACGGCCTCGGTCACGCGGTCGGCCTCCTCGAGCTCTGCCTCGATCGCGGCGTCGTCGTCGCCCGGGGGCGTCGGGTCGGGCACGTTCGCGGTCGTCTCATCATCATCAGTCATGGATCTCTTCTCCGCGGCGCTCAGTACGTCGCGTGGTTCAGGACGGCGATCCCCGCGGCTCCGGTGCTGGAGGAACCGGGGTCGAGGAGGGCGCGGAACAACTCGCCGAACGCGTAGTCGATGGCGAACACGAAGGCCGTGAACACCACGAGCGCGACGAGCACGATCATCGAGTAGCGGATGACCTCGGGCCGCGTCGGCCAGGACACCTTCTTGAGCTCGGCGCGGACCTCGCGCACGAACTCGGCCGGGCGGGTGCGCTCGGCCTTGACCCGCTGTGCCGGGGCGCGGCGATCACGCGTCGTGACCTGCGAGCCGTCGGCGTTCACCTGCCCGGCGCGCTGCATGGCGCGTTTCTGCTCTCGGTTCATGGCCATGGTGGGACCTCTCGAACGGGACGAGCAGGGCAGGAGGGACTCGAACCCCCAACCGCCGGTTTTGGAGACCGGTGCTCTACCAATTGAGCCACTGCCCTGTGGGACCGCCGTTGGGGGACGGACCCGGGTGGTGCGACCGCCCTCGGGCACGCCGAAGGCTGGTGGTCACACCGAACGGACAGCATACGTGACGGCCGGGGCCGGGCGCGAACCCGCCGGGTCCGGCGCGCTGTCCCGTGCGGGGGCGCCCGGTCCGCGGTCGCCCCGGTCCGGCTCGTGGAGGCTCTGCCACGATGGTGGGGTGAGCACCGCAGCCGTCTCCCGCACCCCCCTGGCCGAGCGCTCCCCCGAGGAGCTGCGCGCGTTCGTCGACGAGCAGCGCGCCGCGTACACGACGCTCACCGAGCGCGGCCTCACCCTCGACCTGACGCGGGGCAAGCCCAGCCCCGAGCAGCTCGACCTCGCCGAGGGACTGCTGTCCCTGCCGGAGGGCCATCGCGACGCCGCCGGCACTGACGTGCGCAACTACGGCGGGCTCGAGGGCCTGCCCGAGCTGAGGGCGATGTTCGCCGAGCTCCTCGGCGTCGACGCCGACCAGGTCGTCGCCGGCGGCAACTCGAGCCTGACGATGATGCACGAGGTGCTCGTCCACCACCTGCTGCACGGTGGGGTCGGGTCGCCGCGGCCGTGGAAGGACGAGGAGAAGGTGACCTTCGTCTGCCCCGTGCCCGGCTACGACCGGCACTACACGATGCTCGAGTCCTACGGCATCGAGATGGTCACCGTGCCGATGCTCGACGACGGCCCGGACGTCGCCGCCGTCGAGGCGCTCGTCCGGGACGACCCGAGCGTCAAGGGGATGTGGATCGTCCCCACGTACGCCAACCCGGCCGGTTCGGTCGTCACCCAGGAGGTCGCCGCCCGGCTGGCAGCGATGCCGGCCGCCGCACCGGACTTCCGGCTCTTCTGGGACAACGCCTACGCCCTGCACCACCTCACCGAGGACGAGGCGAAGTCGGCGGACATCCTCTCGCTCGCGTCGGCCGCCGGGAACCCGCACCGCCCGGTCGTCTTCGCCTCGACGAGCAAGATCACCTTCGCCGGCGCGGGGGTCGCGTTCCTCGCCGGGTCGCGCGAGACGCTCGCCTGGTACCTCTCGCACCTGAAGTTCGCCTCGATCGGCCCGGACAAGGTCAACCACCTGCGGCACGTCCAGTTCTTCGGGTCGGCCCAGGGCGTCCGCGACCACATGGGCCGCCACCGCGACATCCTCGCCCCCAAGTTCGCGGCGGTCGACGCCGCGCTGACCGCCGAGCTCGACGGGCTGGGCATCGCCGAGTGGACCCGGCCGCGGGGCGGCTACTTCGTCAGCCTCGACGTCCCCGACGGCTGCGCCTCCCGGGTCGTCGCCCTCGCCAAGGAGGCCGGCATCGCGCTGACGCCGGCCGGGGCGTCCTTCCCGTACGGCCGGGACCCACGCGACCGCAACATCCGTCTCGCACCGTCGTTCCCGTCGCTCGCCGAGGTCGAGACGGCGATGGCGGGCGTCGCCACGTGCGTCGCCCTCGCCGCCGCGGAGCAGCTGCTCGGCGTCGTAGGGTGACGAGATGAGCGAGAACCCCGGCCGCGACACCGACGACGACATCTCCTACGGCGACGAGGACCAGCTCCAGCCCGAGGACACCCTCGAGCAGGACGGCGTCGACGACGTCCTCGACCGCGGGTACTCGCCCCCCGAGAAGCTGCGCGGCTCCATCGCGCACGGCGTGACCGCCGAGGAGCAGGGCCGCGACGAGACGATCGAGGAGCGCATCCACCAGGAGGTCCCCGACCCCTCGACGGCGTACGGCGCGCCGGACAACGAGTCCGGGCTGGACGTCGACCGCGTGGGCGGCGACGACCCCGACGCCATCGACGCCGAGGACGACTGGCTCGGCGACGGCGAGGTCGGCGACGCCCGGGCCGGACGGCTCGTCGCCCCGGACGAGGGCCTCGGTGAGGACGAGGAGGCCGACCTCGTCGGTGAGGACGTCGGCATCGACGGTGCCGCGGCGTCGGCCGAGGAGGCGGCCGTGCACGTCGTCGACGAGGAGACCGCGCAGGAGTGAGCGGAGCCGAGCCGGCCCCGGCTCCCGGGCCGCGGGCCCTCGCCGCCCTGCCGAAGGCGCACCTCCACCTGCACTTCACCGGCTCGATGCGGGTCGAGACCGTGCGCGACATGGCGCGCGCGCACGGGCTGCGGCTGCCGACGACCCTGACCGACGACTACCCGCCCCGCTTCGACGCCTCCGACGCCCGGGGCTGGTTCCGGTTCCAGCGGCTCTACGACGTGGCCCGTGCCTGCGTGCGTGGGGAGGCGGACATGCGTCGCATCGTGCGCGAGGCCGCGCTCGACGACGGTGCCGAGGGGTCGCGCTGGCTGGAGATCCAGGTCGACCCGACGTCGTACGCACCGTTCGTCGGCGGGATCACGCCGGCCCTGGAGATCGTGCTCGACGAGGCGGCGGCCGTGTCGCGGGAGGCCGGTGCGGCGCAGGTCGGGGTGGTCGTCGCGGCGTCCCGGATGCGCCACCCGCTCGAGGCGCGGACGCTGGCCCGGCTGGCGGCCCGCCACGCGGGGTCGGGGGCCGGGACGGTCGTCGGGTTCGGGCTCTCGAACGACGAGCGGCGGGGAGACACCGCGGAGTTCGGGGCGGCCTTCCGGATCGCGCGGCGGGCCGGGCTGGCGTCGGTGCCGCACGCGGGTGAGCTGCTCGGGGCGGAGGCGGTGGCGGCCACGCTCTCGTCCCTGGCCCCGGACCGGCTCGGCCATGGGGTGCGGGCGGTCGAGAACCCGTGGGTGCTCGACCGGGTGGTGGCCGCCGGGGTGGCGCTCGAGGTCTGCCCGGGGTCGAACGTCTCCCTCGGGGTCTACGACGCGGCGCCGGACGTGCCGCTGCGCCGGCTGCTCGACGCCGGGGCGCGGGTGGCCCTCGGGGCGGACGACCCGCTGATCTTCGGGACGCGGCTCGTCGACCAGTACGAGGTGGCGCGGACGGTGCACGGGCTGACCGACGCCGAGCTGGCCGGGCTGGCGCGGGCGTCGCTGGCGGCGAGCCGGGCGCCGACGGACGTGCGGGCGGCGGCCGAGGCGGACATCGACGCCTGGCTGGGGTGAGGGCGGGGCGGCCCGGGCGAACGGCCCGTGGGTCTCGCCCCGCCGGGCCTGGACCCGAGGGAGGGCTGTGCCGGCACTATCGGATGCCCACTCGGGAGGTGCAACCACGGGAAGGTCCCGATGCGTCGTGACGTGGCGCATCCGGATGCGTCGCCACGAGACGCATCCCGATGCATCGCCACGAGACGCACCCCGATGCATCGCCACGAGACGCACCCCGATGCATCGCCACGAGGCGCATCCCGATGCATCGCCACGAGGCGCATCCCGATGCATCGCCACGAGGCGCATCAGGATGCATCGTGCCGTGGCGCATCCCCGACGAACGGTCATCTGCCTCCCGTGGGGAGGCAGGTGACCGCTCGTCCGGAGTGCACCGCAGCCGGATGCACGTCGCCGCTCGTCGGGGCTGCCCCCTCACGGTGGGCATCCGATAGGGCGGGGACCGGGGCATCTGGCGCGGCTCCGTCGTCCACAGCCGGCCCACGCCGCGTCGGCCGTCCACAGATCCCGCGACTGATCTGGTCCACGGCCCACCGCCGACCCCACGCTGACCGCCATGAACCTCCTCCCGCTCGTCTACCCCACCTTCGCCCGCGAGCTCGTCGCGGCGCGCGCGGCCCTCACCGTCGGCCGCGAGGTCGGGCTGGCGCTGCGTGCTCACCGGCGTGAGCTCGGCGTCAGCCAGCGGGCCTACGCGCGGCTCCGCGAGCTGGCGCCCGGCCAGGTCGCGCGCCTCGAGACCCACGCCGACGACCTCAAGCTGGCCGACGTCGTCGCGGCGCTGGCCCCGACGCGCTACTGCCTCGCGCTGTGCCGGCGTCCTGAACCCGACGGCGACGACTCGCGCCCCGGCGTCGGGGGCGCCGCGCTCCCGGTCCCGGTCGCTCCCACGCACTGGCCGCGCGCCGAGCTCCTGGCCGTCGTGCGGGGCGGCAGCAGGCGGTTCCCTGCCCATCGCCACACCGAGCAGGTCGACTACCCGCCGAACTGGTGGTGGTACTCCGAGTCGACTCGAGCGCGCGCGGTCCGTCCCCACTGGTCGGCAGCCGGTCGGGACCTCCCGGGGCCGGGTCCGGAGGGCTCGCCTTCGGGCGTCGAACGGGAGGGCGCGGCATGATCCGGCAGTACGTCGCACCCGCCGCCCGGCCGTCCACGGCCGCTCCGGCTCAGAGGGTCTCGCCGAGGATGACCGGTTCGTTGACGAGGGTCACGCCGAACGCCTCGCGCACCCCGTCCCGCACGGTGCGGGCCAGAGCCACCACGTCGGCCGCCCGGGCGTCCCCACGGTTGGTCACCGCCAGGGTGTGCTTCGTGGAGAGTGCGGCCGGTCCGGGCATCCCGAACCCCTTGCCGAAGCCGGCCCGCTCGATGAGCCACGCCGCGGAGGTCTTGACCCGACCGCCAGGCTCGGGGAAGCGCGGAGGTCCCGGGACATCGGCGCCCAGCCGGTCCCCGACCCGTGCCTCGAGGTCGGCGAACTCCGCCTCGGACAGCAGGGGGTTGGTGAAGAACGACCCGCACGACCACGTGTCGTGGTCCGCCTCGTCGAGGACCATCCCGCGGCGCCGCCGCTGGACCAGCACCGCCTCCCGCGCGTCGCCGAGCGGCACCCGCTCCCCCACCGCCACGCCGAGCTGGTTCGCGAGGTCCGCGTACCGCACCGGCTGCGACAGGTCGCCGAGGACCAGCTGGAACATCACGTCCAGCACGACGTACCGGTCGGTGCCCTTGAACAGCGAGTGGCGGTAGGTGAACCGGCAGTCGAGCGAGGTCATCGTCCGCACCCGCTCCTCGAGGCGGTCCCACACCCGCACCCGGGCGATCGTCTGCGCGACCTCCTGCCCGTAGGCGCCGACGTTCTGGATCGGGGTGGCTCCGCTCGACCCGGGGATGCCGGACAGCGCCTCCACCCCCGACCAGCCCTCGGCGACGGCCCGCTCGACGAACGGGTCCCACGGCTCCCCCGCGGCCACGACGACGGTCGCGCCGCCACACGAGTCCGAGGAGTCGACGACCACGCCCCGGGTGGCGACGAGCACGACCGTCCCCGGGAAGCCGGCGTCCGGCAGGACGAGGTTGGACCCACCACCGAGGACGAGCAGCGGTTCGTCGGCGTCGTCGACCTCGCGCACCGCGTCGACGAGCTCGTCGGTCGTCTCGGCGACGACCATGCGCGCGGCCGGACCGCCGACGCGCATCGTCGTGTGGCCCGCGAGGGGCTCCCCGGACAGCTCGCGCATCAGTCGAGGCGGACGACGGCCACGCAGCGGCCGAGCACCTTCTGCCCCTCGCTCGTCGCGGTGAGGTCGACCGTCACCCGGCCGGTCTCGGCGTCGACGGCCTTGACGGTGCCCTCGACGACGACCTCACCGCCACCGACGGGCACGACGACCGGCTTGGTGAACCGGGTGCCGTACTCGACGACGCGCCCCGCGTCACCGGCCCACTCGGCGACGACGGTGCCGGCGGCGCCCATCGTCCACATCCCGTGCGCGATGACGTCGGGCAGCCCCACCGAGCGGGCGAAGTCCTCGTCCTGGTGGATGGGGTTCTGGTCGCCGGAGGCGTTGGCGTAGGCGACGAGGGTGTCGCGGGTGACCGGCACGGTCACCGGTCCGAGGGTGTCGCCGACGGCGACCGAGGCGAGGGAGCGCACGGCCATCACTCCTCACCCCCGCGGACGACGATGACGGAGGTGCACGTCGCGAGCGCGTCGCCGCCGGTCGTCGCCAGCTCGGTGCGGGTCGTCACCATCGAGTGCCCGCCGGCCTGCCGGACGGCGTCGACGGTCAGCGTGCCGACGACCTCGTCGCCCGCGGTGATCGGGCGGTGGTGGACGAAGCGCTGCTCGCCGTGGACGACGCGGCTGTAGTCGATGCCGGCCTCCGGGTCGGCGACGTACGCGCGGTCGGAGGCCTGGGCGAAGCGGACCGCCATCGTCGGCGGCGCGACGACGTCGGCGTAGCCGGCGGCCCGGGCCGCCTCGGGGTCGGTGTGCACGGGGTCGGTGGACCCGACGGCCGCGGCGAACGCCGCGATGAGTGCGGCGTCGACGGCGTAGGGACCGCTCGGTGGGTAGGTGCGTCCGACGAAGTCGGGGTTGACGGCCATGCCGACCACTCTAGGGGCGGGCCCGGCCGCCACCGCACCCCGGACGCGACGAGGCCGCCGGCACCGGTCGGTGCGGGCGGCCTCGTCGGCGACGCGGTGGCGCGTCAGCGGGTCTCGCGGTGCGCGGTGTGCTTCTTGCAGCGCGGGCAGAACTTCGCCAGCTCGAGCCGGTCGGGGTCGTTGCGGCGGTTCTTCTTCGTGATGTAGTTGCGCTCCTTGCACTCCGTGCACGCCATGGTGATCTTGGGGCGGACGTCGGCGCTCTTGCTGGCCACGGGGCAACCTGCTCTCGGAAAACGGTGGTGGATCTCGGGGGCGGCGCGGGCGCGGGAGACGCCCACGCGCAGCACCAGCACAACAGGGTACGCGACCTCCGGTGTTCCACGGAAATCGCGGGCCCTTGCGTAGCGGGAGCGGGGCTCGATCCCGCGACCTCACGATTATGAGTCGTGCGCTCTAACCAGCTGAGCTACCCCGCCTTGGGGAACGACCGGGAACCACCTCTCGAGGAGCCGGAGTCCGGCCGGACCAGAGCCCCCTGTCGGAATCGAACCGACGACCTTTTCCTTACCATGGAAACGCTCTGCCGACTGAGCTAAGGGGGCGGGCGCGGCGCGCGGAAATCCGCTCTGCAGCGCGACGGAGACACTACACGGTCACGCTCGGTCGAGCGAAATCCGGGCCTCCACCAGCGCCGGTCCGTACCAGGTGAGCAGCCGGCCCGAGACGAGACGGGTCGGGATGTGCGCGAACGACTCCGGGCCGTCGGCCGCGGTGAACTCGTAGGGCTCGTCCGGGAGCAGCGCGACGTCGGCGAGCGCCGGGTCGTCGAGGGCCGCGACCTCGGCGTGCGGGTAGCGCCCGGTGGGGCCTCCCCCGACCACCTCGACGCCGAGCCGGGCGAGGAGGTCGGCGGTGAATGTCGGCCGCCCGACGACCATCCACGGGTCCCCCCCGATCGGGACCACCGCGCCGACCGACGGTGCCGGCACCGGTCCGGCCCAGGCCTGCGCCGCGTCGCGCAGCCACCGCGGCTCACCCACCCCCAGGGCCTCGGCGAGCAGCCGCCGCATCGACGCCAGCGACCCGGGCACGGTCTCGATGTCGGTCACCCAGACCGCGAGCCCCCGCTCGCGCATCCGGCGCACGTCGAGCTCGCGGTTCTCCTCCTTGTTGGCGACGACGAGGTCCGGTCCGAGCGCCGCCACGGCCGCGAGGTCGGGGTTCTTCGTGCCGCGCACCCGGGCGACGTCGAGGTCGACCGGGTGGGTGCACCAGTCGGTGGCGCCGACGAGCCGCTCGGGGCAGGTCGCGGCCAGCGCCTCGGTGAGCGACGGCACGAGCGAGACGACGCGGCGCGCCGGACCCACGAGGGGCACCGGCGCGCCGAGGTCGTCCCGGAGGGTCATCGGGCGGTGGTCAGCGCGGGGCCATCCGCAGCGCGCCGTCCATCCGGACGACCTCGCCGTTGAGGTAGTCGTGCTCGACGATGTCGACCGCCAGCTGCGCGTACTCGTCGGGGCGGGCGAGCCGCTGCGGGAACGGCACCCCCGCCGCGAGGCCGGCCCGGAACTCGTCGGAGACCGTCGCGAGCATGGGCGTCTCGACGATGCCGGGGGCGATCGTCATGACGCGGATGCCGTACTGGGCGAGGTCGCGGGCCGCCGGCAGGGTGAGCCCGACGATGCCGCCCTTGCTCGAGGAGTAGGCGGCCTGGCCGACCTGGCCGTCGTAGGCCGCGATGCTCGCGGTGTTGACGACGACACCGCGCTGGCCGTCGGCGTCCGGCTCGGTCGCCGCGATGGCCTCGGCCGCGACGGCGAGGACGACGAAGGTGCCGACGAGGTTGACCTCGACGACCTTGCGGTAGAGCTCGATCGAGTGGGTTCCCTTGCGGCCGAGGATGCGCGCCGACGGGCCGATTCCGGCGCAGTTGACGACGACGCGCAGCGGTCGCGCCGGGTCGCCCGCCGCCTGCTCGACGGCGGCCCGGACGTCGGCCTCCGACGTGACGTCGGTCGGGACGTACTCGATGCCGTCCGCGGCCGGCGCCGCGGCGCAGGCGTCCGGGAGGTCGAGGGCGAGCACGCGGGCGCCTCGTGCGGCGAGGGCGGCGGCGGTGGCCGCGCCGAGGCCGGAGGCGCCACCGGTGACGATGGCGGAGGTGTCGGCGATCTGCATGACCGCCATCCTGCCCTGTCCCGCGGTGGCCGTGCCCGGAGGTCGGTGCGGCGCCGTACGGTGGACGCATGGATCTGCGCATCGGAGGACACGTCGACCAGGCCGACCCGGTGGCCGAGGCGCTCGCCCGCGGGGCCACGCTCAGCCAGATGTTCCTCGGCGACCCGCAGAGCTACAGGGGCCCGGTCGTCGAGTACCCCGGTGGGGCGGAGGCGCTGCGCGCGGCGGCGGAGGCGGCCGGTGTCGACCTCTACGTCCACGCGCCGTACCCCATCAACGTCGCCTCGACGAACAACCGCGTCCGCATCCCGGGCCGCAAGCTGCTCCAGCAGCACCTCCACGCCGCGGCCGAGATCGGGGCCAAGGGCGTCGTCGTCCACGGCGGCCACCTCGGCAAGGACGAGGACGCCGACGTCGGCTTCGACAACTGGCGCAAGTGCGTCGACGGGCTCGAGATGCCGGTGCCCCTCCTCATCGAGAACACGGCGGGCGGAGACAACGCGATGGCCCGTCGGCTCGAGGCGATCGAACGGCTCTGGGAGGCCATCGGGCGGGCCGAGGGCGGCGACACGGTCGGGTTCTGCCTCGACACCTGCCACGCGCACGCCGGCGGCAACGACCTCGGGAGCGTCGTCGAGAAGGTCCGCACCATCACCGGCCGGGTCGACCTCGTGCACTGCAACGACAGCCGCGACGAGTTCGACTCCGGCGCCGACCGGCACACCAACCTGGGCTCGGGCCACATCGACGCCGCCGACCTCGCCAACGTCGTCCGGGCCGCAGGCGCGCCCGTCGTCGTCGAGACGCCGGGCGGCACCGAGGGGCAGGCGGCCGACATCGCCTGGCTGCGCGAGCACCTCGCCTGACACCAGCGCGGTGGCGTCCGTGACAGGTCGGTGACAGGTCGACGCCATGCCGGCCGGAGAGCGTCGGCGGCATGTCCACCACCTCTCCGCCCCGCCCGGGCCGCGGCGCCCCCGACGTCGCGATCCATCGGCTCGAGCCGGGCGACACCGACACCGTCCACGCCGTCTTCGCCGCGCTGTCCGCCCACTCGGTGTGGCTGCGCTTCCACACCGGCCTCCCCCGGCTGACCCCCCGGATGGCCACGCGCCTGGCCACCGTCTGCCCCGGTCGGCACGAGGTGCTCGTCGCCCGGGTGGGCGGCGAGGCGGTCGGCCTCGCCCGGTGGCACCGCGACCCGGGGAACCGACGGCGCGCGGAGGTCGCCCTCGAGGTGGCCGACGCCGCGCAGGGACGCGGCGTCGGCGCGCGCCTGCTCGCCGAGCTCCTCCGCTCCGCCCACGCGTCCGGCATCCGCGAGGTGACCGCGGAGGTCCTCGCTGAGAACGTGCGCGTCCGCCGGTGGCTCCAGCGCCTGGGCGCCGTCGACGCGCACGGTCCGGACCCCACCGTCCGCCTCGTCCTCGGCCCGGGAGGGGTGCCCCTGGGGTGTGGTTCGATGGGCGCGTGCTGGTCCGGGTGCTCGGACCCCTCCGGGTCGAGGACGGCGCCCGCGAGCGGGTCCCACGGGGGGCGCGCCCGCGCGACCTCCTCGCCTGCCTCCTCACCCGACGCGGTCGTGCGGTCCCGGCCGAGACCCTCCTCGACCTCGTGTGGGCCGAGGAGGCCCGCGGCCTGACCCCGGCGGCCGTCCACACGGTCCTCGCCCGGCTCCGGCGCCAGCTCGGCGGTGACGTCGTCCGCACCACCGACGCCGGCTACCTGGTGCCCCACGACGTGTCGACCGACGCCGACGCCTTCACCCGGCTCGTCGCCGCGACCGGTGACCACGGCGCGGACCGGTTGCGCGAGGCCCTCGACCTCTGGGTCGGCGACACCGCGTACGACGGGGTCCGCGACGAGCTCGTCCTCGTCGACCGCACGCGCCTCGGCGCCCTGCACCGTCGCGCCCGGGCCGACCTCGCCGCGCTCCTGCTCGGCACCGGCGGGGACGGCGATGCCCTGGAGGCGCTCGCGCTCGCGCGGGCACTGGTCGCGGCCGACCCGTTGGACGAGGCGGCGGCCGCCCTCGCGATGCGGGCCGCCTACCGGGCGCACCGGCAGGGCGAGGCGCTCCAGGTCCACGACGCACTGCGCCGTGTGCTGCGCCAGGAGCTCGGCGTGGCTCCCGGCCGGGCGGTCCGCGAGCTGCACGCCCGGGTGCTCGCGCACGACCCCACCCTCGACCCTCCGGCGCCGCGCTCCCCCGGGCCCCGGCCCGGGACCCCGGGCCCGACCGTCGGCGGTGGAGTGGCCCTCCACCCCGGCCGGCTCATGCCCGTGCCCGCGTCCCCGACGGTCGGGCGGGAGGACGACGTCGCCGCGGTCCTCGACGCACTGGCCGCCGGGCGTCGCCTCGTCACCGTCACCGGGCCCGCCGGGGTCGGCAAGTCGCGGCTGCTCGCCGACGTGGGAGCGGGGCTCCAGCCACACGGCGAGGTCGTCCACGTCGCCCTCGGGGCGCACGCGGCGCTGGCGGTCGACGAGCTCGCGACGAGTGTCGCCATCGCCACCGGCGTCCCGCTCACCGGGGCGGACCCCGTGGCCGGACTCGTCGCCGCGTTGCGGACCTCTTCGGTCACGGTCCTCGCCGACGAGGCCGAGTGGGCACTCGGCCCGGCCGCCGTGCTCACCTCCACGCTGCTCGCGGGCTGCCCGGGGCTGCGGGTGGTCGTCACCTCGCGGGTGCCCCTTGCCGTCGTCGGCGAGCGGGTCGTCGTCCTCGAACCACTATCCACACCCGGTGCGGACGCCTCCGACGAGGAGGTCTGCGCCTCACCCGCGGTCCGGATGCTCGCCGAGCGGCTCGCCGACCACGGGGCCGGCCCCTCCGACCCCGGCGCCTGGGACGAGGACGACCTGCGCGTGCTCGCCGAGGTCGCCCGCCGCGTGGACGGCCTGCCACTGGCCCTCGAGCTGGTCGCCGGCGCGGGTGCCCGCACCCCCCTCGCCCACCTCCTCGAGGTCGCCCGCCACCCCCTCGACCTCGCCGGTCCCGAGCACGGTCGCGACGACCGGCACCGGTCCCTGCGCGACGCCCTGACGTGGGGCGTCGGCCGGCTCGGCCCGGACGCACGGCGTGTCCTGCGTCGGCTCGGGGTCTTCGTGGGGCCCTTCACGACCGCCGCGGCCCGATCCGTCGCCGGCCCGGACGCCGGTGACGTCGAGCGCGCCGTCCGTGAGCTGGCGCGCCACCACCTGCTGCGGGTCGAGCGGACCTCGACGACGCTCTCGTTCCGGATGCTGCGCGTCGTGCGCGATCTCGCGCTCGAGGAGCTCTCCGCCGCGGGCGAGCTCGACGCCACCCGCGCGCGGCACCGGCGGTGGTTCGCCGACGCCTGGCGAGACGCCTTCCTCTCGGACGACCTCGTCGAGCACGTGGCCCGGACCCACGAGGACCATCTCGAGGCCCTCGCCGACGCCCTGGCCCACGACGACGACGTCGCGGCCGCCGACATCGTCCTCGCGCTGGGCCGCCGGTGGCAGTTCGTCGAGGCGAGTGCGACCGGGCTGCGGTGGAGCGAGACGGTCCTCGCGCGAGCGGGCATCAGCCCGGTGCAGCGCGCCCGGTTGCGGGTCGCCCGAGCCGGTTTCCTCCACGGGGCCGACTGGGACGAGGAGGAGCACGCGTCGCTGAGAGCGGCCCTCGTCGAGGACCCGGAGTGGACCGGGGTGCTCGGGCTCGTCGGTGCCATCACCGCCTACGTCTCCGGCGACCCCCGGACAGCACGACGCCACCTCGCCGACGCCCTGCGCGCCGCGGCGGACCTTCCCCACCTGCTTCCCGAGGTGCTCGCCACCGCCGCGGTGCTCGACGCGACCGAGGGTGACGCCACCGCGGCCGTGTCCGGGGCCCGCGACGCGCTGGCCCGCATCGGCTCGCCGGCGTCGGCGGTGCACCTCGTGAGCGTCGTTCCCAAGGCGGCCCTCGCCCTCCTCGAGGCCGGCCGACCGCGTGAGGCCCTCGACCTGCTGACCTCCGCCGCCACCGATGCCGACGCGCGCTTCGGCATCCGGCCGACGCACACGACCACCCTCAACGCCGGGTGGGCCGCTCTGTCGATCGGGGACCCGGCGACGGCACTGCACTGGTTCCACGAGTCGCTCACCGGGCCGCAGGCGGCCACGGCGCCGAGCACCGTCGGCGAGGCCGCGCTCGGCGCGGGAACCACCCTCGCCGCGCTGGGGCACGCCGACGCGGCCGAGCTGCTCGGGCTCGGACGACGGCTGCTCGGCGAGGTCGGGCAGGAGCTGCCGCCGACCCTCGAGTCCCTCGTCGCGCCGGCCGAGCGGTCCGTCGGTGTGACGGCGCCGCCGGACGGGTGGGACGACGCGCTCGCGACGCACCGGGTGGCCCGGCTCGTCATCGGCGCGGTGCCTCAGCCGGCCAGGTGACCCCAGGCACCGGAGAGCTCGCGCCAGGGCCCGACCGCCGCGACCCGCCCCTCGACGAGGACGACGACGCGGTCGGCCTGGGCGAGGGCCGCGCGCTTCGACGTGGCCCCGATGACGGTCGCGTGCCGGGCGCGCAGGGCGGACCACAGCTCGACCTCGGTCGCGGCGTCGAGAGCGCTCGAGACGTCGTCGGCGAGGATCAGCTCGGTGTCGGCGGCGAGCGCACGGGCGAGGGCCAGCCGCTGCACCTGCCCGCCGGAGAGGCGCACGCCCCGGTGCCCGACGAGCGCGTCGTGCCCGCCGGCCTCGCGCACGTCGTCACCGAGCCGGGCGTCGGCGATCGCGCCCTCGATGGGCCGGCCGTGACCGAGCACGACGTTGTCGGCGAACGACCCGGAGAGCACGCGCGGCACCTGGGCGACGTGCGAGACCTGCCCGGGCCGCAGGAACACCTGGGCGTCGTCGACCTCGACGCCGTTCCACATGATCGAGCCGGTGTGCTCCAGCAGCCCCGAGAGGGCCGAGAGCAGGCTCGACTTGCCCGAGCCGACCTGGCCGAGGAGGAGCACGAGCTCGCCGGCGCGCACCGTGAGGTCGACGTCCTCGACGCCGCGGGTGCCGTCGTCGTGGACGGCGCCGACGCCGGTGAGCCGCAGCTCCTCGAGCGGAACGCGGCTGGGGACCGGCGCGGCCGGCGCGGTACCGGACGGGAGGTCGATGCCCGCGGGCAGCCGGACGAGGTCGACACCGCCGGCGAGCCGGCTCGTGGCCCGCTGCCACGAGCGCGTGCCCGGCGCCTCGGTGACGACCGCCCCGGCGACTCGGCCGAACCAGTCGAACCCGTTGACCGCCCCGGCGACGAGGATGGCGGTCGCCAGCGGCCAGCCGCCGAGGACGTAGGTGGCCCACGCGGCGACGACGCCGGCCTGCACCATGACGATCGGCACGCCGTCGAGGACGGCCTGCACCCGGTGCTCGAACACGGCGGCCCGCACCCGGCCGGCGTCGACCCGGCGCAGGTGCCGGTGGGCCTCGGGCGTGGCCGCGGCGAGCTTGACCGTCCGCGCCGACTCGAGCACCGACACCACGGCCCGCCCGAACCGAGCGCGGGCCCGGGAGGACTCGGCGGCCGAGCGGCCGGCGATCGGTCGACCGACGGCCGAGGCCAGCGCCGCACCGACGAGGACGACGAGCAGCACCCCGCCGGCGAGCAGGCTGCCGCCGAGCAGCGCGGTGACGACGACGATGGCCAGCCCGTTGAGGAAGTCGACCCAGCGGTCGGCGTAGAGCGCGTACCGGTCGGCATCCATCGAACGGGCGACCACCTCGCCGGCCGGGGTGCGTTCGAGCCGGTGCTGGCGGGTCTGCCCGATGAGCACGGACATCCGGACCCGGAGCATCACCTCGATCCACCAGCGGGGGTAGCGACGCATCGCGGCCACGAGGACGAGCGGGGCGAAGAGGACCGAGAGCGCGGTGAGCGTCGTCAGCAGGACCGTCTCGCCGTCCCAGCCCGCGCCGGCCCGCAGGTGCTCGACGACCCGGCCCCAGACGAAGCCCGTGGCCGCACCGAAGGCGCCGCCCAGAGCGGAGACGAGGAACAGCAGGGCCGGCCACACACCCCACCGGGGCCGGACGAGCAGGGCGGAGAGGATGCCGCGGGCGAGCGAGGGCCCCTCGCCCGGGTCCGGGAGCGCCGGGGGCGGGCCGGCCCGCCGGGCACCGGCGACGGCCCCGGCGGGCAGCGGGACGGGATGCTCCTCGCGGCCCGGCTCGAGGTCGTCGCCGCTCGCCTCGAGGAGCCGGCGGAACGGGCCGTCGGCCGCGGCGAGCTCGGCGCGTGGCCCCTGCTGGACGACGCGGCCGTGGTCGAGCACGGCGACCTGAGCGGCCCGCTGCGTGGTCGAGAGACGGTGGGCGACGAGGATGCCGGTGCGCCCGGTGAGCAACCGGTCGGCGGCCCGGACGACGAGCGCCTCGGTGAGCGGGTCCATCCGGGCGGTGGCCTCGTCGAGGACGACGACCGAGACGTCGCGGACGAGCAGCCGGGCGAAGGCGACGAGCTGCTCCTCGCCGGCGGACAGCGAGGTGCCGCCCGGGCCGAGGAGGGTGTCGAGCCCCTCGGGGAGACCGGCGACCCACCCGTCGAGCCCGAGCTGGGTGACGGCGGCCTCGACCCGGGGCCGCGGCAGCTCGGCGAAGAGGGTGATGTTCTCGGCGAGGGTGCCGGCGAGGACCTCGGTGCGCTGGGTGACGACCCCGACCGCCGCGCGCAGCTGCTGGAGGTCGAGCTCGAGGACGTCGACACCGCCGAGGAACACCGTGCCGGGCTCGGGCTCGACCGCGCGGGAGACGAGCGAGGCGAGCGTCGACTTGCCCGACCCGGTGCGGCCGACGAGCGCGCACGTCTGTCCGCCCGGGACCCGCAGGTCGACGTCCTGCAGCGCGAACCCGCCCTGGTCGTAGCGGAACCGGAGGGAGCGGAACTCGAGGTCGAGGGCACCGCCGGGGACCGGCCGGCCGCCCGCCGGCTCGGGCGCCACCCCGAGCAGCTGCCGGAGCCGGGTGATGGCGCCGAGCCCGGCCTGCAGCTCGGGCAGGTGGCGCGCCATCTGGTCGACCTGACCGACGAAGGTGCTCGTGACGAGGAACAGGGTGACGAGCCGCGCGACCGTGAGGCCACCGCCCACGACGAGGGCCACGCCCGCGACGCTGGTGCCCGCGAGCATCCCGTAGAGGAGGAGGCCGGTGCGGCGGGTGACGCGGACCTGGAGGTCGATCACCTGCTTGAAGCGCTGGTGGACGACCGCCGACAGGGTGCTGAGCCGGGCCACGACGTGGGCCTGGCCCAGGCTCGTGCGCAGGTCGTCGCGGGCCGTCACGCCCTCCTCGAGCGCAGCGGCGTGGTCGGTCCAGGCGACCTCCTCGGCGACCTTGCGCTCGGCGATGGTCGGCAGGAGCCGGCGCACGAGGAGGAAGGAGCCGGCCGCGGCGACCGGGAAGAGCGCCCAGGCCGGCCACCAGGTGAGGCCGGCGACGACCCACATCGGCAGCGCGGCGAAGACGGTCTTCAGCGCGTCCCAGACCTGGCGGCGGAGCATCGCCCCGACGTCGTGGGTGTCGGCGTCGACGCGGTCGAGCACCTCGCCGACCGCCTGCTCGCCGAGCGCCGGCAGCGGCTGGGCGAGCGCGGCGTCGACGAGGTCGTCGCGCAGGCGTCCCTCGGCGCGGTCGACGACGCCGGCCCAGACCGTGCGCCCGGCGGTGTCGAGGACCGCGGCCCCGACGACGCAGAGCGCGAGGAGGCCGACGAGGCGCGTCGAGGGGTTCGCGGCGAGCAGGCCGGCGACGACCGTCCCGAGCGTCCGCCCGAGGGCGCCGGTGGCCGAAGCCAGCAGGGCCAGCCCGGTCGGCCATCCGCGCAGCCGGCGCAGGTCGAGCCGGCGCCCGGGCGGCACGGGGCGCACCTCGGCCGGCGCGAGGGTCGGCGAGGCGGGCGGTGATGCGGTCGTGGTCCCCACGGATGAAAACTACGACGAGCCACCGACGCCCGGCACCCGGGTTTGCGCCGGTCCCGCGGTGACGACCTCAGACGTTGCGGCGGTACTGGCCCCCGACCTCGAAGAACGCCTCGGTGACCTGCTGCAGGGAGCAGACCCGGGCCGCGTCGACGAGGACCGCGAACACGTTCTCGCCGCTCGTGGCCGCGGCCTTGAGCCGGGCCAGGGCGGCCTCGGCCTCGTCGCGGTGCTCCTCGCGGAAGGCCTCGACGCGGGCGAGCTGGCCCTCCTTCTCGGCCTCCGTGGCCCGGGCGAGGACGACCTCCTTCGGGGAGACCTCGGCCTCCGGCCGCACGAAGGTGTTGACGCCGACGATCGGCAGCGACCCGTCGTGCTTGCGGTGCTCGTAGAGCATCGACTCGTCCTGGATCCGCCCGCGCTGGTAGCCGGTCTCCATCGCGCCGAGCACGCCGCCGCGCTCGGAGATCCGGTCGAACTCGGCGAGCACGGCGGCCTCGACGAGGTCGGTCAGCTCGTCGACGACGAACGAGCCCTGGAGCGGGTTCTCGTTCATCGCCAGGCCCCACTCGCGGTTGATGATCAGCTGGATGGCCAGCGCGCGACGCACCGACTCCTCCGACGGGGTCGTCACGGCCTCGTCGTAGGCGTTGGTGTGCAGGCTGTTCGCGTTGTCGTAGATCGCCACGAGCGCCTGCAGCGTCGTGCGGATGTCGTTGAAGTCCATCTCCTGCGCGTGGAGGCTGCGGCCGCTCGTCTGCACGTGGTACTTGAGCTTCTGGCTGCGCTCGTTGGCGCCGTACTTCTCGCGCATCGCGACCGCCCAGATGCGTCGGGCGACGCGGCCGATGACGGTGTACTCCGGGTCCATCCCGTTGCTGAAGAAGAACGAGAGGTTCGGGGCGAAGTCGTCGATGTCCATCCCGCGCGCGAGGTAGGCCTCGACGTAGGTGAAGCCGTTGGCGAGGGTGAACGCGAGCTGGCTGATGGGGTTCGCCCCGGCCTCGGCGATGTGGTAGCCGCTGATCGAGACCGAGTAGAAGTTGCGGACCTTGTTGGCGATGAACCACTCCTGGATGTCGGCCATCATCCGGAGGCTGAACTCGGTCGAGAACAGGCAGGTGTTCTGGCCCTGGTCCTCCTTGAGGATGTCGGCCTGCACCGTGCCACGGACCGTCGCCAGCGCGCGGGCCCGGACGGCGTGCCGCTCCTCGTCGCTCGGCTCGCGGCCGTTCTCGGCGACCCACGCCTCGACCTCGCGGTCCATGGCGGTGTTGAGGAAGAAGGCGAGGATGGTCGGCGCCGGGCCGTTGATCGTCATCGACACGCTCGTGCTCGGCGAGGTGAGGTCGAAGCCGTCGTAGAGCGCCTTCATGTCGTCGAGCGTCGCGACGGAGACCCCGGAGGTGCCGACCTTGCCGTAGATGTCCGGGCGACGGTCGGGGTCGCGGCCGTAGAGGGTGACGGAGTCGAAGGCCGTGGAGAGGCGGGTCGCCGGCTGGCCCTCGGAGAGCAGCTTGAAGCGCCGGTTGGTGCGGAACGGGTCGCCCTCGCCGGCGAACATCCGGGCGGGGTCCTCGTTGTCGCGCTTGAACGGGAAGACGCCTGCGGTGAACGGGAAGCGGCCCGGGAGGTTCTCGCGGCGCAGGAAGGTGAGCAGGTCGCCGTGGTCGGCGTACCGGGGCAGGCTGACCCGACGGATCTGGTTGCCGGAGAGGGACTCACGCGTCAGCTTGGTGTGGATCTCCTTGTCGCGCACCGTGACGACCTGCTCGTCGCCGGAGTACGCCTCGATGACGGCGGGCCACTGCTCGAGCGCGGCGCGGGCCTCGGGAGCCAGCGACCCGCGCGCCTCGGTGAGGAGGGCGTCGAGGTCGGCAGTGTCCTTGCCGGCGGCGGCGAGCGCCTCGCGGGCGTCATCGAGCCGCTGCGCGCGGCGCGCGGTGTCGGCCCAGCGCTCGGTCTCGGCGTGGTAGCCGCGCACCGTCTCGGCGATCTCGGCGAGGTAGCGCACGCGCTGCGGCGGCACGACCTGGCGCAGCATCGTCGAGTGCCGCACGTCGACCGGCGCGAGTGCGCCCTCGGCGACCGGCAGCCCCTTGCCCGCGAGCTGCGCCCGCAGCTCCTGGTACAGCGCGGTGACGCCGTCGTCGTTGAACGTGGCCGCCGAGGTGCCGAAGACCGGCATGTCCTCCGGTCGCTTCCCGAACGCCCCGCGGTTGCGGACCATCTGGCGTCCGACGTCACGCAGGGCGTCCATCGCGCCGCGGCGCTCGAACTTGTTGACCGCGACGACGTCGGCGAGGTCGAGCATGTCGATCTTCTCGAGCTGGCTCGCGGCCCCGAACTCCGGCGTCATGACGTAGAGGTTGACGTCCGCGTACGACGTGATGGCGGCGTCGCCCTGGCCGATGCCGGGGGTCTCGACGACGACGAGGTCGTACCCGGCGGCCTTGAGGACGGTGACGACGTCGCCCAGGGCCTCGGGAACCTCCCGCCCGCCGCGGGTGGCCAGCGAGCGGAAGTAGACGCGGTCGCCGTCGAGGCTGTTCATCCGGATCCGGTCGCCGAGGAGCGCGCCACCGCCGCGACGCCGGGTCGGGTCGACGGCCACGCAGGCGATGCGCAGCTTGTCCTGCTGGTCGGTGCGCAGGCGGCGGACGAGCTCGTCGGTGAGGCTGGACTTGCCGGAGCCGCCGGTGCCGGTGATGCCGAGCACGGGCACGGTCCGGGCGGTCGCCGCCCGCTGCAGCTCGCCGCGGAAGGCGTCGTCGAGGTGGCCGGTCTCGGCGCCGCTGATCGCGCGCGCGACCGCCGAGCGGTCGCCGGAGAGCACCGCCTCGACGGTCGTCGGCGCGGCCTCCCAGAGGTCGGTGTCGCACGCGGCGACGACCTGGTTGACCATCCCGGGCAGGCCGAGGCGCTGGCCGTCCTCGGGGCTGAAGATCGTCACGCCCGCCTCGCGCAGCCGCTCGATCTCGCGCGGGACGATGACGCCGCCCCCGCCGCCGACGACCTGCACGTGGCCGGCGCCGGCCTCGCGCAGGAGCTGGACGAGGTACTCGAAGTACTCGACGTGACCGCCCTGGTAGGAGCTGACGGCGACGCCCTGGGCGTCCTCGTCGAGCGCGGCGTCGACGACCTCCCGGACCGAACGGTTGTGCCCGAGGTGGACGACCTCGGCACCCTGGCTCTGCATGATCCGCCGCATGATGTTGATCGAGGCGTCGTGGCCGTCGAAGAGGCTCGAGGCGGTGACGATGCGGACGGGGTGGGTCGGGACGTGGAGCCCCTGGTCGTTCGGCTGCGCTGCCATCGGTGGTCCTTCCGGGTCGCCGGGTGGCGGTCTGGCAAGATAGTAGGACGTCCAACTACCTACTCGGAAGTCACCGGGCGACGGCCGCGGCGTACGGGTCCGGCGCGGCGGCGTCGACGAGCCACTCGGGCACCGAGCGCAGGAACGGCTCGGCGACCCGCCCCCGCGGCACGGCCGCCTGGAGCCGGCGCCACGACTCTGCGCGGTGCAGGGCGGACAGGCGCGCGGCGTCCGGGAGGAGCCCGCGCAGCTCGGCGCCGTCGAACCGGTCGGTCCACGGCTCGAGGTAGGCGTCGACGGCGCGGCGCAGCTCGGGACCCTCCGGGTCGAGCTGCAGCCGGTGACGCATGATCCACAGCGGGATCCGGGCCGCGGTGAAGGGGTGCGTCCACAGGGCGTCGCCGAGGTCGATGAACGCGGTCGCGCCGCCCGGGCGCCGGAACGCGTTGCCGAGGTGCAGGTCGTTGTGCTGGAGCGAGGGCGGCACACCGGCCGCCGCCAGCCGGTCGGCGGCGTCGCGCAGCCGTGGCAGCCCGGTCTCGACGGCGGCCACCTCGGCGTCGTCGAGCCGCCGGGGATCACCGGGGTCGAGCGCGCGCAGCCCGGCGACGAGCGAGGTGACCCAGGCCTCGACCTCGTCCGGGGCCTCCGGGAAGTGGGGCACGCCGGCGGCCAGCACCGCGTCGGCGTGGTCGGCGAGGGTCCGCTGGAGGACGCCGTAGTCGTGGAGGACGTCGATCCAGTCGCGCAGGGGCGGCACCGCGTCGTCGTGCCACATCGGGGCCCCCAGGTCGGCCGTGGCCAGCCATCCCCGCTCGCGCTCCACGGCGAGGAGCGGCGGCACGGCCTGCGGGACGAGCCCGTGCACGACCTCGACGAGACCCGCCTCGAAGGCCTGCGACGGGGCGTTCTCCTTGACCCAGACCCGGCCGCCGTCGGTCTCGACCCGGGCCACGACCGACCAGAACCTCACCCGGTCGCGCTCGACCGGGCCGGTGGGCCGCCGACCACTGCGCTCGAGGGCCGGCAGCAGCCACGCCTCGATGCCGGCCCGCCACTCCTCGCTCTCCCAGCGGGCGGGGTGGTCAGCCGGCACGACGCCCCGCGACCCAGTCGACGGCCTCGGCGTAGCCGGCCACCCCGCGCCCGATGACGTGGTGGTCGCAGACGTCGGTGAGGTAGGAGAAGTGCCGGAAGGCCTCGCGTGCGTGGATGTCGCTGATGTGCACCTCGACGCGGGGCACCCGGCACGCCGAGAGGGCGTCGCGCAGGGCCACCGAGGTGTGCGTGTACCCGGCCGCGTTGACGACCATGCCGGCGATGCCGGAACGCCCCTCCTGCACCCAGTCGACGAGGGTCCCCTCGTGGTTGGTCTGCCGGAAGTCGACGGTCAGGTCGTGCCGGGCCGCGGCGTCGGCGCAGAGCCGCTCGACGTCGGCGAGCGTGTCGTGGCCGTAGACCGCGGGTTCGCGCTCACCGAGGAGGTTGAGGTTCGGGCCGTTGAGCACGAGCACGGTGCGGGCGTCCATGACGGCGAGCATGCCACCCGCGGGCCGCGGCGGTTCCTCAGCGGCGGTAGGTGTCGGTGAGGTACCGCTCGCAGTCCGTGGGGGCGGGCAGCCCGGCCCGGGCCGAGGTCGCCCGCGACCGGCCGAGGTTCCACGCGAGCGCGTCGTCGCCCGTCGTCCGGTCGGCGCCCTCACCTGGCGCACCCCCGAGGACGCACGCGGCCATCGGTGCCGGGAGCCGCTCGGCGATGACCGGGGCGGCGTCGGCCGACAGCGAGGACAGGTAGAGCGAGTCGACGGTCCCCGTCGCCTCGAAGCGGTCGATGTTCTGCCCGGCGACCCAGCCGTCGGGGTTCATCGCCGCGAAGCCGAGGGTGAAGACGGCCCCCGCGACGAGCACGGCCCGGGGCACCCAGCGCCACGAGAGCCGCAGCACCCCGACGAGGAGGAGGACGACGACGACGCCGAGCCACAGCTCGAACCCGTCGACGAAGACCCGCAGCACCGTGTAGCCGAACGCGTCCTGGTACAGGGACATCCGGTACAGCGCGGAGGCGACGACCGCGAGCGTGAACACCCCCAGCGCCCCGAGGAGGACGCGCAGGACGAGGCGGTCGCGCACCGTCTCGCGCGCCGCCACCCGCAGGGTCGCGGTGATGACGAGGACGGTGAGTGCGGTGGCGACGGTCAGCTGCCCGAACCCCTGGTGCACGTACTCGGCGTGGGTGAGACCGGTCGTCCGCCGCAGGTACGCGTCCCCGCCCCACATCGCCGTGGCCTGGGCGACGAGGAACCCCGCGAAGAGCAGCCCGACGAGCCCGACCGGCACGGCCCACTCCCAGACCGGCCGGTTCGGACGCCGCTCGGGCAGGGTGAGGGCGTCCGTGGCCGGGGGGTTGAGGGCGAGGTAGGCGCCGGTGAGCACGACCCCGGCGACGAGGACGAAGGTGAACGTGCGCAGGACGATGGTGTCCCAGCCGAGGTCGGGGACGAGCGCGGAGGCCCACGACCCGAACACCGCGTCCCCGGTGGCGAAGAGACCGCCGAAGACGACGAGCGCGAGGAGGGAAAACGCGACGGTCCGCAGCACCGCCCACAGGACGCCGACCCGGCTGGTCGCCGAGATCGTCCGCCCGAGCAGGGGCAGGCCGCGCAGCGCGGAGAGCGGCCAGGCCGCCCAGCTCGCGCCGATGGCGAGCAGCCCGTGGGCCCGGGTGAGGGCGGCGGCCGCCACGGCGACGCCCGCGAGGACGCAGAGGGTCACCACTCCCCCGGCGTCGCGCAGCACCGGCGCGAGGGCGAGCAGGGCCGCGGCGACCCCACCGGCGACCGTCCAGGGGTCGCGCCGGTGCCGGGCGACGACCCACATCAGAGCCCCCGCGGCGAGCATGACGAGGCTCGTCGCGAGCCCGATCGCCCGGTAGGGCCAGGTGAGCGCCGCGAGCAGGCCGATGGCCAGGGCCGCGCCGACGACGGCGATCCGCGGCCGGGCGTCCGGTTCGGGCCAGAACCGGGCGAGGGCGACGCCCGCGGGGCCGGACCCGCCTCCGCCGGCGGTCACCGCCGGGGCGGCGGGCAGGGGCGGGGTCGGTGCGGCGGGGGCGGACGTGCTCATCGGGGTCTCCTCGGTGGGGTCCGGGTCGGTGGACGGGCGAGCGGCCCGCTCGGTCAGGTGGGTGGGGCGGGTGGTCGCGGGCGAGAGGGGCAGCTCGACCCGCAGGGTCGCGCCGGTGGCGCCGGGGGCGGTCGGGACGACCTCGACCCGTCCCCCGTGCAGCTCGCAGACCCAGCGGACGATGGCGAGGCCCAGGCCGGTGCCGCCGGCCGCGTCCGAGCCGGTGCCGAAGCGCTCGAAGACGCGGTCGGCGTCGGCGGCGGGGATGCCCGGGCCGTCGTCGCCGACCTCGAGCACCCACCGGGTGTCGCCGTCGGCACGCGCACGCACCCGCACCTCGCCGTACGCGGGGCTGTGCCGGACGGCGTTGTCGAGGAGGTTCGCGACGAGCTGGGCCAGCCGGGCGCCGTCGGCCGCGACGACGAGGTCGGCCGGCTCGACCCGCGTCCGGATCCGGACCGGCCGCGCCGCGACCCCCGCCTCGGCCTCCGCGCGGGCGAGCAGGTCGGCGACCCGAACCGGGCCGAGGGCCAGCGGCGCGACCCCGGCGTCGACCCGGGAGAGGTCGAGCAGGTCCCCGACGAGGGCGGACAGCCGCTCGGCCTGGGCGAGGGCGGCCTCGAGGGTCGCGGGGTCGGGGGTCGTCACGCCGTCGACGAGGTTCTCGAGGAGGGCCCGCTGCGCGGTGAGCGGGGTGCGCAGCTCGTGGGAGACCGTGGCGACGAGACGGCGGCGCTCGAGGTCGGCGCCCGCGAGGTCGGCGGCCATCGCGTTGAAGGCCCGCGCGAGCTCGCCGACCTCGTCCGAGGACGTCGCGGTGACCCGCTGCCCGTAGTCGCCACCGGCCATGCGGCGGGCCGCGGCGGTCATCGCGCGCAGCGGGGAGGTCATCCCCCGGGCCCGCCACCGGGTCACCCCGACGGCCGCCCCCATCGTCACCGGCACGCTGACCCACCACTCGACGCCCGCCCCGTCGCCGATCGCCGCGACGACCACGGCGGCGAGGACGCTGGCGCCGACGAGCAGGCCGAGCTTGACCTTGATCGACGCGACGCCGTCCAGTGGGCGCTCGGGGTTCACCGGCCGACCTCGAGGGCGTAGCCGACGCCGTGCACGGTCCGGACCCGGTCGGCGCCGATCTTCGCGCGGAGCGACTTGACGTGGCTGTCGAGGGTGCGCGTGCCGGACGCGTCGCCCCAGCCCCAGACCTCGCGCATCAGCTCCTCGCGCGGGCGGACGGTGCCGGGTGCGGTCGCGAGCGCGCAGAGCAGGTCGAACTCGAGCGGGGTGAGGTGCACCTCGGTGTCGTCGACCGAGACCCGGCGGGTGCCGGGGTCGACGACGAGGCCGGCAAGGTCCATCCGGCCGGTCGTGCGGGCCAGCTGCTCGGCGCGCTCGACCCGGCGCAGGAGCGCCCGCAGCCGGGCGACGACCTCGCGCATCGAGAAGGGCTTGGTCACGTAGTCGTCGGCGCCGACGCCGAGCCCGACGAGCAGGTCGGTCTCGTCGTCCCGCGCGGTGAGCATGAGCACCGGCACCGGACGCAGGGCCTGGATCCGCCGGCACACCTCGAGGCCGTCGAAGCCGGGCAGCATGACGTCGAGGAGGACGACGTCCGGCTCGTGCTCGGTGAACGCCTCCACGGCCGACGGTCCGTCCGCGGCCGTGGCGACGGTGAAGCCCTCGGCCCGCAGCCGGTCGGCCACGGCGGTCCGGATGGTCGGCTCGTCCTCGACGACGAGCACGACGTGCGCGCTGCTCCCCTCACTCATGGAACCGAGCGTAGGGAGGGGCGCCTGTGGGCGTCCCGGGCTCGGTGTGGAGATCCTGTGAAGGTCGTCGCTCAGACGGTGACGCGGTGCTGGGTGCGGAAGGCCGTCGGGCTGATCCCCGTGCACCTCGTGAAGTGGTGGCGCAGCAGCGCGGCCGAGCCGAAGCCGGCGTCGCGGGCGACCTCCTCGACCGAGAGGTCGCTCGCCTCGAGCAGGTGCCGGGCCCGCAGCACGCGCTGGTCGGTGACCCACTGGTGCGGGGTCGTCCCCGTCTCGGCGACGAACCGGCGGGCGAAGGTGCGCGACGACATCGTCGCCCGGCGGGCGAGGTCGTCGACGGTGAAGGACTCGTCGAGGTGCTCGACCATCCACTGGAGCAGCGGCCCGAGGCTCTCGGCCTCGCAGGTCGGCACCGGGCGCTCGACGTACTGGCGCTGGCCGCCGTCACGGTGCGGCGGCACGACCATCCGGCGCGAGATCGTCGCCGCGACGGCGGCCCCGAGCTCGGTGCGGACGAGATGCAGGGCGGCGTCGATGCCGGCCGCGGTGCCGGCGCTCGTGATGACGTTGCCGTCGCGCACGTAGAGGACGTCGGGGTCCACCGAGGCAGCCGGGGCCATCGCGGAGAGCTCGGCGGCGTGCCTCCAGTGCGTCGTGCACGAGCGCCCGTCGAGGATGCCGGCCGCCGCGAGGGTGAAGGCACCGGAGCAGACCGACATGACCCAGGCCCCGCGGTCGTGGGCCGCCCGGAGCGCCTCGACGACGGCCGGGCTCGGGTGCTGCGCGGACGGCGACGCGGGAACGGCCACGAGGTCCGCGTCGAGGGTGGCGTCGAGGCGGTGCGGGGCGCTTACGGTCGTCCCGTTCCGGGCGTCGAGCGGGCGGTCCTCCTCGGAGCACACGCGGTAGTCGAAGGCGGGGACGCCCTCGTCGGTGCGGTCGAGGCCGAACACCTCGGCGAGGACGCCGTACTCGAAGAGCGCGACGGGTTCCTGGAGGAGGACGGCGACACTGCGCAGGGCCATCCCCCGAGTATGGCAGGAAATTGCCGATCGCCGTCAAGACTGCCACTGGTGGCAGTGGATTGACGGCCGTCAAACTTATGCCATGGACATCACGCAGACCGTCGCCAGCATCGCCCCCCTCGCCGCCGTGCTCACCCTCGCGGCCCCGGTCGTCTACCTCCTCGAGCGCACCCACCGTCGCGCGTCGACCGACCCGGGTGGCCGGGTCGGCCGCCGGGGCGAGGTCGAGGACGCCGACCTGCGCCGGGTCCGCGCCGACCTGGCCGCGCCGGCGGCCGAGGACTCCTCAGCCGGTCGGGCCACGCCCGCGCCGCGGGCGTCCGCGGCGACCCGCCCGGCGGTCCGGGTCACCCCCGCGCGCTGACCGCCGCGGCACCGGCCCGCCACGTCCGGTGGCCGCCGTCGAGGTTGCGGACCTCCCGGCCGTGCTGGGCGAGCAGGCGCGAGGCGACGTAGCCGCGCAGCCCGACCTCGCAGTGCACCACGAGCGGGCCGGCGGGCAGCTCGGCCAGGCGAGCCCGCAGCTCGTCGACCGGGACGTTGACCGCCCCCGGGATCGGGCGGGCGGCGTGCTCGGCCGGGCTCCGGACGTCGAGGAGGGTCGCGCCGGCGGCGCGCACCGCGTCGAGCTCGTGCCACTGGACGGTCTCGACGTCGCCGTCGGCGAGGGTGCGCGCCACCCAGCCGAGCATGTTCACCGGGTCCTTCGCCGCACCGAACCGCGGCGCGTAGGCGAGCTCGAGGTCGGCGAGGTCGCCCGCGGTGAGGCCGGCGGTCATGGCCGTCGCGATGACGTCGATGCGCTTGTCGGCGCCGTCGCGACCGACCGCCTGGGCGCCGAGGATCGCGTCCGTCACGGGGTCGACGAGGAGCTTCAGCGCCATCGTCTCGGCGCCCGGGTAGTAGCCGGCGTGCGAGCCGGGATGGGTGTGGATGACCCGGTGCGCACGGCCGGCGGCGCGCAGGCGCTTCTCGGTCCACCCGACCGAGGCGGCGGCGAGCCCGAACACCTCGATGATCGCGGTGCCGAGCACCGGCCGGTCGCGTCCCGGTCGGCCGGCGATGACGTCGGCGACGACCCTGCCCTGTCGGTTGGCCGTGTTCGCGAGCGGGACGAGCACGGACGAGCCGTCGAGGGCGTCGCGCTTCTCGACCGCGTCGCCGACCGCGAAGATCGCGGGGTCGCTGGTGCGCAGCTGCTCGTCGACGAGGATGCCGCCGTGCGGTCCGATCTCGAGGCCGGCCTCCTCGGCGAGGGCGCGCTCCGGGCGCACCCCGATGGCCGCGACGACGAGACCGGTGGGGACCGCACGGCCGTCGGAGAGGTGGACGACCGGCTGCCCGACCGCCGTGGCGACCGTGCCGTCCTCGAGCGTCGTCGCCGCCACCGACGCCGGCTCGATGTGGGCGACCGACACCCCGAGCGCCAGGTCGACGCCGGCCGCACGCATCGCCTCGTGCACCGGCTCGACCATCTCGAGGTCGAGGGGCGCCATCACCTGGTCCGTGGCCTCGACGAGGGTGACGGCCACCCCGCGGTGCACGAGGTTCTCGGCCACCTCGACCCCGATGAACCCGCCGCCGACGACGACCGCCGAGCTGACGTCCTGCACCGAGGCCATGAGGTGGTCGAGGTCCTCGATGTCGCGCAGCGTGTGCGCCACCGCGATGCCCGGCAGCGGCGGGACGACCGGCCGCGCCCCGGGCGAGAGGACGAGGGCGTCGTACTCGAGCTCGTCGGTCTCGTCGGTCGTGAGGTCGCGGACGACCACCCGGCGGTTCTCGCGGTCGATCACCCGCGCCTCGTGGTGCACCCGGACGTCGATGGCGAACCGCGCGGCCAGCGACTCGGGGGTCTGGAGGAGCAGCGAGGACCGCTTCTCGATGACGCCACCGAGGTGGTACGGGAGACCGCAGTTGGCGAACGAGACGTGCCCACTGCGCTCGACGACGGTGATGGACGCCTGCTCGTCGAGCCGGCGCAGGCGGGTGGCGGCGGACATCCCTCCGGCGACGCCACCGATGACGACGATCTTCCTCACGGCCGAATGTTATACCCCGGCGGGTATATGGGGTGAGCGGTCCGGCGGTCAGCCCCGTCCGATGAGCCAGCCGATGACGAGGCCGATGACGCCGACGACGACGTAGGGCGCGTACGTCTTGACGAGCACCGGCAGCACGGTGGCGCCCAGGTCGAGGGCGTCGTCCTCCTTCGCCGGCGCCGGGCGGGGGGCCGGTCGCGGTGCGGGGGTCGGCGTCGCGGGCGGCGTCTCCGCGACCGGGGGCGCCTCCGGGGCCTGCGGGGCCGGCGGCGCCTCCGCGACCGGCGGCGTCTCCGCGACCGGCGGCGCCTCCAGGGTCGGGGCGGGTGCGGATGCCTCCGCCGCCGGCGCCTCGACGGCCGCCGGGGCCTCCGCGAGCGCGCCCTCGATGCAGCCGATGAACTGCCCGAGCAGCTTGTCCGAGACGTCCTGCATGACGCCCCGGCCGAACTGGGCCGGCTTGCCGGTGACCGCGAGGTCGGTCACGACGTCGACCTTGGTGCCGGTGCCCTCCGGGGCGAGCTGGATGGTCACGGTGGCGCCGGCGGTGCCGTTGCCGCGCTTGTCCTTGCCCTTGGCCTCGATGACGGCCCGCCGCGCCACGTCGTCCTTCTCGACGAAGTGGCCGGTGCCGTTGTACTGCAGGGCGATCGGGCCGAGCTTGACCTTCACCGTCCCCGCGAACCCGTCGTCGGTCACCTCGGTGACCGTGGCGCCGGGGAAGCACCCACCGACCCGCTCGAGGTCCATGAAGGTGTTCCAGGTCGTCTCGACGTCGGCGGGGACGGTGAAGTCGTGCGTCAGCTCCATGCGGTGATCAGCCCTCCATGGCCTTCTGGACGGCGCGGCGGGTGAGCACCGTCGCGAGGTGCCGACGGTAGTCGGCGTCGCCGTTGAGGTCGCTCGGGGGGTTCGTGCCGTCGGCCGCCGCCGCGCAGGCGTCGGCGAGCGCGGAGGCGGAGGACCCGACGAGGGCCTGCTCGACCGCCGTGGCGCGCAGCGGGGTCGAGCCCATGTTGGTCAGGCCGACCTTCGCCTCGGCGATGCTCCCGCCCTCGACCCGGACCGTCGCGGCGACCGCCACGATCGACCACTGGTGGGAGACGCGGACGAACTTCTCGTAGGCGGAGCCCCAGCCGGTGTGCTTCGGGATGCGGATCTCGGTGAGCAGCTCGCCGTCGCCGACCGCGGTCTCGAAGAGGTCGCGGAAGAACTCGCCGGCCGGCACCGTGCGCTCCCCGCCCGGGCCGACGACGACCATCGTCGCGTCGAGGGCGAGGACCGGTGCGCCGACGTCGCCCGCCGGGTCGGCGTGCACGAGGGCTCCGCCGACCGTGCCGCGGTGACGGATCTGCGGGTCGGCGACGGTCTCGACGGCCCGGGCCAGCAGCCCGGCGTGCTCGCGGACGAGCGCGTCCCCGAGGACGTCGGCGTACGGCGTCATCGCGCCGATGGCGACGTGGTCGCCCCCGTCGCGCACGCCGCGCAGCGCCTCGATCCGGCCGAGGTCGACGACCTTCTCCGGGGCGTTGAGCCGCATCCGGAGGATGGGCAGGAGCGACTGGCCGCCGGCGAGCACCTTGGCGTCGTCGCCGGCATCGGCGAGCACCGACAGCGCCTCGTCGAGGCTCGTCGGGGCCACGTAGTCGAATGCTGCGGGGATCACTGCGCTGCTCCGTCCGTCGTGCCGGCTGCGGGGTCCTGGTTGGGGGCGCCGTCACCGAAGTGCGCCTGCGCGTCCGCGGTGGGGGCGGCGTCCTGCGTGCCGCCCGCCGACTGGATGGCCTTCCACACCCGCTCGGGCGTGCACGGCATCTGGACGTCGTCGATGCCGAGGTGGCGCACCGCGTCGACGATGGCGTTGACCACCGCCGGTGTCGAGGCGATCGTGCCCGCCTCGCCGACTCCCTTGGTGCCGAGGCTGTTCGACGTCGAGGGGGAGGTCGTGTGGTCGGTGACGAAGCTGATCGTGTCGGCGGTCGTGGGGAGCGTGTAGTCGACGAACGAGCCGGACACGAGCGTGCCCTGCTCGTCGTACTCCGCGCCCTCCCAGAGCGCCTGCGCGATGCCCTGGACGAGCCCGCCGTGCACCTGGCCCTCGACGATGAGCGGGTTGATGATGACCCCGATGTCGTCGACGCAGACGTACTTGCGCATCGTCGTCGCGCCGGTCTCGGTGTCGACCTCCATCGCGCACAGGTGGGTGCCGTGCGGGAAGGAGAAGTTCACCGGGTCGAACGTGGCGTCGGCGTCGAGGCTCGGCTCGAGCCCCTCGGGGTAGTCGTGGCCGGTCCAGATCGACAGGGCGATGTCGGTGATCCCGACGCCCTTGTCGGTGCCCTTGACGGTGAACCTCCCGGCGGCGAACTCGAGGTCGTCGACGCTGGCCTCGAGCATGTGTGCCGCGAGCGGCTTGGCCTTCTCGATGACCTTGTCGGCGGCCCGGACGAGGGCCTCGCCCCCGACGACGAGCGAGCGCGACCCGTAGGTGTCCATGCCCTTGGGCGCGATCTGGGTGTCGCCGTGGAGGACCTCGACGTTCTCGAACGGGACGCCGAGCCGGTCGGCGACGATCTGGCTCCACGCCGTCTCGTGGCCCTGGCCGTGGGCCGAGGCGCCGGTGACGACCTCGACGGTGCCGGTGGCGAGCATCCGGATGCTCGCCGACTCCCAGCCGCCCGCCCCGTAGTTGAGCGAGCCGAGCACCCGGGAGGGGGCCAGGCCGCACATCTCGGTGAACGTCGAGACACCGATGCCGAGCTGCACCGGGTCGCCGGACTCGCGGCGCCGCTTCTGCTCGGCCCGCAGCTCGTCGTAGCCGAAGAGCTCCTTGGCCCGGGCGGTGGCGGCCTCGTAGTTGCCGGAGTCGTAGGTCATCCCGGCGACCGTCGTGAACGGGAACTCGTCGTGCCTGATCCAGTTCTTCTCGCGGATCTCGAGCGGGTCGACCCCGACCTCGGCGGCCAGCTCGTCCATCAGCCGCTCGATGGCGTAGGTCGCCTCGGGCCGGCCGGCGCCGCGGTAGGCGTCGACCCACGTCTTGTTCGTGTAGTAGTTCGTCGTGTTGAACTGGTAGGCCGGGAACTTGTAGATGGCGTTGAACATCCACGCGCCGAGCACGGGCACACCGCCGCCGACGAGGGCGGCGTAGGCGCCGAGGTCGGCGAGGAGCTCGACCTTGAGGCCGGTCACCGTGCCGTCCTTCTCGGCCGAGAGCGTGAGCTTCTGCCACTGGTCGCGGCCGTGGTGCGCGGAGACCATCGTCTCGCTGCGGGTCTCGGTGTACTTGCACGGCTTGCCGAGCTTGCGCGCGACGGCGAGCGTGATGAACTCCTCGGGAGTGGACTGCAGCTTGCCGCCGAACCCGCCCCCGACGTCGGGAGCGATGACCCGGATCTTCGACTCCGGCAGGCCGGTCGTCGCGGCGATGCAGAACCGCAGCACGTGCGGGGCCTGGGTCGCGGTCCACATGACGACCTGCTCGCCGGTGGGGTCGACCACGGTGGAGCGCGGCTCCATGAACGCCGGGATGAGCCGCTGCTGGCGGTACTCGCGCTCGATGACGATGCCACCCTCGCGGGCCTTGGCGATCGCCTCCTCGACGTCGCCGCCGCTGCCCTGCGCGGCCGAGTCGAGCTGCCAGTGGGCGCTCTTGTTCGTGCCGAGGTCGGGGTGGGCGAGGACCTCGTCGGTCGCCGCGGCCTTGAGGTCGAGGACCGCGGGCAGCTCCTCGTAGTCGACGTCGACGAGCTCGGCGGCGTCGCGCGCGGCGGCGGCGCTGCGCGCCACGACGACGGCGACGACCTCGCCGGTGTGGGCCACCCGCTCGAGCGGCATCGGGAGGTGGGTCGGGTTCACCTGGTCTGTGGTGATCGGCCAGGCGGTGATGTTGACGCCCTGGATGTCGGCGATGTCCTGGCCGGTCATCACGGCGATGACGTTCGGGGCGGCCTTGGCCTCGCTCGTGTCGATGCCGTTGATCCTCGCGTGGGCGAAGGGGCTGCGGACCATCGCGAGGTGGAGCATGCCGGGCAGCTGGATGTTGTCGGTCCAGCGGGTGCGCCCGGTGACGAGGCGGGCGTCCTCCTTGCGGCGCCGCGCGGTGCCGATCTCGGTCGTGGGTCGGTCGTCGACGGCGGTCATCAGGCGTCGCTCCTCTCGCTGGCACCCGCGGCGGCCGCCACGGCCTTGACGATGTTGTGGTAGCCGGTGCAGCGGCAGAGGTTGCCCTCCATGCCCTGGCGGATCTCGTCCTCGGTGGGGTGCGGGTTCTCCCGGAGGAGGTCGACCGCCTGCATGATCATCCCGGGGGTGCAGTACCCGCACTGGAGCGCGTGGTTGTCGTGGAAGGCGGCCTGCATCGGGTGCAGCTCGCCGTTCGTCGCGAGGCCCTCGATGGTCGTCACCTCGTGGCCGTCGGCCTGGACGGCGAGGACGTTGCAGGACTTGACGCTGCGGCCGTCGAGGTGGACGGTGCACGCGCCGCAGTTGCTCGTGTCGCACCCGACGACGGTGCCCACCTTGCCGACCACCTCGCGGAGGTAGTGGACGAGCAACGTCCGGGGTTCGACCTCGTCGGTGTAGGAGACGCCGTCGACGGTGACGGAGATCCGAGTCATCCTTGACTCCTTCGCGGAGGGATCGGTGTCGTGAGCGTGATCTTGCTTCACCCGTCGGGCGTGGGCAAGGGGTAGGGCCGAACCCGTCGAACCATGGGGCCGGGACCCGGCGGAGTGGTTTCCGCGCAGGAAAGCGGCGGGGCTCAGACCGGCTCGACGGCCGCCTCCGCGTGGTGGTGGATGGGGCCACCGACGTCCTGGAGCCGGGAGCCGCCGCCGCCCCACTGGAGCGCGACGATCTCGGCGGCGATGGACACCGCCGTCTCCTCCGGGGTGCGCGCGCCGAGGTCGAGTCCGATCGGGCTGGACAGCCGGGCCAGCTCGGCCTCGGTCATCCCGGCCTCCCGTAGCCGCTCGAGCCGGTCCTCGTGGGTGCGCCGGCTGCCCATCGCGCCGACGTAGGCGACCTCCGGCAGCCGCAGCGCCTTCTCGAGGACGGGCACGTCGAACTTCGGGTCGTGCGTGAGAACGCAGACGACGGTGCGCCCGTCGATGCGCCCCTCCTCGGCCTCGGCGCCGAGGTACTTGTGCGGCCACTCGACGACGACCTCGTCGGCCGCCGGGAAGCGGCTCTTCGTCGCGAAGACCGGCCGGGCGTCGCAGACCGTGACGCGGTAGCCGAGGAAGGACCCGACGTGGGCGACGGCGGCCGCGAAGTCGATGGCGCCGAAGACGAGCATCCGCGGCCGCGGTGCGAAGGCGTTGACGAAGACCCGCATCCCCTCGCCGCGGCGTTCGCCGTCGGGGCCGTAGGTGAGGGTCTCGGTGCGCCCCGCGGCGAGCAGCCCGCGGGCGTCGTCGGTGACCGCGCCGTCGGCCCGGGAGGAGCCGAGGCTGCCGGTGACGGTGTCCCCGGCGTCCTCGGGGCGCACGACGAGGCGGCGGCCGAGCCATGCGGGGTCCGGGTGCTCGATGACGGTGGCGACGGCGACCGGGCGGCCGGCCGCGACGTCGTCCGCGACCGCGCCGAGCTCGGGGAAGGTCTCCTGCGACACCGGCTCGACGAAGACGTCGAGGATGCCGCCGCAGGTGAGCCCGACCGCGAAGGCGTCGTCGTCGGAGACCCCGTAGCGCTGGAGCACCGGTGAGCCGTCGCCGACGACCTCCTGGGACAGCTCGTAGACCGCGCCCTCGACGCAGCCGCCGGAGACCGACCCGACCGCCTCACCGGCCGGCCCGACCAGCATCGAGGCCCCGGCCGGTCTCGGCGCCGACCGGAAGGTCGCGACGACGGTGCCGACGCCGACCGTCTCGCCGGCGCGCCACCACCCCATCAGCTCGTCCAGCACGTCACGCACGCGCGACCACCTCCACCAGCTCCTCGAACGCCGCCATCGAGTGCCCGGCGACGAAGTCGTCGACGTGCGGCAGCACCGCCATGATGCCTCCCTGGACCGGTTCGTACCCCGCGCGGCCGCGGTGCGGGTTGACCCAGACGACCCGGTGGGCGACCGCGCGCAGCCGGCGCACCTGCTCGCCCAGGGCCTCAGGCGCCTCGCGCTCCCAGCCGTCGCTGAAGACGACGGCGACCGCGCCCCGGGCCATGCCGCGCCGGCCCCAGCGGTCGAGGAAGACCTTGAGGCCCTCGGCGAGGCGAGTGCCCCCGGACCAGTCGGGGATGGCCTCGCCGGCCGCGACGATGGCGCGGTCAGGGTCGCGCTGGTGGAGCGGGCGGGTCACGTGGGTGAGCCGGGTGCCCAGGGTGAAGACCTCGGTGGGGACGCCGGCCGCACAGTAGGTGTGGCAGAGCCGGATCAGCGCGTCGGCGTACGCACTCATCGAGCCGGACACGTCGACGAGGAGCACGACCTTGCGCGGCCGGCTCCCGCGGTGGCGCCAGGCGACCTCGCCCGGCTCCCCCATCCGGCGGAGCATCGCGCGCAGGGTGCGGTGGGCGTCGACGGTCCCCCGGGGCGCCGCCTCCCAGCGGTGGGCACGGCGGCGCGGGGCGCGCGGCCGAAGGAGGCCGAACAGCCGCGCCAGCTCCTCGCGCTCGCGGCGGGTGAGGGTGGCGACGTCGCGGTGGCGGAGCACCTCGGTGGCCGAGGCCCGGGCGCGCACGGCGTCCGGCTCACCCTCCTCACCGGCGCCGCCCCCCTCGGCCTCGAGCGAGGCCTGGGGGGTGACCCGGGGCAGCGGGTCGCGCGCCTTGGTGCCGGCGCGGGTGCCGCCGAACCACTCGGCGAAGACGAGGTCGTGGCGCTCGAGGTCCGCCGGGGAGGCGCAGAGGGTGGCCCGGCCGGCGTGGTAGACCCCCCCGGCGTCGTCCAGGCCGACCGCGGCGACCGCCTCGAGGTAGGTGCGTTCCCGGTCGGCGGTCACGTGCACGCCGGCGGCGCGCAGGGTGCGCGCGAAGCCGAGCAGGATCTCCTCGGCCGGGCGGACGAGCTCGGCGGCGTCGAGGCGGTGCTGGACGGTGCTCACGGGTCGAGGCGCCCGGTCAGGGAGTGAGCATGACGTCGAGGGCCTTCTTGACCCGCTCGGCGTCCTCGCGGTACTTGACGGCGACCCCGAGGGTGGCCGCGGCCGTCGCGGTGTCGAGGGTGCGGGTGCCGAGCTCGTGGAGGGCACGAGCCCAGTCGAGGGTCTCGGCCACCCCGGGCGGCTTGAGCATCTCGTGGTCGGAGCGGATGGCGTGGACCGCGCGGACCACCTGTGCGGCCAGCGCCTCCGGCACCTCGGGCGCGCGGGTGCGGACGATCTCGAGCTCGCGCTCGATGCCCGGGTGCTCGAGCCAGTGGTAGAGGCAGCGCCGCTTGAGGGCGTCGTGCAGCTCGCGGGTGCGGTTGGAGGTGAGGACGACCACCGGCGGGGTGGCGGCCTGGATGGGCCCGAGCTCGGGGATGGTGACCTGCCACGTCGAGAGCACCTCGAGGAGGAAGGCCTCGAACTCGTCGTCGGCGCGGTCGACCTCGTCGACGAGGAGGACGGCCGGCGCCTCGCGCAGGGCCCGCAGCACCGGGCGGGAGAGGAGGAAGCGCTCGTCGAAGAGGTCCTCCTCGAGCTCGCGCACGTCGCGGGCGCCACCCTCGACGGCCTCCAGCGCGCGGACGTGGAGGATCTGCCGGGGGAAGTCCCAGTCGTAGAGCGCCTGGCTGGCGTCGATGCCCTCGTAGCACTGGAGCCGGATGAGCGGCAGGTCCATCGACGCGGCGAGGGCCTCGGCGAGCGCGGTCTTGCCCGTGCCCGGCTCGCCCTCCATGAGCAGGGGCCGGCCGAGCCGGAGGGAGAGCCACGTGACGGTGGCGAGCGCGTCGTCGGCGAGGTAGCCGACACCCCCCAGCGCGCCCGCGAGGTCGTCGGCCGAGGCGAACGTCGTCCTGGGGTCCATGGCCCCAGCATCACCCACGCGGGCGCCCCACGGAAGGACGACGCTCACACGAGACGGACGATGGCGGCGGCCAGCTCGCCGAGCGAGAGGCCGCCGATGACCGCGGCGACGACCGCGACGAGGCGGCCGTCGTGGAGGACGGAGAAGCGCGGGTCGTCCGGGTGCTCGCGCCCGAGACGCCGCTGCCGCAGCGTGTCCGCGAGGACGTAGAGGGTGAGGGTCACCGCGACGACGGTCGGGACGACGACGACCGGTCCGAGCGAGTCGAGGGTGAGGCGACCGACCGTGAGGCTGCCGACGAGGAGGGCGAGGCCGGTGCGCCGCCACGCGAGCGTGGTGCGCTCCTGCTGCATGCCGGGGTCACGGACGACCTGCTCGCTCACGAGACGCTCCGGGCCAGGCTCGCCACCGCGAGGGCGACGCCGACGACGACGACGCTCACGACGACGACCAGCATCGCGGGGTTGCCGGGGAGGGCGCGGTTCTCCCGCATCGCGCGTTCGGTGCGGGCCCAGCCCCACCACGCGGCCGCCGCGGTCAGCACCCCGGCGAGGGCGAGGAGCGCCGCGAGGAGGGACTGCACGACGTGGTGCAGCGGCAGGTCGAGGGCGTCGAGGGCGGCCGCACCGGCGAGCAGCGCGAGGCCGGTGCGGGCCCAGGCGAGGAACGTCCGCTCGTTGGCGAGGGAGAAGCGCGGGTCGGGGTCGGTGCCGTGGCCGTAGACGCTCGCCGGCCACCGTCGTCTCTGCTCCGTCACGTCGCCATCATCCCGGCTGGGCGCCCGGCCCGGCGCCCAGGGCGTCCGGGGTGTCGGCGTCGCGGCCGGTGGCGAGGTCGCCGCACTCGACGAGCACCGGGGCGTGGCTGCGGAGGTAGTCGCGGGCGCCGCGGTCGCCGTGGGCGGTACCCGCCGCGCCGGCCCAGTGGTCGCGGCCGAGGAGCACGGGGTGGCCGGGCGTGCCGTCGTACGCGGCCCGGACGAGGGTGGTCGGGCCCTGCGCGGCGCCGAGGACCCGGCGGTGGACGCGCTCGTCGACGTCGAGGAGGTCGACGAGGGTGACGAGGGCCGCGTCGTCGTCCGTGGTGTGCGCGAGGTGGCCGAGGCCGGCCCGGAGCGAGGCGCCCATCCCGGTGGCCCAGTCGTCGGCGACGACGACCTCGGCGCCGGCCGCCTCGGCCGGCGGGCGCGCCGCCTCGGCCGAGGCCCCGAGCACGACGACCACCCGGGCGAGGCCGGCGGCGTGGAGGCGGGCGAGGGCGGTCTCGAGGAGGGTCGGCGCGTCGTCGCCGGGGCGCACCAGCGCCTTGGGGCCGCCCATCCGGCGGCCGGCACCGGCGGCGAGCAGCAGTCCGACCGTGGGCACGACGCCAGCCTGCCACCCGTGGGCGGGGGCGCGCCGGCCGACGGGTCGCCGACGTCATCCGGACGGCCCTCGTCCGCAAGGATGGCTAGGTTCGTCGGCATGGTGATCGAGCTCAGCCGCCGGGACGCGCGTCGGGTCGCGGTGCGTGCGCAGCTGCTGACCCGCGAGCGCCCGGACGACGCCCTCGCCGTCGTCCGGCACCTCGGCCTCGTGCAGATGGACCTCACCGCGCACGTCGCCCCGAACGCGGACCTCGTGCTGTGGAGCCGGCTGGGGTCGGCGTACTCCCCCACGGTGCTCGACGACCTCCTGGAGTCCCGGGCGCTCGTCGAGCTGCTCGGGTACCTGCGGCCGGCCGAGGACATCGCCCTCTTCCGCGCCGAGATGGACGCGTGGCCCGGCGTCGAGCCGCTCAGCGAGTGGCGCAGGGAGATCGAGGCCTGGGTCGAGCAGAACCGGGCGTGCCGCGACGACATCCTCACCCTGCTGCGCTCCGAGGGACCGCTGCCCGCCCGCGAGATCCCGGACACCTGCCTCGTGCCGTGGCGCTCGTCGGGGTGGACCAACAGCAAGAACGTGCAGCGGATGCTCGACATGATGGAGCAGCGCGGCGAGGTGGCCGTGTCCTCCCGCGAGAACCGGGAGCGCAACTGGGACCTCGCGTCCCGAGTCCACCCGGACGACCCGGCCGTGCCGTCCGAGGAGGCGGAGCGCGAGCGGGACCGTCGCCGGCTCGTCGCCCTGGGCATCGCCCGGGCCCGGGCCACCTTCCCGCCCGGTGAGCCGAACCACGTCGGAGAGGCCGGGGTCGAGGCGGTCGTCGAGGGCGTGCGCGGGCGGTGGCGGGTCGATCCCGGGTACCTCGAGCGCGGGTTCTCGGGTCGGACGGCCCTGCTGTCGCCGCTGGACCGGCTCGTGTTCGACCGCAAGCGGATGGCCGAGCTGTTCGAGTTCGACTACCAGCTCGAGATGTACAAGCCGGCGGCCAAGCGGCGCTGGGGGTACTTCGCCCTGCCGGTCCTCCACGGCGACCGGCTCGTCGGCAAGGTCGACGCCCAGCGTGACGTGGCCGCGGGGGTGCTGCGGGTGCACGCCGTGCACTGGGACGACGAGCCGTCCGGGGCGATGCGGGAGGGCGTGGACCGCGAGCTGCGGTCCCTCGCAGCCCTCCTCGAGTTCGAGGTGGAACGGGCGGACCTCTCGGCCTGAGCCGGGGCGTCAGCCCTCGGGGGCCGGCGGCTCGGCGACGCAGAGGACGCCGCGGTTGCCCTCCTGGTCGGCGACGACGGTGAGCCCGGGCGCCTCGCTGTCGTCGACCACCGTGCCGCCGGCCGCGAGGACCGCGGCCAGCCGGCGCTCGGCCTCCTCGCGCGGCACGTACACCTCGACGTGGAAGCGCTGCTCGGGTCCGTCGCCGGTGGGCGCGTCCCCGAACCAGAGGTTGGGCACCCGTCCGGTGGCGTCGCGGACCTCGTCGCCGGGGGTGCCACGCCCCTGCGCCTCGGGCTCGCCCATGAGGAGGGCGGCCCAGACCGGCGCGACGGTGGCGGAGCTCGTCGTGTCGAGCCCGAGCTCGACGACGCTCACCCCCATCGGGTCGGCGGTCAGCCCGTGCTCGGCGGCGACCTCGGTGATGCGCCGGGCGAGGTCGACGTCCTGCTGCGTCACCCACTCGACGACGTACTCGGTGCCGTCGTCGGCCCGGTAGACGGCGTCCGCGCTGCTCAGCTTCAGGTCGACGTGGCGGCTCCCCATCGCCACCCGCGGATGGTGCCCGAGTGCGTCCCCGGCCGCGCCCACCGCCGTGACGAACCGGGCGCCGGTCGCGAAGTCGTCGACCCGGTAGCGAGCGTGCAGTCCCTGGGCCAGCTTGCGCCAGTCGGTCAGTGCGGCAGCGGCGATCTCGTCCCCCGTGAGCATGTCCATGCCGTGGCACCCTAACCCCTGCGTCGGTGGCTCGGGCCGTAGCGAGCACGCTCAGGCAGGGAGGCGGTGCTGGGGTTCGGTGGTGCGGGTGGCCGAGTGGGGGCCGTGCCAGGTGAGGGTGCCCTCGGGGTCGAGCACCGGTCGCCATCGGCCGGTCTGCTTGAACCGGTGGTGGTGGCGGCACAGGGCTTCGAGCTCGGTGGGGGTGGTGGCACCGTCGGGCCAGGTTCTGGCGTGGTCGAGGTCGCAGCCGACGGCGGGTCGGGTGCAGCCCCACATCCGGCAGGTGCCGTCGCGGGTCCTGACG